>Ga0210378_10000147_pt1 | contig 32812 bp, 31 predicted proteins | sample PLM1_60_b1redo_FD_155465 | JGI IMG/M metagenome (GOLD analysis project Ga0210378, IMG submission 155465) | Groundwater sediment microbial communities from an aquifer in East River, Colorado, USA - PLM1_60_b1 redo | ecosystem: Environmental > Terrestrial > Soil > Riparian zone | place: USA: East... | reverse complement strand
CAGGTCGAGCGGATGACGGACCAGGCGGCGCGGCTCGGCACCGCGACGCTGTCCCGGCTGGCGGACATCGTCCACACCGGACTCGTCGAGATGCGCGGGACGACGTCGCCGCGGCTGCTGCTGGAGCTGGTGTCGGCGCGGATGCTGCTGCCGGCCGCATCCACGGACGGGGCGGCGCTGCTGCAGCGGTTGGAGCGGTTGGAGCGCCGGCTCGCCGTGTCCACGCCGGTCGCCGACACCGGGACGGTTCCGCCCGCGGCGGGCCGCTCGGGCGTGACCGGCGGGCGAGGCGGCGCCAGTCCCGCGGCCGGCGACCGTGCGGCGGGTCCGAGGAAGGCTGCCCACGGCGCCGCCGGCTCCGGGGAAGAGACCGGCGCGCCGCGTGGCGGGGGCGATGCGCCCGGCGACAGTGCGGCGGGTCCCAGGAAGGCGGCCCACGGCGACGCCGGCTCCGGGGAAGAGACCGGCGCGCGTGGCGCGAGCGATGCGCCCGGGCCCGCGAGCAGGACGGGCGCCGAGGGCAGGGGCGGCGGTGCCGGCGAGGCAGGGACGTCCGACGCCGCAAGCAGAGCCCGGAGCGTCAGCCCGAGGGCCCGCGACGAGAGCAAGGCGGGCGAGGGCGGCGAGGCTCGGAAGCCGGCGCCCGCCGCCGAGACCCCGTCCACCGGGGCGGCGGCGCCGGCGACGCAGATCGGGCAGGTCGACGCGGCCGCGGTCCGCCGGATCTGGCCGGAGGTGCTCGACGCCGTCAAGCGCCGCCGCCGTACGGCGCACGCCCTGCTCATGAACGTCTCCGTGCACTCGGTCCAGGACGGCACGCTGACCCTGACGATCAGTTCCGAGCCGCTGTCCCGGCTGCTCGCCCAGGAGGTCAACACCGAGGTCGTCCGCGGCTCCGTGAAGGACGTGCTCGGCGTCGACTGGCGGGTGCGGGTCCTGGTCGACGGCGACCCCTCGATCACCGGCACCAGCGCCGGCGCGGATGCCGCGACATCCCCGCCACCGGAGGAGGACCCGCGCGACGACGAGCCGAGCCCGCCGGCGGAGGGCGGCCCGCCCGCTGCCCGGACGGACCCGGAAGAGGCCGCGATCTCCCTGCTCGAGTCGACCCTCGGCGCGCGCCGCGTGGACGGTGCGCCCTGACAGTGACGTCGCCCGACCCGCGCCAGCCGGAGCTCGACGCCGAGCAGCGCCACCTCGACACGCTCTACCGGCGGCTCGACCAGCTTCGCGTCGAGGGCGAGCGAGCGCTCGACCGGGTGCGGCGCGCGCCCACCGCCGGCACCCCCGCCGCCCGCTCCGAACGCGACGCGTTCGCCGCGCTGCACGGCCGGCGGCTGCGTCAGCTACGCGCGGTCGAGGACCGCCTCTGCTTCGGCCGGCTGGACCTGCGCGACGGCGAGCGCCGCTACATCGGCCGGATCGGGCTGTCCGACGAGGAGCACCGGCAGCTGCTGCTGGACTGGAGAGCGCCGGCCGCCGAGCCCTTCTACCGCGCCACGGCGGTCGCGCCCGACGGCGTGGTACGCCGCCGGCACCTGTCCACGACCGGCCGGACGGTGGCCGCCGTCGAGGACGAGGTCCTCGACCTCGACGCCGTCGAGGGCGAGCAGCTCGGCCGGACGGTCGTCGGCGAGGGTTCCCTGCTGCTCGCGCTCGACGCCGCCCGCACGGGACACATGCGCGACATCGTGAGCACGATCCAGGCCGAGCAGGACCGCGTCATCCGCGCGCCGCTGGCCGGCGTGCTGGTCGTCCAGGGCGGTCCGGGGACCGGCAAGACGGCCGTGGCGCTGCACCGCGCCGCCTACCTGCTCTACGCCCACCGCGACCGCATCGCGTCCAGCGGCGTGCTGGTGGTCGGGCCGAACGCGCGCTTCCTCCGCTACATCGACCAGGTGCTGCCGGCGCTCGGCGAGGCGGATGCCGCGGTGCTGAGGACGCCCGGGCAGCTCTACCCCGGCGTTGACGCGGTCGCCGACGAGGACCCGGAGGTGGCCGCGGTCAAGGGAGACCTGCGGATGGCCCGGGTGATCGCCCGTGCGGTGCGCGAGCGGGAGCGGCTGATCCCGGCCCCGATCCCGCTCCGCGTGGACGGAAACACGGTCGTGCTGACTCCGGAGGACGTGCGGGCCGCGCACGACCGGGCCCGGCGCACCGGCAAGCCGCACAACGTCGCCCGGGTCACCTTCGCCCGCCACCTGCTCGGCACGCTCGCGGCCCAGCTCGCCGGCACGTCCAAGCGGGACCTGCACCCGGACGACCGCGCCGCGCTGGTCGACGACCTGCGCGCCTCCCCGGACGTCCGCCGCGAGCTGAACTGGTGCTGGGCGCCGATCACGCCGGAACGGCTGCTGCGCGACCTCTACGCCGAGCCGGACAGGCTGGCGGCCGCGGCGCGCGAGCTCGGCGAGCGGGAGCGGCAGCTGCTGCGCCGCGACCGCCGAGGCGCCTGGACGCCGGCGGACGTGGCGCTGCTCGACGAGGCGGCCGAGCTGCTCGGCGAGGACGACAGCCACACCGTGGCCAGGGCCGCCGCCGAGGCGGCCGAGCGGCGGGCCGAGCTGGAGTACGCCCGCGGCGTCCTGCGCGGATCGGCCGCTGGCGGCATGGTGACCGCCGAGCAGCTGGTCGAGCGCTACGCAGCCGAGCCGGAGGCCCGCACCGTCGGCGACCGGGCGACGGCGGACCGCGGCTGGGCCTTCGCCCACGTGGTGGTCGACGAGGCGCAGGAGCTCAGCGCCATGCAGTGGCGGATGCTGGTGCGCCGCTGCCCGACCCGGTCCATGACGGTCGTCGGGGACCTCGCCCAGACCTCGGCACTGCACGGAGCGACGTCGTGGGCGCAGGTGCTCCGGCCGCACGCAGGCGACCGGTGGCGGGTCGAGGAGCTGACGGTCAACTACCGGACGCCGCGGGAGCTGATGACGCTGGCGTCCGACGTCCTGCGCGCCGGTGGCGTGCGCGTGCAGCCGCCCCGCTCGCCCCGGCCGGCCCGCTGGCCGCCGGTCATCGAACAGGTGGACGCGGCGGCCCTCCCGGACGCCACCGTCGCCGCCGTACGGCGGGAGCTGGAGATCCTCGCCGCCGGCACCGTCGCCGTGATCACTGCCCGCGCCGCCCGCGCGGACCTCACGGCCGCGGTGGGCGCCGCGCCCGACCCCGACCCGACCCGGGTGTCCGTGCTCACCGTCAACGAGGTGAAGGGGCTCGAGTTCGACTCGGTCGTGGTCGTCGAGCCGGCCGCGATCGTCGCGGAGTCCCCGCGCGGCCTCAACGGCCTCTACGTCGCGCTCACCCGGGCCACGCAGCGGCTGCGCGTCCTGCACGCCGGCGTGCTGCCGGCCGGCTTCCCGGCGGTGCCGTCCGTCCCCCGCGAGGCGGCCCTCCCCACCGGCTGACGGATGCAGCAGACTTCCGGCCATGACCGTGCCGGCCGACGAGCAGCGTGACCGTCCACTCGGCCTGTTCCGCCGGCTGCTGCGCGCCGGGCAGGTGCCGCGCTCGCCCGAGCAGTGCGCCCACCTGGCGGACGCCGTCGATGACGTGGAGCCCCGGACGCCGGGGCGATGCGAGGACCACAGGCCGGAGGACGGCTCCTGGGTGCACCTGCGGCTCTGCCTGACCTGCGGCCATGTCGGCTGCTGCGACTCGTCGAAGCCCCGGCACGCCACCGCCCACTACCGGGCGACCGGCCATCCCGTGATCAGCTCGTACGAACCGGGCGAGCCCTGGCGCTGGTGCTACGTCGACGAGCTGCTCGGCTGAGCCCGGCCGACGAAGCGGCGCCGCCGGTTCGTCGGACCGGACGGATACGCTCGTACCACCTGACGGACGAGCACAGGAGACGCGCGTGGTGCGACCCGGTGGCCAGCCCAACATGCAGCAGCTGATGAAGCAGGCGCAGAAGATGCAGCAGGAGCTGCTCGCCGCGCAGGAGGAGCTGGCGGCCGCGGAGGTGACCGGCTCCGCCGGCGGCGGGCTGGTGACCGCGACGGTGACCGGCGGCGGCGAGCTGCGCGGCATCACGATCGACCCGAGCGTGGTCGACGCCGACGACGTGGAGACCCTGCAGGACCTGGTGGTGGCCGCGGTCCGCGACGCCAACCGCGCGGCCCAGGAGATGGCCGGCGAGCGGATGGGCCCGCTCACCCAGGGCCTCGGCGGGATGGGCGGGCTCGGCCTGCCGGGCTGAGTGGAGCAGCGTGTACGAGGGAGCGGTCCAGGACCTGATCGATGAGCTCGGCCGACTGCCCGGCGTCGGGCCGAAGAGCGCGCAGCGGATCGCGTTCCACCTGCTCGCCGCTGAGCCGGCGGACGTGGGCCGGCTGGTGGCGGCGCTGCAGCGGGTGAAGGACGAGGTCAAGTTCTGCAAGACCTGCGGCAACGTGGCCGAGGCCGACGAGTGCCGGATCTGCCGCGACCCCCGGCGGGACCTCGCGGTGATCTGCGTGGTCGAGGAGCCCAAGGACGTGGTGGCCGTCGAGCGCACCCGCGAGTTCAAGGGCCGCTACCACGTGCTCGGCGGCGCGATCAGCCCGATCGAGGGCATCGGGCCGGACGACCTGCGGGTCCGCGAGCTGCTGCTGCGGCTGCGGGACGGGGTGGTGACCGAGCTGATCCTGGCCACCGACCCCAACCTGGAGGGCGAGGCCACGGCGACGTATCTGGCCCGCCTGGTCAAGCCGATGGGCCTGCGGGTGACCCGGCTGGCCAGCGGGCTGCCGGTCGGCGGCGACCTGGAGTACGCCGACGAGGTCACCCTCGGCCGCGCCTTCTCCGGCCGCCGCCTCCTCGACGTCTGACCGGGCGGGTCAGCCGGGCAGCACCTCGACCTGCCAGCTCTCGCCCTGGTCACGGGAGACCAGCAGCACCGCCTCGCCGAGCTCGACCGCCGGTCGGCCGAGCAGCGTCCCGTCCGGGCCGGCCACCAGATGACCCGGAGCAACCGCCGACCCGCCGACGTACGCCTCCGGCAGCCTGCTCACGCCGTCGGGCGCGACCCGCCATGCCCCGCTGATCTCATCGGTGACCAGGAGGTCGCCGCCGGCGAGCGCGACCACCGAGCTGGCGGAGGGCGGCCACCTCGGGTCCCTGACCCGGCTCCACCTGGCGCCGGGTCGGGTCGGGTCGTCCAGCCGCCAGAGCTCGGAGAACTCGTTCCGCACCTCGGGCCGGTCGTCCCGGCCACCGAGCAGGTACGCGCCGCCGCCCGGGATCGGGATCACCTGCAGCTGCTGCAGCCCGCCCGGGCCGGGCACGGGCAGCAGCCGCCAGCTCCGGCCCTGATCCGTGCTGACCCCGGTCACCACCCCGCGGCCCGCGTCGCCCGCCGCCCAGAGCACGCCGTCGCGGTACCCGAGCGACCCGACCCAGGCGCCCAGCCGAGGTTGGGTCGCCAGCGGCCGGCGCTGCCCGGTGGCCGGGTCGACCACCACGACCAGCCCGTCGTGCAGCTCGGGCGTCAGCCCGGCCGGGACGTCCGCGAGCGAGGGTCCGCGGGTCAACCGCCGGGTGCTGAAACGGACCCCGTCCGTGCTCACGTACGCCCGGCCGCGCGCGTCGTCGAGGACGGTCAGCATGTCGCCCCGGGCGAGCAGAAGCCGTGCGGAGAAGCCGTCGCCGTCGGCCGGCGGCGGCAGTGGGAGCGGGCTGTGCTGCCAGCGGCCGCCTGGGTTCGGCTGCCGCACCAGCCGGTACGCACACCGCTGCGCCGGATCAGGGCCCTCGCACGAGCCGAGCAGGGCGTACGCCTGCCGCCGCCCGATGGCGACGTCGATGACGGACACGCCGCCCCCGTGGCCGGTGGGGCGATCCGGCGGGTCCGACCGGCTCGGGGCGGCCGTGACCACCGGGGCATCCGGTGGTGCACCCGGGATGGCACGGCTCGCCAGCACCGCGGCCGTGCCCAGCGCGACGACCGCGCCGATGACCCCGCCGCGCCGCCAGCGCCGGGACCGGGCGGCCGCCCGCCGGACCTGCTCGTCGAACGGGACGCCGTCTCCGGCGTAGGGCGCCGGGCTGCCGAGGATGTCAGGATCGGCCACGGCACCGGCCTCCTCTCCTCACCCCCTGGTAGTCGCCAGTGGCCCGCCCGGTTCCTGAGGTGAGGCGACGGCCCGGCGGCGCGGGCGCTGCGACAGCCAGCGGGACAGCTCCGCCGCGCCCATCGGCCGGCCCAGCAGGAAGCCCTGCGCGGCGTCGCAGCCGAGCTCGTCGAGCAGCTGCAGCTCGACCGCGGACTCGACGCCCTCGGCGACGACGCCGAGCCCGAGGGAGTGCGCGAGGTCGATGGTGCTGCGGACGATCGCGTACGCCTGCGGGTCCCGGCCGAGGTCCCGGACGAAGAGCCGGTCCAGCTTCAGCTCGTCGACCGCGAGCTGGCGCAGGTACGCCAGCGACGAATACCCGGTGCCGTAGTCGTCGATCGCCACCCGGTACCCGCTGGCGCGCAGCTGGTGCGCCACGACCTTGGCCCGGGCCGGGTCGGCGATCAGCGCGGTCTCCGTGATCTCCACGGCGAGCGTCCCGGGCGGGACGCCGTGCCGGCGCAACGCGGCGGCGAGCAGCGCGTCGAGATCGGGGTCGAGCAGCGCGCGCGGCGACAGGTTCACCGCCACCCGCACCGGGTGGCCCTGGCTCCGCCAGGCCGCGGCGTCGGCCAGCGCGCGGTCGAGCACGACCTCGGTCACCCGGCCGAGCAGGCCGCTCTGCTCCGCCAGCGCCAGGAAGTCGTCCGGCGGCAGCAGCCCACGGGTCGGGTGCTGCCAGCGGGCCAGCGCCTCCACCCCGTGCAGCGTACCGTCGCTGAGCCGTACCTGCGGCTGGTAGTGCGGCACGAGCTGGCCGACCTCGAGCGCCCGGCGCAGCTGCTCGACGGTCTCCAGCCGGCGCCGGTCGTGGCGGTCCCGGTCGGGGGAGTAGACGACGTAACCGCCGCCGCGGCCCTTCGCCTCGTACATGGCCACGTCCGCGCTGCGCAGCACCTCTGAGGACGTCCTGCCGTGCTCCGGCGCGAGCGAGATCCCGATGCTGGCCTCCACGTGCAGCCAGACGTCCCCCAGCAGGAACGGGGCGGTCAGGTTCTCGTGCAGCCCGCGGGCCACCACCTCGGCCTTCCGCCGGTCGGACGGCGCGGCCAGCAGCACGGCGAACTCGTCGCCGCCCAGCCGGGCCACCTCGTCCTGCGCCCGCAGCCCGGCGGTCAGCCGGGGTGCGATCTGCCGGAGCAGTTCGTCCCCGGCGTCGTGCCCGAGCGCGTCGTTGATCTCCTTGAACCGGTTGAGGTCGAGCAGCAGCACCGAGACCGGGTCGACCGGCCGCGGCCCGGCCAGCGCTCCGGCGAGCCGCTCCAGGAAGCCTCGCCGGTTGGTGAGCCCGGTCAGGTCGTCGGTGCGCGCCTGGCGGCGGGTCTCGGCGAGTTCGGTCAGCTCGTGGAAGGTCACCACGGTGCGGGTGAGCGCGGCCAGCACGCAGGCCGCCGCGAGCACGCCGGCGAGCGGGTGCAGGGTCGCCGCCTGACCGAAGACGAGCAGCCCGAGCGCGGCGACCGCGACGCCGATCGGGAACGCCAGCGCGCCCCGGCCGAGCGACGACCGCGGGTCGGGCACCGGCGGGGGGTCGGGCAGGGTGGCGGCGAGGGCGGTGAGCACGGCGGCGACCGGCCAGGTGGCGTCCACCGGCGACCCCTCGACGTACCTGCCGGCCGAGTCGAGCAGCAGGAACGTCACGTCACCGATCGCGTAGACGGCGGTGGCGGCGGCCAGCACGCTCAGCGGCCGGCCGAGCCGCGGACCCAGCGCGCCGATGCCGGCGGCGACCAGGAGCAGCAGCGCGACATCGACCAGCGGGTACGCGAGGTTGACCAGCACGACGACCGGCCGGCCGCCGGTCGCGGTGAGCACCGAGGCGACCGCTGCCGCGGCGAGGGCCGCGGCGCCGAGGCCGGCCACCAGCCCGTCCAGGGCGTTGCTCGCCGGCAGCCGGCGTACCCGGGCCCGCAGCAGCAGCAGCACCGTGAGGAACTGGCAGCCGCACCAGGCGAAGTAGAGCCAGTCCGCGACGGACGGGTACGGCACGTCCTCCCGGCCGGCGAGGAACGCGGCGTACCAGCCGTCCGCCGCGGTCGCCAGCAGCAGCCCGACGCCCGCGGCCCGCCACGCGGTCCGGACCCGCCGGTCGGCGGCGGTGCTGAGCAGGCAGACCAGAGCGGCGACCAGCTCGACCGCCAGGTAGACCGCGACCTGTGCCGTCGAGTGTGACCCGGTGGCTGGCCGGACCACGGTGCCCACCGTGACCGCGACGGCGCCCGCTCCGGCCAGGACGAGCAGCCACCACCGGACAGCGGGGGCGCGCCGACCGGTCCGCACTCCGCGACCTCCGCGCTCGACCTACCCGGGGGCCGCACCAGCCGGCCGCGATCAGTATCGACCAGCGGGAGCCCGCGCGGGCGACTTCGGCACGGCAGGATCGGGATCTTGGTCCCGCGACGCCCGGGCGACCGCCGAGAGCACCGCCCGCAGCGACGCGGTGACGATGTTCGCGTCCACGCCGACCCCCCACAGCACCCGGTCGCCGACCGCCACCTCCAGGTACGCCGCCGCCCGCGCGTCCCCGCCGGCCGACAGCGCGTGCTCGGCGTAGTCCAGCACCCGGACGTCGAACCCCGCCCCCCCCAGCCCGGCCACGAACGCCGCGATCGGGCCGTTCCCACTCCCCCGTACGCTCCGGGCCTCGCCCTCGACCAGCACGTCCGCGGTGACCGTCACCTCACCGTCCACTGTGGACGACTCGTGCCGGACCAGCCGCACCGGGCCGGCCGCCAGGTACTCGGTCGAGAAGATCGACCAGAGCTGCTCCGGCGACACCTCGCCGCCGTCGGAGTCGGTGACCCGCTGCACCACCTGGGAGAACTCGATCTGCAGCCGGCGCGGGAGGTCGAGCGCGTGCTCGGTCCTCATCAGGTACGCCACGCCGCCCTTGCCGGACTGCGAGTTGACCCGGATGACCGCCTCGTACGACCGGCCCACGTCCTTCGGGTCGATCGGGAGGTACGGCACGCCCCAGGCGAAGTCGGCGACGGGCACGCCGGACGCCGCAGCATCCCGCTCCAGCGCGTCGAAGCCCTTCTTGATGGCGTCCTGGTGCGAGCCGGAGAAGGCGGTGAAGACCAGGTCCCCGCCGTACGGGTGCCGCTCGTGCACCGGCAGCTGGTTGCAGTACTCGACCGTCCGGCGGATCTCGTCGATGTCGGAGAAGTCGACCATCGGGTCGACGCCCTGGGAGAAGAGGTTCAGGCCCAGGGTGACCAGGTCGACGTTGCCGGTCCGCTCGCCGTTGCCGAAGAGCGTGCCCTCGACCCGGTCGGCGCCGGCCATGACGCCGAGCTCGGCGGCGGCCACCGCGGTGCCCCGGTCGTTGTGCGGGTGCAGCGAGAGCACCACCGAGTCGCGCCGCGGCAGGTTGCGCGACATCCACTCGATCGAGTCGGCGTAGACGTTGGGCGTGGCCACCTCGACGGTCGCGGGCAGGTTGATCACGGTCGGCCAGGACGGCGTCGGCTGCCAGACGTCGAGGACGGCCGAGCAGACCTCGAGCGCGTAGTCCAGCTCGGTCTGGGTGTACGACTCCGGCGAGTACTCGAAGCGGATCTCGCTGTCCCCGGCGCTCTCGGCCAGCTTCAGGCACAGCCGGGCGGCGTCGGTGGCGATCGCGGTGATGCCGTCCTTGTCCAGCCCGAAGACCACCCGCCGCTGCAGCGCGGAGGTGGAGTTGTAGAGGTGCACGATCGCCCGCGGCGCACCCTCGATCGACTCGAAGGTCCGCTCGATCAGCGGTTCCCGCGCCTGGGTGAGCACCTGGATCGTCACGTCGTCCGGGATCAGGTCCTGCTCGATGATCTCCCGGACGAAGTCGAAGTCGGTCTGGCTGGCGGACGGGAAGCCGACCTCGATCTCCTTGTAGCCCATCCGGACGAGCAGATCGAACATCCGCCGCTTGCGCGGCGGGGTCATCGGGTCGATCAGCGCCTGGTTGCCGTCGCGCAGGTCGACCGAGCACCACAGCGGCGCGGTCTCGATCGGGCGGGTCGGCCAGGTGCGGTCGGGCAGGTCGACGGCCGGATACGGACCGTACCGGTGGATCGGCAGGCCGGACGGGCGTTGCACGGGCGGCTGGTAGTTCAACGACATTCGGGGCTCCCTCTGCGCTCGCGGGCGTGTGGCCGACGCACCGAGCACCCGCGGCGAGGGAGCCGGCCGCTAGAGGGCCTCGCCGCGGCGGAGAAGGAGCAGGCTCGCCACGAGTGGGAAGCTTACCCGACAGCGCCCGCACCCGCCGGGCGGCCGGGGCCTCGGGCGGCCACGCGGGTCTGGGAGTCGTTAGGGGTCCTCCGCCTTCGGCGGGGCTCGCTGGACGAAGCCCGGTCGAGACCAGACCGGCGGCACCACCTGGACGTCCGCTGAGTGAGCGCGAGGGCTCGCAGCGCGAGCGGGCACGGTGCGGGGGCCCGGCCCCCGAAGACGATCAGGCGATCCGCTGGCCCCGCGCCAGCCGATCGGTCGGCGTCCGCAACCGGCGGGTGGTCACCCACATCGCGCCGGCGGCGAGCAGCAGGTCGATCGCCAGCCCGGTCGGCCAGACCGCGCTTCCGGTGACCCCGCTCGGCACCTCGAGGTTCGTCCCGTACGGCGTCGTCACCGGGGTCGGCTTGACCCGGATCTGGTGCAGGCCGCGGGACATCGCGCCGAGCACGTCCACGTCCAGCGGCTCCTCGACGACCCGCCCGTCCGGCAGCGTGACCCGGCGGACCGGCCCGGCCGGGGCGGAGTCGGCGAGCACCACGAACGGGTTCGGCGCGAGCAGCCACCAGGTGCGGTCCGTCCTGGGCACCGTGGTCTCGTACGGGACCTCGGTGCAGTTGACCCCGGTCGGCTCGGTGGTCTGGGTGCCCCCGACGTAGTCCTCGCACTGCTGCGCGGTGGCGGTCACCCTCTGCTGGGTCACCGCCGTCAGCAGGCCCCACGCGATCACGGTGCCGACGGTCAGCGCGAAGACGGTCAGGTACGCCAGCACGCCGGAGGTGGTGCTGCGGGCGAGCAGCGCGGACAGCGCCAGCGAGAGCGCGCAGACGATGCCGAGCAGCAGCGCGGTGACCAGGTAGACCCCGGCGATCCGCAGCACCGACAGCCCGCCCTCGACGAAGCACCACAGCGCCAGCGGCAGCGTGACGGCGAGGAAGACCAGCGCGGTGCCCCAGGAGGCGAGCAGCTTGCCGACCGCGATCTCGCCGGCCCGCAGCCGGGTCACCTGCAGGGTCGCCAGCGTGCCGCGCTCGCGGTCGCCGTTCACCGACTGGGCCGCCAGTGCCGGGCTGACGAGCAGGGCGAGCGCCAGCACGACGAGCACGACCACGCCGAACATGACCGCGCCGCGGGTGCCGACGTTGCCGCTGCCGATGTTGTTCTGGCTCGCCGCCGCCCGGACCAGCGCGGTGATGCCGAGCAGCAGCAGGAACCAGGCGCCGAGCATCCACCGCCACCGGCCGGCCCGGATCCGCAGCCGGAACTCCAGCCGCGCGACCGTCAGGACCCCCGCAAGACTCACGCCCGCTCCTCGGCCTCACTCATCGCTGCCCCTCCACCAGGTCGAGGTAGGTCGCCTCCAGGGCGCCGCCGAGCGGGGCGAAGGCGGTGACCGCGACTCCCGCAGCGACCAACTCGGCCAGCAGCCGCGCCGCGGACGGCTCGCCGCCGAGCACCTCCACGTCCAGGCCTGCATGGCCGGCCTCCACCCAGCCGACGCCGGCCCGTTCCAGCGCGTCCCGCAGCGCCGGCCCGTCCAGCGCCCGCAGCCGGTACTTCCGGATCGACCGGGCGGCCGGCAGCTCCCCGATCGCGTGCTGCCCGACCGTACGGCCGGCGTCGACGAAGACCACCCGGTCCGCGACCTCCTCCAGGTCGGACAAGATGTGGCTGGAGACGACGACCGCGCGGCCCTCGCCGGCGAGCCGCCGCAGCAGGTCGCGCAGCTCCACCCGGCTGCGCGGGTCCAGCCCGGACGCCGGTTCGTCCAGCAGCAGCACCGAGGGGTCGTGCACCAGGGACCGGACCAGCCCGAGCCGCTGCTTCTGCCCGCGGGACAGGCTGTGCACCGGCGCGTCCGCCTTCTCCGGCAGCCGGGCGAGGTGGAGCAGGGCGGCCGCGCGGTCGGGCCGGGCTCGCTTCGGCACGGAGTACGCCGCCGCCATCACTTCCAGGTACTCGCGGCAGGTGAGGTTGTCGTACAGCCCGAAGACGTCCGGCGACCAGCCCATCCGGGCCCGCACCTCGCCGGCCTGGGTGACCGGGTCGAAGCCGCCCACCCGCACCTCGCCGGCGTCCGGCTTGAGCAGCGTGGCCAGCACCAGCAGCACCGTCGTCTTGCCGGCGCCGTTGGGGCCGACCAGGGCGGTGACGTGGCCGGGCGGCGCGTCCAGGTCGATCCCCTGGACGGCGTGCACCGGCCCGAAGGACCGGCGGATGCCGCGCGCGTGCACGCCGTTCGTCGGAGCGGCGAAGGGTCGCGGCCCGGGTGGACCCAGTACGTCCGGTCCGGTCATCCGGCTCCCCTTCCGCCCCGAGGGGCAAAGCGCCTGCCGGTAGTGTGGACGCGCGGGACAGCCGGATCGTCGCAGGGGGTGGGGAAATCCGTGGGGCTCGTCGTGCAGAAGTACGGCGGCTCCTCGGTCGCCGACGCCGAGCGGATCAAGCGGGTGGCCGAGCGCATCGTTGCCACCCGGCGCGAGGGCCACGACGTGGTGGTCGCCGTCTCCGCCATGGGGGACTCGACCGACGAGCTGCTCGACCTGGCCCAGCAGGTCACCCCGCTGCCGCCCGGCCGCGAGCTGGACATGCTGCTCACCGCCGGGGAGCGGATCAGCATGGCACTGCTGGCGATGGCGATCCACACGGCCGGAGTGGAGGCGCGGTCGTTCACCGGTTCGCAGGCGGGCGTGATCACCGACGGCGCACACGGTCGCGCCCGGATCATCGACGTCACCCCCGGCCGGATCCGGGAGGCGCTGGACGCCGGCGCGATCGCGATCGTGGCCGGCTTCCAGGGCGTCTCCCAAGGCACCAAGGACATCACCACGCTCGGCCGCGGCGGGACCGACACCACCGCGGTCGCGCTGGCCGCGGCGCTCGGCGCGGACGTGTGCGAGATCTACACCGACGTGGACGGCGTCTTCTCGGCCGACCCGCGGATCGTGCCGAACGCGCGGCGGCTGGAGCGGATCACGTACGAGGAGATGCTGGAGATGGCCGCGTGCGGTGCCAAGGTGCTGCACCTGCGATCGGTGGAGTACGCGAGGCGGTACGGGATCGCGGTGCGGGTGCGGTCGTCGTTCTCGCAACTGCCGGGGACGCTGGTCGCCGGCTCGACGGAGGACCGGGACATGGAGCAGGCGATCATCACCGGCGTCGCGCACGACCGGAGCGAGGCGAAGATCACCGTCGTCTCGGTGCCGGACAAGCCGGGTCAGGCCGCGGCGCTGTTCCGCGCCGTCGCCGACGCCGAGATCAACATCGACATGATCGTGCAGAACGTGTCGGTCGCGGCCACCGGGCGGACCGACATCTCCTTCACGTTGCCGAAGTCGGACGGCCCGGCCGGGATGGCGACGCTGCAGAAGGTGCAGGACGCGGTCGGCTTCGAGTCGCTGCTCTACCACGACCACGTCGGCAAGGTGTCGCTGGTCGGCGCCGGGATGCGCTCGCACCCCGGCGTCTCGGCCCGGTTCTTCGGCGCCCTGGCCGACGCGGGGGTCAACGTGGAGCTGATCTCCACGTCCGAGATCCGGATCTCGGTGCTGGTCCGGGACACCGACCTGGATCTCTCGGTGCGCGCGGTGCACGAGGCCTTCGACCTGGCCTCCGCCGAGACCGCGACCGTCTACGGGACCGGCCGATGACCCCACCCACCCCGCCGATCCTGGTCGAAGCAACCCCTCGAGAGGTGTAGACGCGTTGAGTCAACCAAGATCGGCGGGGGTGGGGAGGCGGCCGTCGCTGGCGCTGGTCGGTGCCACCGGCGCCGTCGGGACGGTGATGCTCTCGATCCTGTCCGAGCGGCCGTTCCCGTGGGGGGAGATCCGGCTGGTCGCGTCGCCGCGGTCGGCCGGGCGGGTGTTGCGCGTGCGCGGCGAGGAGGTGGCCGTGCGGGCCCTCGCGCCGGAGGTCTTCGACGGCGTCGACGTGGCGATGTTCGACGTGCCGGACGCGGTGTCCGCCGAGTGGGCGCCGGTCGCGGCCGCCCGCGGCGCGGTGGTGGTCGACAACTCGGGCGCGTTCCGGATGGAGCCGGACGTGCCGCTGGTGGTGCCGGAGGTCAACGCCGAGGCGATCCGGGTCCGGCCGCGCGGGATCGTGTCCAACCCCAACTGCACGACCATGACGATGATGGCCGCGCTCGGGGCGCTGCACCGGCGCTGGGGCCTGCGTGCCCTGGTGGTCGCGTCGTACCAGGCGGCCTCCGGTGCGGGGCAGCCCGGCGCGGACCGGCTGTACGACGAACTGGCCGCGGTCGCCGGCGACCGGACGCTCGGCTCGGTCGCCGGGGACGTCCGGAAGGCGCTGTCCGGGCTGCCTCCGGAGTCGCCGTTCCCGGCGCCGCTGGCGCTGAACGTGGTGCCGTGGGCCGGCTCCCAGCGGGACGCGGGCTGGTCGTCGGAGGAGCTGAAGGTCCGCAACGAGTCGCGCAAGATCCTCGGCATTCCGGACCTCGCCGTGTCCGCGACCTGCGTGCGGGTCCCGGTGGTGACCACCCACTCCGCCGCGGTGCACGCGACCTTCGCCGAGCCGGTCGCGGTCGACGAGGCGCGCGCGGAGCTCGCGGCCCAGCCGACCGTGGTGGTGCTGGACGACCCGGCGGCCGGGATCATGCCGACCCCGGCGGACGTGGTGGGCACGGACCCGACGTACGTCGGCCGCATCCGGCAGGCGCTCGACTTCCCGAACACCCTCGACCTGTTCGTCGTCGGCGACAACCTGCGCAAGGGCGCCGCGCTCAACACCGCCGAGATCGCCGAGGTGATCGGCGCCGAGCTGGCCGGTCAGGGCCTGCGGAAGCGGGCGTCGAGGAAGCAGTAGAGCCCGAAGCAGGCCAGGCCGAACGCCACGACCAGCAGCAGGACCGTCCCGTACGGCTGGTCGGCCAGCGTCCCGAGCGCGGTGTCCAGGCCGGTCGCCTTCTCCGGGTCGTGCTGGACCGCCGCGACGATGATCAGCACGCCGACGATCGCGTACGCGACCCCGACGGCCATGTAGCCGACCTGGCCGAGCCGGGTGGTCGTCTTGCGGGTGCTCGGCGACGCGGTGGCCAGGTCCAGGTCGCGGAGGAACTTGCGCTTGTAGCCCTTGACGAACAGGTAGCCGGCGGCGGCGAGGACCAGCAGGCCGGCGAGGACGACGAGGACCTGGCCGGCGGGCGCGTCGAGCACCTTCGCGGTGAAGCCGGCCTGCTGCTCGTTGGAGCCGGCCGACCCGCTGCCGGCCGCCACCCGGACGGCGCTGACGCCGAGGAAGCCGAAGGCGAGCGCCTCGGCGACGTGCGCGACGCGCCGGACCGCACCGCCGTGCGACTTGCGGCCCCAGATCGCCTCGCCGAGCTGCCAGAGCGCCAGCGCCAGCAGGCCGATCCCGATCACCCACAGCAGCGCGGTGCCCCAGGACTCCTCGGCGATCCGCTGCAGCGCACCGCCCTTGCCGGCCTCGGCCTCGCTCTGGCTGGCGCCGAGGGCGACCTGGACGGCGAGCCATGCCAGCAGCAGGTTCACCAGGCCGTACCCGACCAGGCCCACCCGGCCGAGCAAAACCACCCAGCGGTTGTCCGTCACCTGGGCCACGGACTGCGTACCGGCTGTCACGCCGCCTCCTCGATCCGGCCCCCGTGTCTGCCGTTGCTCTACCCGACCGCCTCCCACGCGAATCCCGGGCCTATCCTGGGCGGGTGCCGCGCTACGAGTACCGGTGCCGGGAGTGCGCCAGCACGTTCGAGCTGGCCCGCCCCATGGCCGAGTCGGGGCTGCCGGCCTCCTGCCCCGCGGGGCACGCCGACGCGGTGCGGCTGCTGTCGACCGTCGCGCTGACCGGCGGGCATCCGGCCGCGACGCCGGCGCGCGCTCCCCGGGGCGGCGGCTGCTGCGGCGGAGCCTGCGGCTGCGGCTGAGGGATGACGTTTCGGCTGCTGGCCGACGGCGTCGTGCTCGTGCACGGCGCGTACCTGGCGTACGTCGTGCTCGGCGGCCTGGTCGCGCTCCGCTGGCCCCGCACGTTCCCGGTGCATGTCGCCACCGTCGCCTGGGGCGTGCTGGTCGTCGCCGCCTCGGTCCGCTGCCCGCTCACCGTGGCGGAGGACTGGCTGCGCCGGCGCGGCGGGGAGGTCCCGGCGGCCGGCGGCTTCATCGACCGGTACGTCGAGGGGGTGCTCTACCCGGCCCGGCTCACCCCGCTGGTCCAGGCCGTGGTCGGCGTGCTGGTGCTCGCCTGCTGGCTGACCCTGCTGGCTCGCCGGCCGGTAGCGGCAGGACCCGGTCCGGGAACGCCTCGCCCGCCCGGGTGAGTCCGACCGCCACCACCGGCCTCGAGTGGCTACGCCGGAGCGGCCGCCGAGGGTGCCGTCGGAGTGTCCGCCGGACGGTGGGGGTGCGGCCGAGCGGGTAGGGCGGGAGCGTGGACGACCGCGACCTGGTGGAGCCCGAGGGTGTGAACGCCGGCCCTCGCGACGGCGGTGACGGCGACCCGGTGCCGGGCGGCGCGCCGGAGCGGGCGGAGGAGCAGCAGCGGCCGCGGCCCGTCGGCGAGGCCCTCGGCGCCCCGCCCCAGCCGGACACGGCCCCGGTGTACGGGTCGGAGGCCGCCGGATCGCAGTGAAGGCTCAGACGCCGACGACGGTGCTGCGCCGCTCGTAGAAGAGCACGTCGCGCCACCGGCCGTGCAGCTGGGCGACCCGGACCCGGCGGCCGGCGAGCCGGAAGCCGGCCCGCTCGTGCAGCGCGATGCTGCCGGCGTTCTCGGGGAAGATCCCGGTCTGGACGGTCCAGATCCCGCCCCGCTCGGTGGACTCGACCAGCTCGCCGAGCAGGGCGCGGCCGACGCCGCGGCCTCGGGCGGCGCCGGCGACGTAGACGCTGTTCTCCACCACTCCCGCGTACACGCAGCGGTCGGACGCCGGGCTGACCGCCGCCCAGCCGAGGAGGGCGCCGCTGCCCGCGTCGACCGCGACCACCCGGTGGTCGGCGAGGTGTCCGGCGTCCCAGCCCTGCCACGTCGGCACCTCGGTCTCGAAGGTCGCGTTGCCGGTCGCGATCCCCTCGGCGTAGACGTCGCGGACCGCCGGCCAGTCGTCCGGCGTCATCGGCCGGAGCACGATCCCGTCCACCGGTCCCATCCAACCGTACGGGCAGGATGGACGCATGGACCTCGTGGAGCTGCTCCCCGACGCGCCGGAGCCGGACGCGCTGTTCGACGCGTTCGCGCTGTGGGCGAAGGACCGGGGGCTGGTGCTCTACCCGGCCCAGGAGGACGCGCTGATCGAGGTCGTCTCCGGCGCGAACGTCATCCTCTCCACGCCGACCGGCTCCGGGAAGAGCCTGGTCGCCGCCGGCGCCCACTTCGCCGCGCTGGCGGCGGGCCGGCGCACGTTCTACACCGCACCGATCAAGGCGCTGGTGTCGGAGAAGTTCTTCGACCTGTGCGAGGTCTTCGGCACCGCGAACGTCGGCATGATGACGGGCGACGCGGCGGTGAACCCGACCGCGCCGATCGTCTGCTGCACGGCCGAGGTGCTGGCCAACATCGCGCTGCGGGACGGGCCGGACTCGGACGTCGGACAGGTGGTGATGGACGAGTTCCACTTCTACGCCGACCCGGACCGCGGCTGGGCCTGGCAGGTGCCGCTGCTGGAGCTGCCGCGGGCGCAGTTCCTGCTGATGTCGGCGACACTCGGCGACGTCACCCGCTTCGAGGAGGACCTGACCCGGCGGACCGGCCGGCCGACCGCGGTGGTGCGCTCGGCGGTCCGGCCGGTGCCGCTGTTCTACTCCTACCGGCTCACTCCGCTGCACGAGACGCTGGCGGAGCTCTTCTCGACCAACCAGGCCCCGGTGTACGTCGTGCACTTCACCCAGGCCGCGGCGGTCGAGCGGGCGCAGGCGCTGATGAGCGTCAACGTCAGCACGCGGGCGGAGAAGGACGCCATCGCCGAGATGATCGGCGGCTTCCGCTTCACCACCGGCTTCGGCCGGACCCTGTCCCGGCTGGTGCGGCACGGGATCGGCGTGCACCACGCCGGGATGCTGCCGAAGTACCGCCGGCTGGTGGAGCGGCTGGCGCAGGCAGGCCTGCTGAAGGTGGTCTGCGGGACGGACACCCTGGGCGTGGGCGTCAACGTGCCGATCCGGACGGTGCTGTTCACCGCACTGTCCAAGTACGACGGTCAGCGGACCCGGCTGCTGTCGGCGCGGGAGTTCCACCAGATCGCCGGGCGGGCCGGGCGCGCCGGCTTCGACACCGCCGGGTCCGTGGTGGTGCAGGCGCCCGAGCACGTGGTGGAGAACGAGAAGGCGCTGGCGAAGGCCGGCGACGACCCGCGGAAGCGGCGGAGGATAGTGCGGAAGAAGCCGCCGGACGGCTCGATCGGCTGGGGGGAGCCCACCTTCCGCCGGCTCGTCGAGGCCGAGCCGGAGCCGCTGGCATCGCAGTTCAGGGTCAGCCACGCGATGCTGCTCAACGTCATCGGCCGGCCGGGCGACGCCTTCGCCGCCATGCGGCACCTGCTGGAGGACAACCACTCCGACCGGGCCGCCCAGCGCCGGCTGATCCGCGAGGCCATCGCGATCTACCGTTCACTGCTCGCCGGCGGCGTCCTCGAGCGACTGTCGCAACCGGACGGTGATGGCCGGACGGTCCGGCTCACCGTGGACCTGCAGGACGACTTCGCGCTCAACCAGCCGCTGTCGACGTTCGCGCTGGCGGCGATCGACCTGCTGGACCGGGAGTCCGAGACGTACCCGCTGGACGTCGTCTCGGTGATCGAGTCCACGCTGGACGAGCCGCGGCAGGTGCTGTCCGCGCAGCAGCACAGGGCGCGCGGCGAGGCGGTCGCGGCGATGAAGGCCGAGGGCCTCGAGTACGACGAGCGGATGGCGCGGCTGGAGGAGGTCAGCTACCCCAAGCCGCTCTCGGAGCTGCTCGAGGCGGCGTACGAGGCGTACCGCCGCGGCCACCCGTGGGTCGCCGACTACGAGCTGTCGCCGAAGTCCGTGGTGCGGGACCTCTACGAGCAGGCGATGACGTTCGCGGACTTCGTGAACCACTACACGCTGGCGCGGTCCGAGGGGATCGTGCTGCGCTACCTGGCCGGCGCGTACAAGGCGCTGCAGCAGACCGTGCCGGTGGACGCGAAGACCGAGGAGCTGCAGGACCTGATCGCCTGGCTGGGCGAGCTGGTCCGGCAGGTGGACTCCAGCCTGCTCGACGAGTGGGAGCAGCTGGCGAACCCCGCGGCGGCCGTCCCGGTCGGCGTCGAGGAGCCGCCGCCGGCGGTCACCACCAACACGCGGGCCTTCCGGGTGCTGGTGCGCAACGCGCTCTTCCGCCGGGTCGAGCTGGCCGCGCGCCGCCGCTGGGCGGACCTCGCTGACCTGGATGCCGAGGACGGCTGGACGGCGGAGGGGTGGGCGTCCGCGCTGGAGCCGTACTTTGCCGAGCACGGCTCGCTGCTGACCGGCGCGGACGCCCGCGGGCCGGCGCTGCTGATGGTGGACGAGCGGCCGGGTCGCTGGTCGGTACGGCAGATCCTGGACGACCCGGCCGGCGACCACGACTGGGGCATCAGTGCCGAGGTGGACCTGGCCGAGTCGGACGAGACCGGCCGCGCCGCCGTGCACGTCGTCGCGGTCGACCGGATCGACTAGGGCGGGGTCCGATGACCGGGCGCTGGGTGTCCGTCGAGCCGGAGCGGCTGGCGGGCTGGCTGGAGCGCTTCACGGCCAGCCACGGCGGGGTGTCGTCGTCCACTGTGGACCCAGCGGCGGTCGTGGTGAGCGCGGCGGACGGGACCGTGGCCGAGTGCCGGGTGCCGTTCCCGCCGCTCCGGGTCGACCCGTCCGACCCGTACGGGGGACTGGTCGCGCACGCCCTGGTCGACCGGCGGGTCGGCGTGCTTCTGGTCCGGCTCGGCGGCCACGCGGCCGGCGTCTTCGACGGCACCCGGCTGGTCGCCTCCAAGGTCGGCTCCCGGCAGGTGCACGGGCGCAGCGCCGCCGGCGGCCAGTCGCAGCAGCGCTTCGCCCGCCGGCGGGAGGGTCAGGTGCGGATAGCGCTGGTGGCGGCCGCGGACGTCGCGGCCGCGGTGCTGCTGCCGTCCGTGTCCACATTGGACGCCGTCGTCCTCGGCGGCGACCGGCGCGCGGTCGACGCGGTGCTGGCCGACCCCCGGCTGACCCCACTCCGCCCGCTCGTGGTCGGGTCCCGGGTGGAGGTCCCCGACCCGCGCCTGAAGGTGCTCGAGCAGACACCCCGCCTCTTCCGCGCCACCCGCATCCGGGTCGACCCGGCGTCCGATCCGGCTACGCTCGACACGTAGCCGCGGGGGCTCTCGACGGGAGGACTGGTGCGGCGCATCCCCGTGTCGTCCAGAGCTGTCGTTTCGGTGGGTTACGACGCCGGCACGAGCACCCTTGAAGTGGAGTACGTCAGCGGCGGCGTCTACCGGTACTCGCCGGTGCCGCGGCGGGTCTTCGATGGCCTGCTCGCGGCGGACAGCATCGGCACCTACCTGACCACGCACGTCAAGCCGCACTACCCGTACGCCCGGGTCGGCTGAGGGATCGTCGTCGAGGAGAGGGTGGGTGACGCGAGGGTGACGCGGTCCTTCGTGGTGACGGGTGGCGGTCGCGGCATCGGGCGCGCGATCGTCGAGCGGCTGCTCTCCGACGGCGGGGCGGTCGTGGTGATCGAGCAGGACCCCTCCGCGGTGGAGTGGACGCGGGATCATCCGAACGCGGCGCGGCTGCGGGCCGTCACCGGGGACGCGCGCGACGAGGCGGTGACCGAGCGGGCCGCCAGCCTCGCCGGCGAGGCCCGCACGCTGGCGGGCTGGGTCAACAACGCGGCCGTCTTCCGCGACGCGGCGCTGCACGAGTCCGGAGCCCGGGGCATGGGCGACCTGATCGCCGCCAACCTGGACTCGGTGCTCACCGGGTGCGCGACCGCGATCCGCCGCTTTCTCGCCGTCGGCACGCCCGGTGCGATCGTCAACGTCTCCTCCCATCAGGCGGTGCGGCCGGTGCCGGGCTGCACGCCGTACGCGACGGCCAAGGCCGCGATCGAGGGACTGACCCGCGCCCTCGCGGTCGACTACGGCCCGCGCGGGATCCGGGTCAACGCGGTGGCGCCCGGCACCGTGGACACCCAGCGCTACGCCGACCTGCTCGCCTCGCTGCCGCCCGCCGACGCCGCCCGGGTCGAGCGGGCGATGGGCGAGTTGCACCCGCTCGGCCGGGTCGCGCGGGAGTCCGAGGTCGCCGACGCGGTCGCCTACCTGCTTTCCGACGCCGCGGGCTTCGTCACCGGCGCGACGCTGCCCGTCGACGGCGGCCGTGTCGTCCTCGGCCGGGAGCCGTCGTGACCCTCCCCACTGTGATTCCGGTGACGTTGCTCGAATTGGAGATGCACCGGGAGACCCGCACTCGCTAGCGTCGGTCACTCGCACTCGACAGGGGGAGTCATGACCAGGTCGGCGGCAAGCCTGCTCACCGGGCGCCGCACCAAGTTTCTGGTGCTCGTGTTCTGGCTGCTCGTGGTCGGCCTCGCCGGTCCCCTGGCGGGGAAGCTGACCGGCGCCCAGGAGAACGACACGGCGGCCTGGTTGCCCGGCAGCGCCGAGTCGACCAAGGTGCTGGAGATCCAGCAGTCCTTCCAGTCCCCGGACGCCCTGCCGGCGGTCGTGGTGTACGAGCGGGCGGGCGGGCTGACCGCCGAAGACCGGGCCAAGGCCGCTGCGGACACCGGGCAGTTCGCCACGTTCGAGGGGGTGCAGGGGAAGCCTGCCGGGCCGATCCCGTCCCAGGACGGGCAGGCGCTGCAGACGGTCCTGACGATCGACCTCGGTCCCAACGGCTGGGAGAAGGCGCCCGGTCTCGCCGACCGGCTGCGCGAGGTGGCCGGCTCGTCCGGCATGACCGCGCACGTCACCGGGCCGCTCGGCTTCGCCGCCGACTCGGCGTCGGCGTTCGAGGGGATCGACAGCACGCTGCTGTTCGCCACGCTCGGGGTGGTCGTCGTCATCCTGCTGCTCACCTATCGCAGCCCGGTGCTCTGGTTGCTGCCGGTCATCTCCGCCGGGGTCGCGCTCACGGTCGCGCAGGGCGCGATCTACCTGCTCGCCGAGCACGCGGGTCTGGTCGTCAACGGGCAGAGCGCCGGCATCCTGACCGTGCTGGTGTTCGGCGCCGGCACCGACTACGCCCTGCTGCTGGTCGCCCGCTACCGCGAGGAGCTGCGCCGGCACCAGGACCGGCACGAGGCGATGGCGGTCGCGCTGCACCGGGCGGGACCCGCGCTCATCGCCAGTGGCGCCACGGTCATCGTCGGCATGCTCTGCCTGCTGGCCGCGGAGACCAACTCGACCCGCAGCCTCGGCCCGGTCGCCGCGATCGGCGTGCTGGTCGCCCTGCTGGTGATGGTCTCCCTGCTGCCGGCGCTGCTGGTGATCTGCGGACGCTGGCTGTTCTGGCCGGTCAAGCCGCACTACGGCTCGGCCGAGCCCACCACCCGCGGGCTGTGGGCCCGCGTCGGCAACCGGATCGCCCGCCGCCCGCGGACGGTCTGGGTCACCACCGCGCTGTTGCTCGGCGCCCTGTCCATCGGCGTCGTCAACCTCAACGCGAACGGCCTGACCAACGCCGAGTCGTTCACCGGCCGGCCGGACTCGATCGTCGGCGAGGAGGTCATCGCCCAGCACTTCCCGTCCGCCGGGGCCGGCAGCCCTGTTGCGGTGGTCGCCAACGCGCCGGCCGCCGAGCAGGTCCGCACGATCGTCGCCGCCACCCCCGGGATCAGCGAGGTGACCCCGCCGACCGTCAAGGACGGGCACGCCTACCTGGAGGGCACCCTCACCGACGCGCCGGACAGCGCCGCCGGGTTCGCCACCATCGACCGGCTCCGGGACGCGGTGCACGGGGTCTCCGGCGCGGACGCGATGGTGGGTGGCAACACCGCGATCAACCTGGACCTCCAGGAGGCCGCCAGGTACGACCGCACGCTGATCATCCCCATCGTGCTGGTGGTGGTGACGATCATCCTGATGGTGCTGCTGCGCGCGGTCGTCGCCCCACTGATCCTGCTCGCCACCGTCGTGCTGTCCTTCGGCGCCGCGCTCGGCGCCAGCGCGCTGGTCTTCGACTGGGTCTTCGGCTTCAACGGGGCGGACTCGTCGCTGCCACTGTTCGTCTTCGTGTTCCTGGTCGCGCTCGGCATCGACTACAACATCTTCCTGATGACCCGGGTGCACGAGGAGGCGCAGCGACACGGCACCCGCCGCGGGGCGCTGATCGGCCTCGCCGCCACCGGAGGCGTCATCACCTCCGCCGGCATCGTCCTCGCCGGCACGTTCGCGGTGCTGGGGACGCTGCCGCTCGTGTTCCTCGCCGAGCTCGGCTTCGCGGTCGCGCTGGGCGTGCTGCTGGACACGATGGTGGTCCGGTCGGTGCTGGTCACCGCGCTCAACCTGGACATCGGCCGGCACATCTGGTGGCCGAGCAAGCTGGCGCAGAAGGCCGACGTCGAGGCCGACGAGCTGCTGGAGGGGCGGCAGGTCGGCGAACCTGCTCGCTGACCCGTTCTCACGGCGAGGGCCCCGCGATCGCGGGGCCCTCGCCTTCCCGGCGGAGGAACCCGTGAAGTACGTGCTGATGATCTGCGACGACGAGTCCGCTGAGCCCGGAGGAGATCGCACGGGATCCCGACCACACAGCCTGGATGGATGAGATGGCACGCCGGGGGGTGGTGCTGCTCGCCGGGGAGCGCCTGCGGCCGAGCGGCGACGCCACCACCGTACGGACGCGCGACGGCAGGGTGCTGGTCTCCGACGGGCCGTTCGCCGAGACGAGGGAGCAGATCGCCGGGTTAGCTCCTCGAGTGCAGGGACCTCGACGAGGCCATCGAGGTGGCGTCGGGGCACCCGGTCGCCAGGCTCGGCGTGATCGAGGCAAGGCCCGTCTGGGAGGCATGACTGGGCCCCACGCTGCCGGCGGCCCGGCCCGTACGAAGTCGTTCCCCTCGTTCTCGTCGCGGGCTGTCGATTCGAGCCCGGCTCGTTCGTCCCTGGAACGGACGCCCATCCGGGCGAACTCCGGCGACCAGGACGGATCGACATGCTGCTGCGGGACAGGAACGCCGTGATCTACGGGGCAGGAGGGGCCGTCGGCGGTGCGGTGGCCCCTGCGTTCGCGCGGGAGGGCGCGAGGGTCTTCCTCGCCGGTCGCACCATCGCCAGGCTCGACGCGGTCGCCAAGGAGATCACCGCGGAGGGCGGGGAGGCGGACTCGGCTCAGGTCGACGCTCGGGACCAGCGCGCCGTCGAGGAGCACGCCGCCGCGGTGGCCGAGCAGGCGGGGAGCATCGACGTCTCGTTCAACGCGATCGGGATCGACCACGTCCAGGCGATTCCGCTCCTGGAGCTGTCGCCCGAGGACTTCGCGCTGCCGATCGCGACCTACCCGAGGACACAGTTCGTGACCAGCACCGCCGCGGCACGGCACATGACGGGGAAGCGGACCGGCGTGATCCTGACCTTGTCGACGACCGCGTCCCGGGTCCCTGGTGCCATGACCGGCGGGTTCGGCGCCGCCTGCACCGCCGTCGAGGCCTTCTCGCGGCAGCTGGCCGCGGAGCTCGGACCGTACGGCATCCGGGTCGTCTGCCTGCGGCCCGACGCGATGCCGGAGACGGCACGGCTCGGGTCGCACACCCGGGAGGTCTGGGGCCATTACGCCGACCGCATGGGCATGACGCTCGAGCGGTTCCTCGATCAGCCCGCGAGCGCTCCGCTGCGACGCAACCCGACGCTCGACGAGGTGGCGAACGTCGCGGTGTTCATGGCCTCGGACCGGGCCGGCGCCATGACGGGGACCGTCGCCAACATCAGCTGCGGCGCGGTCACCGACTAGCACACCGAGTGCAGAACGTGACGCCAGCCGCACCGGGAGGCGATGTCACGTTCACAGGACCGCGCCGCGCGGCGCCACCTCCAGTGCGGCAACGCCCCGCCCGTAGAGCACCATCAGCCGACCACCGTGCCGGCTGCGAAGGGCACCGGAATCGGTGGCGAGAGCGGAGATGGCGTGGTCGACGACCTCCGCCTCGGCCGTGTCGGGTTCGGCGTAGGTGACGTCGAGGCGGTCGCCGCCGATGAGCCGAACGCGCAGCGCGATCTCCGCCATGGCAGGCACCCTAGTGTCCTGTGAGCGGAGTCTCGTGCCGGTTGCGGCGATCCTGAACGGCGTGCTCGCGACCCTGCGGGACCATTCGGTCGACGTCGTCGTGTTCGACGAGGAGTCGGCGGCCGCCAGCCCGTCCCCACTGCTGGCGACGCTGCCGCTCACCCAACGCCTCGACGGGCTCATCGTGATGGGCCTGCCCCTGAATGAGTCCGTCGCCAACCGCCTCCGCTCCCTGGCCATGCCCACCGTGCTGCTCGACACCGCCGACCCGCGTTTCGACTCCGTGCACTGCGATGACTACGCCGGAGGCCGCCTGGTGGCCGAGCACCTGCTCGGCAAGTCCCACACCGCTTTCGCCTTCATCGGTGAGGCCCAGCGCTCTCACCTCTACCTCTCGCCCTCGGAGCGGCGCCTCCACGGTTACGCGCCGCCCTGGGGGACGGGGGGCACAGCCTGCCGGACAGCTCGGTCTCCACGACCCGCCATGGGACGCGCCCGGCCCATGAGCGGGCGTACGAGCTGCTCGCCCGCAGCGACCACGCGTCCGCCGTCTTCGCGCACGACGACGTCCTCGCGGCCGGCGTCCTCAGAGCCGCCCGCGATCTCGGTCTCAGCGTGCTCGCGGACGTCGCGGTGGTGGGCTACGACGACGGGGAGCTCGCCGAAGCGCTCGACCTCACCACTGTGCGCCAACCGCTCGAGGAGTCCGGCTCGGTCGCCGCCAACCTGCTGATGGACCGCCTCGGCGGCGGCACCAGCTCGACCCGTGACGTCGACTTGAGGCTGACGATCACCGAGCGGGGCACGACCTGATCGAGGCGCACTCCGCGCGCGGCCGACCGCGCCGGCGCCTCGGCTCTCGGTCCAGGGGTGCCACCACCGTAGGTGTGCTCGGCGTCAGCGACGACCCTCAGGTTCGCAGGGTCAGGGGCTTGGTGGCGCGGACGATCGTGGCGTGCATGCCGGGCGCGGCCTCGTGGGTGAAGGTGACTGTGGCGTCGACGAACCCGGCGGCGCTCAGGCCGTCGAGGTACTCGCGGCGGGTCAGCGCGCCGGCGATGCATCCGACGTAGCTGCCGCGTTCGGCGCGGTCCGCGGGGGTGAGGTGGTCTTCGGCGACGACGTCGGAAACGCCGACCCGGCCGCCGGGGGCCAGGACGCGGAACATCTCGGCGAGCACGGCGTCCTTGTCGGTCGACAGGTTGATGACGCAGTTGGAGATCACCACATCCACTGCGGCGTCGGGAAGCGGCACGTTCTCGATGCTGCCCTTGAGGAACTCCACGTTGGTGGCGCCGGCCTTCGCCGCGTTGGCGCGGGCGAGGTCGAGCATCTCGTCGGTCATGTCGACGCCGTAGGCGAACCCGGCCGGTCCGACCCGACGGGCCGAGAGCAGGACGTCGATCCCGCCGCCGGAGCCCAGGTCGAGGACGCGCTCGCCGGGCGTGAGGTCGGCGACCGCCAGCGGGTTTCCGCACCCGAGGCTTGCCGCGAGAGCCTCGGCGGGCAGTTCCCCCCGCTCGGTCTCGCTGTAGAGGCCGCCGCCGAAGGACTCGTCGACCTCCAGCGCCACCGAGCCGGAACAGCACGACCCTGACTCCGCCGGCGCGCAGCACGCCTCCAGGGCACCCGCCGAGCTCGTGCCGCAGCCGCAGGCCTGCCCGGTGCTGACCGCCGTCGCCGCGGCGGCGTACCGGGCGCGGACCTGCTCCTGCAGTTGCTCGTCGCTCGTCCTCGACATCACGCTCATCCTTCCATTGACGGTCGTCGATACGTACACCTTGGCCGACACATCGATATCTGTCAATGCGTCCGGCTCGTGGACAGACACCGCGTCAACGACGCGAGAAGCGCAGGACCAGCTATCCAGCGAGCCGACCGCGACCTCGCACCGCAGGCACCGCGGAGCTGAGGAATCAGACCCGGCAGCACGGAAGCGATGAGGCCTGCGGCCATACTCCGCTGCTCCGTCCGAGTAGGGCAGGTGCTATCTGTCGGTTGCACATCGCTCCAGGATGTGCAACCGTCTGGTAGCACGTCATCGAGTCGTGAGGGAGAACGTCATGGGCACTGCAGTCGAGGGTGCGGACCGGATCGAGCGGGAGATCCTGATCGACGCGTCCATCGAGCGGGTGTGGCGCCTGGTCAGCGAGCCGGGCTGGTGGATCGGGGACGGGGACCGCTCCGCCCAGGAAATCAGCCGGGAGGGCGACCTCGTCATCGTGGACGACCCGCGCTACGGCCGCTACCTGGTGCTGCCGGTGTCGACCGACGCCCCGCATCACGTCTCCTACCGGTCGAGTCCGTCCTCCGGTCAGGCGCCCGGCGAGGGCACGTCCACGCTGGTCGAGTTCGTCCTCGCCGAGCAGGGCGGCGGCACGCTGCTGCGGGTCATCGAGAGCGGCTTCGCCGCCCTGGCCCTGCCGGCCGAGCGCCGCGCGGCGATGCTCGAGGACAACATCGACGGCTGGGAGCAGCAACTCGGCGTCGCCAAGCGGGACGCCGAACGCGTACGAGCGTGACCGCCGGCCAGGAATCCGCGGCGACGTTCGACAGTGTCGAGGTGCGCCCGGACGGCGGGGCCACCGAAGAGGTCGGCGGCGTGCTGGCTGCGCTGGCCGATCCGACCCGCCGCCAGCTCCTGGACGTCCTCGCCGATGCCGGCCGGGCCAGCGCGACGACCCTCGCCGGTCGCATGCCGGTGTCCCGGCAGGCGGTGGTCAAGCACCTGCAGATCCTGCAGACCGCAGGCCTGGTGGAGGGGGTCCGGGCGGGCCGAGAAGTCCTGTACTCGGTCCGCCCGGACCTCCTCGACGCCTCCGCCCGGTGGCTCGCCGACCTGTCCGCCACCTGGGACCGCAGGCTCAACGCGCTCAAGCGAGCAGCCGAGGCACCGGACAGCGACTGACGTGGTCAGCCTGGCCAACCACACCGCAGGTGGCGCCACCCCGGGCCGGTCACACTTTGCCGCTTCGTTTCGTCATCCGGGTTGGGGTTCAACGCAACGTACAAGGGAGACAACCGTGCCTCTGCAAGTGACCGCCATCATGCTCGGTGTCGAGGACCTGGCCCGCTCCAAGAAGTTCTACGGAGAGGGCCTGGGCTGCACGATCGACCAGGACTATCCCCATTTCGTGTCGTTCAACCTGGGTGACGGATCGTCGTCGCTGGCACTCTACGAACGGGAGGCGGCGGCCCACGATGCCGGCGTCTCCTCGGAGGGATCCGGGTTCCGGGGTGTGTCGTTCCATTTCATCGTCCCGTCGAGCGAAGCTGTGGACGAGGTCATGGGCAAGGCCGTGGCGGCCGGTGGCGGAGTCGTGAAGGAAGCAGCAGCCGCCCGGTGGGGGTACTTCGGGTACTTCAGCGACCCGGACGGCTACCTGTGGAAGGTCGCGGCCGCCTCTTAAGTCTCGGCTGTGCTGGGGTTGAAGCTGGGTGCCCGGTGACCGAGGTCGCCGCCCGGTATGGGCGAGTCACGCAAAGCGTGCATGCCCGGGTGCGGCGTTACCGGGCTGGCGGCCTGGCTGTCCTGGCGGACCAGTCGCACCGGCCGGAAAGCTGCCCGCACCGGATCCCTGCTGAGACCGGGCGGTGGCGTGTGAGCTGCGCCGCGCGCGACGAACACCTCGTCAACTATGCCCGGGCTGAGCTGCTCGGTCGCGACGCACCTGCTGCTGTTGACTCGGCGGTGACTCGGGAGGACAAGCGATGAGCCTCCGAGACGGCGAGAGCCCCACGGACGGGGCTCTTCACTGGGGACATGCGGTGGTCGGGGTGACAGGATTTGAACCTGCGGCCTCTTCGTCCCGAATTATGGCCGGCAGCCTCTTTGACCTGCGCAAATGCGATCGCCGCAGGTCAGCGGCTCCCAGTCGGGGACGTTGCACGCCGTTCAGAGCCGGTGAGCGACGCTCGATCCTCCCAATTTCCTCCCACCCTCGACCCGCGCCACGGTCACCGTACGTAGTACCGCACCGTCTCTCCAGCCCCACGGGAAACCGGCGCCTCCTTGTCGCGACGGGCTGAGCTGCCCGGCTCGGTCGGGCCGGTGGTGGCGTACCGGCCGGTAGGGGCGTCGGTCCAGGCTCGGGCAGGTACAGCTCTCGGTCGATCAGCACCCGCCCGCGGTGTGCGCCGGCCCGCCGGAGGCCATGCTCGGCTACGGGCTGAGCACAAGCTTGACAGCTCGGAGCCATGGGAGCGCCCAGCGCCGTCCCAGGCACGCTGACCGGGCGCCTCCGCGGGCAGGCGCCCTGTCAGCGGCGGCCCATCTCCTGGATGTCGCCGCCGGGAACATCGTAGATGCGGCTGTAGTCGGGGCAGTCACCCGAACCGAAGCTGTGCGCATGCGAGGCAATCTGGACGCTGCCGTTGTTCGCCGTGGGGAACCCGAACTCCGCCTTCGCCCACGGTAGCCTGCCGCACGTCTTCGGCCAGGCGCCGAAGTACTCGGTCCAGGACACCGACCAGTCCCCGCGCAGCCACCCCCAGGCGGTTGGCACCCGGATCCGGCCGACGTAGCTGTCCACCCCGGTCACCGTGTCCTGCACCCAGGCGCCCCACCAGTCGCCGAGCGCATCCTCGCCGGCCGCCCAGATCCGCAGCCGGTACGCCCGCCCGGTGACCCAGTTGTACGGGTCGAGCCGGCACGTGTACCCGGGGCTGCCCTCGACGAACGGACCGCAGTTCGCCCCCTCGGCGGCGTTCGCCCCCCACAGCGAGAACAGCGCGATCTTCGTGTTGTTCGGGTACGACCCGACCTGCAAGCCTAGGTAGCCGCCGTCCCCGCCGACGAACCCGACCTGGTGCGCCCAGAAGTAGTGCGTGCCGGGACTGTGCCCGAGGACCGTCAGCCGCTCGTCGTAGTTGTAGTAGCCGGTGCCCGGCCCCGGCCAGTACCAGTTCGAGTACGTCCCGTTCGGCGCCACCGCCGCATGCGCCGGCGCGGCCGTCACCACGACCGTCACCAGCGTCAGCACGGCTGCGGCCGCCAGCCTTGGCAGCGATTGTGCCTTGATCATCATCGCTCCCCGGTCCCGCAGGCACCGTCCAGAAGGCATCGGGTCAAGAACGAACGCCTGAACGTGCCGTCGGACCAAACCTGATGAAACTATGTGGCTCCGATCCGAAGCTGTCCGGCAACACCGGCACGGCGGCCTGGCCGGTGAGAAGAGAATACAAGAGGTGGGTGGCAGAACCTTGGAACCCGAACCAGTCATCCGTCCGATGAAGATGGAGGACTACGGTCCAGCGATCAGGATCATCATGGTCGGTAACCCAGTAGAGAGCTTCGCCGTCGATCGAGGAGCCCCACGGGATGAGGCCTTTCTCCTCCGGATACAAGGGATATGGGATCGGTATCCCCGCGTCCGCGAGGGATCGCAGTATGTTGACACGTTCTTGGAGTTGCTCGAAGAAGTCGAGACGAGGGCCGAAGCCGTGCGGAACGGCAACCCAGATGTACTCGTCGAAGTGTCCGGGACCGAATCTCTCCGCGAATACCTTGTAGTCGGACGGCAGACGCCGGCCCAGCTTATCCTCTACCCTTGCCCAGTCGACACGCATCCTGGGTTGGGGATCCAGCTCGACCACCCGGGCGAGTTCTTCGACGAAGTCCTGCCTCATCCCCTCCGCTGCGCCCACCGTGTACTTCCCCTCCTGCCGTGGTGAGGCACTCTAGCATTCTGCGGAGTACCCGTGCAGGGTGTACGTGGCCCGGGCCGCCTTTCAACGTTGGTACTGCTGATTCGGAATGGTCTCGTCCAGAGAGAATCCGCCTGAGCCGCGAGCATATATTTCGATCTCGTAGGGAACGATGTTGGCTCCCTTGTAGTGAGGGACGAAGCTGAGGAACAGAGTCTCCGTCTCCTTTGCTGCGATCAGCTGGTTTTCGACCGTCTTGTACCTGCCGGTGTTCGTGCTCACGAACATGGGGACGAGGTTTCGCAGCTCGGTTCCGGACCCACCCAGCTTCTCGCTGAGCAGGTGCCCCCGGACGTATATGCTGGTCATACCTGGTAGCCAGCCCTTGGGGTAGACACCTTTACCGAACGGCAGGCGATCGGTGGGCGTGCCCGGCGGGGTCTGCTTGTTGACACAGGCGAGGACGCCTGAGGCGCGGTCATGAGAGTCCAGCGGAAGGTACTCGGGCTGCGTCCATTCTCCCTTGAAGCAGGAGTTCTCCTTCTTCTTTCTGTCCGCATCGGTCGACTTCGCTCCTTCGGCACACTGCGGAGTATCGCCGCAGAGGAGCAGGCCGGCGGCCAGGAACCCGAGAGCTGCGGCGCCGAGGCTGCCCAGCCTGGACAGAATCCCCGGACTGGCGGTGGGAGCTGGGGCGAAGCCGGCGACCGGGGCCGGCGGTTGCGTGGTATGAGGCGGCGGGCCGCCAGCCGGGGTCGGTGTGTAGGCCGGGGGACGGGCGTTGATGGAGTCTCGTTCGCCCTGGCGATAGGCGGTGTAGGCGGCGCTCGGGTTGCAGGCGATCGCTTCGTAGCACTGGCTGGTGTTGGTGCTCACGGTCCCGCCGCCACCGTCGGCGATCGGCATGTGGCCGTCCCACTCGGTGTAGCTGATCGGGTTGCCGGCGGCGAGGGCGTAGCGGTTGTTGGTGAGTGGGTCGGCGGACAGGCCCAGGTTTGCCAGGGCGCCGTGGAAGAGGTCCTGGTTCAGGAAGCGGGAGGTGTCGGATCCGAAGCGGCGAGCGCCCATGTCGTAGGTGGCCGAGCCGGTGTCGAGCCGCTTGGCGCTGTAGCGGAACGGGTTGAACGGCGTGGTGGCGTTGGTGTCGCCCTTGGTCAGGTCAGTGTCCGGCTGGCCGTAGGGGCGGTAGCCGTAGCTGGCGTTGGTGCCGCCGCTGGGGTCGAGCAGCTGGGATGCCGAGCCGTGCGTGTCGTAGCCGTATGTGTAGGTGGTGGCCGGCTGCGGGGTGCCGCCGCTGTACGGCGTGTTGGTCATGGACAGCCGCCGGCCGAGGGCGTCGTAGCTGTAGTCCTTGGCCGCCAGGGTGCCGGACGGGTCGGTCTGGACCTCGCGGGTCTGCTGGTTCGTCAGGCCGAGGTAGCTGAAGGTGGTGGTGCGTTCGGTTCCGTTCAGGCTGGGGTGCAGCTCGGTCTGGCTCACGATGCGGTCGAGGGCGTCGTGGGTGTACTCGGCCTTGTCGGTCTGGCTGCCGCCGCTGAAGGCGCGGTAGGTGGCGAGTCGGTCGAGGTAGTCGTAGCTGTAGTCGGCGAGCAAGGCGCTCGACGGTTGCAGCGGCGGCGCGCAGTCGGCCGACGAGCCAGCCGAGGTAGTGACGCAGGCGAGCCGGCCGGCGTCGTCTTACCA
>Ga0210378_10000146_pt1 | contig 32957 bp, 33 predicted proteins | sample PLM1_60_b1redo_FD_155465 | JGI IMG/M metagenome (GOLD analysis project Ga0210378, IMG submission 155465) | Groundwater sediment microbial communities from an aquifer in East River, Colorado, USA - PLM1_60_b1 redo | ecosystem: Environmental > Terrestrial > Soil > Riparian zone | place: USA: East... | reverse complement strand
GGGGTGCTTTTCACCTTTCCCTCACGGTACTAGTTCACTATCGGTCGCCAGGGAGTACTTAGCCTTACGGGGTGGTCCCCGCAGATTCCGACCGGGTTTCTCGTGCCCGGCCGTACTCAGGAACCCGTCTAGGAAGTCCAAGTCGTTTTCGCCTACAGGGCTATTACCTTCTGTGGCGCGAGTTTCCACCCGCTTCGACTAACGCTTGGTTTTGTAACTTCCCGACCCGCCGGCAGACGGATCAAGACGGGCCCTACAACACCTGCGTGACAACGGCTGCCGCCTATCACGTCACACAGGTTTGGGCTCTTCCCCTTTCGCTCGCCACTACTCAGGGACTCGAGGTTTCTTTCCTTTCCTCCGGTTACTAAGATGTTTCAGTTCACCGGCTTGCCTTCCTTACCCTATGAATTCAGGTAAGGACACGCGCGCACTACCACGCGTAGGTTTCCCCATTCGGAGATCCCGGGGTCAAAGGATGGTCAGCTCCTAACCCGGGCTTATCGCAGCCGCCCACGTCCTTCTTCGGCTCCTAGCGCCAAGGCATCCACCGTGTGCTCTTAGTCTCTTGATCATGAAGAACACCGTTGTTGCCGCTATGGAGTTTTCAAGGTGCGCTGCGGGACCAATCCCGCGAAGAGAAAGCCGACTCGAGGCCGGTCTCTCAAAACTCAACAGCGTAGAACGTCGAGGTCGACGTTATTCCAGGCGAGCTCGAGCATCGGACGACCGAAGTCATCAAGACGAGTCGAGCGCCTGCCGGAGTAAGAGCTCCGGCATCCCTAGAAAGGAGGTGATCCAGCCGCAGCTTCCGCTACGGCTACCTTGTTACGACTTCACCCCAATCACCAACCCCACCTTCGACGGCTCCCTCCCTTGCGGGTTAGGACACCGGCTTCGGGTGTTGCCGGCTTTCGTGGTGTGACGGGCGGTGTGTACAAGGCCCGGGAACGTATTCACCGCGGCATTGCTGATCCGCGATTACTAGCAACTCCGCCTTCATCGAGGCGAGTTTCAGCCTCGAATCCGAACCGGGACCGGCTTTTTGGGATTCGCTCCCCCTCGCGGGTTTGCAGCCCTTTGTACCGGCCAATGTAGCACGTGTGTAGCCCAAGACATAAGGGGCATGATGACTTGACGTCATCCCCACCTTCCTCCGGTTTGTCACCGGCAGTATCCCATGAGTCCCCGACATTACTCGCTGGCAACATAGGACAGGGGTTGCGCTCGTTGCGGGACTTAACCCAACATCTCACGACACGAGCTGACGACAGCCATGCACCACCTGTGCACCGGCCCCGAAGGGCTGCCGTATTTCTACGACATTCCAGTGCATGTCAAGCCTAGGTAAGGTTCTTCGCGTTGCGTCGAATTGAACCACATGCTCCGCTGCTTGTGCGGGCCCCCGTCAATTCCTTTGAGTTTTAGCCTTGCGGCCGTACTCCCCAGGCGGGGTGCTTAATGCGTTAGCTTCGGCACGGACGGAGTCGACACCGCCCACACCTAGCACCCATCGTTTACGGCGTGGACTACCAGGGTATCTAATCCTGTTTGCTCCCCACGCTTTCGCGTCTCAGCGTCAGTACCGTCCCAGAGAACCGCCTTCGCCACGGGTGTTCTTCCTGATATCTGCGCATTTCACCGCTACACCAGGAATTCCATTCTCCTCTTCCGGACTCTAGCCAGATGGTTTCCACCGACAGCTCGAGGTTGAGCCTCGAGTTTTCACAGCAGACCTACCTGGCCGCCTACACGCTCTTTACGCCCAATAATTCCGGACAACGCTTGCCCCCTACGTATTACCGCGGCTGCTGGCACGTAGTTAGCCGGGGCTTCTTCTGGAGGTACCGTCACCCTCTGGGGTATTAACCCGAGCGGCTTCGTCCCTCCTGAAAGAGGTTTACAACCCGAAGGCCTTCTTCCCTCACGCGGCGTCGCTGCGTCAAGCTTTCGCTCATTGCGCAAGATTCCCCACTGCTGCCTCCCGTAGGAGTCTGGGCCGTGTCTCAGTCCCAGTGTGGCTGATCGTCCTCTCAGACCAGCTACGGGATTGTCGCCTTGGTGAGCCGTTACCTCACCAACAAGCTAATCCGCCGCAAGCTCATCCTCAACCGAAAGCCGAAGCCATCTTTTCTGACGAGCCCGAGAGCTCGAAAGGCTATCCGGTATTAATCCGGGTTTCCCCGGGCTATCCCAGTGTCGAGGGCAGATTACTCACGTGTTACTCACCCGTTCGCCGCTGTCCCCAGGGCCGAAGCCCTGGTTCTCGCTCGACTTGCATGTGTTAAGCGCGCCGCCAGCGTTCGTCCTGAGCCAGGATCAAACTCTCCATGAAGATCTAGTGTCACCTCGGCTCAAAGAGCGAGCCGGCTGACGATCTTGGAATGAGCTTGAAGCTCAAAGGTCATCGCCTTCGTACTTGAAGGCGTGACAGGTTAGGTCCTCAAGTCCGAAGACTCGAGGATCTCGACGTATTTCACGCTGTTGAGTTTTCAAAGACCGTTGCCGTGTCGGGGGGCGTAAAAAAACCTCCGCTCACTTCTCGGAGGCCATCGGAAAGAACTCGGGGTGTTGCGTCGTATCCGAGTGCGTCCGAAGGCGCTCCTGTCTGTGGTCGGGGACGTTCCTACGTCCGCCCGTCTAGGCGGCTCGGGAATAGTAGCAGCACCGAGGGGGGTGTCAAGGAGCGCGGAAGCGCACGAAACGGCGCTTTCCAGCCTGTAGAAGAGCCCCTTCCAGGGCGCTCCGCGGGAGGTCCAGATCGCTCACCACCTCGCCGTTCACCTTGACCCCGCCCTGGGAGATCATCCGGCGCGCCTCGCTGGTGGAGCCCACAGCGAGGTGCGCGACGAGGATCGCCGGGAGATGCACGGTGCCATCTCCGTCCGGCAGGGCCACCTCGGCCACCTCCTCGGGGGCCTGGCCCTCTCGGACCACGCGCGTGAAGTGAGCCTCGGCCTTCTCGGCGGCCTCCTCGCCATGTGAGCGGCGCACGATGAAGCGCGCGAGCTCGAGCTTGGCCTCCAGGGGATCGCCCGCCGGCGGCTCAGCCTCCATCACGAGCTGGTACCACTGTGGGAGCTGGTCGTCCGAGATCCGCATCGTCCGCCCGAACTGCTCCTCGGGGGCCATCGCCAGCGGGATGTTGTTTCCGAGCGATGAGCTCATCTTCTGTCCGTCCCAGGAGACGAGGATCGGTGTCGTCAGCACGACCTGCGGCTCGAGCCCGTAGTTCTCCATGACCTCTCGACCGGTGAGCAGGTTGTACAGCTGGTCGGTGCCGCCGAGCTCGACGTCGGCCTCGATCGCGACCGAGTCGTAGGCCTGCATCAAGGGATAGAGCAGCTCCGACACCGAGATCGGCTCCTGAGCGGTGTAGCGCTGCTGAAAATCGTCGCGCTCGAGGATCCTCGCGACCGTCATCGTCCTGGCCAGCCGCACGACGTCGGCGTACGACAGCTTCGCCAGCCACTCACCGTTGTAACGCACCTCCGTCCGCTCTGGCTCGAGGATCTGCATCGCCTGGTCGACGTACGTATTCGCGTTCGCGTCGATCTCCTCGTCGGAGAGCATGGGCCGCTCCCCCGAACGACCGGAGGGATCCCCGATCCGCGTCGTGTAGTCGCCGACGATCAGCACGCCGGTGTGGCCCTCGTCCTGGAAGGCACGCATCCGCTGCAGAGGAACTCCCCGCCCGACGTGGATGTCGGGCGACGTGACGTCGATCCCGAGCTTCACCCGCAGAGGCCTGCCGAGCTCGAGCTTGCGCTCCAGGCCGCCTTCCGGCAGCACGTCTACGGCGTTCCGAACGAGGTCCGCGACACCCATGCCGGCGAGTCTAGACTCCCTCAGTCTTGCCTCTTCGCAGACGGCCTCAGGGCGCGCCCAAGAACGGGAAGCGCCGAATTCGAAAGCGTCGCCTCGTCACCCTCATGGGTGTGCTCGGCTTGCTCTCGATCGCCTCGTTCACGTTCGGGCTGATGACGGCGATCGCCGGCCAGATCCCAGAGCTCGATCCGACGCGCCAGGACAAGCGCGCGCGTGACGGGTTCATCTACGACAGCAGCGGCAAGAAGACGCTCGCCGTCCTCCGTGGGTCCGAAAGCCGCGTGCTCATCAACTCAAGCCAGATCGCCCCGATCATGAAGCAGGCGATCGTGTCCGTAGAGGACAGGCGCTTCTACGAGCACCGCGGCGTCGACATCCGCGCGATCGGGCGCGCCTTCTGGGCCGACGTCCGCAACAAGAAGGTCGTGCAGGGCGGATCGACCGTCACACAGCAGTTCATCAAGAACGCCTACATCCAGGATCAACGCTCGGTCGCGCGCAAGCTCAAGGAAGCAGCGCTCGCCTGGCAGCTCGAGCAGCGGTGGGACAAGGAGGAGATCCTCGCCGCGTATCTGAACACGATCTACTTCGGGAACGGGGCCTACGGAATCGAGCAGGCGGCCCGGACGTATTTCGACAAACACGCCTCGCAGCTGACGCTGCCCGAATCTGCGCTGCTGGCCGGCATCCCGCCCGACCCGAGTGGCTACGACCCGGTGACCCATCCACGAGCGGCCAAGGTTCGCCGCCGCCTCGTCCTGCGGCAGATGCTCGACCAGGGCCTGATCACCGACGACGACTACGACCAGGCCCGCAGTGCTGCTCTTCCGTCGCCGGAGCAGATCAAGCTGCCGGGGACTCAGGGCCCGGCAGGCCATTACTTCGTCAACTACGTCAAGCAGCAGCTCATCGACGAATACGGGCCTGGGCGGGTGTTCGGGGGCGGGCTCAAGGTGACGACGACCATCGACCTCGACCTGCAGAAAATCGCGCTCGCGGCGATCGCGAACACCCTCAAGGATCCGGAGGGCCCGCAGGCCGCACTCGTGGCGATCCAGCCGCAGACCGGCGAGATCCTGGCCATGGTCGGCGGCTCCAACTTCAGGGAGAGCCAGTTCAACCTGGCGGTGCAGGGCGAGCGTCAGCCGGGCTCGGCCTTCAAGCCCTTCGTCCTCGGCGCAGCCCTCAAGCAGGGCATCTCCCCTGCCACCCACTTCGAGTCGAAGAAGCAGGTCATCTCGCTCGGCGACCGCCTCTGGCAGGTGAACAACTACGAGGGGTCCTACCTCGGGTCGATCGACCTCGAGGCCGCGACCGTGCACTCCGACAATGCGGTCTACGCGCAGCTCACGCAGCTGGTCGGACCGTCGAATGTCGCCGCGATGGCACGGAACGCGGGCATTCGCAGCAAGCTCAATCCCTACTTCGCCATCGGGCTGGGCGCCGAGGCCGCGAATCCGCTGGAGATGGCCCGGGCCTTCTCGACGTTCGCCAACGGTGGTAAGCGCATCGACGGCTCGCTTCTCGGGAACCGCCCGCGCGCGGTGAAGAAGGTCAACTCAAAACAGAACGAGCCCGTGGCGCGCAACGTCTTGAGCGAGGAGAAGACTGCTCTCCTCAACTCGATCCTGCAGAAGGTCGTGACGCAGGGCACCGGGCGGAGAGCCGCTCTGCCGGACCGACCGGCCGCCGGCAAGACGGGCACGACGGAGAACTACGGCGATGCCTGGTTCGTCGGCTACACGCCACAGCTCGCGGTCGCCGTGTGGGTCGGCTATCCCAAGGGCCTGCGCCCGATGCTGACCGAGTACCACGGAGACGCTGTCGCCGGCGGCACGTTCCCCGCGGAGATCTGGGAGACATTCATGCAAGCGGCGCTCAAATTCAAGGACGCCGAACCGCTGACGTTCCCCGCACCGTCGGTCCCATACGCGTCCTCCCAGCAGGTGTTGTTCCGCGACGGTCGCCTGCAGGTCGACAACGGGAGCTGCCACTCGACCAAGCAAGTCTTCTTCTTCAGCGGAGAGGGACCGAAGGAGACCGCGGACTGCAGGCGGAACGAGGTCGAGGTTCCGCAGCTGATCGGCATGCGCGTCGGCAAGGCGCGCGAGCGGCTCATCTCCCAGCCTTTGACGCCGCGGTACATCTTCAAGCCGGCGCAGGCGAGGCAGCGCCTCGACGTCGTCATCGGCCAGATTCCGGCGAAGGGACGGCTCTCGGCCTACGACGAGGTCAAGCTTGTGCTGGCGAAGCCGACGCACGGAGTCGTGCCGAAGCTCGTCGGGCTCAAGTGGGACACCGCGAAGGTGAAGCTCGAGCGGCGAAAGCTCCAATATGACGTCACCGAGGTGGACAAGGGTGGTCAGCCCGGCCGCGTCGTCTTCCAGGTGCCGAAGCCCGGCGTGGCCGCTCGGCCGGGGATGCTCGTCAAGGTCGCGGTCGTAAAGACCGACTGAGGAATTTCGAGCGCGCTAGCCCGTACCGCCACGGGCGGTCTGCGGCCTGGGTGATGCCGATGCGTGGCCCGCTGGCCAGCTCCACCTCTCGCTTGCGCGCGTGAAGCCGGAACGGCCGAGTGTCGAGCGGAAGCCCGTCGTGCTCGCCGGTGATGCCGAGCGCCTGGCAGAGACGGCCCGGCCCCGAGCACAGGAGCCTCGGAGCGTCGAGCCCGCGGCGTGCGCGCATCGCGTCCAGACCTTCGGTCGGCTCGAGCGCTCGAATCAAGACCGCGCTCGCCACGCCCTCTGCCTCGCAGACGAAGTTGAGGCACCAGTGAACCCCGTAGGAGCGATAGACGTACGCGTGTCCCGGCGGGCCGAACATCGACGCATTGCGGGTGGTCCGACCTCGGTAGCCGTGTGCCGCGGGATCCTCATGGTCGTAGGCCTCGACCTCGACGATCGTCCCGCCCACTCCTTCGAAAAGCAGCGTCGCCCCAACGAGATCGGGCGCCACGTCGTGCACCGAGCGCACGAAGAAATCACGGCCGAGCTTCACTCCCGTGCCCGCCTCGAGTCGTACCGCAAGAGCGCGGGAAAAGCGGCCAGGATGACAACGCAGCCGGCGACGCAGGCGATCCCGCCCGAGACGATCGACAAGCGCACGCTCGTGAACGAAGCGAGCGCGCCGGCTTCGAGGTTGCCGAGAGCGGGAGTCGCCGCGACCTGAGCGAGCTCCATTCCCGACACACGCCCGAGCATGTGCTCGGGGGTCAGGTCGAGGACGATGGTCGAGCGTAAGACCGCGCTGACGTTGTCCGCCGCTCCCGCGATCGCGAGCATGACGAGGCAAAGGGCAAGCGTTTCCGCCAGACCCACGCCGACGATCGCCAGCCCCCAGATCGACGCCGCGATTCCGACCGCGAGGCCCTGGCGACGGACGTGCCGCACCCACCCGGACAGCAGCACGGCGACCAGAGCGCCCGCGTAGGGCGCGGCATAGAGGAAGCCGACGACCTCGGCGCCGGCATGGAAGCGCCGGTCCGCCAGCGCGGGAAAGAGCGCCGAGGGCATCCCGAAGATCATCGCGTTCGTGTCGAGCAGAAAGATCCCGCCGATCACGGGGTTGCGGCGCACGAAGCGAAAGCCCTCGAGCACCGAGCGGACGCTCGCCCGCGCGGCTTCCGGGAGAGGCGGCGCCGGGGCCAGGCGCCAGATCGCCACGAGCGAGGCTGCGTACGTGCCGACGTCGATCAGGTAGGTCGTCGTCAGGCCGAATGCGGCGATCAGCACACCGCTCAGAGCAGGGCCGGCGACATGGGACAGAGCGCTGTAGACGCTGTTCAGAGCCGAGGCGGCCGCGAACTGTTCTCTCGGAACGAGGCGCGGCGTCAGCGACCGAAGCGCCGGGGAGCCGATCGCCCACAGCGATGTCGCGACGAACGCGATCACGTAGAGCGGCCAGAGGTGCGGCTCGGGCAGCGCGGCGTTCACTGCGAGCCCCGCCGTCACGACGACGAGTCCGATCTCCGTCAGCAGCAGCAGGCGGCGGCGGTCGACCGAGTCGGCAATCGCCCCGCCGACGATGGCGAGAGTGGCCAGCGGGATCAGGTCGCACAGGGCAACGAGGCCGACAGCAAGCGTAGAGCCGGTGAGCTGGTAGACCTGGTACGGGATCGCCACCCAGCTGATGTGGCTGCCGATGAGCGAGATCGCCTGCCCGATCCAGAGCCGCCGGAACTGCGGCGACTCGCGAAGCGGACGCACGTCGATTGCCATCCGGCCCGCGAGCCGCCTGAAACGCCCCGGCCGGTCGGCGAGCGGGCCCTCGCCCTCTCTGAGGTCGGGAGGCTCGGTCACGCCCCGTCGCCAGGAGGGCTTGGCGAAACGCCGGCTGTGCTGCCGGGCCGCGCTGCTCGCCCCGAGGCGGCGTCCTCAGTCAGGCCAATAGTGAGAACTATTGGCCCTCTCGTGAGGCGCGCAGCGCCGAGCGCCATTGCCTCAGAACGACCATCGCACCCCGGCAACGAGCGAGTTCCGCCAAGCCCTCCTAGAAGAGCTGTTCGCCTTCGGCTGGACGTGAAGACTTTTCGAGGAGCCGCCGCGCGCGACGACCGAGATCGTTGAGGTCGACGCGCCCCTTCTCGGTGTCCTGGACGATGCGCTCGGCCAGCGCCAGCGCCTCGTCGAGGAGCGGCGCGCCGATCGCGGCTTCCTGCCCCATGTCGGCGAGGATCGTGCGCTCTGTGCGCGAGGCGATGATCGGATCGGGCACACCCTCGATCCAGACGCGCGTGCGATGCCCCCCGCCCCGCTCCTTGCCCGTGATCGGCTCGACGGCGTAGATCTTGTCGGCCCGCGCGTACTTGCCGAACCCGAGAAAGATCATCCGCCCCGCGCCGTCAGCCACGAGACCGATTATGCGTTTCGGCCTTCACGCCTCCGCGGTCAGCTTCAGGCTCGCGTACTCGAGCCATTGCGCCCAGCGCTCGCTCTTGCCTCGGCACGTGTCCAGGTAGGCGGTCTGCAGCTCCCTCGTTACCGGCCCCGGTGGGCCGATCAGGTGGTCGTCGACTTCGCGGATCGGCGTCACTTCGGCTGCGGTCCCGCACATGAAGACCTCGTCCGCCGTGATGAGATCGGAGCGGATCAGGTTCTTCTCTTCGACCGTGTACCCGAGGTCCTGGAGGATCTGGATCACCGAGTCGCGCGTGATTCCCGGGAGGATCGACGTCGAGAGCGGCGGCGTGGCCACCTTCCCGTCCTTGATCACGAAGACGTTCTCGCCCGAGCCGTCGGCGATGTAGCCGTCGGCCGTCAGGAGGATCGCCTCGTCGTACCCGGCGCGGTTCGCCTCCGTGACGGCCAGCATCGAGTTGAGGTAGATGCCGGTGGCCTTGGACGCGTGCGGAATCGTGTTCGGCCCGACGCGCTGCCAGGACGAGATCTTGCAGCGAATCCCGTTCTTGAGCCCGTCCTCGCCGAGGTACGTGCCCCACGGCCAGCTCATGATCACCGTCACCACCGGATTGCCGGCGGTCGAGACGCCGAGCTCGCCGTAGCCGTAGAAGGCGATCGGCCTGAGATAACACTCCGGCAGACCGTTCGCCGAGATCAACTCCATCGAGGCCGCCTTCAGCTCGTCGACGGAGTACGGAATGTCCATGTAGAGGAGACGCGCCGAGTTGTGCAGGCGGTCCAGGTGGTCGGTCAGCCGGAACACAGCCGGGCCCTTCTCGGTCTCGTAGCAGCGAATCCCTTCGAAGACACCGGTGCCGTAGTGCAAGCCGTGGACGCCGACGTGGACGGTAGCGTCCGCCCAGTCGACCAGCTCGCCGTTCATCCAGATCTTGTCGGTCTCGCGCAAATGCGCCTCCTTCCTCGTCGAATGTTACGGGGCGGGTTCGACGGCGTCCATGGCGTGCGCCCGCGAAAGGCGCACGAGGTCGGCTGGGGAGAGCGCAGCCATGTGCTTCGGCGAGCCCGCCCCTACCCAGACACGCTTGTGGCCGAGGAGGGCCCGATCGACGTAGACGCGGTCGATCCGCGGCAACGGGAACGGCGCAACTGCGCCTGCCGCGAAGCCCGTTGCCGCGAACACTTCGTCGGGCGAGGCCACCCGCGCCTTCCCGCAGCCCGCCGCATGCCCGACCTTCTCGACATCGGCGCGGCGGTCGCCCGGCGTCAGGACGACCACGAAGCGCGCGTCGCAGGCGAGGACGACCGACTTGACGATCTGCCCTAGCTTGCAGCCGACCGCGCGAGCGGCATCAACGGCGGTCGGCGTGCCCTCCGAGAACTCTTCGATGCGGGCCTCCACCGCATTCCTCCGCAGGAACTCGGCCACCCGCTCCACCGGCTCGGGCCAGGCGCTCACGGGAGGAGAGTAATCAGGCGAAACCTTCTCGCAGGGTCACCCGTTGTATGGAGGACTCCGATGGCTACCGAGATCAATCGCATCGCCCGAACGGAATCGCTCTTTCGCGACGTCAACGAGCGCATCGCCGAAACCGCGGACCGCCTGGATGCAGAGGATGCGGAGTTTGTCTGCGAGTGCGCCGACGCAGACTGCGGCGAGCGGCTGCACGCGCAGCTCGACGAATACCAGCAGGTGCGGTCTGACGGCGTGCGCTTCCTCGTCGCGCCGGGCCACGAGGAACCGGCGTACGAGCGAGTTCTCCACCGCAACCCTGAGTACCAGGTAATTGCGAAGACCAAGGATCGCCGGCTGGCGCGCGCAGCGAGGGAGCTCGACCCGCGCGCGGACGACTCTCCGCCGGGTGATCAGGCGAGCGAAATGAAATAGACGTCGTCGAAGCCTGCTGCGCGCAGATTCTCGACGAGCTCGGCCGGCGCCTCGCTGTCGAGGGACAGGGCCATCAGCGCCTTGTCTCCGCGCCTCGTCCGGGACACGGCCATGTTGGCGATGTTCAAACCCGCCTCGCCGAAGAGGGTTCCGACCTTGCCGATCACCCCGGGGACGTCGTCGTAGCGGAAGAAGGCCATCAGCGGGGCGAGCTCCATCTCGAGCTCGAAGCCGAGGGCGCTGACGAGCCAGCGGCGGTGCTCGCGCCCGATCGTCGTTCCTGCGACGCGGAGCTCGTCTCCGTTCGCGCGCAGCGAGACACGGATGAGGTTCGTGAAGTCGCGAGAAGCGCGGCGGCGCTCCTCGACCACCTCCACTCCGCGCTCCGCCGCGATCAGGGGTGCGTTCACGTAGTTGACCGGCTGGTCGGAGCGGCCCTGGAAGGCGCCGTTCAGCGCAGCCACCGTCAGCAGCCGCGTGTCGTACCCAGACAGCGCTCCGTAGTACGCGAGCTCGAGCCGATCGGCCCGCCCGGCGCCGAGCTCCATTGCGAGCCGGCCCAGGGTCGCGGCCAGCGGGATGAACGGGCCGAGCACCTCCAGGTCCTCGGCGCCGATCGAGGGGATGTTGACCGCATTCGTGACGACGCCGCCCTCGAGGGCGGCCACGACCTGCTCGGCGACGATCACGCCGGCCCGGTCCTGCGCCTCTTCCGTGGAGGCGGCGAGATGCGGGGTGACGACGACGTTCGGCAGGTCGAGCAGCGGGCCCGAGTACGGCTCGGTGGAGAAGACGTCGAGCGCGGCCGCCCCGACCTTGCCCGACTGGAGCGCTGCGAGCAGCGCGTCCTCGTCGATCAGCTCTCCACGTGCCGCGTTGATGACACGCGCGCCGTCACGCAGCTTGGCCAGCGTTTCCTCGTTGAGAAAGCCGGTCGTCTCCTCCGTCAGCGGCAGGTGCAGGGTGAGGAAGTCCGCAGCCGCCAACACCTCGTCCGAAGACTCGACGCGGTCAATTCCCAGTTCGCGGAAGCGCTCGCGCGCGACGAACGGGTCGTACGCCACGACGCGCATCTCCAGTCCGAGCGCGCGCCGGGCGACCTGCTGGCCGATGCGGCCGAAGCCGAGAACGCCGAGCGTCTTCCCGGCCAGCTCGGTGCCACCGTGGCTCGAGCGTTCCCAGCGCCCTTCCTTGAGCGCCGCGTGCGCCTGCGCGATGTTTCGCGAGAGCGCGAGGAGCAGCCCCATCGTGTGCTCTGCCGCCGAGACGACAGTGGACTCCGGAGCGTTGGCGACAACGATCCCGCGGCGCGTGGCCGCCTCGACATCCACGTTGTCCACCCCCACGCCCGCGCGGCCGATCACCTTCAGCCGCTCCGCCCGCGCGATCATGTCGCCGTCGAGCTTCGTCGCCGAGCGGATCACGATCGCCTCGTAGTCGCCAATCGTCGCAGCCAGGTCACCGTTCGTGTCGACGTCCACGTCGAAGCGCTCGCGGAGCAGGTCGACGCCCGCCTCGGCGATCGGCTCCCGGATCAGGACGCGCGGTTTCGTCAAGCCGGCGTGCGCTCGTAGGTCTCGAGCGCTCGGGTGACGGCGACGCCGCGCTCGACGTCCGCGCCCGCTTCCGCGAGGCCGAGCTCGAGCCCGGCCAACGCGGTGGTGATGTCGAACACGTCGAAGAACCCGATGTGGCCGATCCGCAAGATGCGGCCCTTCAGCGGCCCCTGGCCCGGGGCGAACGTGATCCCGAAGCGGTCCCTCAGGTCCAGCAGCAGCTCGTTGGCGTCGATCCCGTCCGGCATGCGGACCGCGGTGACGACCGCGGAGGAATCTTCGTCCGGCGAGAAGAGCTCGAGCCCCATCGCCTTGACGCCCTCGCGGCAAGCGCGGCCGAGCCGGAGGTGGTGGTCGAAGGCTGCCTCCAGTCCGCGCTCGAGCAGCAGGCCGAGAGCGACGTCGAGGCCGATCACGATCGAGACCGCCGGCGTGAAAGCTGCGTCGAGCTTGCGCTGCGCGTCACGGGTGCGCGCCCAATCGAAGTAGTAACGCGGGAGGGTCGCGCGCTCGCGTGCCTCCCAGGCTGCGTCGGAGACCGAGGTCATGGCCAACCCTGGCGGGGTCATGAGCGCTTTCTGCGAGCCCGAGACGACGACGTCGAGGTTCCACTCGTCGGTCTCGCAGGGCACGGCTCCGAGACTGGAGATGGCGTCGACGCACACGAGCGCGCCGGTTTCCTTGGCCACGCCTGCGAGGGAGCGGACATCAGCGACCACCCCCGTGGAGGTCTCCGATTGGGTCACGAAGACGGCAGTTGCGCCGCCGAGCTCCTTGAGGCGCGCCGCCAGGTCCTCCGGGGAAGGGTTCTCGCCCCACTCGTAGCGCAGGTGGTCGACCTCGCAGCCGTAGGCGGAGCCGATGGCGGCCCAGCGCTCGCCGAAGTAGCCCGCGGAGACGACGACGATGCGTTCACCCGGCGAGCAGAGGTTCGCGGTCGCAGCCTCGAGCGTCCCGGTCCCGGACGACGTGAAGAGGAGCACTTCGTTCTCGGTGCGGAAGACTTGCGCCAGCCGTTCCAGGCAGCGCTTGTAGACCGGTTTGAAGTCCGGGCCGCGGTGGTGCACGACCGGCGGGACGGGAGTCGGGCCCGGGGTGAACAAGTAACGCTTCTCGGCCAAGCGCCTCGGAGACTAGCTCAGCCGTAGGCTGGACCCGTGGAAGCGCTTCTCGCTTTTGGAGCGGCGTTGCTCGCCCTGCGGCTCGGAGGAGCGATCGCCGCTCGCTGGCGCGTGCAGCGTCGACCGGAGCTCGCTGTCTGGTCCGCCGCGCTCGTCTCGTACGCGATCGCCGCTGGGACGATGGCATGGGGCGCGGCGGCCGGCTGGAGCGACCCTGCTTTCCGCGTCTACTACCTCTTCGGTGGGCTGCTCACTGCCGCCCTGCTCGGCCTCGGCTCGCTGCTGCTCTACGGCTGGCGCCAGACGCTCGTCCCGGGGCTCGTCTACGTGGGGCTGGCGATCGGTGTCGCAATCGCCGCTCCCCTCCACGGCGACATTGCCGGTACGAGCATCCCCGAGGCCCAGGAGAACCTCGCCTTCTTCCCCGCCCGGCTCGTAGCGATCCTGGGCAACTCGCTCGGGACGCTCGCCGTAATCGGTGTGGCAGTTGCCACGATCCGGCGCCGGCCCTTGGGGAACGTGCTGATCATCACAGGGGTCGCTGTTGCCGCAGCAGGCAGCGCTTTTGCGGGCCTCGGCGCCGCCGAAACGTCGGTTTTTGTAGCAATTGCAGCGCTTCTTCTTTACGGAGGTTTTACAGCTCGTTCGGGTGCAGCTCGCTAACGAATCGCTACGGTCCGAGTCTCAAGCGATTGCAAAGCACTTAAGCGCGGCACGTCGATGGAGGCTCGCGCGGGCGACTGCGGCCCAGTCCGCCCGGTGAGCACCGTGTCTCGAACTACAGGGGGTTACCTCGTTGCGCCAAAACTTGCTGCGGCTTCTGGCTGCGTTGGTCCTCATTGCGTTGACAACAGCCGCGTTCTCGATTCCGCGTCAAGCTGGCGCCGAGTCGGCGGCGCCGAAGATCGTCGATCCGCCCGACCCGTTGCTCCTCAAGCAGATCCGTCGCTACCAGCGGCAGACCTGGCGGCTGCAGCGCCTCATGGGCGTACGCCGGAGCCCCACCTCGCGCAATCTGCACCGCGTGATCGACCGCGAGTACCGGCTCTGGGTGCGGAACCTGTGGCACAAGCGCGCGGCCCGCACCTGGACACGCTGGCAGACCCCTCCGCGCCGTTCGGCGTGGATGTGCATCCACCGCTTCGAGGGCTCGTGGGACGATCCGCACCCCCCGTACTACGGCGGGCTGCAGATGGACTACTCGTTCATGCGCACTTATGGGGGCGAGCTCCTCCGCCGCAAGGGCACGGCCGACAAGTGGACGCCGCTCGAGCAGATCTGGGTCGCGCACAAGGCCTACCGCTCCGGCCGCGGCTTCTACCCGTGGCCGAACACTGCGCGGAGCTGCGGTCTGATCTAGGCTCTCCTCATGGGTAGAGGCTCTCGACCGATCATCCGCTGGGCGAAAGATCGCCAGCGCAAGAAGAAGGACCGCGATCGGCGCAAGGCCGAGGCTGCGGCGCCCGAGCCCGCCTCCAGGTCGCGTCGGAAAAGCTCCTAGGTCTTCAGCTTCTCGCGAAGGAGCTCGTTGACGAGCTTCGGGTTGGCGCGCCCGCCGGTTTCCTTCATCACCTGGCCGACGAAGAAGCCGAGCAGGCCTTCTTTGCCGCCCCGGTAGTCCTTGACCTGCGACGGGTTCGCAGCGAGCACCTGCTCCACGAGCGGCTCCAGATCGGCCGTGTCTCCGATCTGCCCGTCGCCGAGAAATCGCTCTGCCTCGAAGCCCGGCTCGCCGCTCGCTTCCAGCGCCTCCGTGAAGGCCGCGCGGGGAATCCGGTCGCGTGCCTCGATCAGCTTGCCGAGCTCGTCGGCGTTGACCACGGCCGGGTCGACGCCCGTGGCTGCCCACTGGTTCATGAGCACGTTTGCCACCGCGCGCCGCTCGCCGGGCACCTGCTCGAAGAGCCGGTCACGCCCGCTCGTGACGAGCCCTTCCGCCAGCTCGGGGTCGAGCTCGTCCGCGAGGCGGGCGATCCGTGCTCCGGGTAGCTCCGGCAGCTCGCCGCGAAGGCGCTCCACCAGCTCACGCTCGGGCTCGAGCGGAACCAGATCGGGCTCCGGCAGGTAACGGTAGTCCTGCGCCTCCTCCTTCGAGCGCAGCGGCGGCGCCGACTCGTCGCCCGGATCGAAGTGCATCGTCTCCTGCTCGACCTCACCGCCGGACTCGTAGATCTCGATCTGCCGCTTGATCTCGCGCTCGATGCCCTTGGCCGCGAAGTTGAACGAATTCATGTTCTTCAGCTCCGTGCGGGTACGCAGCTCCTCGGAGCCCTCGGGCCGGATGGAGACGTTGACGTCGAAACGCAGCGAGCCCTTCTCCATCTCCGCGTCGGAGATGCCGAGCTCGACGACCGTCTGACGCAGCAGCTGGAGGAAGCGCTTCGCCTGCTCCGACGAGCGCAGGTCGGGCTCGGTGACGATCTCGACGAGCGGCGTGCCGGCGCGGTTGTAGTCCACCAGCGTCCGGTCGGCGCCCGCGATGCGCCCGCCCGCGCCGCCCATGTGCACGTTCTTGGCCGCATCCTCCTCGAGGTGTGCGCGCGTGATCCCGACCTCGGAGCCGTCCGCCAGCGTGAAGCGCCCGCTCACGCAGAGGGGCTCGTCGTACTGGGAGATCTGGTACCCCTTGGGCAGGTCGGGATAGAAGTAGTGCTTCCGGTGAAAGACCGAGTGCGGTGCGATCTCGCACTGGAGCGCGTGACCGAGCAGGATCGTCATCTCGATCGCGCGCCGGTTCGGCACCGGGAGCGTCCCGGGGTGCGCAAGGCAGACGGGGCAGGTGCGCGAGTTCTCCTGCGCGCCGTACTCGAGCTCGCAGCGGCAGAACATCTTCGTCCTGGTCTTGAGATGGATGTGGATCTCGAGACCGATGACGGGCTCCCAGCTCACCTCAGCCGCTCCGGGACGTAGTCGAAGTCCAGGGCGCGCTCGAGCGCGTGGCCCGTTCGGAAGAGCAGGTTCTCCGAGAACTGCGGGCCGATCAGCTGGAGACCGACAGGAAGTCCTTCGGAGAGGCCGCACGGAATCGAGAGGCCGGGCAGGCCTGCCATGTTCGGTGGGATCGCGAGCACGTCCGAGAGGTACATGGCCAGTGGGTTCTCGGTCCTCGCGCCGAGCGGGAACGCGACCGTCGGCGAGGTCGGCGAGATCAGCACGTCGAACTGCTCGAGCGCGGCCGCAAACTCGTTACGGATCACGGTCCGCACCTTCTGCGCCTGGCCGTAGAACGCGTCGTAGTAGCCGGCCGAGAGCGCGTAGGTGCCGAGCATGATGCGGCGCTTGGGCTCGTCGCCGAAGCCTTCGTCGCGGGTTTGCATGTACATCTCGCGGATGTCGCCGTTGCGCGCGCGCGGGCCGTAGCGGACGCCGTCGTAGCGGGCCAGGTTCGACGAGGCCTCCGAGGGGGCGATCAGGTAGTAGCAGGGCATCCCGAACTCGACGGAGCGCGGCAGGCTCGTCTCCCCCACCTCGGCGCCGAGCTCACGGCAGAGCTTGATCGCGCTCTGCACGGCCTCGGTGACCCCGGGCTCGATGCCCTCCGCCTCGTTCAACTCCGTCGGTACGCCCACCCGCAGGCCCTTGAGGTCCTCGGCCTCCGGAAGCTCGACCGGCTCCGGCAGGTCGACGGTCGTCGAGTCCAACGGGTCGCGGCCGGCGATGATCCGGTAGAGGAGCGCCGCGTCGCGGACGGTCTTGGTGAGCGGGCCGACCTGGTCGAGGCTGGATGCGAAGGCGACGATCCCGAAGCGCGACACGGTCCCGTACGTGGGCCGGAGGCCGACGAGGCCGCAGAGCGCCGCCGGCTGCTTGATCGAGCCGCCGGTGTCGGACCCAAGCGCCCAAGGGGCCAGCCCGCCTGCAACAGCCGCCGCTGACCCGCCGGAGGAGCCTCCCGGCACGCGCGTCGGATCCCACGGGTTTCGCGACGGGCCGTAGGCCGAGTTCTCAGTGGACGAACCCATCGCGAACTCGTCCATGTTCGTCTTGCCGATGGTCGGCAGCCCCGCCTTCTTGCAGCGCGCCGCGACTGTCGAGTCGAAGACGGGCTTGTATCCGGCGAGGATCTTCGAGCCGGCGGTCGTCTCGACGCCCTTCGTCGAGATCACGTCCTTGAGCGCGATCGGCACGCCGTCGCCTTCGGCCTTCTCGACCGTCGTCAGGTACGCGTGCAGCTCCCCGTCGCGCTCACCGACGGCGTCGAGGTAGGCGCCATGCAGCTCGGCGCCCGAGGCCTCACCGCGCTCGATCAGGCCCATCGCCGCCTCAGCGGTCAGGCGCAGTGTGTCGGTCATGCAGGCGGCACCCGAAAGAAGTTGCCCTCGCGGTCCGGCGCGTTCGCGAAGACCTCGTCGGCGGAGAGCGAGGGTCGCGGCTCGTCGCCGGCCGAGACGTTCGCGAGGTCGAGAGGGTGCGAGGTCGGCTCGACGCCCTCCAGGTCGAGCTCGGCGACCTTGCCGACGGCCTCGAGGATCGCGCTCAGCTGCGCACCGAGGCGCTCGACCTCCTCATCCGTCAGCGCGAGTCGCGCCAGACGAGCTACGTGCAAGACCTCATCGCGTGTGATTGCCATCGCCCAGATCCTAGAGCCGCTCTCGATGTCAGCTTCAACGGGCGCGCGATGGTCAGGAGTGCTCTATAGCCACGGAGTGCTTTTCGTCGGCGAAAGTCGTGAGACTTTCGCCGAGTCCGCGGCCCGTGGCCGCGGACCATGAAGCGGGCCCCTTCCGGGGCCCGCGTTGTTCTCGTATCCCGGAAGTTCCTAGATCGGCTGCACGTTCGACGCCTGCAGGCCCTTGTCGCCCTGCACGACTTCGAACTGCACTTTCTGACCTTCGGTCAGCGACCTGTAGCCGTCCATCTGGACTGCGCTGTGGTGGACGAACACGTCGTCGCCCTCCTCGCGCTCGATGAAACCAAAGCCCTTCTCGTTCGAGAACCACTTGACAGTGCCCTCAGCCAACGCTCCTCCTTCTACACAACAAACGGCGGCTCGGGCACCGAGCCGCCGACTCCGTTTGAAGCGGCCGAAACATACCGTCACCCCCCTGGGAACGCAAGGAGCCGACGGCGGTAGCGCGCGGCGCGAACCGTGTTCCTGAGCAGGGTTGCGATGGTCATCGGTCCGACGCCGCCCGGCACCGGCGTGATCAGTCCAGCGACCTCCGCGGTGGCCGGGTCGACGTCGCCGCGGAGCCCCTCATCGGTGCGATTTATCCCCACGTCGATCACGGTGGCGCCCTCCTTGACATGGTCTGGGCCAACGACGCCGTAGTGCCCGATAGCGACGACCAGTACGTCAGCCCTGCGTGTGTGCTCGACCAAGTCACGCGTCCGCGAGTGGCAGATGGTGACGGTCGCATGAGCGTGCAAGAGCATCATCGCCATCGGCTTGCCGACGATGTTGCTGCGGCCGACCACAACTGCGTTCGCGCCCTGGAGCTCGACCGCGTACTCCTCGAGCATCGTCATCACGCCGAGCGGCGTGGCCGGCACGTGCGTCGGCTTGCCGAGGTAGAGGTGCCCGGCGTTGAACGGATGGAAGCCGTCGACGTCCTTGATCGGCTCGATGGCGCGGATGACGCGCGCCTCGTCGATGTGCTCCGGGAGCGGCAGCTGGATGAGGATGCCGTCGATCGCATCGTCGCCGTTTAGGTGCCCGACCAGTTCGAGCAGCTTCTCCTCGGATGTGTCGGACGGGAGCCGGGAGTCACGGGTGACGATGCCGACCTCCTGTGCGGCCTCGTGCTTGCGCTTGATGTAGATGTCCGAGGCCGGGTCGTCGCCGACGAGCACCGTGGCCAGGCCGAGCTCGCCCAGCTCGCGCACTTCTTCGGCCACCTCGGAGCGAACCCGCTCCGCGAGAGCCTTGCCGTCCATCAGCTTCGCCGGCAACTAATGGATAGGGAGATTGACGCCGCTGACGTCAAGGCCGAGCGACTCCGCCAGCTTGACCCCCATCTCCAGATCTTCCTTGAGACGCTCGATGTCGCGTGAGCGCATGGCGTCTCCGATGAATGCCCGCTCCTTCGGCCGCCAGAGGGCGTGCTCGACGAAGATCGGAAGCAGGCGATTGGCGGCGTCGACCAGCTTCTGGTTCGTCTTCTTCGAGGCATTCTGGAGCAGAACTTTCTCGTACGCCATCCCCGCGCCGTGGTGGATGCCGTCGTCCGTCGCCAACCGGTTGCAGATGTCCTCGAGCACCGTGCCGCGCGACGAGCGGGCGATCAGACGGAAGCGCGAGATGATCAGCCGCTCGTAGAAGACCTGCATCTGGAAGACCTTCTCCTCGAGCGTGTCTGCCTCGAGGGTCATGTGCGCCAGTTGGTCGAGGTGCGGATCTCGCTCGGCGGTGCCGCCCACCTCGCCGAGCAGCTTCAGCCACGCCTCGGTGTGGCGCGACTCGTCCTGCACCATCGTCGAGTAGTAGAGCTTCGCCTCGGGGTCGGGCGCGATGTTCAGGAGCTGCGAGGACATCTCGCACGCGAGGATGTCGGCCTGCAGCTGCTGGGTCAGGACCGAGCGCCAGAGATCCTTGCGGCGCGCCTGGCTCCGCGACGAGCCCTTGCCCTCGGGGATCGGCGGGATCTCTCCCCACGGTAGGTCGCGTACCTGCCACTCCTGTTTCTTCGCGAGCTCGTAATAGCGGAGGACGCCCGCGTACGCGCTGCGGTCTCCCGCCTGCTCCTCGACTACCTCGGTCGTGGCCATGACCTGGAGCCTATCGCCCCTCAGATAGCCGTCTCGTGCCGCGGCTCGTAAAGCAGGACTTCCACGCCACCGGGCAGGACCAACGTGACGCCCACGCCGAAACCCTTGTCTTCAGGGTCACCGCGCACCTCGACGCCTTTGCCGCGGAGCTCATTTGCGGTCGCTGCCACGTCGTCGCACAGCAGCGAGAGCTGATGATTCGTGTCGTCCTCGGAAGGGTGGACGCCGAGCTCGGCGGGCGGCAGCGCGAAGATCAACCAGCCGTCGCCGGCGTCGACGTGCTTCCAGCCGAACACTTCGCGGAGCTGCGCGCGCAGCTGCTCCGCCTGGGGTGTGTAGAGCAGTACGTGTGCGCCAATGATCGCCACACGCGGATGCTAGACGTCCCTCCTACTAAGCTCCCAGCCGTGAGACTGCGCCGCGGGCTCATCACAGTTCTCGTCTGCGCGTTACTCGTCGCTCCGCCCGCGGCAGCCGCCTCCTATCGGCTGATCGTCGAGCGTGACGGGCTGCGGGTCTACGGGCCGGCGTCCGAGCGAAGCTGGGGCAGCTGCCCGCGTGGCGCGCTCGTCGTCTCACGGGTGGACGTCCGAACCGCGCGACGTGCGGTCGTCCGGGCGGTGCCGAAGCTGTACGCGATTCTGCGGCGCGACGCGCCTCACCAGTACCGCATCGCGCGGGCGACCGGCGCCGGGCTCGCACCGGGCTATGCCCGCGGCGCATCGCTCCGAACGGAATGCGGCGAGCGCATCCACCGACGAACGATCGTCGTGGACGTCGTGTTCCCGAGGATCGCCCGCTACAGCGCGAGCCTCTCGCAGGCGACCTTCTTCGTCTCGCACCTCCGCGCGGGCTGGGTCATCTGGTATCAGGCGCACTGATGGAGCTAAGGCGCTGGCCGCGCAAGAATGACGTCGACTCGATCCGGGCCCGCCAGGAGGCGCTGGACGGCCGAGTCGAGCGCGAGGTCTTCGAGCACGACCTGACGCCGTGGGCCGGCGCGCAGGAGGCCCTGACCGGCGTGACGGTGATCCCGACCGCCGTGATCGGGCCGCTCACGATCTCGCTCGGGGAGTACGAGCTCACGGAGCCCGAAGGACAACTCGTCGAGCGGGGCCGGTCGTCAGACGAGGTGCACGTCCCACTCGCCCACACGGAGGGCTCGATGTCGGACTCGCTCTATCGCGGCTCGCGCGCCGCGGCCGAGTCGGGGGGCTTCCGTACCGAGGTGCTGAAGGATCGGATCACCCGGGCCTCGTGCTTCATCTGCGGTTCCGCCGAAGAAGCTGCGGCGCTCGGCCGCTGGATCGAAGACGAGTTGCCGAGGATGCGCGACTGGCTGGCGAAGCGGGACGACGAGTGGGTGTCGAAGTGGGCGAAGCTGCGCGAGGTCGAGACGCACGTCGTCGGCCCGATGTGCCACGTCATGTGGGCCTTCACGACCGGGGACGCGGTCGGCGCGAACATGATGACCCGCAACGCGTATGCGCTGAACATGGGCTACGTCATGGAGCACGCACCGACGAGGCCGGAACGGGCAATGCTCGAGGCGAACATGGGCGGGGACAAGAAGGTCTCCCATCGCTACTTCGAGCGGGGCGGTCACGGCAAGACGGTGATCGCCGAGTGCACGCTCACCGAGGACGCGATCCGGCGGGTGCTGCGCACGACGATTGAGGACCTGCTCGAGCTTTCCTGGGCCGGCACGCATGGCGCCGTGGCGTCCGGGATGCAGTCCGTGGCCTTCACCCCTGCGACGGCGATCGCCGCGATCTTCGCCGCGACCGGCCAGGACCTGGGCATGGTGGGCACGAGCTCGATGGCCCACGGCACAGGCAGGCGCGTCGAGGGCGGTCTCAACTGCGCGATCCGGCTGCCCGGTCTCGAGGTAGCCACCGTCGGGGGCGGCACGACCCTCCCGTACGCGCGCTCCTGGCTCGCGCTGATGGATTGCGCCGGAGCGGGAAAGGTCTACCGCTTCGCGCAGATCGTGGCCGCCGCGACCCTGGCGCTGGAGATCTCCGCCTCGGCCGCCATGGCCACTTCAGGCTCGGAGAACTTCTTCAAAGCACACTTCGAACGGGGCGGAATGCGCTGAAGATCCCGCCGCACCACGACCCGGCCTGCTTCGGGTGCGGCGACAACCCGATCGGCTTCCACCTGCCGCATCCCGAGCGCGAGGGCGCCGACCGCTACGAGACGACGTTCTCGTTCGACGAGCGACATCAGGGCGGGCCTGGCCTCGCGCACGGCGGGATGGTCTCCGCCCTCCTGGACGAGGTCTGCGGCCTCCTCGCGACGTGGTACCGCTTCCCGGTCGTGACCGGGCGGATCTTTCTGCGCTACCGCAGGCCCGTGCCGATCAACAGGCCGCTGCTGAGCCGCGCGCTCGTCCAAGAGGAAAAGGGCCGCCGCGTGCATGTGCGAGGAGAGCTATGGGACGCCGGCGAGCTGCTCGCCGAAGCGCGAATCGCGTTCGTGCACGTGCCCCTCGAGCACTTCCTCGCCACACCGGAAGGACGAGCGGCGGGCGAAGCCTGGCGGCAGCGACTCTCAGGCTGACGCTGAACCTCTCCAACGAGGAGAGGTCTCATCCCGCGACGAACTTACAAAAATCCCTGGAAATGCCGATAGGGAACCCATGCTTTTGCGTATCGTCATCATTGCGGCCCTGATCGCGACCACCCTTGTGGTCGTGCAGAAAAAACACGTGCTCCAGAACGCGGGGCTGACCGGTTACTGCACGGCGATCGCCACGCCGGCCGGCCAGAGCGGCTTCTGGCATGAGTGCCGGCCCGGCAAGCTGACGGGCACGCCCGAGCTCTCGCTCGCATCGTGCAAGCGCGCCGGAGCCATCGGGGAGACCGAGCGCTGGCGATGCCCAACAGCGCTTGAGCCAAACTCGGTTCGTCAGTAGTCGCGAGGAGCGTCGACGAGCTTTGCCGGCGCCACCTCGGCGAACGCGTCCTCCGCGATCCCGGCCACCTCGTCCCAGTCGAGCCCGCGGTCGAGGCGAACGCCGAGCCAGCCGCGATGTCCTACATACGGCGGCCTGAAGAACCGCTCGCGATCGGCGTCGACGAGCATCTCCTGCATGCCGGGCGCGGCGGCGCACCAGATCGCGAAACGCCCATCGTCGTGGTGATTGGTCAGGACCATCAGGAACGCCTTCTTGCCGCGAACGAAAAACGTCGGCGCCCCGTGGCTGAGGCGCTCGCTGGTCTCGGGCAGCGCGAGGCAGATCTCGCGAATGCGGGACAACGTGCGCTCGCGCTCTGCTGGGTCGACGGTCAAGGAGGCGCCGACCGGATTTGAACCGGTGTACGAGGCTTTGCAGGCCTCTGCCTAACCACTCGGCCACGGCGCCGCGGGGGCGAATGGTATCCGCGTCTGGCTGGCAGGGGCACCTCTCGCACCTAGCGCAGGTGTTGATCAGGGACGCGACACCCGAGGACTTGCCGGAGGTCTGGCTGAACGGGCGACCCTTCGTGCCTTCGAGGTGCTCGCGCCGATCCCTGAGGCCCTTTCGACACCCGACAGAGGGCTACGTCGGCCTTCATGTGATGCACCGCTGGCTCTGACGCGCCCCGGGGCAGAGAGATCGCGAGGACCGGCCGAGAACCGCGCCGGGAATACGATAAGCCCGTGTCAATCCGCACCCCGGACCAACGGTTGCGGGTGTTCGTGAGCTCCTCGCTCAACGAGCTCGCGGACGAACGCCAGGCGGTGCGCGAGGCGATCGAGAGCATGCGCATGACCCCGGTCATGTTCGAGCTCGGCGCCCGGCCGCATCCACCCCGCGTCCTCTACCGTGCTTACCTCGAGCAGAGCGACGTGTTCATCGGCCTCTATTGGGAGCGGTACGGATGGGTGGCGCCTGGCGAACGGGTCTCGGGCCTTGAGGACGAGTACACCCGCGCGGGCAGTCGACCCAAGCTCGTCTACATCAAGACGCCCGCACCGAAACGCGAGCCGAGGCTGCAGGCGCTGTTATCGCGCGTCGAGTCTGACGACGAGGTTTCTTATCGCCGCTTCGCCAGCGCCGACGAGCTTCGTTCGTTCGTGGCCGACGACCTAGCCGTCCTGCTCACGGAGCGCTTCGAGGGGACAGCCGCCCGGCCCAGCGCGCCAGCTAGAGGGGCGATCGGTCGGGTACCGCGCCCGCTCACCCGCTTGATCGGTCGCGAGGCCGATGTCACCCGCGTCCTCCAGCTTCTCGACGATCCGGAGAACCGGATCCTGACGATCTTCGGGCCCGGCGGAGTCGGCAAGACGCGGCTTGCGCTCGCGGTCGCGGAGCGCGTGCAGGACCGAGATCCGGATGGCGTGGTCTACGTCGACCTCAGCGCCGTCAGCGAGCCGTCGATCGTGATCTCGACCGTCGCCGAAGCTCTCGGCGTGCAGGAACGCACTGGAGCGTCGCTCGGCGCCCGGCTGTGTGAGGGCCGGGACGCCAATCGGCTGCTGATCGTGCTCGACAACCTGGAGCAGGTCGTATCCGCCGCGCCCGATCTGGCGGATCTGCTTGCCGGAGCGCCCGGCATCCAGCTCATGGTCACGAGCCGGCGCGTCCTCAACCTTCGCGGCGAGCATGTGTATGAAGTCGAGCCCCTGCCCGTTCCGGCCGAGAACGAGGAGACCACCCCGGCTGTCGAGCTGTTCCTCGAGCGAGCCAGGGCCGGCCGGCCCGACTTCCGACCGACCGGCGACGACCTCACTGCGATCGCCGAACTGACCCGGGAGCTCGACGGACTGCCGCTCGCGATCGAGCTCGCCGGCGCGTGGGTCCGGGTGATGTCACCGGCGGCGATCCTCCAGCGGATGGGCGAGCACCCGCTCGAGCTGCTGCGGACCGGTTCGAGGGACATGCCGAAGCGCCAGCAGACGCTTCGCGACACGATGGCATGGAGCTACTCATTGCTGTCGACCGACGCCCAGACGCTCTTCGCACGGCTTTCCGTGTTCGTCGGGAGCGTCGACCTGGAGGCCATCGAGCAGGTCACGAACCCCGACGGGCGGCTCAATACGCTCGACCTCCTCGGTTCGCTCGTCGACAGCAGCCTCGTGCGCCCGGCCGGCGAAGCCGAGCCCCAATTCGGCATGCTCGAGACGATCCGGGAGTTCGCCGCCGAGCAGCTCGACGCGAGCGGCGAGGCCGAGGAGACTCGGCGCCGCCACGAGGCGTATTACCTGGAGCTCGCCGAGCGAGGCAGCATCCCGCAGGCCGGCGTCGATCCGATCGATTGGCTCGAGCGCTTCGACAATTTCCGGGCGGTCCTCCGGCGTGCCGTGCGTCGCGGCGATGCCGCCGAGGGTGTACGAATGGGGCGAGCCCTCGCTGGGTTCTGGCATCAGCGCGGTTGGTACAGCGAAGGCCAGGGTTGGATGAAGGACGCGACGGCCTGGTACACCCTCGAGCTCTGGGCGATGGCGGAGCTCGGCGAAGGCCGCGCCGAGCGTGCCCTGCGCCTGTTCGCGCTGGCCGAACGTGGCTACAGGAGCTCCCATCCCAGACGAAACGAGACGGAGACCCACCGGCGCTTGGAGAGAGACCTGCGCGCCGCCCTCGGCGCCAGGTACGAGCCGCTCATGGCGGAGGCTCGGCAGCTCGACTTCGATGCTGCGATGGACGAGCTGGCCAGCGAGACAGCTAGCCGCTGACCCGGCCGCTCGGGCTGTTATCCAGGGGTTTTAGAAGCGGATGATGGGATTCGAACCCACGACCTTCTGCATGGCAAATCGCCCTGATCGACTCAGATTCTCCCAGAAACCTCCTATCTGAGCCATTCTGGCGTCGGCAGCGTTAGGTTAGATTTGCCTATTCGGGGACAAACCCGGGGACAAGATACGTTGTCACAATAGGCGAAACCAATCGCGCATGGGTCATGGCAATCGCTCGAAGAGACAGCTCCGCCGCCGTCACTCGCCTGCAGCGGTCCTTGGACAAGCAACCAGTGGCGTTCCTCCAGCTTCGGATCACCTCCCGAGAGAGAGGGGGTCGAGGGTGTCAGTGGAGTGGTGTGCGGGGCGGCCGTTGCGGGCCGCCCCGCTACTCGGATTACATCGTCGCCCGCATCCTCAGGCCCGACCGGGAAGCTGCGCCGAGGCTGGCGAGGAAGAGACTGGAGCTGGCGCGCGGACGGCTCGTCCGGCGAGGCCTTCGCCGCTGGCGGCTGGCGGAGGCCCTCGTTGCCGGCGGCCGCTCCGCCGGCGCGGCGGTCGCCGCGCGCCCGGCTCGACCCGTCGGCCTCCGAGCGGAGGATGCTCAGCGCCCTCGGCCGAGGCGAGCGCGCTGGGGCTCACCCCGTCGAGCGCGAGGTGCTCCAGCTGCTCGCCCGCGGCTACACGAATCCGGAGATCTGGTCGCTGATGAGACGAACGGGGGCAACGAAATCGACAGCGTCGTCCCGACGGGGTGATGCACCAGCGCGGGGGACCGGCAAACCTGGGCCCTGGACGAGAGCTCGAGAGCCAAGCAGACGAGGGAAGAGAGGCCCATGCCATGCGGCTCGAACTGGGAAAGCCGATTCGATGTACTGACGAAGCCTTCGGTGAGCTCGCAGACGTCGTCATCGACCCGATTGCGAAACGAGTCACCCATCTCGTCGCCCAGCCCTCGGGGGGCGATGGAAGCGCCCGGCTCGTTCCGATCGAGCTCGTCGAGGCCGGCGGCGGCGACGACGAGATCCTCCTGCGCTGCACGACGGAGGACGTACTCGGGCTCGATCATGTGCAGGAAATCGCCTACCTCCGGCTCGGCGATGCCCCGACGAGCGATCCGGACTGGGACGTCGGCGTCGAAGACGTCCTCGCCCTTCCGTACTACGAAGGGTCCGAGTTCACGGGCTTTGCTAGTGCCGGCGGTATGGGCGACGTCGACGTCACGTACGACCACGTTCCGAAAGGGGAGGTCGAGATCCGACGCTCGAGCACGGTGTCTGCGACCGACGACGACTTCCTCGGCAGGGTCGACGGATTCGTTGTCGACGACGATCACATCACGCATCTCGTCCTCGAGCACGGGCACCTCTGGGGGAAGCGCGAGATCACGATCCCGATCGGCGCGGTCACAAAAGTCGAGACCGACGCGATCTCGCTGAGCCTCTCGAAGGCTGAGGTCGAAGCCCTGCCGTCAGTCCGCGTGCATCGCTGGATCTAGGTCGCGCCTATCTCATCCGGATGCGACGTCCGGTATCCCTGCGCCCGTCCCGCCCGGGCGCCGCAGAGCTGCAGCCTGTTGACCGCGAAGTTACGAATTCGACCGTGCCGCAGCTGCCACCGGCCCACGTGACGCCGTCGGCGCTTCGCTGGACTGGTTAGACGCCCGAGCACAACGGGGATAACCATAGATTGCGGCCAGGGACGTGGCGCGCTTTGTAGCAACCTGCGTCCGTCGTGCGCCAGCTGCCTCTCCCCCGGCGCACGCACCCCTGGCCGCTTCTTGTGCACCTTCCCGCAATGCCGGAAACCGAGCGCGAGTTCATGAACTTCTTACAGATCACGAACTTCTTCCACACAGAGCGGCTGTCGCCGTCTGGTCTCGGCCTTCTCGGCGTTTAGATAGGCGCAGGACGGTGATTCGATACCGGGCCTTGGAGCGAGACGAAGCTTCTCCGTCGCCGGAGTCGAACTCGCGGCCGCCCGCGTGCAGACGGCGTGCCCACCGGCCCCTCCGCCTCGCTACTTCTCGGACTCCGGCGTCGGCGACTCGTCCTTGGGCTTGCGGCCGTCCAGAACGTGCTCCGCGACGGCGCCCGCTACTGGGGCCGCCACAATCGCGACCGGGACAGCCATGACCGCGATGCTGGTCGACGGGCTGCGGTACATAGGGGCGTTTCCACTGCGCTCGTCGTTCGGTTGCTCGTCCTTCGGTTGCTCAGGCATCTCAAACCTCCTTCTAGGCAACTCGAACGTGGCGACAGGGTCAGACGGAGCCGCCCTCGCGGCTGTGGAATCCTCCGCAGATGCCCGAGTCCGAGACCGCTGCGTTCGACCTGACCTGCGCCGCGTGCGGACGCTCGCCAAGACGCGGGGAGGTCCGATCGATCTACTACGCCGACATCGCGGAGGGCCGTGACGTACTGCCCGGAATGCAGCGAGCGAGAATTCGGCGAGAACGCCTAGTACTAGAGGGTTTGCGAAACGCCGACGCTTCCAAAGAACTCTGGTCACTCCGTAGAGCAGCAGCGCAGCCGGGCGGACCAAAAGCAGTCGCTTGCCTTTTCGCCCAAGACGCCTTGTACGTCCGATGGCAGTCTCCTGGCGCCACCGGTTTTCGTCGACCTACCGCCGATCCGCACCGATAGCGGTTACTCGCCCGCCTGAACCTCGTAAATCTCGTCGGCGACGAGTCCGTGCGCGTCGCGGTGGACGGTATGTGCCGCTTCCGCGTTTGGGGCATCAACGAGGCAAAAGATCTTTCCTTCCTGCTCCGCTACCCAGTAGCTCTTGTAGTTGACACCGTGCTTCGCTTGCTCCTGAAGGTCTTTCATGTGCGCTTCGGCCACGTCGCTCGCCGAGACTCCTCCTTCGACGGTGTGAACGTCCATGTACGTCGGCACGGGGCACCTCCTGTCAGACGGGTACCGCAACTTTAACGGGTCAACGAGCACGAATTCCGGCATGAATTCAGGAACGGGGTCGTCGGAGGCCGGCCTCCGGACAGAGGCGGCTGTCAGGCTGAGGACGGCTGTTCGGCCATGGCCGGCGCTCGCGTTTTCGCCTGACTTCGTGCGAAGAGCAAGACGGCTGCGATGAAGAGGGCGAGGCGGTAGGACCGAAGGGCGGCGGGTGTGCCGTGATCAGGAAGCCTGAAAGTCCGAGCAAGACGGCGACGGCGAGGGGCGCACCGGCATGGCGGCGCAGGGCAAGTCCAGCGGCAATGGTGGCGATGATGAACGCAATGCTGCCGAGGCTGACAAGAACGCCGAAACCACGAATTAGGACGTTCTCGGGATAGTCCTGAATCACGGCCGCACCCGTGGCTCGTTCCGAAGCCGGTAGCCCGTTCACGGCGTCAGCGAGGATGCCAAGGCCGATCCCGTACATCGCTTCCCAGGCCCCGTAGAAGATGACGTAGGGCGCGAGCGCGATCCGGCTAACGAGCGCGGCAGCGCCCTCGACACCCCGTAAGAGCACGCAGACCACAACGGCCATCAGCGGGATGAAGAGCAGCATCCCGATGTGGACGGTCAGCATGCGGGTCACCTGGTCCTGGAGATCGACGTAGATCTCCTTGCCCTCGCCGGCCGGATGGAAGAGCAACAGAACGATCCAGGCAAGCGGCACCAACGATTGTCCTGAAGATGCCTGCGGGGGAGTAACCGCCGAAGCCGGGGGAGGAGATCGATCCGGACCGCGCAGGGCCATTGTTCGATGATTGCTGAACTTCGTCGAGCACGACCGCCGTCACCAACGACGTTCCCGAGTGCGGGTACTCCTTGTTGAGCGGTTGAAGCTCGTGAAGAGCTGTCCTGACGTCCTCACGGATTTCCGCGAGCACTTCCTCGCCCGTCTGCGCGAGCATTTTGTCCGGTGCCCATGGATCGAGCTGCCCCGGCTCGGGTGGGATTGATCGGTCGAGTCGGGTGTCGACCGTGAAGCTGTAGTCGGCCGCTATGTCGATGTTGTTAAGGAGGTCTTTCACTCCGTCTACCCCGCGGTCGACCGCGAGTAGTCCCCGCCGGCTGTAGACCTCGACGGCGATGTCGATCCCGTGCCCGGTCACGTGAAGATCGGGGCTGACCTCGCCGGAGGTCTCGATCGTACGGACGGTGTAGCCGCGGCTCAGTAGGTCGTCGGCGACGAGCACCTCGGCGGTGTGGCTGACGAACTGCTCGCGGCTCCGCGTCGTGAGGAGATCCCCGAACCTGCAGCCAGCGGCATAAACGTGCTCAAGGTGACCGACGGCTTCGGCGAGATGCGAGTAATGGGTATTGGCGATCCACCGGTAAACCTCTCGCTCCGTCTTGCGAAGTACATCGGGCCACGCCTCGGAGGACACTCCCTCGACATCGGGGTCCGGCAAGAGCGCGGCTACCGACGGCAGGCTGGCGAGTGTGCTCTTGACCTTGGTGGGCGAGAAGAGGATCGGGGTGCTCACGTCTCGGGTGTCGCGTCCGCGTCCTTCGGCCCCACTCGCCGTTCTCGTGAACGCCACTGTCGGCACTCGGAGCGGCTGCTACTGAGCCCGACGGATGGCGTGCGCCGATGACGATGACCTCGCAGCTCGGCGCGCGTCAGGCGTCCCAGATGAACGTGTGGACGCGCATATGGCACCTCGCGCAGAGGACGATCAGATCGCTCTCCTCGCCCTCCTTGGCTAGGTTCTCATAGGTGCGGTGATGAGCATGCACTTCCGTCTCGGAGGCGTTGCAGAGCTGGCAGCGGTAGTCCGCCCTCCTGTACGCGGCGCGACGCTTCTCATGCCATTCGGGGGTCGCGAGGTACTCCTTATAAGGCATCGCCTGTAATCGAGCTTCCCGGCCTCCGTAGGAGTCGTCGAGGATGGCCTCCGCCATGGCGATGATCTCGTGTGCAGCATCCTCCACATTCATCCGCGGTTTCAGATCCGAGCATGCCTTAGCCGCCGTCGAGATGGCCCACAACCGCCGCTGCACGTCCTCGGGAAGGGACGAGACCTGCTCCCCCAGGAGGGAGTCGTCGTCAGGCCAACTCATGGACGAGTTCCGGCCGTTCGCTCACCCACTGCTGGCACGAATGGATCGTAGGGGAGTTCACCGCCCGCGGCCATGGCGACGAGTCCGTTTCGCATCGTCACGTCCAAAGCTCGCGCGCGGCGCAGTCCGGGCACTAAACGACGGCTTCGGGCAGCTAGTTCAGACGCCGAGCAACAGCACGACGGCGGCCGCTCTACGCACCGGTCAGTCCTTCTTCCAGGCGACGGTGAACGCCCGCGTCCAGTCCTCTTGATGCACCGGCACAATCTCCGCCAACCAGGCGGCTTCCAGCAAGGAGACGTACTTCCTCAGTAGTTCGCCAAGCTCATCGACCGCGCCCCGTCCAACTCAGCGTAGGTCGGAGCTGCGGGCAGGTTCTCCTCATCGCTGTGCGCCACGCGCTTGTTGACGAAGACGGTCACCGGCTCCGCAAGCCCCTCTAACCGCTCACGATCTTCCAGCGTGCGCTCAGACGGGATCAAGTCGTTCCCCGCCCCAGCGAACCTGTCGTCGTAGGTCGTGTTGGCTTCTGCCGTCCTGAGTTCGCGGTCTATCTCATCCTGGGCGTCCTCAAGCCAGAGGGAGACGTAGCCCTGCCGTGTCATCACTTCCGGGTGGTCAGCGATGTCAGTGAGCAGCCGCCAGAGCGAGACAGACCGCCTATCCCGATCAAGCTGACGGCGCACCCCGGTCATCTGCGCCGCCGCGTACCAGACTCCCAACGCGTGGAAGAACGTGGTCGGGGGGATTTCATCGTTCGCCTGCGTCATCTCCGACAGCCCGCGCTGGTAGTCCCGGTACAGCCAAAGCGTGTGGGTTTCGTTCTGAATGGTCTTCAGCCACTTCAACCACTTGGCGTACAGGTCATCTTCTGCGGACATGGGCGGGACGGTACAAGCCGTGCCCGCGTTCCTCCACTGCGCAGAATGCGCCGCGTTGCGGCGTGCCAGGAACGCCGCTAGCGCGCGAGTGTGCCGCCTGCCTGGCGCTGAGGGTTAGAGCCCGAGCGGCGGATCGACCGCCGCCCGGGGTGCTGGTGCGTTCGATTCGTCATGGGTAGATAATTGACTGCAGGCTTGCTTGCGGCTGTCTTCAACGATGCCTTCTACCGGGCGCTTCTTCTCCTTGTGGCGACGGCGGCGCTCACGGGATTCCTTGTGCCTGTGATCAAGAGCTACCTCGATGATCGGAAGTTCCGCGACCAAAAGGTGTTCGAGGCGGAACTCGCTCGGCAAAGCAAGGTGATCGAATCGCAAGCGAAGCTCCTCGATGACCTTTCTCGCTTGCTGTGGGGCTTTCTTCTACTGTCGCTTGCGGTCACGTTTTACGCGAAACACGGGAACCATAAGAAGTTCGAAGTGGCATGGCAGACGTACGACGAGAAGAATTGGGAGTACTTTGGGAACATCCGCGCCGCCATTAGTGCGGCCCGCCGCTTGACTCCGCCAACTACACACAAGGCCTTAATGGCGGTCTATGACGACTGGTTCATGGACTTCGATACCAGCCTGACGAACGCATACAAGCAGCGCTTGCGGCCCGGGAGCAACGGATGGAGCGCTCTGCATGACCGGATCTACGCCGAGGGCGTCCCGCGCATCGATCTTGCTCTAACTGGCCTCGCCGAGGAACTGAAGCTCGCAGGGAGTAAGGCGGAGAGCGTGGACCTGACGGAGGGCGCGGAGTTCAATGAGCCGAACGGTAGAAAGACCTCACTGCCCACGCGAGCGTAGGCGGCGGCAGCACTCCGACCGGCCGCACGATCTGAGAATCAGTCCCAAGACCAAGAAGGCCAGGCCGTTGCCAGGCCGCGCAACGCGGTGGAACCCTTGGGTGTGGGGGAAATGGGATGGCCGCGTGGCAGCAGCAGCCGGCCGTGACTGCACCGAATCTGAGAACCAACCCCCAACACCACCAGCCGGGATGGTGTTAATGCCCGGCGTTGCCGGGTGTGTGAACGCCGTAGGCGTTCAGGCCGAGCTGGGAAGCGCTGTCCTAACCCTGGGTCACAGGAATTCGGATGGCTGCAAGCGAAGGCGAGCAGCGTGCAAAGGCTCTGACTCGTCGAAGAACAGGAACGCGCCGGCTAGGCGGGCCGTCTCAGGTCACTGAGCGTGAGGAGCGCGCCGACGACGAAGATCGCCGTCGCCAGGTAGATGAGGCCGAGGTGGCCAAGTGTGTCGAAGCCCCAGGGATAGTGCGCCGGCAGAGCGACGGCCAGTGCGAGCACCGGTGCCGACACCGCGCCGACCCAAGCCCAGAGGTATCTCCTGCGGACGCCGAACCAGCTGAGGAACACGACCGCGAGGCCGGTTGCGGCG
>Ga0210378_10000144_pt1 | contig 33214 bp, 28 predicted proteins | sample PLM1_60_b1redo_FD_155465 | JGI IMG/M metagenome (GOLD analysis project Ga0210378, IMG submission 155465) | Groundwater sediment microbial communities from an aquifer in East River, Colorado, USA - PLM1_60_b1 redo | ecosystem: Environmental > Terrestrial > Soil > Riparian zone | place: USA: East... | reverse complement strand
CGAGAGGAGGAGGCCCAGGGGCACGTCGGCGACGAGGCGCTTGCGGACGGCGGCGAAGAGCAGGTCCCGCACATGGTCCGCCGCCTCGCGCAGCCCCACGCGCGGGGCCTCTCCTGCGGGCGGGAAACGGAGGTCCCAGTAGGCGCGGGGCGCGCCCACCCCGGCGGCGTCGGCCACCAGCAGCGAGGCCGGTGGCAGCTTGCGGATGCCGCGGAAGAGCGTGCGGGGAGTAGGGACGTAGCCGAAGGCGAGGTACTCGCCGAGGTTCTCCTCCGCCATCTCCACCGGCACTCCGGCGGCGAGCAGCGCCTTGATCTCGGAGCCGAAGACCAGCCGCTGCGCGTCGTGCCAGTAGTAGAGCGGCTTCTTGCCGAAGTGGTCGCGGGCGAGCACGAGCCGCCGCTTCCGCGCGTTCCAGATCGCAAGCGCGAACATGCCGTCGAGAGCGGCGATCGCGTCCTCGCCGCGCTCCTCGTAGAGATGGGCGATGACCTCGGTGTCGCCCTGCGAGCGGAAGGAATGGTGGGCGGCGAGGCCCGTGCGCAGCTCACGGAAGTTGTAGATCTCGCCGTTGAGGAGGACGTGGACGGTGCCATCCTCGTTGGGCAGCGGCTGGTCGGCGGCCGTGGAGAGGTCGATGATCGACAGCCGGCGGTGGGCGAGGCCCACGGCCGGCGCCGCGGCGGCGTCGACGTGGTACCCGGCGGCATCGGGGCCGCGGTGGCGCAGGGCGTCCCCCATCGCCTGCAGCTCCGCCTCGCGGGGGGGGCGGCCGTCGAAGGCCAGAATGCCGGCAATGCCGCACATTAGGAGCGTGTCCTCATTGAGCAGGGGGGCGCTGCGTCGCGCCCCCCTGAGAAACCCCCCTCGCTCGCGCCGGAGTGAATCCGGCGCTCGCTCTGTGTAAGCGACGGAGGACACGCTCCTAATAGGAGAACCCTGAGAGAAGTAGTCACCTTCCGTTCTCCTTCTCCTGCGTCACGGCCCGTCTCCTTTAGGAGTCCGTCCTCCGCCGTTTACCGGGACGGACTCCTAGGCCCACCCACGCGCGAGGTACCAGGCGAGCTTCACCCACTCCAGCAGGCGGAGCCGGCGCTGATGGGACGGCGGGCCGGCGTCCTTCACCGGGACCGGCACCCATTCCACTTCGGGCATCACCCTCCGCGCCGCCCTCTCCGCGCGGCCCATGTGGAACGCCGACGTCACGAGGGCCACGCGGCGGAAGCCGCGGCCGCGCACCAGGGGCGCGGCGAACAGCATGTTCTCACGAGTCGAGGTGGAGTCCGGCTCCAGCACCAGCCGGTCCGCCCGGACCCCACGCCGGAGGCACTCTTCGCGCATCGCGTGCGCGCTGTCGCCGCCGACACCCTTGCCGGTGATAATCACGACCGGAACGGCGCCTTGGCGGAAGAGCTCCGCGGCCCGGTTGACGCGCAGGTAGTCGACGTCGCCCGAGAGCACGAGGGCGGCATCGGCGGCGACGACGGCGGGCGCGTCGCTCGACCGGGGCGGGTGCGACGCGGCTAGGGCCACCGCGGCCCCCGCCGTGAGCGCCAGTGCGCCCGCGACCGCCCAGCGCGACGTGGCGCGGCTCATCTCCCCGCGGCCTCCCGCAGCACGCGCGCCATGCGCGGCGCCTGGACGGCGGCGCTGTAGCTCTGCTCCACCGTGCGCCGCCCGGCCGCGCCGAGACGGGCCCGCAGGCCCGCGTCGCGCAACAGCGTCGCGATGCGGTCCACCCACTCGTCCTCGCTGCGCGCGTGGAAGCCGTTCACGCCGTCCTCGACGATGGCCGCGTTCGCGCCCACCGGAGAGACGACGGGCGGGATGGCCAGGCCCATGTACTGCAGCGCCTTCATGCCGCCCTTGCCCCGCGTCCACTCGTCGTCGGGAAGCGGCATCAGGCCGACGTCGAGCGGGCGGAGGTCCTCCACCTCCGTCCCGGCCCGCCACGGCACGCAGCGCACGTCCACGCCCGGCATCTCCAGCTCGCCGCCGATCACGCGCAGCTCGAAGTCCACCTGTTTGCGCAGGCGGGCGAGCGCGCCCGACAGCAGGCGGAGATAGGGGAGCGTGGTCAGGCTGCCCGTCCAGCCCACCACCGGCCACGTGTTGGGCCCCCGCGCGCGCACCGCATACGCCTCCGTGTCGATGGTGCTCGGGATGACGGTGACCGCGGAGGCGTGACGGCGGGCGAAGCCGGCCAGCGTCTCGTTGCCGACGGTCACGTGGCGGGCCAGGCGGCACACCTGCGCCACCTTGCCCGGGCGCTTGAGGAAGCGGGCGGCCGCGTTGACCTCCGCGTGCGCCGGCAGGTAGATGGCGTCGTCGAAGTCGAAGACGAGCGGACGCCGGCGCCCCAGCCACGCCTCGATCCACGCCGGACCGAGCGGCGCCGCCTCGCGGTAGACGTAGACGACGTGGTGGCCGGCCGGCCGGAGCAGCTCGCGGAGGCGCCGCCACGAGCCGCGCACCGTCTCGCGCGCCTTGGCCGCGGCGCGCCCGCGGCGGTACAGCACGTCCATCCCTTCCGGCGACAGGAACGGCGAGAAGGTCAGCTCGATCCCCTCCGCGCGCAGCCGCGGCGCCCACTGCTCGATGCGGTAACGCTGGCCGGGAGCCCGGCCGGCCGGATACGGCAGGAGCGCGAGGACACGGATCAGGAGCGTGCCCCGGCAAACAATGGAGGGCACGCTCCTAATAGGAGAAACCCGAGAGGAGTAGTCACTTTACACCCTCCCATTAGGAGTCCGTCTCCAACTTACCAGGACGGACTCCTAGCTCCTTCCCGAGCGCCGCGAACATCAGGTAGAAGCCGAGCACCTGGGCCCGATGGCGGTACAGCGTTCCGACGTTGCCCTCGCCGAGAGAGTACGACACCGTGAGCAGGCCGGTGAGCATCAGCACCTGGAAGCAGTCGCGCAGGCGCTCCCGGGCCGCGTACGCGATCCCCCGCACCGCCGCCGGGGTCAGCGCGTAGATCAGGATCATCTCCGGGAGCGAGAAGAGCTTCAGGACGGAGGTGATCTCCCACGGGAAGGGGGAAAAGAAGAAGTACATGATGCCGATCGGCAGGAAGGCGAGCGCCTTGGCCGGCGTCGACACGTCCGCCTGGCCGTGGAAGGCGCTGCCGCCGGTGGCCAGCTCCTGCCGCGTCTGGCTCAGGCCTTCGAGGCTCATCCGCGCCGTCGTCCGCTTGCCCACGACCCCCTGCTGCATGAGCACGATCACCGCGACGGCGGCCAGCGAGGCGAGGACGAGGTTGCGAACGAGGTGGCCGCGGCGGGCGAGGAGGAGGGCCACGACGGGCGGCAGGGCGACCACGTAGAAGAGGTAGTCGCGGAACTGCGCGATCACGTAGATGGCGGCGAGCAGCTGGGCGAGCGCCAGGTGCGAGTACTCCCGCGCGACCTGGAGGCTCTTGCCGGAGATGAAGAGGATGAGGAACACGACCCAGGCGTCACGGATGTTGAGGGCCGACCACAGGACGAGGGAAGGGAAATAGGCGAAGAGCAGGATGGCGCGCCGGGCGACCGCGACGCCGAACAGGCCGCGAGCGAGCAGGTACAGGTAACGAGAGGAGAACGCGCCCACGAACGCATTCAGGATCTTCAGCGGGATCTGGGTGGCACCGAACAGGTAATACGACAGGCCGTTCATGTAGAAGTACGCCAGCGGCTGGTCGAGGCCCATGCGCCACGGCTTGACGAGCACTTCCCCCGCCCAGTACAGGCCGATCGGCCATCCATCCATGGTGTACGTCGTCTCGTCGGGGGCGAAGCGGCGCGAGTAGCCGGTCCACTCCAGGACGAGGGCGACGGCGAGGCGCACGAGGAAGCCCAGGAGGACGATCCGCCGGAGGAAGGCCTTCTCGGCCCACTCCTCCTCCGGCGCCGCCACGAGGCCGGCCTCAGCCGGGAAGGGCAGCGCAGAGCTCACGGTAGAGCCGATGATAAGCCTCCACGCCGCCTTCGAGGCTGTACCGTGCCTCGGCCAGCCGGCGGCAGCGGCCGGCCAGAGCGGGATCCTCCAGCAACTGCGCCAGGCCTCGGGCGGCGCGGCGGTACTCCTCCTCGGTGAAGGAGCTCACGAGCTGGCCCACGTCACCCTCGCCGAGGATCTGGTCCAGGTCGCCCAATCCCCGGTTGCACACGACCGGCAGCCCCGTGCCCAGCGCCTCCGCGACCTTGGTCGGGCTCGAGGCGCGCTTGGAAGGACCGGGGAGGTTGAAGAAGAAGAGGGCGCGGCCGCGGCGCAGCCACGCCGGCACGTCGCCGGGCTCCGCCGCCCGCACCTCCGCCCAGTCTGGGGTGGCGCCGGCGCGCCGGACTTCCTCGACGTCAGGCGTCAGGAAGAGGGTCCGCCCCGGCACGAACGGCGCCGCCGCCCGCGCGAAGGCGACCATCTCGCGCGCCATGTACCAGGTCCCCATCGACCCGCTGTAGACGAGGCCGAACTCCGGCTCCTCCCCCGGCGCGCGCGGCCGGAAGCGCGAGAGATCGGCGCACGTGGGAATCACCCGGTGCGGCGGCAGCCCGCCGCGGCGCTCGCGGAGCACGGTGAGACCGGCCTCGGTCAGCGCCACCACTCCGTCCGCCCGCGCCAGATTGCGGCGCTCGGCGCCCCGGACCGTGCGGTCGATCGCGCCGCCCGCCGCCCACGAGCCGGCTTCGACGCGCTCGTCGGAGAAGAGCCCGCGCACGTCGTAGAGCAGCCGCACGTGGGGAGGCAGCCGGGCCCAGCGCGCCATCGCCATCGAGACGTCCCCGCGGCAGTGGACGAGGGCGGCGCCCGTCTCCCGGACCTCGCGGCGGATCGCGCGCACGCCCGCGAGCAGGTCCCACGCGGTGGCGGGCAGCCGCGGCCGTTTGTGGTAGGCGAGCGGGCGCCACCGGATGCCGCTCCGCTGCAAGCGCGTGGCGAGGGCGCTCCGGGCCTCCTCGTGCCTCCACCGCGCCGGCTTCTCGAAGGAGATGAGCGTCGGGACGACACCGCGGGCGGCGAGGCCTTCGAGGTAGGGGCGGACCTGGGAGGCGCCCAGCGGATCGAGGGCGCCGTCGTAGGAGACGTAGACGGTGTTCACCGGCAGGCGGCGTCCAGGACGCCGGCCAGCCGGCCGGCCAGGGCGCGGCGGGTGAACTCCTCCAGATCGCGCTCCGCGCGCGGCGTCGCGAGCGCCTCGGACACGGCACGCTCGGCGCCGGCCGCGTCCCCCGGGCGCACGACGTGGACCCCGCGCTGCCGCGCCAGGAGCACCGCCGCGTCGCTCCCCGCATCGCCCACGTAGATCACCGGCAGCCCGCTGCCCAGATAGTCGAATAGCTTCGCGGGGATCAGGCCCTTCAGCACCGGCCGCTCGTCTCGCGCGCCCGCGCCGATCAGGACCGAAGAGTCGGCCATGCGGGCCAGCGCCTCGCGGTACGGCAGGAACCCGGTGACCTCGAGCGACAATTCCAGCCCGTGGGCCGCGATCTCGCTCCGCAGCGCGGGCGACAGGTTGCCGACGAAACGCAGCCGGAAACGGTGATCGGGCCGGGAGTCTCGGATCCGTCGGAGCGCCGGCCACACCGCCGACAGGTCCTGGCGGTCGGGATAGTAGGAGCCGAGATAGGTCACGACGGTGCCGTCGGTCGGGCGCGGGGCGGCGAAGTCGGCGGGATCGTAGCCGTTGGTCACGACGCTCACGCTCCGCGCGCCCTTGCCTCGGAGCAGATCGGCCCACGCCGCCGAGACCGTCACGACTCCGGTCGCCTCGGACACGAGCGCGCGCTCGAGCGCGGCATCCTGCGTTCGGCGCGGGTCCCCATCGGCGGCCACGTCGCTCCAGGGATCACGGAACTCCGCGATCCAGGGACGGCCCGAGTCCCGGTGCAGCCGGCGCCCGACCAGGTGCGCGGTGATCGGGAAGGACGACGAGAAGATCGCGTCGTACTTCAGATCGCGTAGAGCCGCTCGGCCCGCGCTCACCGCGAAGGGGTACCAGCCGATCTGCCCGTCGGGACGGTAGACCCATCTCCGCACGGCGTCGCGTATGCGCCGCCGCAGTGGGCCCACCGCGGCCGCCCGCGTGTCCGTGGTCCCGGGCGCCAGCACCCGCTTGCCGGCCCGGCTCAGCTCGAGCGATCCGGTGCGGATCACGCGGTCTTCGGGGAAGCTCAGCGTCGGGTCCCGGTAATACGAGCCGCTTCGGGGCGCGAGCACCGTCACGTCCCAACCGTGCTCGGGCAGGTACGTTGCGAACTTGAGGGCGCGCAGGCTCCCGATCCCGCCGAGGGGCGGGAAATAGTAGGCCACCATCAGGAGCCTTCGCATTACGCCCCTCACCCTACCCTCTCCCCGGGGGGGAGAGGGATTGCATTACCCCCCTCACCCTGCCCTCTCCCCCAAAGGGGGAGAGGGCTGGCAGGAAGGTAGTCCCCTCTCCCTGAAAGGGAGAGGGATAGGGTGAGGGTCAGCATGCGCCCCTCGAGGGGGAGAGGGCGGCGCGGTAGACGCGCGCCAGCGCGGCGCGGAAGCGCTCGCGTGTGAAGCGGGCGAGGAAGTCCGCACGCCCGGCTTCGCCCATGCGCCGCGCCCCGGCCGGCTCGGCGAGCAGCCGCTCCATGGCCGCGACGAGCGCCCCCACGTCGCCGGGCGACACGAGCCAGCCCGTGCCTCCGTCGACGACCGTCTCCGGGATGGCGCCGACCGTCGAGGAGACCACGGGCAGCGCGAAGGAGAGCGCTTCGACGTTGGTGAAGCCGAAGCCTTCGGCGTGGCTGGGCATGACGAAGGCATCGGCCGCCGGGTACGCTTCGGCGAAGAGCGCCGGCTGGGGCAGGAGCGGCCTCCTCACCGCCTTCCCCGCCTTCTCCAGCTCCGCAAGCCGTGCGAGCACGCGCTCCCTCCGCGCCGGAGCCACCCACGAGTGTACGGCGCGGTCGGGGTTGGGGACGGCGGGATCGGGACAAACCAGCACCAGGCGCGCCTCGGGGTGGCGCGGCACCACCTCGGCGAAGGCCTCCACCACCTCGAAGCCGCCCTTGCGCTCGAAGTCGGTGCCGACGAAGAGGAACGTGAAGGTCTCCCGCCCGCGGCGGTCGACGGGATCGGGGCTCGAAAAGCCGGGGTACACGACGTCCAGCTTCGCGGGGTCCGCGCCCCACTTCACGTTGAGCTCTCGCGCCCAGCGCGAGAACACGTAGGCCCGGGACACGCGCTCGAGGTTGAGCAGGCGGTCGTGGATGCCGAGCGCCCGGTACACCCGGCGGGCGCGAGCGTAGGCACGCTTCAGGCGCGCGTCGCTCCAGCCGAGGTAGTCCTGCAGGTAGACGGCCGAGGAGGACCCCTCACTCATGACGAGCGGGGTCGTGCCCCGGCGGGCCAGACGGACGGGATGCGCGTGCACGTGCACGAGGTCGAAGCGCTCGCGCAGCGCGAGGGCCCGGAAGCCCATGTCCGGGATCACCAGGGGGTGGACGATCCGGTTGAGGAGGACTTCCTCCAGCCGGCGGCACGGCGCACCGGGCGCGCCCTCGTGGAACGATCCCGTGGGCACGTACTCGACGCCGGGAGGGGCGTTCTCCACGATCGAGCGGACGTAGACCTCCTCCCCGCCGTGGCCGCGGGGCCCGACGAGGAGGACGCGGGTCACGAAGGCTCGGCCCGCCGCGCCACCGCCACGTACTGGAACGTGAACAGCTCGGGAAAGAGCCACGGCGCCAGCGCGCCGCGCACGAAGCGGGTGGCGAGCGCGCCCACGCGTCCGATGCGCGACTGGTCCTCGAAGAGCCGGTAGTTGCGCGTGAAGCGCTCGACGCGCAGGTCCAGCGAGTCCAGCATGGCCTCGAGGCTGCGGCGGGTGAAGATCCGCAGGTGGGTGCGGTCCCGCACCCCGCTGTCCGTGTAGGCCCAGCGGTCGGCGGCGAGCCGCAGGAGGACGAGATAGAAGCGCATGTTGGGCACGCTCACGACCACGCGGCCCCCCGGCGCGAGGTACGGCAGGTAGCGCCGGACGACCGCCTCCGGATCGGGCAGATGCTCCAGCACGTCGGCGAAGACGATGTAGTCGAACTCCCCGGGCGAGAACGGCAGCGCGGCGCTCGTGAGGTCCCCTTCGACGAGCAGGTCCAGCCGCGCCCGCGCTTCCGCGGCCGCCGCCGCGTGCTGCTCCACTCCGGCGACCCACGCCGCCCCCGCCGCCTTCAGGGCCGAGCCGAGGGCGCCGCCCCCGCAGCCCACGTCGAGGACGCGCCGGCCGGGCGCGCTCACCACGGCCTGCACGTCGGGCCGCGGGTCCCCGTAGTACTCCCAGCTCACCGGTTCCCCGTGAGCAGGCCGGCGATCGTGCGGAAGGACAGCATGTAAAAGCGCCTCATCTCCCGGTGATACTCGGCGTGCTCACCGCCGCCGAGGCTGCGCAGCGAGAAGTAGCCCACGCGGAAGGCCGCCCCCGCCGTCTTCACCAGATGGTAGAGCGACCCGCGCACGCGGCCCTTCCGGCGGGCGTAGATGTCGAGCTGCCGCTCCAGGCAGATGGCGACGCGGCGATCGCCCCACCGGATCGCGGAGCTCTGGTGGTCGAGATGGACGATCGTGGCCTGGGGGAAGTAGCGGATGCGCCAGCCCGCGTCACGGATCCGGTAGCACCACTCCATGTCCTCGCCGTACATGAAGTACGCCTCGGAGAACCCGCCCGTCTTCTCGAAGACCACCCGCGGCAGCAGCATGAAGGCGCCCGCCACCCAGTCGACGTCGCGCTCCTCGGTCTGGTCCCAGTAGCCGGCGAGCAGCGTCGAGGCGCGCCGCGCGGGGGGCAGGAGCTTGTAGAGCCCGAAGTCCTCGAGCAGGGCCAGCCGCACCCCCGGGAAGCGGTAGGTCGTGTGCTGCAGCCGCCCGTCGCCCATCACCAGCCGGCAATGGGCCACGCCGATGGAGGGATCGTCCTTCACCTTCTCCCACAAGCGCGCCACCGAGTCGTCGGTGACGACGATGTCGCTGTTGAGCAGCAGGAACCACTTCCCGCGCGCGACCTTCATCGCCTGGTTGTTGGCGCGGGCGAAGCCGACGTTCTCGGGGTTGCGAAGGAGGCGCACGGAGGGGAACGCGGAGGCCACCATGTCCGCGCTGCCGTCGGCGGACGCGTTGTCGACGACGATCGTCTCGTGGACGACTCCACCGAGGTGCTTCTCGACCGACGTCAGGGCGTTGCGCAGGATCTCGCGGGTGTTCCAGTTCACGATGATGATGGACAGGTCCGGGGCGGGGCCGGCGGCCTCGGGCGCGGAGGCGGGGGCCGTTTCCGGCGGCGCGTCCAGGACGCGCCGCGCCCACAGCTCGAAGGCGAACAGCATCGTGACGGCCTGGGAGAGCCGCGTCTCGCCGTCCAGGTAGCGATGCACGAGGGCGCTCACCGCGGCGGGGTCGAAGATCCCCCGCCGCCTCGTCGCGGCCTCGCTGAGCACGTCGCGGATGACCTCCATCAGCTCGCGGCGGAGCCACACGTCGAGGGGCACCGCGAACCCGCGCTTGCCGCGCGTCATCGTGCCCGGGGGCAGCAGCCCGGAGGCGACGTCGCGCAGCAACAGCTTGCCCGTGCGAAGGCCCATCTTGTGGCGGGCGGGGATGCGCATCGCGCGCTCCACCAGCCGGTAGTCGAGCAGCGGCACCCGGGCCTCCAGCGACACGGCCATGCTCATCGAGTCCAGCGTCCGCAGCAGCTCGTCGGGAAGGTAGGTCTTCGCGTAGACGTAGAGGAGGCGGTTCAGCGGGTGGCGGGCGCGGGCGCGCGCGTAGTGCTCCTCGAGATGACGGGCGGGGCCGTCCAAATCGAGCCGGGCGCGCACGTCGGGCGCGATGACGGCGGCGCGCGTGGCGGCGTCGGTCTGATGCAGCAGCCAGCGGCTCACCCGCCGGTCCGGCTCCATGGCGGACAGCGCGGCCAGCCGTCCGCCCCGGCCGCCGGCCAGGCGCGCGAGGGCGAGGGCGGCGCCGCGCAGCGGGCCGGGCACGCGGTCGAGCCGCGCCAGCATGTCCACCACCCGGTGCGTGGGATACGAGGAGAACAGCTCGTCGCCCCCGACCCCGCTGAGGGCCACGGTCACGTCGCGGCGGGCGAGCCGGCACACGAAGTAGCCCTGGATCAGCGACTGGCTCGGCTCGTCGTGGGCGGCCAGCAGGTCGGGCAGGGCGCGCGCCGCCTCGTGGGCCGTCACCACGTCCTCCGTGTGCCGCGTCCCGAGCGCGGTGGCGAGCCGCCGCGCGGCCGGCCGCTCGTCCTGAGCCGAGCCCTCGAAGCCGAGGGTGAAGGTGCGGAGCGGCTCACGCACGGAGCGGGCCGCCACCGTCGACACCATCCCCGAGTCGATGCCCCCCGAGATGAAGGAGCCCAGGGGCACGTCGGCGACGAGGCGCCGGCGGACTGAGTCCTCGAGCAGCGCCCGCACCTCCTCGCGGTACGCGGCGCGGCCGGCGTCCGGCTCCTCCTCGAAGGCGCAGTCCCAGTACCGCGTCTCGCGCGCTCCGCCCGCGTCCACGACGACGTGATGGCCGGCGGGCAGGCGGCGGACCCCGCGGAAGAACGTGTACGGCTCGGGGACCACGAACGCGGAGAGATAGTGCGGAAGCGCGGTCGGATCCAGGTCGCGCCCGACGTACCCCGATGCGAGGAGCGCCTTGATCTCGGAGGCGAAGACGAGGGTCTCGCCGCGCTCGGCGTACACGAGCGGCTTGATGCCGAGGCGGTCGCGGGCCAGGAAGAGCCGCTTCTCGGCGCGGTCCCACACGGCGAAGGCCCACATCCCGTTGAGGCGGTCGAGGACGGCGGGTCCCCACTCGGCGTAGCCGCGCAGGACCACCTCCGTGTCGCACCGCGACCGGAAGCGGTGGCCGCGGCCCTGGAGCTCGTCTCGCAGCTCGCCCGCGTTGAAGACCTCGCCGTTGTAGACGATCGTGAAGCGCGCGTCTTCGGTGGACATCGGCTGGGCGCCGCCGGGGATGTCGATGACGGCCAGGCGCCGGCTGGCGAGGCCCACCGAAGGCCGGCCCTCTTCGAGGTGGATGCCCTCCCCGTCGGGGCCCCGGTGCACGATCGCATCGGACATCCGCTTCAGGACGCCCGGATCGATCGGCTCGCCGCTGCGCCGGAAGATGCCGGCGACGCCGCACATCAGGGCAGGGGAAGCACGGCGCGCAGGCTCTCTCGCTCGCGCCTCTCGAGAACCCACGCCGCGGTGGCGGCGGCGTAGCCCGCCGTGACGACGGCGCCGGCCACGAGGACGGCGAGCACGCTGTGAAGCGCCGGGGCCAGCGCCAGCCACGCCAGGGCGGCCGCGGCCACCGCCGCCAGCGGCCGGGCGAGAGACCGGGCGAGCGCGGCCGGGCCGAGGGCCAGCAGCCGTCCGGCGACGAGAACCAGCAGCGGAGCCGTGGCGAGCGCCAGGCTCAGGAGGACCGCGAGCGCGACGCCGAACGTCCTGTAGGAGTCGACGAGGAGCAGCGAGAGCCCCACTCCAAGGACGGCCACCGACGTAGTGTAGACCAGAACCCACCGCGGCCGGCCGAGCGCGCGGGCGACGTCCGCGGGCGGCCCGGAGACCGACAGCACGAGGGCGGCCAGCGCCAGGATCTGCAGGCACGGCGCGGCGGTCTCGGCGAACGCTGGGCTCACCCACGCCGACAGGAGTGGTCGCGCGTACACGGCCAGGTAGGCGGCGATGGGCCCCATGACGAGCACCGTCAGGCGCAGGTGCGAGCGGAACACCGCCGCCAGCAGCGTGCGGTCGCGGCCGGTCGACGCGGCGCTGGCGAAGGGGAAGAAGACCACGCTGGCCGCGGCGACGAGCATGGCGAGCTTCTGGAGGATCGTGTGCGGGATCGAGAAGGACGGTATCTCCGCGGTGCTGACCCGCGCGGCGAGGACGACGGGCGGGCCGTTCACCATCCACTGGTAGGCGATCCCGGCCAGGAAGAGCACGAGGCCGAAGGCGGCCATCTCCTTCAGCGCGCCGCGTTCGACCCGGGGCCGGAGGCCGGCGCCCCGCAGGTGGACGACCGCGGCGCCGAGCACGACGCACGAGACGAGCGACACGGCGGTCTGCACCGCGAGCACCTCCGGCAGCCCGCCGCCCAGGGCCACGGTGGCGACCGCCCCCCCCGAGGCCGCGGTGCCGAAGACCGTGCGCGACCCGTTGAGCCAGTCGAAGCGTCCCAGGGCCTGCAAGGTCGCCGAGAAGAACGAGCTCAGGAAGGAGGCAAAGAGGATCACCGCCCCCAGGTGGAACGCGGTGACCGCCGCGGGCTGAAGGCCGGCCGGGACGTGGAAGAAGGAGGTCGCGAGGAAGGTGGCCGCGCTGAAGAGGACCGACCCGGCGACGATCCCCCCGGCCAGGAACACGGCCAGCGACGTGTCCAGAATCGCCTGCTCGCCGGGCCGGTCTCCCGCGGCCCGCGCGCGGGCCAGGTAGCGCACCGTCGCCTGCCCGAAGCCCAGCTCGAGGTTCGACAGGTGCGCGGAGACGACGGAGACGAGGGCGAAGATCCCGTAGGCGGCGGCGCCCAGGCCCCGGAGGATGTACGGCGTCGTGAAGATGCCGAGAAACGCGAGCCAGACCTGGGCGCCCGCGGAGCCGGCCACCTGGGCCGCCAGCCGCCTCGGGGCGCTCAATCCGCCCTCGCCGCGATCGCCTGGATCTTGCTTCCGGGCAGGCGACGCCTAAGCCACGGGAGCAGCCGCCGCCACGAGGCGCGGAGGAAGGAAGCCCCCTCGCCGGACGGCGCCGCCGCCACGGACGCCGGGACGGAGGGTTCCGCGGAGGGGGGGGCCTCACGCGGCCGGCGCCGCGCGAGCAGCCACTCGAGCGCGTCGGGATTCGAGAGCCGCAGGTCGAGCACCTTCAGGCCGGCCCGCTCGATGACGCGGACGAGGGTATCGGGCGCGAAGTGGAACAGGTGCACGGGCAGATCGAGGATCTCCCGCCGGCGGGAAGACCGGCGCATGTCGACGCTCGCCGCGTTCGGCACCTCGATGAACGCGAGGCCCTGCGGCTCGAGAACGTCCTTCAGGCGCACCAGGGTGGAGACGGGCTCGGGGACGTGCTCGAGGGCGTGAACGAGCGTGACGAGGTCGAAGTGGCGGTTGGCGGGAACTTCGTCGAGAAGCTCGAGGCCGTAGCGCTCGCGAGCGGCCTGGCGGCCCGCGGGGAACGGCTCCACGCCCTGCGCCCCGAGCCCGCGCGCCCGCAGCGCATGGACCAGGTGACCTTCTCCGGCGCCGAAATCCAGGACCGAGGACGGCCGGCGCGGCAGCGAGCCGACGATCTCGCCCGCCCGGCCGACCCAGGCGGCTTCGGAGCTGGCGCCCATGCTCCGGGCATCGTAGTAGTCCGGGCTACCATACAAGGAAGACAGGGTCTGCGCGTCCGGCGGCGGCCACGTCCTCAACAGCCCGCAGCCGCGGCAGCGCACGACGGTCCAGCGCTGCTCGCGGCGCCAGACACGTGCGGGACTCTTCCCGCAAAGAGGACAGTCTACGATCTGGTCGGGACGGGGCACTCGCTGCGCAAGCGTATACTGGCTCCCTCCTCTCATGAACCTCGACTCGGCGCGCGCCCTCGAGGCCGAGCCGAATGGGTCGGACCTGGGCTGGGGTAAGGCGAAGGGGAGTTTGAGTGGCAGCGAAGCTAGCGTTCCAGTACGACCGCGAGGCCGACATCCTATACATCAGCAACAAGCCTCCCCCACGCACGGCAGGCCGTGGGGCTCCTCTTTGCCGCAAATGACCAGCGGCCAGGGACTCAGCCATGCCAACCCGCTGTGCGAGGTCCGGACCTCGCTGCGGGCCCATCAGCTCAGCTGAGTCCATGCCTGTCCACACTTTAGAGCAGGCGCGCGCCGCTCGACCCGAGGCGGCGGAGCGGCTGCCCAGGGCCCTCCCGGTGAGGCGGCATCGGACTTGCACGCGCGAAGGCAGGGTGGGGGCGGGTGAGAGTGCGGACCGCTCGGAGGCGCCGGTGAAGAACAAGGTCTTGCTCGTCGACGACGACGAATCCAACCGCGAGATGCTCACCCGGAGGCTTCAGCACCGCGGCTACGACGTGGTGACGGCGGTCGACGGCCAGGACGCCCTCGAGCGGGCCAGCGCCGAATCCCCCTGCCTCATCCTCATGGACGTGAGCCTGCCCGTCATCGACGGCCTCACCGCGACGCGGCAGATCAAGTCCAGCCCCGCCCTGCGTGGCATCCCTGTGATCGCCCTCACCGCCCACGCCAGCATCGAGGACCGCGATCGGGCGCGGGCGGCCGGGTGCGACGACTACGACACCAAGCCCATCGAGTTCGCGCGCCTGGAGCAGAAGATGGAAGCGCTGCTCAGGCAGCCGGCAGCGCGGACCGTATGAGGGCGACGATCTCGGGTGGAGCGGAAGAGAACCGGACCTGGAACCCGCCGTCCGACTCGCCCTCCGCCACCCTCGCGTAGAGATCCACGGGCAGCCCTCGCCCGAATGAGACGGCAGCGGTAAAATAGGGCGTCATGGCAACGGCCGCGAAGACTGTCTACTCACACATCACCAAAGAGCCCGGTGTGCGCGGCGGCAGGGCCTGCATCGACCAGACGCGGATTGCGGTGATCGACGTCGTAGCGATGCTCAAGGCAGGCAAGCCCCCCGAGCAGATGCTCGTGGCCTATCCTTCGCTCAACCTCGCCCAGGTCCACGCTGCGATCTCCTACTACTACGAGAACAAGGACGAGATCGAGGCCGAGCTCGCCGAAGACGTGGGCTGGGAGCAGGATCACGAGCGCCGGAAGGCTGAGCACCTGGCCCGTCGTCCGGCCAAGTAGTGGCCGGCCGTTTCCCTCTTTACACCGACGCCGACATTCATGGCCCCGTGGTGGCGGCCCTGCGGCGAGCGGGCTGGGACGTGCTCCGCGCGGTCGATGCCTTTCCCGAGGGGACCCAAGACCTGCTCCACTTCGAGCGTGCGGCGCTGCGCGAAGCCCTGACGCTCAGGCAGCCGGCAGCGCGGACCGTATGAGGGCGACGACCTCGGGCGGAGCGGAAGAGAACCGGACCTGGAACCCGCCGTCGGACTCGCCCTCCGACACCCTCGCGTAGAGATCCACCGGCAGCTCCACGCCCGCCTCGTTCCGGACGCGGATGCGCACGTTGGCCCGCGGCGGCGCCGCCTGGTCCGAGCTGACCCATGCCGCGGAGGTCGACGCGCGCACGAAGCGGCCCTCCGCCGGGGGCTGCCGGATGTGGGTCCCGTCCACCACGGTGAAGGAGACGGGGATCTCGCGGATGAGGTCGGCCATCTCCTCGTCGGGCTCCGGCAGCACGGCGCCGTGCCGGCCGGCGACCCCCTTCAGCTCGTAGGCGGTCACCGGGTCCTTGAAGCCCTTGGCCTGGAAGGAGCGCGACTCGCCCAGCACCAACTCCTCGCCCGCCCTCTGCACCGTGGACTCGGAGACCAGGATCTGCCCCGGCATCGTGAACGACTCGATGCGGGCGGTGAGGTTGACGTTGGTCCCCACGACCCCGTACTTGGCCCGGGTCTGGGAGCCGATGTTGCCGACGATCACCTCGCCGGTGTTGATGGCAACGCCCATCTGCACCTCGGGCAGGCCATCGCGGCGGTTGGTCTCGTTCACGTCCGTCATCTTCAACTGCATCGCCACCGCGCACGCGGCCGCGCGCGCCGCGTCGTCCTCGCGGTCCAGGGGGGCGCCGAAGAGGGCGAGGATGCCGTCGCCGATGAACTCGTCGATCGTGCCCTGGAAGTGCGTGATCACCTCGGCCATGGCGCCGAGGTAGTTGTTCAGCAGGCGCACCACCTGCTCCGGCTCCAGACGCTCGGCCAGCGCGCTGAAGCCGCGCAGGTCGGACATCAGCAGCGTCACCGTGCGCTTCTCGCCCCCGAGCCGCGTGCCCTCCGGCGTCTCGAGCAGGCTCGCCACCACCTCGTCGCTCAAGTAGCGGCCGAACGTTCGGCGGATGAACTGGTTCCGGCGTTGGAGCTCTTCGTTCAGCCGGCGGATCTCGCCCATCGCGCGCTTCAGGGAGAGCTGCGACTCGGTGCGGGCCAGCACCACCGCGAAGTCGAGGGGCTTGGCGACGTAGTCGTTGGCCCCCATCTTGAGGGCCTCCACCACGTCCTGCGGCTGATCCTTGGCGGTGGCCATGATGATGGGCAGCGCCGTCGGCGAGTGCTTGAGGCGCAGCGCCTGGAGGACCTCGAGCCCGCTCACTTCCGGCATCATGATGTCGAGGAGCACGAGGTCCACCGGCTGCGACTCGACCATCTTGATGGCTTCGGGGCCGGAGGCCGCGGTCACGACCGCGTAGCCCCGCGATATGAGGACGCGGCTCAGCACGTCGCGGTTGTTCTCGTCGTCGTCCACGACGAGGAGCGTGGCGGGGTGGACCGCCCGCGCGCTCGGCGCCGTGGCGGGCCGGCCCTCGGCCGCGGTCGGCGAATCATCGCTCTGCGTGGGGCTCGTCGCGGGCGCAAACGGGGGAGCCGGCACCCGCCGGCCCTGTACGCCGCGGTAGGGCTCGTCGGGGACCTGATCGACGAGCGCCTCCAGCCGCCGGGCCGCGTTCGAGACGCGCTTCAGGTCCTCGGCGTTCGCCCCGTGGCCCGCCTTGACCAGGTCCTCCTGCACCAGCTCGGAGTAGCCGAGGATCTGGTTGACGCAGGTGCGCAACTCATGGCGCAGCGACTTTTTTTCGCGCTCGGGGTCTTCGGCCATTGCTCTGGCGCTCGCGGGGACTCTTTGTGCTCCGGCATTCCTGCTCCCCCTCTCCCTGCAAGGGAGAGGGTTGGGGTGAGGGTGGGCGAGGCCGGCAAATCCAGCGTAGGTCAGCGCTAGAGGGGTGTCAAGGACGCGGGAGGCGTTTTCTCCGCAAAGGCGCAGACCACGAAGAACAGGACGGCGACCGCCGGAATCTGCAGGGAGAAATCCACCGTCGAATGTATCAGGATGCCCACGACCGCCGCCGCCAGCCACGGCTCGCGCATGCGGGCGGCGAGGATGACGAGCGCCCAGACCCCGATCGCGACGCCGATCGCCCCCATCTCGACCGCGAGCTGAACGTAATCGTTGTGGGCCTCCTCGTACCACTGCCACCCCTCGAGATCCGGGGGGGTGCGATAGCCGATGCGCAACTGTGCGGGTAATGCCTCCGCGACCTCTCCCGGCCAGGGGGCAGCACCGGCGGGCATGGTGAGCGGCAGCGCGCGGGAGACGGCGCCACGGAAGGTGTTGAGTCCGGCTCCGGTCAGCCAGGTGCCGGACATCGACGCCACCGAATGGCGCCACACCGCGGTGCGGGCGATCTTCTCCGTCTGGATGCGACCGAAGCGATCCTCCAGACGCTCGAGGCCGAACCACCCAAGAGGCAAGACCAGTAGACACGCGAGGAAGCCGACCGGGAGGCGCTGTTGGTGCCGGCGGATTGCCACCGAGGCGAGCAGGAGGGCGCCGGCGAACGAGAGGATCCCACCGCGGGAGGTCGTCGCAACGAGCGCTGCGATGGTCATGAGCACGGGGACGACGGCCAGGATCAAGCGAATGCCTTCGGGTCTTCCCAGGTTGACGACCTGACGCCGCAGGTTGGATCGGGCGCCGAGGTGGTGACGGTAGCTTTGGAGCGCCCGATACAGGATCGCGAGCGCGGCCATCGCGCAGAGCGTCATGTAAGCAGCAAAGTGATTGCGATTGACGAAGACTCCGAAGAACGTATCGCTCTGGAGGGGCATGAAAATGCCGTAGATGCGCCGGGCGGCCACGGCGATCTGGACGAGGGCGATGAGGGCCAGGGCCGCCCCGAACCAGGCGACGAAGGTGCGGAACCGGCGCCGGCTGGCGGAGTGCTCGGCGAGCGCGGCGCCGGCCAGGTGGAAGACGAGCATCGAGACGGCGAACGCGAGGCCGCGCAGCGAGGCGGCGGCGTCGATGGTGAATGCGTGGGGGCGGTGGAGCTCGCCGGTCGAAACGTGGCCGCGGCCCGGGCTCAGCAGGTCGACGACGGCCGCGGGCAGCGGCGACACCTGGACGATGGCCCAGGCGAGGAGGGCGATGCCGGGCCACAGGAGGGGGGCGCGGGGCCACGCAGGGCGCGAGAGGTCGAAGCCCCAGCCTTCCGTTTCGTCGTGTGCCGCTTCCAGGACCAGCCAGCGCCCGCTCACGTGGAAAGCGAATGGGCGCGAACCGAGCCGGCGCCTCAGAACGCGGATCTGGACGGCACGGACGCCGACGAGGATGCCGATGAGTCCTGCGCAGAGCCACAGGGGCACGTAGGCCCACGGATGCACGGCGCCGACGGCCAGCGCGGAGCCGCCGATGACGACGTAGAGCGCGGCCTCGAGCGCATGCGAGACCGCCCTCAGGCGACGTGCCGCGCCGACGGCCCGATCCTCGGAACCGGTTACCAGGTCTTCGAGCTATTTCTTAGGTGATTTAGGTAAGGGCTGGCAGCCCGGCCGTGGATCGTTCGGATCGCACCTCTTGCCGGGAGGCACCGCCGAGTTTCCGCCGGCGTTGCCGTTGCCGTTCCCACCAGGCACTCTCGTCAGCACCAACTTGGCTCCGGCGGACTCCGCCGCCCCGGCGATGACGAGCGCCGTGCTGGTCCCGGCACCGCCCGAGTTGCGGGCGTCGCTCGCTTTCCGCTCGGCCGCCGGGGTAGTGGGTGCGAGAGATGCAACGACGAGAAGTGTGACTCCCGTCGCGATGGACGGATGGCGCATAGGGCACCTCGCTACGATACGAAAATCGCTAAGCGCCCCCGCGACGGTAATCGTTGCTAGGCTAATTCCAACCTACGCCCCCAGTAAGCTCTTGTCAAGGCGATTTGTCACCCCGTAAGTGATTGATCCGTAGAGAACTTGACACCTTGCGTCGAGGGCTGGATGCTACGGAGGTGCGGGCTCCGCTTCGCCGACGGGTCGCCTGCGTTGCACTGCTCGCCGTACTGCTCGCCGGTTGCGAGGACCCGACGCTCCGGAAAGCGTCGCCTCCGCCGTATCTTCTGGTCGAGAAGGGGCCATACCAGTCGCTTTACGGCCCGGACGGGAAGATCGAGCGGCTCGTTTACGACCGAAACGGGGACCGGATTGCCGACGCGGTGATCCTCTACGGCCCCGACGGCAAGGTCCAGTTGGCCGAGATCGACACGGACCTCGACAAGGTCATCGACCGTTGGGAGTACTTCGAAAGCGGCGTGCTCGTCCGTGTCGGCTCCACGCGATCCACGCGCGGCGCGCCCGATTCCTGGGACGTGGTCGCCCCCGACGGCGCCCTCACGCGGCGCGAGTACGACGACGACGGCGACGGGAAAGTGGATCGGTCGGAACCGCTGCGGTGATGAGGAACGACTTCAAGGACAGGGAGCTAAGTCGTTGCCCCCCTTGACAGCCACTACGGAAGGCGCATAATTGTTCGGTGTCTAATTGGCTCCCTTCGAATCAGGGGGTGCAGATGAGTGTCCGTCGCTTGGCCGCCGTCGTGCTCGTTCCTCTGCTTGTCGCACCGCCAGTTGTCTCGGTTGCCAGCGCAGGCCCGCAGGTGTCCTCCAGCGGCACCCTGCAGGTCCAGGTTGATCCGTCGCCCGCGTGTGTGCTTGCCGGCGAGTACCCGCAGTTCCAGGGCTCGGTCATCCCGATGAGCGGGGTCCGTCGCACGCGCCTTTTCTTCACCTCGGCCCTCAGCCCGGACATCTATTATGTGGAGGCGGTCCTCGAGGGCGGCCGTTACGTGGCCCGCTTGCCACGGCCGCGGCCCGAAGCAGGACCCTTCACGTTCTACCTCGAGGCGGCGGGCGACGGTGGCCAGGGCCGCTCCATGGACGCGAACGCGATCGTGGTCCGCAAGATCGAGGAATGCCCGGGGGACCGCAAGGCGGCTCCGGTGGCCCCCGGCGGGCCCGTCAGCGTCTTCGACGTCGCGGGCAATGCGGCGTTCCCGGCGGGCTTCGAGGGCGTGACGGGAGCAGCGGCCGCCGCCACGGCCGGCGGCGGCGCGGGCGTCGGCGCCGCGGCGGGAGCGGGGGCCGGCTTCCTGACCAGCACGGCCGGCCTCATCACGCTGGGTGCCATCGCCGTGGGCATCACCACCATCGTGATCGTCACGAACGGGAACGACGAGCCAAAGAGCCCCAGCCGGTAACGTCTTGCCGATGGGGGATCGTTCCCCCGCCTACGCGAGCACTGTCTCCGAAAACGCGACGATGGCGCGCGCGCGGCGCCTGCGCGCGTCGACGAAGGTGCTGGAGGCGCTCGTCTGGCTGATCGTGGCCGGCTCGGTGGCGGCGATCGGCTCCGTCCATCCCTGGGCCTACGTGCCCCTGTGGGTCGCCTGCCTCGTCACCGGGCTGGTGCTGGTCTTGCGCACCATGACGGCGGCTTCGTTGAAGCGCACGCTGGGACCCCACCTCGTTGCCTTCCATCTCTCCGGACGCTGGCTGGTCATCGATCCCGTGCCCGAGTACGAGAGCCAAGGCTGGAGCTTCGACCTGCGACGCCCGCCGCTGAGGTCGGCGCCTCTCCTCTGGCCCGGGCTGGCGTTTCTCTTCTGGGTAATCGTGCAGCTCGCACCCCTGCTTCCGGACGGACGCGCGCTGACGTCGTCGGTGCCCGACACGCGGCGCGGCCTCGCCTTCGTCGCCTCGTTCCTGCTTCTACATCTGGCCGCGGCGGCCGTATTCGAGGAGCGCGTGGCTCGGAGGCGCTTTCGCCGTTTCGTGGCGCTGCTCGGCCTCGTGCTCGCCGCGGTCGCCCTTCTTCAGGCCGCCGCCGGCGCGCAGCGCATCTACGGCTTCTTCCAGCCGCTCGAGCACGGGGCGATCTTCGGCCCGTTCGTGAACCGCAACCACTTCGCCGGCTACATGCTGATGGTCGTCTTCACGGCGTTGGGCCTGCTGGCGAGAGCCTGGCGCCGCTACCACCGGCGCGTCGGGGATCGGCCGAACCTGCGGCGCACGATGGTCACCCTGTCGACGCCGGACGGCGTCGCGCTCGTCTATGCGGCGGTGCCTGCGCTGGCGGCCGTGTGCGCGCTCATCGCTTCGACCTCACGCGGCGCTCTCCTGGCGTTCGCCGTCGGCCTCGTCCTCGCCGGGCTGGGTCTGCGGCGCGGCGAGGGGGTGCCGGCCTGGGCGCTGGCGGTGGCGTTCGTCGTGATGGCAGTGTCGTGGTTCGGCCTGGAGCGCCTCGGCGCACGCTTCAACGAGACGAGCGCCGCCACTCCGGGTCGCACCGTGGTATGGCGCGACTCGCTCGGCCGAATGAAGGGCCATTGGCTGACCGGAACCGGGTTCAACACGTTCGCCCTGAGCATGAGCCGCACCACGACGTGGGCGCTCCCGAAAGGGGCGACGGCGTGGCCGGAGGCGATCGAGTCGGCGGTTCGCGCGGGCGATCGGCCCGGCACCCGCGCGCTCGCCGAGCTCGCGGAGCTGGGCTGGTACCGCGAGGCCCACAACGACTACGTGCAGACGCTGGTGGAGGCGGGGATGCCTGGCCTTCTCATCGCGCTCTGGGCCACGGTGGCCGCTCTCGGCGCCGTGCGCCGCGATCCGTGGCTGCTCGCCGCCGTGGCTGCCGTGCTGATGCACGCGTTCGTGGACTTCGACCTGCAGATCCCGGCGATCCCGGTGCTGCTCGTTTGTCTGGTGGCAATCCGCTCCGAGGCGCCGCCCTCCCGACCAACCCTCAACCCCTCGTCCCCAGGACCATGCAGGGACCGAGGTGCCCCCTTGACGTGACCGGTGCTATCTGCACCCAGCCCGGCGATGCAGACGAACAGGACCGTGATGGCGGGGATCTGGAGGTCGAAGTCGACCACGACGTGCAGCAACACCCCGGCCAGGGAGGCCATCACCCAGGGCTCCCGACGGACCGCCTTGAGCACGCGAACCGCAGCCCAGAGAGCGACGATCAGCCCCGCCGCCCCGCACTCCACGGCGACCTGGACATAGTCGTTGTGTGCTTCCCGATACCACACGATGGCCCTTCTCTGGGACGGCGTGCGGTAGCCGATCATTGCCCCGACTCGCGCGGCCTCGGCGATGGCGCTCGCCCAGGGCGTTGCTCCCACGGGCAGTCGCCAGGGCGTGGCCCGGCTGGTCGCCAGCCCAAAGGTATTGAAGCCGTACCCCGTCAACCAGGCGCGACGGAGCATCCCCAGTGACTCCCGCCAGACGACGGTGCGGCTGGCCGTATCGGCGGCGCTCGCCCGGAACCGCACCTCGAGCCGGTCCAGGCCGAACCACGTGATCGCCATCAGCCCCAGCGCGACGACGAACAGCCACGGAGAGACTCCGCGCTGGCGCCGCAGGCCGATGCCGGCCAGGACGAGGCCCAGCACGAAGGCGAGGATTCCCCCGCGCGACGTGCTGGCGATGAGGGCGGAGATGCTGGCCAGGGCCGGCACCACCGCCAGCATCAACCCGGTTCCCTCCGGGCTGCCCAGCGCCACCAGCCTGCGCCTCGAGTTCGGCTGTGCTCCCACGCGCCGCTGGTAGCGGCGATGCGATCGCGCGAGGACGGCCAGGGCCATCGGCGCCACCAGCAGCATGTAGCCGGCGAAGTGATTGCGGTTGACGAACGGGCCGAAGAAGGTCTCGCTCTCGATGGGGGCGAAGATGCCATAGATCAGCCTCGCGTTGACGGCGACCTGCACCAGCGCCACCAGGGTGAGGGCCAGGCCGAGCAATGCCACGAAGCTCTGGAAGCGCCGTCGGGCCTCGCCGCGGTCCAGCGCGGCGACCGCCCCCACGTGCAAGAGGAGCGCGGCCACCAGAAAGGCGGCGCCGCGCAACGTGCTCTCCGCGTCCACGGTGATCGGCGCCCACGCACCTGATTCCGCGACCGAGATCACGCCGCGGCCGGCGTTGAGAGCCGTGGCCCACCCGGGCGGCAGCGGCACCAGTTGCGCGATCACCAGGGTCAGGAACACGACCCCGGGCAGCAGCAGGGGAGCCGGGGGCAGGAGCGGGCGCTCCAGATCGAAGCTCCAGCCCGGGCGACCGTATGCGGGGGGGCTGGCCAGCACGAGCCATCGCCCCGAGGGAGGGAAGGCAAACTGCCGCCGCCCGATCAGCCGGCGGAGGCGTCTGATCGTGAGCGCCCGGTAGACGAGGAGAGCCGCGATGCCGGCGCAGGCGTACCAGAGAGGCCAGTAGGCCCACGGGTGCACCGAACCGATCGCCGCGACCGATCCGGCGATGACGACTCCGAGCGCGACCTCCACAAGCGTCGAGGCCGCACGCAGCCGGCGCGCAGCCGAGATCGCCACCGGGTCGGAAACCGGCTCGTTCTCTTTCGTCGGGCCCGCTACCTAACGCGAGGGCGATGGCTGGCAGCCTGGACGCGGATCAAGCGTGCAGGGCCGCCCCGGAGGGAACCTGCCGTTATCGTTCGGCTTGCCCTGGGCCACCACCACGGTCCCAACGCCGACGGCCACCGCCGCCGTCGCCACGGCAACGGCGGTGCTCATGCCAAGGATCCCCCCCGCGGCCGCGACGCCGCCCGCTACGCCGGCGGCGGCCAGCGCCGCCCCGGCCAGCACGCGCGAAATCCCGGTGAACCCCGCGGCCGGAGCCGTCGCGCCACTTTCGGAGAAGATGGTCAACTGCGTGGTGTTCGGGTCGATCGGCGCGGGCCGCAACCCGGCGGGACAGGCCACTGCGTTTGGCACGACCCTGGCGACGTCCTCCGCCGACCGGCCGAGGATGCCATCCCTGGAGGCCGCCTCGACATAGAAGCTAACTGGGCCGGCATTGAGTTGAGGACGGGGCAGGCTTGCCAACCAGCGGTCGCCCTGTCGCTCCGCCGCGATGTAATAGAGATCCGGGCTCAGCGCCGAGCGGAAATAGACCCGAACGTTGGCGACACTCGACGAGGGCGCGACCGTCGCCTCGATCTGCGGGGACTGGTCGGCTATCATGCACCCGACGGGTTCATGGCTGACGTGGAGGCTGCCAGTGGATGGGACGACCGGCTCTGCAGCCGCCGCGGACCCTGCGGTGCCGAGAGGGACGCTGAGAGCTGCGATCAGCTCCCAGGACAGCACGCTGCGGAGGGTCATGGCTTTTTTCTCCCCTACTGAGACGCCTGTTCACATACAGAGCATAATAAGTATCCACCTCCACGGAGTCAACGGCTATAAACATAGTGTTTTTAATGCTTTAGCGGCCGGATTGACGGCCATCACATTCGTGGCAACGGCCGCGTGTGCCCCCGGCCCAGAGCGAGTGACTCCCTCCCCAAATCCCGCCGGGATCCTTCACCAAAAGGGACCCTACCAGGCTTACTACCGGCCCGACGGCAAGATCGAGCGACTCCTGCAAGACGTCGATGGCGACGGCCGGGCCGACGCGGTGATCCTGTACTGGCCCAACGGCAAGGTCCGGGCAGGGGAGATCGACTCCGACCGCGACGGGACGGTGGATCGCTGGGAGTACTACTCCACGGACGGGGTCCTGCAGAAGGTCGGAACCTCACGCAGAAAGGGTCCGCGGCCCGACCAATGGGACATCATCGACGGGAACGGCCGGGTTGTTCGCCGGGAGTTCGATGACGACGGAGACGGGGTCCCGGCCCGCAGCCAGCCGGTCGGCGGCGAAACACCTTCCCCGGCGCCAACCAACCTCGAGCCGTCGCGCAAGTGACCCTCCCCTGCGCTGATGACCTTCGCATCGGAGCGGGCGCGGCGCCTGCACGCGTCGACCCGAGTGCTGGAGGCGTGCGTCTGGCTGATCGTGGCCGGATCAGTAGCGACGATCGCCAATCCGCGGCGCCCGCGCCTGAGGTCGGGGCCGGATTCAAACACGTTCGGCCTGAGCATGAGCCACACCGCGCCATGGCCCCTCCTGGTCGAGCTACCGGACCTGGGCTGGTACCGCGAGGCCCACAACGATACGTGCAGACGCTGGTGGAGGCGGGGATACCCGGCCTTCTCATCGCGCTCTGGGCCGCGGTGGCCGCTCTCGGCACCGTGCGCCGCGATCCGTGGCTGCTCGACGCCGTGGCCGCCGTGCTGATGCACGCCTTCGTGGACTTCGACCTGCAGATCCCGGCGATCCCGGTGCTGCTCGTTTGCCTGGTAGCGATGCGGTCCGAACCTGCGGCGGGATAGGTGCAGATTTTTGCTTGCGCGTCGGGGCTTAAGAACGCATGGCCATCGCTGTCCGCGGCCTTCGGGCCGCCTCGCGAGGCCGTTTGTTCATTCGGCCCGCTTCCGCTCCGACGCTCTCCGCCGTTGAGGAGTCCCCCGAAGCCGAGCCGATCATGAACAGACACCTCCCGGCGGTATCGAACCGGATGAACTCCTCGCGCTTGATCGCAAGTTGGAAAAGGTCCTGCGTACCAGCCTGCGACCTCAGAAAGCGCGGTCGCGAGACGACGCTTGAGCAGACGCCGAGTGCGTAGCGACGTGCCATATGTGCACGATCTTCACCGGTGGCGATGAAGCGCCAAGAGCTCGTTCGTGGTTTCCACTCGATCCCCCGCGAGGGCATGAAGCTCAAAGTTGGCTGACCTGAGCAAATCGCAACACTCTTGGTGGACCTCGACACCATGAGTGGCCAAGAAAATCGTTGGGTGATAGACCTTTAAGGTCTCTTTCGCTCCTCGCAGTGCCGCCGCCTCCCCACCCTCGATATCGATTTTCATTACATCCGGGGGAGGGATCCTGCCGTCAAGAACCAATTCATCGAGGGTAATCACTCGAACACGCAGCGTGCCCAGCGGATCCAACCGACCGAGAGCGGCACTCTCGCCCTCTTGAAAGGCGAGCTCACCTGAGGTATCCGAAGCTGCGGCTTCGAAGATTTCGACGTTTTCTATTGCGTTGAGTTGGAGGTGACGCCGCAAGTAACGGACATTTCGGGCTAGTGGCTCTATCGCGACCACGTGGCCTCGCGGCCCGGAAAGGATGGCGGCAAGAAGGGTGTAGAATCCGGCATTCGCGCCAACATCTACTACAGTTAGCCCCGCATTGACATGCTGTGTGAAGAGCGCTTGCTTCTTCTCTTCGTAGCTGCCTAGCCAGCATCCGTGGTTGCCCGCCCCGACTATCCAGCGCTTACCCCGAAGCCTTCCCTGAAGCACCGGAAGCACCGTGTCCGGCGGCAGCAAACGCAGCGGTGCTCGTAGAATCCGCCCGAGCACGCTGTCCGTACGAATGCTGGAGAAGTTCACGCGTGGCACCGCTTCGCGCCGACCCTAAATACCCGGGCCGATGGCGCCTAGTCTCACTCGACGGTCAACCGTAGCGAAGCTTTCATGATGCGGCTTCAGCTACGATGCGCAGCTCTGGCTCAGATTCCGGCCCGCGCTCCCGAATCCGCAGCCCAAACTGAGGCAAGGCCCGTTCGAAGAACGCGTAGTCGTAGGCCAACGTATGAGGTTCTCCCACCAGGGGCGACCAAGTGCCGCCGTGCCACCGATCTAAGGCAGCTCTGCTGGCATTCGGTGTCCAAATATGGAGCATGCCCCCAGGCCTCCGCAGCAGCCGACCCAGATTCGCGAGAACCCTCGCGGGTTCTGTCAGGTGCTCGAGAACGTGCGCAACGCAGATCACCTCGTAGGGACCGCGACATCGCACGTCTTCCTCGTCCGTCAGGATCTCGAGACCCAGTGCGGCACGACCGAAGTGTGCCCTCCTGACGGAGACCTCAAAGCCGACGATATGACGAAAGCCGCGATTCCGCAGCTGGGCCATAAAGTAGCCCCACGATGCACCGTAATCCAACAGACGCGTCTGCTCGACGCTCCCAACGTAGTCTGCAACGAGGTCCGCCTTATCAGACTTGTCGAAAGGCGATCCGCGGAAATCCGATTGAAGCAGCCTTGCAAGCTCCGGGGCCGTCGGTAGCTCGGTCACCGACGGCTCCGCGTAGGCAGACTGATAGTAGGCAGTGGATGTAGATGGTGTGTCTTTCGGAAAGCGATACTTGATTCCGCAACTCGCGCACTGACGTAGCTGGAGAATGAAGTGCTTCCGACCCATCGCCTCGGTCTCTGTGCTGCCACAGAAAGGACAAGCGCGATCTCGAAATTGCGTTAGTCGCCCCCAAAGAGCTCGCAATCCGAATAACACCGTACCTGTCACTCTCTAGGACGCGCCTCGCACCACCCTACAGCCGAAACGGCAGCCAAGGTGTTCGTTCCATTAGCCACCCGTCGAATCAGCATTGCCGACGGCAGCGTTGTGCTGCACATCCTGTCTGATTGCTACCGATTCCGCAAGGCTCAGCCCGCAAGCACTTCGGCGAAAAGGACCCCGGGGGGGCCTTCTCTGCGGCAGAGTTACGGTCAATCTTGTCTGGTGCGCGGATACGGCGGAGGTCCAACGGTGGGGCCATGCAGGCGTGCTAGACTGCTGCGTCTTCTGATCGGCTGGCTTCCGCAAGAGGTCAAGTGCAAGGACCGCGGGTGCGCTTAGGGTCGGCCAAGACGCGGGTCGTGTCTGAATCCAAGGGCCGCCACCTAACCTATGCGGTGACATGAAGTATCGGCGACTTCGCCCAAGCGATCCCATTCCAAGCCCTCCCACCCCTATCATCACTCCCACGCCCACGGCGTCGCGGGGATCGCCGGTCGAGACCGCGGTCGCGCTCACGACGGCCACCAACGTCGGCTTGGCACTCATGGGGGTGGGCACTGGTGTCCTGGCCGCGCGCCTACTCGGTGCGGACGGCCGCGGCCAGCTAGCAGCGATCCAGCTTTGGCCGACCGTGCTACTCAACTGGAGCTTCTGTGGCCTGCCCGACGCCTTGACGTTCTTTACCGCTCGCGACCGCGGCCAGCTGCGCAAAGATCTCATCACCGCGCTCGTGCTAGGGCTCTGCTTTTCTGCTCCATCTTTACTCATCGGCTACCACCTCATGCCATTGCTCCTGTCTGCTCAGACCCAGCGCATCATACACTTCGCCCGAAACTACTTGGCTGTCCTTCCGATATCCGTCATCGCCGTGCTCCCGTATTCTGTCTTTCGCGGGCTGGGGCAGTATCCGCTATGGAACGCACTGCGACTCGTGCCCGTCGTCGGCTGGCTCCTTGTTTTGCTCTTTGCTCGCCTAAATGGCATACGCGACCCCGCGTGGCTGGCGATGGGTCAGTTGTGCGTCATTGCTTCGTTGATTCTGCCAGTATGGGCCATTCTCCTGCGCCATCAATCGGGGCGGTCATTGGAGAACCCTTCCACGCCGCAATCGTCGCGCTTTCGACCGTTCCTGCGGTATAGCATGTCCTCCCTCTCGAGCAACGTCCCCCAGCTGCTGAACCTCCGACTCGATCAGCTGCTCTTGGCTGCCATGTTTGCGCCAAGGGCGTTAGGTCTCTATGTGGTATCTGTGTCGTGGAGTGGAGCCGTGGGCCCCGCGCTGAATGCGGTCGGCTCCGTCATATTTCCCAGGGTAGCGTCCGAGACAGATTCGGTGCGACGCGCCGCTGTCTTTGCGCAAGGGGTTCGCATAGCGTTCATCCTGGCGGCTGGTACGGTGATCCTGCTTGTGGCTTCTACGCCTGTGGCCTTCCCGCTGCTGCTTGGTCCCAGTTTTTCGGCGGCTCTGCCAACTGTGATCCTTCTCGTGCTTGCAGCCGGCATTGCCGGTGTCAACGGTGTCCTAGAGGAGGGGCTCCGTGGCATGGGCCACCCCGCAGCTCCGCTGCGCGCCGAGGTAGCCGGACTACTTGTCACCGGTGCCACGCTCTATCTTCTCTTGCCACGGTGGGGACTCATCGGTGCAGCTGTGTCCAGCGTGTTGAGCTATAGCGTCGTGATGGCATTACTTGTCGCACAAGCGCGACGCTACACGTCCCTTTCCGTTCAATCCATCGTTCTGCCTACGCGCGAGGATCTGGGCTTCGTCGCTCTGCGGCTTCGCTCGTTGTTCGGCCGGCTACGAGCGACCCGAGGCTAGCGGTGGGAAGGTAAAATGCTGCACGGGGAGCACACTCGTTCTGCTGCGCCGAGGATCGATATTTCGGTGGGGAGTCGCTTTCATGCCTTTGATCTAGCTCGCGAGCTGGCCACTCACGGAATGCTGCGTTGCTTGTACACAGGCTATCCGGCTTTCGCCGCCTCCAAGTTTGGAATCCCCGAATCCCAAGTCAGTCCCGTGTGGACCCACGAAGCGCTCAACCGCCTCAGCGCGGCGCTGTGGCGCGTGGGACTCATCAGCAGGCGCTGGGACCACCCGCTGTCGCGGCGCTTTGACGGCATTGTATCGCGACGGCTCAAGAGCGGCGGCAACATATTCGTCGGATGGTCTAGCCAATGCCTTACGAGCATCCGTGTGGCTCGAGACCTCGGCATGAAGACCGTGGTCGAGCGGGGCTCAACACACATTCAGTCGCAGCGTGAGGTGTTGTTGGCGGAGCTGAATGCAACCCGGCTCCCGGTCGAGATTCCCAATTCGCGCATCGTCGAGACAGAGTTAGCCGAATACTCGGAAGCAGACTACATATGCGTGCCGTCGCACTTTGCACTCCGATCCTTCGTGGACCGGGGCGTGCCAGCGGCGAAGCTCGTAGTCAATCCTTATGGTGTGGATCTGAGGGCATTTGACGGGTCTGGACGCGTCGAGGCGTCATCACGGAGCTTTCGTGTCATTCACGTTGGTCGCGTGTCTATAAGAAAAGGTGTTCATTACCTCGTCGCGGCCGCGGGCATGCTTCCCGAGGTTGAGCTATGGCTCGTCGGCGCAGTGGATCCCGGTATGACAAGACTGGTGTCACGACTTTCCCGCACCCGAATCTGTGGTCCGGTCTCACAGCAGCAACTACCAGCACTGTATGCCGCGGCTGACGTCTTTTGCCTCCTATCCCTAGAGGAGGGACTTGCTCTCGTCATAGCCCAGGCCATGTCGATGGGACTACCCGTCATCGTGACACCCAATACAGGTGCGGAGGAGCTCGTGACTGATGGCGTTGAAGGCTTCATTGTGCCCGCGAGGGATGTTGACGTCGTGCGACAGCGACTAGCTTTGCTGTCGCACGATACCGAGCTCCGCTGGCAGATGGGACGCAATGCTCGGCGCAGAATAGCACAAGGCTATTCCTGGGTAGATTATGGTCGCCGTGCAATCGAGAACTACCGGCGGATGATCGCAGTTTAGCTAAGTGGCGTCTGTCAGCGTGCTGAGCGTGTCTATCGACCCAATTGGACGAACTCAACGTCCTCAGGTGTGCTCCATGGATCAAGGACGCTCATTGTTCGGCGCACGCCATTACAAGGACTGGCGCACGCTCGAATCATGAGCCACCGACCACTTGTTGGATACCTAGTCAGCCATCCCATTCAGTACCACGCTCCGTTGTTCCGGCGACTGGCAGAGTCTAGCGTGCTGGATTTCGTTGCCTTGTTCGGCATTGAGGCCACAGAGGGCGGACGCTATGATACGCAGTTTGGCCGGCAAGTGGATTTCGGCCTAGACTTGCTTCGGGGTTATCGTTGGAGGAGAGTGGCTCAAGCAAGTCGCAACCCACGAATCGACGCTTTTTGGTCGCTCCGCACTCCCTCGCTGAACACAATTTGGGAAGTAGAATCTCCAGACGTGTTGGTGCTTCACGGGTGGCGAACGGCGATGATGTGGCAGGCCGCACTAGGGGCCGTGTTCCGCCGAACGCCCTACCTGGTCCGCGCCGAAACACCAATCCTACAGCATGCCACTACGTCGAGACGTCTTCACGATGCCGCCCGCGCAGTATGCATCCGGCCCCTCGTACGCAGAGCAGCCGGCGTCTTGTCTCTCGGCACCGCCAATGATCGCTTTTATCGTTCGCTGGGTATCGCGCCACACCTCATCTTTCGCGTACCGTACTCAGTTGACAATGGAGCTGTCAAGCACCACGCGACCCTAGGCCGGCAACAACGGAGTGTGCTGCGAGCCCGATTCGCGATCCCCGAGGGCGCGTTTCTCGCGATTACGGCCGCTAAATTGATCCCACGAAAGCGGCCACTGGATCTCCTGCATGCCTTGGCACAGCTTCCCGAGAAGACTCACCTGCTTTGGATCGGGTCTGGCGAGCTGCAGGACCCCGTGCGCGAAGAGGCCCAGCGCCTCGGGCTCACACACCGTGTTCACTTGCCCGGCTTTTGTTCCTCCCCCATGACTTGGACACTTCTTGGGATCGCAGACATCTTTCTCCTGCCCTCGGGCACCGAGCCTTGGGGTCTCGCGATAAACGAGGCGGTGGCCGCTGGGTTGCCAACGATTGTGTCCGATGCCTGTGGAGCTGCCGAGGATCTAGTTCGTCCTGACCGGACGGGTCATGTGGTCAGGACCGGCGATATCGGTGCATGGGTAGGTGCAATCAACACATGGCTGGGGCGTGCGGAGGAGGGCACCTTGCGGAGTGTGGCAACTCTTTCGGACCTGGCCGCCTTGGCCGATCGCCATTCTCTAGAAGCGACAGCGAGAGGGATCGAGAACACCGTCACAATTGTGTCCACCCCCTAAAATGCGTACTCGCTATTCCGATCAGCGCACGTCACACTCACCTTGGGTGACATCCGCGACGCTGTCCCATCGCGCTGGCAGCCTAGCCGGGTGGCTAGTACTCGTGGGGGGGATCGCGACTATTCCGGCTCTGCTGACAAACGATGAGACCCTGCGCACCGCGTTCATTGCATTTGCGTGTCTTGCTGGGTCCGCCGCGTGCACAGCTGGGTGCATCCGCGTCTGCCCTCAACGCCTAACACCTCCGGCGGTCGCCGCTGCCTGTTCTCTGCAATTCTTCTGGCTGCTCTTCCTGACGATCCTTGGCGCCCCACTAGGGCCCGTCTTTCACTCGTTTCAGTTTGACCTTTCACAGGACCCTCTCAGAGGCCTTCTGCCGTCCATGGCCATGCCCACGGCTTGCTTTCTGACGGCTGTCGCGTGTGCCTCCCGTCGGGCGGCGCCTCACTCTGCATACCACAACCTATTTCTGGCGGGCTCCCGCACCGTATTCTACTTGAAGGCAGCAGCAGTTCTTCAGTTGCTGTACTGGCTGGCGGTCTCGGAGGACTCGGGCATTCTAGGATACGTCACACGCGTACTGGCTAGTAGCTTGTTCCTAGCGCCTTGCGCGGCTGGTGCTCTTAGCCGCGACGACCGGGGGCTCGCGCGCGTATGGGTGATCTCACTCGTGCTCAACGCCGTCGTCGGACTTCTCGTGGGGGGCCGCTATATCGCGCTCGCTCCTGTGGCATTGTTCATGATTGGACGCGCTATCGCTGCGAGGCCGAGCGAGCGTGTGACCGTGCTCTGGAAGACGGCGGCTGTCGGCGTGGTTGCGGTTCTTATTTCTGCTGCTGTTGGCTCGGTAAGATCTGAACTTGGCCGGGGAGGCATCGAACTCGTCAACCTGGACCGCGCTGCCGAGATGGTGAGCGCTATTCGCACTCAAGTTACGTCCAACAGCGGCCGGGAGAATTGGGTCGCCACGGAGGGAATTAGTCGGATGATTGTGTGGAGTAATGTGATCGTTCCTTCCCTTAGTCCAGACACCGTGCCGTATCGGGGCTTCGACAGCTTCTTCGCAGAACTGGCCCAGAGCTCTAAGATTGCCCGCGTCGCAGGTCTTACCCGCGACGATTATCTCAGTGCTGGCTTGGGCAGCGCGCCGGCGGTAGCGTACGGCTTTGCGGTCGATCAGGCAACGAGTGTGGAATTTGGCGTCGTTGCAGACGCCTGGTCGCGCGCCGGCCTCGCGGCACTCCCAATATTCTGCCTTTGCACGGTCTTGGTTTTGGTGATTGTGGAGACCGCAGCATGGCGGATGACGTCTTCCCGACCAGCCGCATCCTTTATTCTTCTTCTCCTCTGCGCTCAGACTGCATTCCTTGAGGTGACGACGGCGCCGCTTCTCGCGATACTGCGTGCGCTGATCCTTCGCTCCGTCACGATCGGCTGCGTTATCTTTCTGGTGGATCCCGTGCTTCGTTTGCAACAAGCCAAGAGCGGCCCGCCATTACAGCGGGGCCCATCTTCCGATGCCCGATGAGGGTAGCCATTGTGGTTCCGGGCCTCACCACTCCCGGGGGGGTGCCCACGGTGGCTCGTCTTTTGGGCGCGGCCCTCAACCAGCGAGGCCGATACCACACGACGTTTATCTCGATCGCCACTAGTAGTCGTGACTCAAGCAGTGTTCGGCTGCTCAGCCCTCGCTCCTGGGGACGCCCCCTGAGGGTTGTAGCAGGCAGAAGTGAAGAAGGCGACTTTCTGCATGTGGGCGCTCTCCT
>Ga0210378_10000143_pt1 | contig 33263 bp, 28 predicted proteins | sample PLM1_60_b1redo_FD_155465 | JGI IMG/M metagenome (GOLD analysis project Ga0210378, IMG submission 155465) | Groundwater sediment microbial communities from an aquifer in East River, Colorado, USA - PLM1_60_b1 redo | ecosystem: Environmental > Terrestrial > Soil > Riparian zone | place: USA: East... | reverse complement strand
GTCGGTCAGCGCCGCCTCGTCCAGATGGCGATAGAGCAGCGGGTAGAGCAGCCGGTCCACCAGATCCAGACCGATCACGCCGACCGCCCAGTCCGGCTCGACGAGCAGCTCCTCGACGATCCGGCGGAGCCCCTGCAGCGGCGTGGCCTCGAGCCACTGCTGCTTGGCGGCGGTGAGCAGCTCGTCGCCACCGTCCGCGAGTGCGAGCCCGACCCGGCTGAGCATCTGCGCGAGGCCGATCCGGTCGAACGCCGCGTAGGACAGGCACTGCTCGACCGAGGCACCGTAGGCGAACCGGGCGCCGTTCACGCTGATTAGCTGGGCGCCGGACTCGTAGTGCCGCAGCGGCAGCACCAGCTCGGCCAGCAGGGTGCGCCAACCGTCCGGCAGTCGCGCCAGGAGGCCCCGGCCCTCCAGGTACTCCAACGTCCGGCCGAACCCGTCGTGGAGCTGGGCGCGGGTCGTCACGTACGGCGCGTAGTAGTACTGCCGGGGGTCGAGGAACGAGTACGGGTCGGTCAGCCGCAGCGCGGAGTAGGACTCGTCGTAGAGCTCGTGGGCGGGATCCCAGAGCGGGCGGTAGTGGAAGTTCTCGGTGGGCTGGACATCGATCGTCCCCTCCTCGTACCGCGAGGCCGGCTTGTCGCCGTTGCGCTCGATCAGGTACTGGAAGGTCTTGCGACGCGGCTCGATGACCTGCTGCCGGAGCTCGTACTGCACGGTCGCCCTCCTTCGCGGGTCGCTCATGTCGGGTGGTCGGTGTTCGGGCTGTTCCGGGTGCCGGTGGTTGGGCGTTGAGCCGACTGTGAGCCAGATCTCGCCGGCCGGTGCCGGTGGTTCCGCATACCGGAACCACCCCCTCGGCCGCCGCCGCGATGACGCACGGTCGTCACAGCGAGACCCCGACCAGGCGAGGAGGCCGCCGTGACGCCGTTCATGCTGCGGATCGAGGAACTGCTGGAGTCCGGCGGCGAGGTGACCGAGCCGGTGCTGCGCGAGAGCCGGCCGCGGACCATCGGCGAGGGAGCGCACGAGCAGGTTGAGCTGCGCTCGCTGGCCGAGCAACTGGTGAGCGAGGCCAACGCGGTGCTGGCCGCCGCCGACCGCTCGGTCGAGCTGGTCGACGAGCCGGGCGCCGACGCGCTCGCGTTCTCGCTGCGGCACGGCGAGAGCTGGGCGCAGGTGGTCACCAGCTTCGCCGACCACCAGTCGTGGGGCCGCCTGGTGACCAGGGAGTCGACCGGCGAGCGGCAGGAGCTGACCGGCCCGGAGGCGCTGCCCGACCTGGTGATCGCGCTGATCGCCACGGCCAGCGCCACCGCCACCGCCACCGATACGGCCTCCGGCCCGGCGGGAGGCGTTCGATGAGCGCGGAGATCGGCCGGACCGTCGACATCGGCGGCATCGCGACCAACTACCACGACGAGGGCGACGGGCCGCCGGTCCTGCTGATCCACGGTTCCGGGCCCGGCGTCTCCGCCTGGGCCAACTGGCGGCTGACGATCCCGGCGCTGGCGAAACGGTTCCGGGTCGTCGCGCCGGACATCCTCGGCTTCGGCTACACCGAACGTCCGGACGGCGTGACCTATCACCCGGAGACCTGGCTGGGGCACCTGACCGGGCTGCTCGACGCGCTCGACCTGGACCGGGTGTCGATCGTCGGCAACAGCTTCGGCGGCGCGCTGGCGCTGCGGCTCGCCGTCGAGCAGCCACACCGCCTCGACCGGCTCGTGCTGATGGGCTCGGCCGGGATCTCCTTCCCCATCACCGACGGCCTCGACGAGGTCTGGGGGTACCAGCCGTCGGTCGAGGCGATGCGCGCGCTGATGGGTGTCTTCGCCTACGACCGGGCGCTGCTCACCGAGGACCTGGCCCGGCTCCGGTACGAGGCGTCCACGCGGCCCGGCGTGCAGGAGGCGTACTCAAGCATGTTCCCGGCGCCGCGGCAGAACGGCGTCGAGCTGCTCGCGCTGCCTGAGGAGCGGATCGCGGCGATCGACGCCGAGACGCTGATCATCCACGGCCGGGACGACCAGGTCATCCCGCTCGCCAACTCGGAGCGGCTCGTCCGGCTGATCCGGCCGTCCCAGCTGCACGTCTTCGGCCGGTGCGGGCACTGGGTCCAGATCGAGCAGGCGGATCGGTTCAACCTGCTGCTGGAGAACTTCCTCGCCGAGGCCGGCTGATCGGCGTGGAACGGGCCGGCGTGGTCGGAGTGATCGCATCGGCCGGCGTGATCGCGGCGGCCGGGTCCCAGCGGGGCGGCGGTGGCTCGTCGGGCGCCGCCGTGACCGGCCTCGCCTGGACGATCCACACCTCTCCCGCCGGATCCAGCACCCACTCGACGTCGACCGGCTGGCCGAGATGCTGCTCGACCCGCAGCACCATGTCGGCGACGGCGCTGGCCTGCGCGCCGTCCAGTGCCGGGGCTGCGCGCAGCCGCTCAGGCATCCGCGCCAGGGTCGGCGTCGAGATCAGCTCCTTCGGCGCCACGTCGTACCGGAGCAGGCGGCGGCCGTCACGCTCCACCTCGGCGCGGTCCGGCGTGACCAGACCCTGTACGACCGCCTCACCCCACCCCCAGCTCGCCTCGATGACAACCCGATCGCGCCGGCCGCTGACCGGATCGAGCGAGAACGCGACGCCGGCCGCGCGGGCCGCCACGACCTCCTGGACGCCCACCGCCATCGACGCGGTCGCCTGGTCGACGCCGTACTCCCGCGCCCGCTCGGAGTACAGGCTGGCCCAGCAGCGCTGGACCGCGGCCAGCGCCTCCGCCGGACCGGCGACGCCGAGGTAGCTGTCGAAGACGCCCGCGAAGCTGGCCTGGTCGCCGTCCTCGCCGGTCGCCGAGCTGCGCACAGCCAGCGGCGGCCTCAGCTCCGCGCAGGCGGCGACGATCGCGCCCCGCAGCGGCTCGGCCAGCGGCGACGCGAGACCGCCGGGTTCCGCTCGCTGCCGCCTGTACGCCTCGGTGGTGACCGCGAACCCGCGCGGCACGGCGAACCCGGCACCCCGCAGGTCGGCCAGGCGCGCCAGCTTCGCCCCGACGAGCTCCGCCGGCGCGGCCACGTCGAGCCACCGGATCACGTGGGCGTCGCTACCCCGCCGGCGGCCTCGGCGGGATACGTGGCGGGATACGTGGCGGGCCGAAACACGGCTACCGAGCCGGCGGCACCGTCAACCTCGATCTCGTCGCCGTCGGCGATCACCAGCGTGGCGACCCCGCACGCGGTGACTGTCGGCACGCCGTACTCGCGCCCCAGGATCCCGGCGTGGGACAGTGCGCCGCCGCTGTCGCAGACGCAGCCGGCGATCCGGGTGAACGCCGGCGACCAGCTCGGTGATATCGACTCGCAGACCAGGATCTCCCCTGGCTGGACCTGGTGCAGTTCCGCGGGATCGCGCAGCACCCGGGCGGTGCCCCGCGCGGTGCCACGGGCCGCCGGGACCCCGGCGAGCGTCGTCACAGGGGCATCCTGGCCGACGCTGACCGCCGTGAGGAACTGCCGGTTGAGCCCGAACACCTCGATCAGGATCGGATCGGTCACCTGGTCCGGGATCGTGCCCAGCACCCTGGGCATGGTGGCACGCCGCTGCTGCCAGCGCTCGAAGTACGCCCGCCGCTGGGCCACCAGGGCGCGGTACAGGTCGTAGGACTGCTCGCCCGCCGCAACGGCGGCGAGTTCCGGCCAGAACAGGAACACAGTGTCGTCCGGCCGGTCGGCGCCGACCCGCTCGGCAAGCGCGAGCGCCGCCCACCGCAGCGGCAACGCGACCCGCACGTCGATCCGGAGGTGGTGGTCGTCCTGCCAGCGCGGGAAGTTCGCCCCCTGCGCCGAGGCGAGGCCGGCATCGAAAGCCTCCAGCTCCACACTGGTCAGCCGCGACCGTGCGGCGGCGATCGCAGCCTCGCGCTCGGCGACAGCGGCGGTCCGGGCTGCGTCGAAGTCATGCTCGCCATCCGTCAACGCGGCGCGTACCTGGCTCAGGGCGGGTGTCGGATCCTCGATCCAGCTCGGCAGGGCGACATCGAATGACCCCTCAATCCGATTGCCGCGCGTTTGGAGAAACGCGTCGAAACGCGCCAGCCACCCGCTGGCCGGCCCGTCGGCCGCGCTCAGGACGTGCGCGAGCTGGTCGGGTGCGTTCGCCGCGAACACCGGCGCCAGCCCGGCGGCGCGCGCCTGGCGGGCCAGGTCCGTGAGCTCCCGATCGGTGTCGCTGACCCCGGTGTCGTACCCCTGCAGGAACTTCGCGACCTCCGCAGGCGGGATCGCCAGCTCGGCGCAGAGCCGGGAGAACGCGAGGTGGTTGGCGAGCAGCGGGTACATCGCCTCGAAGTGGATCTCGGTCGCGCGCCTGAGGTAGCTCCGCGCGTCCCCGAGGTAACGCTGCAGCCCAGGCTGGCTCAACCGCGCGAGGTCCAACCCCGCGAACCGGTCCCAGCCCGCGTCAAGCTCTGCGACCCGCTCGGCCCACCGTTCCTCGAACGAGGCCAGGTACCCGGGCAGGGTCTGGCGTAGCCGCTCGGCACGGGCTGCGACCTCGTCCTCGGAGTCGAGCGGGATCGCGGCGGCGTAGACATGCGTGCCGGCAACGCGGAGGGCAATCCCCCGGCCGGCGGGTAGCGGCATGGTCTCGGCGGCAAGCTGGGCGCCCCAGCTGTAACCTTCCTCAAGCCAGAGCAGGCCCAGCGGGGTGAACCCACGCGGCCAATGGAAATCGAGGAACCAGAACCGCTCCTCGTCGCCCGGGCGGAACCTGCCGAACGGCTCAACCACGAACGGCGCGTGGCCAGGCGCGGGCGTGAAGCCCGGGTACCACTCGCCCCCGACGAACTCGTCCACTGGAACGACAGTGACCATCTGACCTCCTGCGGAGCCACGGGAGCTACCGGGCAACTAGCCGGTAACGTCCCAGGTCACAGCCTCGCACGCGGCCACCCGTTCCACGCATCGGAACCAGAACACCGGGGCGGCTCGCAGAAGTAGAAGGTCATGTATGACGTGTGCTCCTTGCCCTCAGAACTGGGGTCGGAACGCTCACGCGCACCTCCGTCTCAAGATGTTCGCCATGCGGATTAGTGTTCGCAAAGAACCTGTGTCCGCAACAGCTTGCGTCTGTCCGAAGACGCCTTCAAGACCCGCGAGGTGCAAAAGTTCGGTTCGCGCGCTAGCGTTCGAATAGCGAACGAAGCGTTGGACCCGGAGGTGCACATGGTGGTGAGGGCTGACGGCGAGCAGCGCTCCGGCGAGTATGTGCAGTCGCTGGACCGCGGACTGGCGGTCATCCGCTGCTTCTCCGAACGAGCCCCGCGGCTCACCATCGCGGACGTCGCGCGGGAAACCGGTCTCACCCGCGCCGCCGCGCGGCGATTCCTGCACACGCTGGAACGGCTGGGCTATGTCGGCCAGAGCGACAGCCGGTTCTACCTGCGCCCGCGCGTCCTCGAGCTCGGGTACGCCTACCTCTCCTCGGTGTCGATCGCCGAGATCGCCCAGGAGCACCTCGTACACCTCGCCGAGCGGCTCCACGAGTCGTGCTCCGCCTCGGTACTCGACGGACACGACATCGTCTACATCGCCCGTGCACAGACGACCCGGATCATGACCATCGCGCTGGCCGTCGGCAGCCGAATCCCGGCCTATGCCGCGTCGATGGGGCGGGTCCTCCTCGCCGGACTGCCAGACGCCGAACTGGAGGACTACCTGCGCAGCGCCGAGCTCCGCCCGCTCACCGGCCGGACGGTGACCGATCCCGACAAGCTGCTTCGCGTCATCAAGGACACCCGACGCAATGGCTACGCGATCATCGACCAGGAGCTGGAAGTGGGTGTGCGGTCCGCAGCCGCCCCGATCCACGACGCCCGGGGCAATGTCGTTGCCGCCATCAACGCCACCGCCCACGCCTCTCGCGTCAGCCTCGAGCGGCTGAAGAAGGTGTTCGTGCCCCCGCTGCTCGAGACCGCACGAGCCATCGACGCCGACCTGGAGATCCGCCGCTAGCGCGCGGAATGCCTCGACTGGCTTGCTGATCTGGAGCCGCGGCCCGCTTGAGCGGATCCTGACCGCCTATCTGCGGCACTACAACACCGCCGCTCGCACCGCGGCATCAACCTTGACATCCCAGTCGCGGCGCCGAGCACCGCCGGTACGCGTGCCGAGGCGACCGGGCGTATCGAACCAGTTGACGTCCTCGGCGGACTGATCCACGAGTACCACCGATCCGACCGTGCACCGGGGCGCTCGCGCCGACCCAGGTGATCGCCGACCGGGTACTGCTGGACCTGATGCTGCGCAACCTGCTCGACAACGCGGTCCGTACAACACCAGCACCGGCGTGGTCTGGGTGCGCACCGAGGCACGGAACGACCGCAGCGTTCTGGTTGCCGGCGAAGAGTACGCGGACCACGCGGCCGGTTATGTCGGTATCCATGCCTGCACGGTCACGCCGCCGTCCTCATTGGGTCCGATGCTGGCCGTGCCGCCGACCCGGGCGAGCCGCTCGGCCATCGACGCCAGACCGAGACCGTCGCGGCGGGTGTAGTCATCGTTCAGACCCACCCCGTCGTCGGAGACACTGACCGCCACGCCGCCGCGGAGAGTGAAGACGCTGACCACGACCGACCGCGCTCGGGCGTGCTTCTCGACGTTGAGCAGGGCCTCGCGTGCGGCGTCGGCGAGGGCGCCCATCCGCGCGCGGGGCAGAGATGGCAGTTCGGTCAGTGTGATGATCCGCGCGGCCACGCCCGTCCGTTCGGCGAAGGCGCGGCAGTGCTCGCGCAGCGCAACGCCGAGCGCGACCTGCTCCGGCGGGGCATGCAGGACACGCATCGAGCCCCTCAGCGCGGCGGACGCCTCCGCTGCCTGCTGCTCGATCGCGCCCAGCCGGTACTGCACCTCGGTGTCGAGCAGCGGCTCGTCGCGAAGCCGTTGGATGCCGGCGCGGAGGGTGAACAGTACGGCCCCAACGGTGTCGTGGAGCTCGACCGCGAGGCGGCGGCGTTCCTCGTGCACGGCGACCTCGGCGGCGTGCCGGGCGCGTTCGGCGACGACCTGCGCGGTCGCCATGCGGGCCGCGACCCCTTCCAGCGCCCCGGCCGTGCGGTCGCCGAAGTCGGTCTCGCCGCGATTCCCCCCGTACACCACGCCTAGCACCCTGTCGTGGTGGATGATCGGCACGGCAATAATCGCCACGAGGCCCTCCGCCTCGGCCTGGGACTTGAACCGAGGAGTGATTCCGGACGCGGAGCGGTAGTCGCTGGTCCACAGCGGGCGACGCGCAGCGAAAACCCGTCCGCCGAGGCTGGCGCCGATGGGTGCGGTGAGGCCCTCGACCATGCCCGAGAGGTTCACGGGGTGGTGCAGAACCATCTGGTCCTCACCGTCCAGGTCGCCAATGAATGCCGTGTCCACGCCGGTCAGCTCGGGCACATGGATGACCAGGCGTTGGATGGCGGCAGGCGCGTCGAGCAACGCGAGGATGCGGGCATACTCCTCATCGAGTCCGAGCAGCACGTCGGGCAGCGGCGCCGTGCGTTTGAGGTACCCCAAGTCACTCATGGAGATCCGACTCCTGCCGGTGGGCGGGCTGCGGACGATGCGGTGCCTGCCATGGTCGCTGACGCACACCGCCGCTAGCCAAGCCAAACAACCTGGACTGTACCGTCCGCGGTTATCTCCTGCGGTTGTGGCAAGGGTGGTAAGGGCTCACCGCGAAATTAGATCTGTTTGACGTACTTTATGTTCGAGTTTGTGCTCGAGCGATCTCGTACAGACTGATGGGGGTGGCGCGCAAGCGGGCCGGGGTGCGGCCGCCGAGCCGGGTCAACATCTGCAGGACGCAGCAGCAGGCATCAGCGAGACACCCACGACCTCGATCGTGCACGCCGCCCGCACGTCGACATCGAACAGAAACGCACGTCACCCGCCGTGAACCGCACGCTTCCGCACGCCGACCACCGATGTGTGCTGGCGCGGTCACACTCCGCTCGACGTCTCCAGATGGAGGTACCGCGGTTGGTCCCGCGGTCGGACGATCGGTTTCCGGCGGCCTATCCGGAACCGTCGGGTTTCTGTGACTACGGGGAGAACGCGTGAGCTTCCACGACTACCGGCTGGCCGACGAGCACGAGTATGTGCGGCAGGCGGTCCGCGAGCTGGCCGAGAAGGTGATCGCTCCGCACGCGGCGGAGGTCGACGAGCAAGCGCGGTTCCCCAAGGAGGCGCACGACGCGCTGGTGCAGGCCGGGTTTCACGCCAGCCACATCCCGGAGGCGTATGAGGGGGCGGGCGCCGACTCGATCGCCACCTGCATCGTGATCGAGGAGCTGGCCCGGGTATCCGCCTCCAGCTCGCTGATCCCGGCGGCGAACAAGCTGGGCTCGATGCCGGTGATCCTGTCCGCGTCGGAGGAGTTGAAGCGGCAGGTGCTGCCCCCGGTGGCCCGGGGCGAGGCGATGTTCTCCTATGCGCTGTCCGAGCGTGAGGCTGGCTCTGACGCCGTCGCGATGAAGACCCGCGCGGTGCGGGAGGGGGATCACTGGGTGCTGAACGGCACGAAGTACTGGATCACCAACGCCGGCGTGTCCACCTACTACACGGTGATGGCCAAGACCGACCCGGCGGCCGGGGCGCGGGGCATTTCGGCGTTCGTGGTGCACCGGGACGACCCGGGCTTCTCCGTGGGCACCGAGGAGCGCAGGTTGGGCATCAAGGGCTCGCCGACGCGCGAGATCTACCTGGAGGACTGCATCATCCCGGCGGACCGGATCGTGGGCGAGCCCGGCACCGGGTTCGCCACCGCGATGCGCACCCAGGACCACACCCGCCTGACGATCGGCGCCCAAGCGCTCGGCATCTCTCAGGGGGCGCTGGACGCCTCGGTGGCATACGTGCAGGAGCGCGAGCAGTTCGGCTGGCCGGTGGGTGACGTTAAGGGCGTGCAGTCCAAGCTCGCCGACATGGCGATGAACATCGAGGCGGCCCGGCAGATGATCTACGTCGCCGCGGCCAGGGCCGAACACGGCGAGCCATGCCTGACCTTCCTGTCCGCCGCCGCCGAGTGCCTGGCCTCCGACGTGGCGACGCAGGTCACCACCGACGCCGTGCAGCTGTTGAGCGGCGCCGGCTAGACCACCGACTTCACGGTCGAGCGGATGATGCGCGACGCCAAGATCACCCAGCTCTACGAGGGCACTAACCAGATCCAACGCGTCGTCATGGCCCGCCCGCTCCACCGCCAAACCCATAAGGAAAGAGAGACGACGCATGGTCTGGACCGGTGCCCGACGGGGCGCGCCGCTGCTGCCTGGTGATCCCGGCCGGGTGGGTCCGTACCGGCTGATCGCCCGTCTGGGTGCCGGCAGCATGGGCCGTGTCTACCTGGCCCAATCGCGGTCCGGACTGCTCGTCGCGGTGAAGACCGTGCAGGCGGACCTGTTGGCGCACACGCGCTTCCGTCAGCGTTTCGCCCGTGAGGTCGCCGCTGCAGGCCGTGTCAGCGGCGTGTTCACCGCCGCTGTCGTCGACGCCGATGCCGACGCACCGGTGCCGTGGCTGGCGACCGCGTTCATCCCGGCGCCGTCCCTGCACCACCTCGTGCACGCCGTGGGGCCCTTACCGCCGCGGGCCGTGTGGTGGATCGCCGCAGGCATCGCCGAGGCCCTGGACTCGATCCACGCGGCCGGGCTGGTCCACCGTGATGTGAAACCCTCCAACGTCCTGGTGGCCGCCGACAATCCGAAAGTCATCGACTTCGGCATCGCCCGTGCCGTGGACGGCACCCAGAATCCCACGCAGTCGATCATCGGGACCCCGGCGTACATGCCGCCGGAGCAGGCCGCCGACGACCCGTCGGTTACCACGGCGGGCGATGTCTACGGGCTCGGCGCCACCATGCTGTTCGCCGCGACCCGACACGCCCCCTACAGCGGCGACACCCCGATCAACGTCATTGCCCGGTTGCTCACCGCCTCGCCCAACCTTGACGGGTTGCCCGGCGAGCTCACCGACGCCGTGGCGTCATGTCTGCACCGTGACCCGGCCCGGCGGCCCGGACCGGACGTGTTGCTCACGATGTTCGAGGAACGGATCGGCGGGACCCTGGACGCGTACGGCGCCCAGGACTGGCTTTCACCGGAAGCCTTCGCCGTGGTCCGTGACTACGGACGTCAACCCGCGCGGGAGCCCGAATCCCTCGGGCTAGGCGCGGCCTTCCACGACCAGCCCGGCGCGAGCACGTCCAGCCCGCATGGCCATCCCGCCACCACCGCTCCCGGCCTCATCCCCCGAGCCGTCTCTGTTCCCGCTGGCGGGGCCGGCTCCATCACATAGGGCACCCAACTCCAGCCCTCGCCGCATGATCCCGCTCGTTATGGCGATAATCGTGATCACTGGCCTCATGGCCTGGGGAATCGAGGCTTTCGCCACAGGTCGCTCAGACAGTTCGGCCCGCCGCACCGGTCCGCGCAGCGGAAGTGGATCCCCCTCCCCGATCAGGTCCCCGTCGCCCACGTCGTCCGCCGCGTCGCCGGCCACGTCCGACGGTCCCGTGGACTCCACCAATGTCCTGATCAAGAACTGGGCGACCAAGAGGTGCGTCGACGTCCCCGGCTTCGGGTACGGAAGCGTGGACGGCCTGGTCAACCAGTTCACCTGCATCGGCGGCAGCGGCGACAACCAGCTGTGGAACCTGGAGGTGCGGGGAGAGGGCCCCAGAGGCGGCAACCTTTACCTCATCCGCAATGTCAAGGACGGCTACTGTCTGGACTTGCCCGACTACGGTGTCCAGCCCAGCGCCACGAAGGTGAGCGAGTACTACTGCAACGGCACGACCGGCGACAACCAGCTGTGGTGGCTGGACGAACGGGCCGACGGCGTTTACTGGATCCGGAATTACTCCAGCGATCACCTGTGCCTGGATGTCGACGGCCAGCGGCCCACCGCCAACGACGTCCCCCTGATTATCTTCACCTGCAGTGACACCGACGACCAATGGTGGTACTTCCCGTCCCGTTGAGCCCTCGTACCGTACGCGGCCCGGATCGAGTGGTCGTACTCATTGCGGCGAGGGTCCTGGGTTCAGCTCAGACGGTCGAGCAAATCTGCTACCAGCCGGTTGGTGTAGGTGAGGGGCAGGTCCTGCTTCGTCAGCAGTGTCCGGTAGTAGATCGGTGCGGTGATCTCGTCGATGGCGACTTCGATGTCGAACGTGCTCTTTAGCTGACCTCGTTCGCGCGCGCGGAGAAACGGTTGTCGATCCCGTTCTCGCTGCTGGTCCATGACGTCGGTCCGGAAGCGGGCGGCAACAGCGGGGTCATGCTGAGCCTGGCCGGCCAGCGCGCAGAAGACGGCGTTCGAGTCGGGCCTGGTGAGGAAGGTGCTCAGCTGGCTTAGCTGATCGCGCAGATCCGCTGCCAGGTCACCATGATCCGCGACGGTGAAGTGCTCAGTGGCGTCAAGGATGTAGGCGTCGAAGAGGATCTCGGTCTTGGACGACCACCACCGATAGATCGTCTGCTTGGCGACACCGGCAGCGGACGCGATGCCCTCGATCGTCAGCCCGGCGAAGCCTCGCTCCACAAGCAGGTCGTCTGCCGCTTCCATGACGGCGATGCGAGCTTCTTCGCTGCGCCCGTGGCGGTTGCCGTGGTGGCGACGGCCGCTGGTTGCCACCGCTTCGTTGGCCAAGGCGACCTCCCGTCTCCGATGGCGCAGTTTCCTTTGAAAGGGTAACGGTGCGACCGGAGCGGTCAGGTCGTTCGCGCGGTGGCGCAGCCGTCAGCGCCGGCTTTGGCACCGGCCGGTTCGTTAGGTCCGGCGGTTCCAGTAGCCCTTGACGAACGCCCGCTGGGAGGCGATGGCGAGGTGGCCGAGCTGCTGGCTGAGTTCGCGCACGACACGGCTCTCACCGAGCAGGTAGGCCCGCCCGTGGTCGGCGGGGGCTGTCAGCGCGGCGATGGCTTCGCTGAGCAACTCCGGGTCGCCAGCGGGCGAGCGGTCGCGGTGCAGCCAGCGCACGTCGAGGGCTGCGGTGAGTGGTATCTGGTCCTGCGGGCCGGCCACCTCGGCCAGGACGACCGTGCAGGCGGTCGGACCGAGGGCCTCGGTTAAGGCAGCGATGGCCGGGAGCGAGGTCTCGTCCCCGACGAACAAGTACCAGCCGGCGGGCCGGAGCTCCAGCTTGCCGCGGGGCCCGATCAGGTTCACGTGGCTGCCTACCGGGGCGGTCGTTGCCCAGGCTGCCCCTGGCCCGCCGCCCTCGTGCAGCACGACGTCGAGATCGAGCTCGCCGGTGTCCGGCCGGGTCTGGCGGATGGTGTAGCGGCGCTTGACGCGCTGTCCGTCGCGATCGGCGAGGAGCACCTCCAGGTCGTGCGCCGGCCGTTGCACCAGTGCGCAGACGTCGGGCGCCGACAGGGTCAGGCGCAGGGTGCTGGCGGTGAGCTGGCGCCGTGCGATGACGGTTGCGTCGTGCACGGTCCTCGTCACTGGCCACTACCGTAATGATGTGAGCCCGCGGCCCGGCAGCTGATTTCCATGCCGTCCTCGACGGGGAATTCAACGCTGACGTAGCCGTTCGCGGGGGCGCGGACGTAGTCGAGGTAGTTGCCCATGCTCGGCAGCGTGATGTCGTCGGCGACGACCAGTGCGCCGGGCGCGAGCTTGTTCTCGAGCAGTCGTAGCACGGGCAGGCACAAGTCCTTCCAGCCGTCGAGAAGAACCAGGCCGATCGGGTCGGGCGCGTCGGCAAGCGTGTCGCGAGCATCGCCGGGCAGGACCGTCACGACGGTGTCCAGGCCGGCCTGTGCGAGGTTGGCGCGGGCTGCGGTGATCTTGTGTTCGCTGAGTTCTGTGGTCAGGACGTGGCCGGCGCCGTTGTCTCCGACGGCCGCCGCCAGATAGAGCGTGGATATGCCGAACGAGGTGCCGAACTCGACCACCGTGTCGGGGCGAGCCGCCCGGACAAGTGCATAGAGCAGCTCGCCGCCTCGAGCGGAGATCGGTAGGTAGGCGTGCTGGAGGGCGTCGGCGCGCTGCCGCGCCGTCGCGTCGGCTGGGATCGGTGGACCGTCGTGACTGTCCGCGGCGGCAGCGGTGAACAGCCGCCGCAGCACCGATTGAACCGCGGGCTTCTGTAGCGAGTTCGTCATTGCCCTAGGATGGACGCAACGTTGCGTCTAGTCAAGATAGTAGATCCTCTGCGATGCGCGACGAGTGCTTCGCTCCTGCCTCCAGGTCCCGCGGATGGCGATCTACCAGACGACTTCGGCCATCGAGCAATTCAAGCCCGAGCCGATGCCCATCAGCGCGACGCGCTTACCCTTCTGCAGCCGGCCGATCTCATCGAGCTTGGACAGCGCGACCGGCAGCGATGCCGGGCCGATGTTGCCGTGCTCCGGGAACACCGTGAGCACCTTCATCGGATCGATGCCGAGCAGATCGACGAGGGCATCGGTGTGCGCCTTGCTGACCTGGTGCACGACGAATTCGTCGAGGTCGGAGCCAACCCAGCCGAGCGCGGCGCCCGCAGCCTGGAAGGTCTTCGCCGCGAGCTTGAGGCCCTCGTCGAGCAGCGTTTTCGTGTCCGTGACCATGCGGTCCATATTGCCGCGGCACAGATGCGAGAACTCGGTCGCTGCACGGGTCACGCCGCCGAGGAAGCGGTGACCGTTCGCCAGAAGCTCCCTGCGGCCGAGCACCATCGCCACCGCGCCCGATCCCAGGGTCAAGGACGCGAACTCCTGGCGGAACTGATCCGCCGTCGCGTCTGGCGAGTTCAGCCGGTCGATCGTGCGTTCGGTGATCTCGTTGCTGACCTCGCCGTCAACGATCAGTGCGTACTCGATCTCGCCGCGTTCGATCATGCGCGCGGCGATGTCCATGCCGCTCAAGAACGCAAGGCAGGCATTGCCGACATCGAAGTTCTGACAGGTGTCGGACAGCCCCAGGTTTCCGTGCACGACTGAGGCCGTCGACGGCTCCAGATAATCGCGGCACACCGACGTATTGATCAGGATGCCGATGCTCTCGTGCGGCACGCCGGAGGCGACCAGCGCTTTCTGCGCGGCCATCGTCGCCACGTCCGACACCTGCATCGGCCCGTCCCAGATGCGCCGCTCGCGGATGCCGGCGACATCCTCCAGCAGGTTGGCGCGAATGCCGAGGCGCTGCAGGGCGGGCTGCAGCCGCTGCACGATCTCGGCCGAGCTGAGGCGTACCGGCGCGTCGATGTGGGCGACGCTGTCGATGGAGACGTGTTGAAACAACATGGCACACCCACAGTTCCGCTTGCTGGTCGAAGCCTGGCGCACCGAGTACAACACCTACCGACCCCACTCAGCCCTCGGCCGGCGGACCCCCCACCGAGTACCGAAACGCTGGGCGGGGACGCGTAGTCAGCCGACGTGGATGCGTGGTCGGCGAGCCGGATCCTCTTCGCTGGTGCGGAGAATCTCGCGGACCACCGGGGCGGTGTCGCCGCGACCGAGGATGAGGTAGCGGAACAGATGGCCGAGCGGGTTGCCCTCCGCCCACTCGAAGTGGGTATGGGGCTTGACGCCGGTCGCGTCCCGCAGCGCGAGCAGGATCGCCGCGATCGCGTTCGGGACGGCCGGACTCTCTGCGCGAAGAACCTGGTGACCGTCGATCTGAACGCCCCGCACGCGGAGCACATCGCTGAACTCCGACGGGTCGACCACGTCGATCTCGAGGAACAGCACGTCCGCCGCGCCCGGGACCGGGTTCATCTCCCGCTGGGCGGCTTCCTTGGCCGCGTACTCGGCAGCATCGCCAGCCTGCCGTCGGTTCGCGATGATGTTCAGCGCGCCGTCGAACGCGATCGAATCCGTGATGAACTTACGGGCGGTCTCGTCGAACTCGATCCGGTCGGCCCGCAGTTCGGTCGTACGCGACACCCGGGAGATCAGCGAGACTGCCACGATCCCGGCGATGAACATCGCCGAGATCGCGATGCCGTCGGGCTTCTCGATCACGTTCTCGACCAGCGCATACAGCAGGATGAGCGTGAGAGCGGCGAACCCGACGGTCGCGCGATGCTCCCGGCGGCGCGCGGACGAGATGGTCACGGCGACGGCACCCGACACCATCATCGCCAGGATCCCAGTGGCGTACGCGCCGGCCTGGGCGTCCACGTCGGCGCCGAACGCGATCGTGATGCCGACGCTGATGACCGTGTAGACGATGACGACGGGGCGGACTGCCCGGCCCCACTCCGGGGCCATGCCGTACGCGGGCAGGTATCGCGGCACGATGTTGATCAGCCCTGCCATCGCCGACGCCCCGGCGAACCACAGGATCAGGACGCTGCTGATGTCGTAGCCGGTCCCGAACACCTCGCCGAGGTACTTGTGGGCGAGGTAGGCGAGAGCCCTGCCGTTGGCCTCACCTCCCGGCTCGAACTCCTCGGCGGGGATGAGGACGGTCGTGATGAAGCTCGTCGCGATCAGGTACACCGACATGATGAGCGCGGCGGCTGTCAGCAACTTGCGCGTGTTGCGGATCCGCGACTGCAGCCGCTCTTCGGCGGTCTCGCCTTCGGCGGCCACGAGCGGCATCATGCTGACGCCGGTCTCGAAGCCGGACAGCCCCAGCACGAGCAGCGGGAACGCGAGGATGGCCGGCCCGACGACGCCGCCGAATCCGCCGCCGCCCGACGTGAGCGCATCGACCCAGGCCGACATCGCGCCGGGTTCAGTGATCACCTGGTACACGCCGACAACCACGACGATCGCGTTCAGCAGCAGGAAGATCCCTACGAGCGGGATCGCGACGCCAACCGCCTCGCTGAAGCCGAGCAGGAACACCCCACCCAGGATCAGCAGCAGGACGACGGTGATGGCGACCGCGTGGCCGTGCAGGAAGCCCGGCAGGTACGGGTTCTCCAGCATATGGACGGTTGCGTCGGCCGAGGAGAGCGTGATCGTGATGATCCACGACGTCGCCACGAAACCCAGCAGGACGAGGACGAATAGCTTGCCGCGCCAGAACGGCAGCAGCTTCTCCAGCATCGCGACGGAGCCCTGCCCGTGCGGGCTCTCCTTCGCCACCTGCAGGTACATCGGCAGCATCCCGAGCAACGTCAGCGCCACGATCAGCAACGTCGCCAGCGGGGACAGCGCGCCAGCCGCGAGCGCGGCGATGCCCGGCAGGTAGGACAGTGTGGAGAAGTAGTCGACGCCGGTCAGGCACATCACCTTCCACCACGGCTGGGGCGTCGCGTGCGCCTCGTCGCTCTCTGGCCCGACCGGCTGCACCCGGTGCTGGAGGAGCCAGCGCGCCAGCCCACTGGCAGGAGGCGTAGGCGGCATCGGGCTGTCCACGGATGCCGGCACAGCGAAGTCAGGCGCGGTACTCAAATGCTCTCCTGAACGGCCCCGAGCCGCATGGGTCGGCTCATTGCCACACAAGGATGCAGCATTCAACCAACCCGTCCGCAGCCGACCTTCATCAAGCGTCACGAACCCGGCGCCGCCTCGGCGGGAATCGCGGGGCCCAACGGAGCGGGGAAGACCACGGTGGTGGAGTGCGAACAGCCGGTGACCACGGCGTCCGCGCCGCTCGCGACCGCCTCCGTGCGGATCACATCCACCAACGCGCGGGACAACGCCGGCGGGCGGGCCATCGGCAGCCGCAAGATCTCGGGCACCGCCGGGTACGGCGACTCGGGCGGACCGCAGTTCCACGGCGACAAGCTCGTGGGCGTCTGCTCCACCGGCGACTACGTCAACACCCAGTACGCGAGCATCACGGCCAACCGCAGCTGGATCCGCAGCGTCGCCGGAGTCTGATCCCGGCTCCCCCGCACACCGCACGGGCCGCGACCCCTCCGCGGCGCCGTGCGGTGTGCGCTTCCCCTGCCCCTCCCCCGCGGCGGATCACGCGGATAGAACCCGGTAACCTTCTTCACCTGAAAGGTGCTCCTCAGCTCGGCGCGATATGACCCTCAGCAAGTCACATCGTCCCAGCTCAGGAGCACTTTTCATTTCACCAACACGGGCCGTCCATCAATTCCGGTGAAAGCCCTGGGCTAGCCGCAGTGAATGCCATAAAGGTTCTTATGTGTATTTATGCCAACCAATCCAGATATGTCAATGCACCTGTGTGACATGTCGACGCCTGAAGGTGTATATACCGGACCTGCGTAGTATTTGTAGCTATTGCTCTGGTCGCAGCCAACGCTGGGGCAGCTTGGCCAGCTCCACCCGGAGGGTCGTATAGCCGCCTTTGTGTACATAGCAACCCCATAGGCGGAGCCGGCGTGGGAGACCACCAGGCAATTCCGCTTCGCGGTCGACGAGTAGTAGACATCCATGTACATGTTAATCTCGTCGGTTACGTCGTTCCCTTGCTTGTAATGCCCAACGTGGGAATACGAGGATCCACACAGCCCCGACAACGTCGAGACTGTGCCGGAAAGATGCGTTGAATTACCGCCAGCAGTTGCTGGAACGGCGAGCCCGATGGACAGGGCTATTGTGACCCCGATTAACGACAGGGCTCGTTTGACATGGATACTGTGCACTGCTCCCCCTCTTTCTCATTGCCCATCAGTCGACTCCTTCGGACCTTAGTCGCACCAGCCCCAGTCGCTGGCGGCGTAGGCATAGGTGGTCCTGGTCGGGTTGTAGATGTATCCGCCGTACCACACGCAGTACCCCGGGGCGTAGACGTAGTCTCGGGCGTAGTACTTGAAGTCGCCCTCGTCGTAGCCCACGGCGCCATTCCGTGCCTCGATCCAGGCTGTGGTCTTCGTCGGCGTGCCCACGAACGAGGTTTTGATCGTGACCACGCAGTTCTTGCGGGTGGATCGGCTGTACATCAGATAGACGCGGCCCCAGGTCTGGCCGGAGTTTGTCTTCACCGGCATGCTGTGCAGGGCGTAGTAGCTGGATCCGCAGGCCTCGGTCGGCGTGTACGGATTCGTCGCAGCGTCCGCCCTGCCGACGCTGCCCACAACAGCGGCGAGCGCCACGAGACAGACGACGAGTGCACGGCGGCCACTGGTTACGAGCTGGATCACGGAACTCCTCAAATCTGATCGGGAAGGCTAGCGGCACCAGCCGAATGGTGTGGAGTAAGAGGCAAGCCGGCCGGTCTTGTTCGGCCCGCTGTAGATCGCGCCTGAATACCGCACACATTTGCCGGGTGCGTAGAGATAGCGGGGTCCGGAGTAGTAGCGGTAGTTGCCCGGGTCCTGAACCACGTGGCCGTCCTCGTCTTCGAGCTTGACGTTGGTCCAGGTGGCGGTCCCGACGAACTTGGTCTTGATCGTGACTACGCAGTTCTTCTTCGTCGTCGCGCTGTACATCAAGTACATGTCGCCGTAGATGTCGTCCATGTTTGCGGTCAACAGGACCTTGTCGTCTATCTGCTGGTAGCTCGATCCGCACAATTCCGTCGGGTCATAGGGATTGACGGCGGCGTTCGCCGGCAACGGGCTGAGAACCGCAAGTACCGTGGCGGCGAGACTCGCCGCGATTGTCTTAACCATCATATCAGTCGCACTACCCATCCTTGTCGCCCGCGTTGGAGTCGGTGGGCTCGTGGTAGATGTTCCCGATGGCCCACGCTTGTGCCGGTGGCGGCCTGGGCGGCCGAGCCGGTCACGACCATGCCGGTCGCGACGATGAGTACCAGCGCGGCCGCCGCCGCAAGAGTCTGAAGATGGACGCCCTGCGCCACATATTCCGGGTCACGCAACACTCCTGCCTGTGGGTTATTCGAATGCGAGAGCGAGTCTCGCGTCCCGACAAGAAGGGGCACCAGCGACAACCTCTACAGTTCACCTATACAATCGACCCGCCGCGGGGGAGGCGACGACGAATGGACAGCTCGTTTGGCGCGTTATTGCGAGGTCACCGGAGGGCGGCAGGGCTGACGCAGGAGGCCCTCGCCGAGCGGGCGTCGCTCAGCGGCCAGGCTGTGGGGGCACTCGAACGCGGGGATCGACGGTTTCCCCGTCGCGACACGGTCGGTCGGCTCGCTGTCGCGCTCGGGCTCGTCGGCGAGCAGCATGCGGCCTTCGTGGCGGCGGCGTCCAGGCGGGGAGTGCCCAGGCCCGCTGCCTCCGGGGACGTCACACCCGTGACAACTCCCGCGCCGCCCAGGCAGTTACCTCCGGCGATCGCCCAGTTCACCGGCCGCGGGTCGCACGTGAAGGCCATGGTCGAGCTGCTGGGGCGCTCGTCCGCGGTGGGGGTGTCGGCAATCGCGGGGATGGGAGGGATCGGGAAGACCTCTCTGGCTGTGTATGTCGGGCACCGCGTCGCCGACCAGTTCCCCGACGGCCAGCTCTACCTCGACCTGCGCGGCTCCAGTCCCGATGCGCCGATACCTGCCCGCGAGGCGTTGGGCCAGCTGATGCGCGCGCTCGGCGTGTCCCACGACGAGACCCCCGCGGATGTGGAGGAGCTCGCTGCCCGCTACCGCTCCAGCCTGGCCGGGCGGCGGGTGCTGCTGGTGCTCGACAACGCCGGCGACGCCGAACAGGTCGCCCCGCTGCTGCCCGGCACGGCTGGGTGCGCGGCGATCATCACGAGCCGGCGCGCGTTGTCCACGTTGCCACAGGTACACCAGTTACGGCTTGACGTCCTGTCCGAGCCTGAGGCCGTCCAGCTTCTCGCCGCGACCGCCGGGCAGTCGAGGGTCGACGCCGAACCCGACGCCGCTGCTGCCGTGGTGCGACTCTGTGGTCGTCTGCCGCTCGCCGTCCACCTGGTCGGCGCGCGGCTTGCGGCTCGCCCGCGCTGGCCGATCGCGCACTTGGCCCAGCGGCTCGCCGACGAGCACCGACGACTGGACGAGCTCGAGCTTGATGACGTCGGTGTGCGGGCAAGCTTCGCCGTCACCATCGACCAGCTCGCCGTGAGCCCGGACCCACGGGATCAGCAGGCCGCTGGCGCCTACGCGCTGCTCGGTCTTTTCGATGGCCCCGACATCTCCATACCGGTCGCGGCGCGGTTGCTGGAGCTGACCGACGGCGACGCCGAACGGGTACTGGAGCGCCTGGCCGGCCTGCACCTGCTGGAGGCCACCTCGCCCGGCAGGTACCTCCTGCACGACCTGCTGCGCGTGTATGCCCGCGAACGCGCCACGGCCACTGTCTCCGGCACCGACCGCGCAGCCGCGATTACCCGCGTCCTCGAGCTGTACGTCGCGGTCGCCTGGCGCGGCCACGCACTCATTGCTCCAGGAAGCGTCCGGCGGACGTGGGCGCATGAGCTTTGGGCCGCTGGGGCGCCCCAGTTCCGCGACTCGAATGAAGCCCTGGCCTGGCTCGACGAGCACCGGCTTCATCTGCTCGGTGCGACGCTGCAGGCTGCGCGGACGCCGGGCGTCTCAGCGGAGCTCATCGTCCGGCTCTCCGTGGGGCTGTTCACGTTCTACCTGAGCCGCGGCTACTGGCTGGACTGGTCGCAGGTCTGCCAGGCGGGACTCGACGCGGCGACCGCGGGACCCGACCGGTTCGCCGAAGCCATGGTCCGCATGGACTTCGGCTGCGCGCTCGCTGATCTTTCGCATGCCCGGTCAGGCGAGGTTGCGGACGAGGCACTCGCGCATCTCCGGCGGAGCCTCGCCGAGTTCGAGGCACTCGGCCACCGCCCAGGAATCGCGATGTGCCTCACCAACATGAGCGAGGTCATGTGCGACGACCTCGATGCCGCTATCACGTACGCCGAACGCAGCTTGGCCATCAACCAGGAACTGGCCCACCACAATGGCGAAGCGGAGACGTGCGAGAACCTCGGCAGCCTGTACGGCCGGGCTGGGGACCACAACAGGCAACTGGCGTACTACGAACGGAGCCTGGCTCTCAACGAGCACGTCGGCTACGACTGGGGAAGCGCCAGCGTCTCGCGGAGGATCGGCATCGCGCACCGGGACGCGGGCCGTCACCACGAGGCCTTCACTGCTCTACAACGAAGTGCCGCGCTGTTCCACAAGGTTGGCGACGCCATCGGTGAGGCGGCATCGCTGGAGGAGCTGGGACAGCTCCACCTCAAGCTCGGCGATCACGCCGCTGCACTGGAGAACCTGACCGACGGACTGGTCCTTGCCCAGGAACACGAAGACCGTCGCCGGCAGGCAAGCATCTTGCGTTACCTAGGCGAGGCGATGGCGGGCCTCGACCGGCATCGCGAGGCCAGAGCACACTGGCACTCCGCCCTGACACTGGACGGGCAGTGAGTAAGCCCGACGGTCACTCGTCGACCTCGGCGCTGCCCTCGACCCGCAACTTGCGCCGTGCGCGCTCGTAGAACGTGGTCCCGCCCAGGCGGACAACCCGGGCAGCGGCACGTGTGCACGCGATCGGCAGTGTGTCCCCCGCGGACACATACCCCGCCACGGTTCCGTCCACCTCGACCGCGAGCCTGCCGCTGGTGGGCAGGACGTGCAGAACCAGCTCTTCGTCCAGGGACAGCAGTAGCACCCGGTTGAACGACGAGTGCGCCGCGGCCGCTGCGACGAGGAGCCCATCCACATTCGGCGAGACGATCGGGCCACCCGCCGAGAAGCTGTAGGCAGTGGAGCCGGTCGGCGTCGCGACGATAACTGCGTCCGCGGCGTACCGCACGAACGGGCAACCCTGCACGGAGATCTGCACCGCCGCGATGCCGTCGCCAGGCACCCGCACCACCGCGATGTCGTTGAACGCGGTGACGGCGGTACCGCCCGGCATCGTGGTGCTGACCGCCGCGCGGTCCTCCACCGTGTACCGATGCTCGTCGATGGCCGACAGCGCCGCAGGCAGGTCCACCACGTCGATCTCGGCCAGGAAGCCGAGCCGGCCGAGGTTGACCCCGAGGACCGGAGTTGTCCGCCGGTCGAGCAGCCGCATAGTACGGAGCATCGTGCCGTCCCCGCCGAGACTGACCAGCAGCGACGCTCGCTCGACCAGCTCGGCGGGGTCCACCGCGACGGCGCTGCAGTCGATGCGGTCAACCTCGTCGCGCAGGCCCAACCACCGTGGCCGAGCGCTGCTTTGCCCAGCCGATGATCGTGTCAATCGCCGTCTTCGAGTCACGCTCGGGGTGCAACACCAGGCCGACCGTGTGTACCAGGCCCATCGCGTCACTGTACGGCTGGTCACCCGGCCTCACCCACCGAAAGCGCTCGCGCAGGCATTGGACCCCGTACTGCCAATCGTTCGGCCGTCGCTGTGGGTGCCGAGAACGTCGGTTCCGCTATGCAACCCGGTGGTACTCGTTGATCAGCCCGTCGAGAACCGCGCACGATGAGTGGGGCCGGCCTGGCGTCGGCCGGTCCCACTCAAGTGCAAGAACCAGGTTAGTGCTGGATCGCCTGCTGGTGAGCCCGGTTGCTCATCGGCACTGCGCTCCCGCCGAGCACGACCGCGATGATACCGACAACCCATGAGGTCCATGAGGCGCCGACACGATCGGTGTAGGTGAGTACCCAAGGGGAAACGAAGAGCAGTACCCCGAACAGCACGGTGAGCCATTCTGTCGCGACGACACCCGGCATGGCCAGCGAAACCAGCGCGGCGATGGCCAGCAGCACGCCGAGCGTGATCAGCGCCGATACGGCGCCGCGCTCACCGGTCGTGCTGACCCAGATGGGCGACAGTGCCGCGTACACGCCCGCGATCAGCGCGCCATAGTCTTGCAGACGGGTCCATGGCCTCATCATCGAACTTTGCCTCCTCGTTGTGTTTCTTACTTGGGCGGTCGATGGACCGCCCATTACGTCCTGAGGATTTCTCCGGGGAAACTAGAAGTCATCGGTGCCAGCGCCCGTCTGCGCTTACCGCCCGCCGCCGCCGCGACCTACTGCTAGCAGGTACACCAGAATTCCAGCTGGCCGGGCACGTACTTGGGGGCTCGCTGTGAGGACACGAGACCACGGACACGGCATTGTCGGTGTGAAGGCCGAGTCGTCACGGTGCCCATCACGTCACGACGCGAACGACAGGAACGGGCCGGCCTGCAGGTAGGGAGCGCCACGGGGCGCTGTACCGCGTGGAAGCTGGCCATCGCCGCGGCACTGCTCGTCCTGATTCGGCCACGTCGCAGCAGCTGGGTCGGCGCGCGGGGACCTGCTCGTGCACCGCGCCGGCGGCGCGCGGCCGCGCCCTGCCGGCGAACTCGGGCCCGAAGCCCACGCGGTCCACCAGCGGCGGGGACAGGAGGAATAAAGGTGGACGAACGTTTCATCCACAAGAAGGGCGGAAAGATGCCAACCAACACGTTGAGTAAGATCCTCTACACTGCCGCGGCGGTCACAGAAGGCGGCCGGGCCGGACACGGCCGCACCTCCGACGGTCGCCTGGACGTCCAGCTGTCGGCGCCCGAGGCCATGGGCGGCCAGGGCGGCCCCGGCACCAACCCCGAACAGCTGTTCGCGGTCGGCTACGGCGCCTGCTTCCAGTCGGCGCTGCTAGGGGTGGCCCAGGGCCGCCAGCTTGACGCCAGCGACTCCCATATCACGGCTCGGGTCGGCATCGGCCCGACCGGACACGGCGGCTTCGGCCTGCAAGTGGCCCTGGATCTGCACGCCCCCCACCTGTCGCCTGCCGAGGCTGCAGACCTCATGACCCGCGCCGACCAGCACTGCCCGTACTCCAACGCCACCCGCGGCAACATCGACGTCACCCTCAGCGTCGACGGGACGCCCGTCGAGCGGGCCGCAGCCTGAGCACGGATAGGTACAGGGGCTTTCGAAGGGGCTTTCGAAGCCTCCCGGTGTGATCGGTCAGCTCGTAGTCGGGGAAAGTGGCCCGCTCGCGACTCCCCTGCGCCTGGGGTTCCGCCCGGGCGGCTGCGGTGGGCGGGGCAGCATCGGACGGCGCTTGCTGATCGGCTGGGTGACGGACTTGCCGGTGGTAACGGTGACCTCTTCCCCGTTGTGGTGGAACACCAGCGAGGAGTCCGTCCCGTCCCGCAGGGTGTAGGTGACCTGGCCCTGCTCGACGTCGACCCCCATCCGTAGGCCGCGCCAACGCACGGTGAAGTTCAGCCGGGTGATGCCCTCCGGAAGCTGTGGCGCGAAGGACAACACTCCGTCATGGTGGCGCAAGCCGCCGAAGCCGGCGACCAGGGCTGTCCAAACCCCGGCGAGCGAGGCGATATGCAGCCCTTCCTTGCTGTCGTGGTGGATGTCTCGCAGGTCGATCAGGGCCGCCTCGTAGGCGTAGTCGTGCGCGAGCTCCAGATGTCCCACCTCGGCGGCGGTCACCGCCTGGGTGCAGGCGGACAGCGACGAGTCGCGGACGGTGCGCCGCTCGTAGTAGTCGACGTTGCGCGCCTTGTCCTCGTCGTCGAAGAGGTGGCCGAACCAGTGCTGGGCCAGCAGCAGGTCGGCCTGTTTGATCACCTGGCGGCGGTACAGGTCGAAGTACGGCGCGTGCAGCAGCAACGGATAGTCGTCTCGGGACGCCTCGAAGTCCCACTCGGGCAGCCGCGTGAACCCCGCGCACTGCTCGTGCACGCGCAGGTCGGCATCGTACGGGGAGTTGACCGCGTTCGCCGCGTCGCGCCAGGTCGCGGTCTCCTCGACGGTCACGCCGAGGATGCGGGCCCGGTCGGGGTGGCGCAGCGCGGCGTCCGCCGCGCTGCGCAGGTTGTGGGCTGCGGCGAGGTTGGTGAACACGTTGTCGTTCACGATGGCGGTGTACTCGTCCGGCCCGGTGACACCGGCGATGTGCCAGACGCCCTCGGCGTCATGGTGCCCCAGCGACATCCACAGGCGCGCGGTCTCGACCAGCAGCTCGAGCCCGACCTCGGCCTCCAGTGCCTCGTCACCGGTCACCGAAAGGTAGCGGGTCACGGCGGCGGCGATGTCGGCGTTGATGTGGAACGCCGCGGTGCCGGCCGGCCAGTAGCCGGAGCACTCCTGGCCACGGATGGTGCGCCAGGGGAACGCGGCCCCGCGCAGCCCCAGCGTGGCGGCGCGTTCCTTGGCCAAATCGAGGGTGGAGTGTCGCCAGCGCAGCGCGTCGGCGGCGGCCTGCGGCTGGGTGTAGGTGAGCACCGGCAGCACGTACGCCTCGGCGTCCCAGAATGTGTGTCCGTCGTAGCCGGGCCCGGTGAGCCCTTTGGCCGGGAGGCCGCGACGCTCCGCTCGGCCGCCGGCCTGCAGGACGTGGAACAGCCCGAACCGGACCGCCTGCTGCATCTCCGGGTCGCCCTCCACCTGCACGTCGGCGCCGTCCCAGAACTCGTCCAGGTAGGCGCGCTGCTCGGCGAGCAGATCTTCGAAGCCGGTGTGCCGGGCGCGGGTGAGCGCGGCGGCGACCTGGTCGCGCAGCGCCGAGCTGGACCGCAGGCTGGACCACCCGTAGGCGAGCAGCTTCACGATGCGCAGCTGCTGCCCCCGCTCAAGGGTGCACACGAAGGTAGTGCGCGCCCAGTCCTCCGTCGCCCTGGTCTCCGTGCTCAGGTCGCCCGGGGCCTGCACCAGGTGGTACATGCCGGCCGCCATCAGCAGCTCACTGACCCGGGTACGGTGCAGCAGCTCCGCCCCGCGCTCATGGACATCCTGGTCCAGGGCGACCAGCGCGTTCTCCAGCACGGCGGCCACCCGCGGGTCAGCGGAACGCGGCGGGTGCGGCTCGTTGGCCACCAGCTCGGACTGTGCGATCAGCCGTACCGTGCCGTCGACCGCTTCGACCACGTACTCGATCGCGGCCACCGCCCGCTGCGTGAACGACACCAGCCGGGTCGACCGCACCCGGACACGACGGCCCGCCGGCGACACCCATTCGGCGTTGCGGGTCAGCGTTCCGGCACGCAAGTCCAGCACCCGCTCGTGCCCCAACAGCTGCCCGTACCGGACATCGAACGGCGCGTCGTCTACCAGCAGCCGGATCAGCTTGCCGTTGGTGACATTCACCACCGTCTGGCCGGACTCCGGGTAGCCATACCCGGCCTCGGCATACGGCAACGGCCGCACCTCATAGAACGAGTTGAGGTACGTGCCAGGGATCCCGTACGGCTCCCCTTCGTCCAGGTTCCCGCGCAGTCCGATGTGGCCGTTGGACAGGGCGAACAGTGACTCCGACTGGGCCAGGAAGTCCAGGTCGAGCCGGTTCTCCCGGACACACCAGGGTTCGACCGGAAACGCGGCCTGCACGATCACCTGCCGGCCTCCCCATCCGCGCCCTCCACGCCCTCCACGCCATCCAGGCCGCCGACGCCGTCCAGCAGCTCGGCCAGATCCCTGACCACGACGTCGGCGCCGTGCGCCCGCAGCGCGTCCGCCTCTCCGGTCCGGTCCACCCCCACCACGAACCCGAACCGGCCCGCCCGGCCGGCCGCGACGCCCGCGAGCGCGTCCTCGAACACCGCGGCCTGCGGCGGCTCGACGCCGACGCACCGCGCCCCAGCCAAGAATGTGTCCGGCGCCGGTTTGCCCTTCAGCCCCTCCGCGGCAATCGTGAGGCCGTCGATCCAGCCCTCCACCAGGGGAGCCAACCCCGTCGACTCGAGGACCTCCCTGGTGTTCGCACTGGAGGAGACCACCGCGCGGCGCAGCCCGGCGTCCCGGGCGGCCTCGAGGTACCGCCGGGAGCCCTCGAACACCCCAACGCCCTCCTTGCGGATCCTCCTCAGCAGCGCCTCGTTCTTGCGGTTTCCCAGGCCGTACACGGTCTCCACGCCGGGGCCGTCGTCCGGGTCGCCCTCGGGCAGACTGATCCCGCGACTGGCCAGGAAGTCCCGTACCCCATCCACGCGGGGCTTGCCGTCCACGTACCTGGCATAGTCAGCCACCGGGTCGAACGCGACAAAGGACTCCCCCGTCCGCTCTGCCCTCTCGCGCAGGAAGGCATCGAACATCTCCGTCCACGCCTTGTTGTGCACTGTGGCGGTGTTGGTCAGCACCCCGTCCAGATCGAACAAGCACGCGGTCACTCCGTCAGGCAGCCCCAGCACTCCCGCTCCCGCCCGTCCAGCATCCGTCCCGTTCCTGCCGGTCACCGTCGTGTCTCCTCCGCCCGGCCCTCTGGGCCCCGAGTCAATGTCACCGTTCGATCGCCACGAGCCCGAACCGGCTTGCGAAGTCCAACCAAGCCTTGTCCCGTGGCTCCTTACTGCCCTGTACCCAAAGCATCGCCGCGGAGCTGCATCGGCACATGGTGGCCAGCGAGGTGTTCGACACCCTGCCAGCAGGAAGGTGGAGATTCCGGCAGGCGTGGTGCCGGGTGGATGCACGCCACCGAGTCTGGCATCAATCGCTGCGGCAGTCCCCCACCTGACCGCCGCACCCTCCGGTCGCAACGGCTCCGCGTGAGTATCCAGCTAGCGGGAATGCGCACCGGCGGCCGGCCCTGCGATCCTGAGGTCATGCGCTGCCTCATCGTCGACGACAGTCGACACTTCCTGGATGCTGCGCGCGGCCTGTTGGAGCGCCAGGGGATCACGATCGTCGGTGCGGCGTCGACCAGCGCCGAGGCGCTTCAGCAGGTCGAGGAGCTGCGGCCGGACGTCACGCTGGTGGACATCGACCTCGGCGGTGAGAGTGGCTTCGAGCTTGCCAGGCGACTCCACCGCGACGCCGGTGTGGCGCCGTCGCGGCTGATCCTGATCTCGACCCACGCCGAGCAGGACTACGCCGATCTGATCGCGGCGAGCCCCGCGGTGGGGTTCCTGTCCAAGTCCGCCCTGTCGGCCGGCGCCATCCGTGACCTGCTCGGGAGCTGGCGTGACGGCGACCTCGTCGATCCGGTCAGCGGGCCTCAAGGAACGTAACCACCGCCAGGACACGGCGGTGGTCGTCGTCGGTCTCAGCGAGGCTCAGCTTGGCGAGAACGCTACGTACGTGCTTCTCGACGGTTCCCTCAGTGACCCACAGACGACGGGCGATGCCGGCGTTGGAACGCCCCTCCGCCATCAGCGCCAGCACCTCGCGCTCCCGCGCGCTGAGCACGGCGAGCGGGTCGTCGCGCCGGCGGGCGGACACCAGCTCCTGCACCAGCGCGGGATCCACGACCGAAGCCCCCTTGGCGATCCGCTCGAGCGTGCCGATGAACTCTTCGACGTCGGTGACCCGGCTCTTGAGCAGGTAGCCAATCCCCCGGCCGCTGGCCAGCAGCTCCATCGCGTGCTCGACCTCGACATGGGCCGACAGGACCAGGATGCCCGTGTCGGGCAGCTCCTGGCGGATCACCTGGGCAGCCTCCAGCCCCTCGGTGGTATGGGTCGGCGGCATACGAATGTCGACCACCACCAGCTCGGGCGCCGTATCGCGGACCACCGCGAGCAGCTGCGCGCCGTCGCCGGCCTGCCCGACGACCGCGAAGCCGGAGCGCTCGAGCAGGCTGGCCAGACCCGCGCGGAGCAGGAGGTCGTCCTCGGCCAGGACCACCCGCAGCCCGCTCATGGCCGGACCGTCATCACCCTGACTCGGGCGAGGCGGTGCGGGCTCCATCCCATGGTCATAGCAGAGATACCGGCCAGGTGGTGCGACAACCTGCCTGGGATTCCAGTCAGCCGGTAAGGGGGATGGCCGCTGGCCGTGAAGCCCGACGACCGCCGGGGCGCCACCCTTGCAGAGGACGGCTCGCCACGCAGCAGGATGCGGCGCGGGCGGCCGCCGAGGAGGGCCTAATGACACAGCCGGCAGCAGGCGGGTGCAGCACTGTGCACCAAACGGGGTCAGCCAGGTCCGGCGCACCACCCGACCGGCCACCTGCGCCGGCGCCACCGCCACCGCCCAGGTGGCGGAACTGGCTGCTGGTCGCCGGGCTGCTGCTCACCGTGGCGCTGTTCCTGCTGCCGATCCCGACCTCGAGCAAGGTCGAGCAGCTCAAGTACTCGCAGCTCAAGAGTGACGTTTCCGCCGGGCAGGTCGCCTCGGTCGCGCTCGGCCCGGACGGCAGTATCTCAGGCAAGCTCACCAACGGGACCAGCTTGACCTCCAGCTACCCGGTGGGCCTGCAGGATCCCCAGTTCGCTCAGCTGCTGGATCAGCACAAGGTGCAGGTCACCACCCAGTCGGCGCGGACCTCGACGTGGTCGGTGCTGCTCAACCTGCTCCCTCTGGCCATCATTGTGGGGCTGTTCGTGTGGACAGGCCGCGCGGCCCGTCGCCAGCTCGCGGGGCTTGGCGGGATCGGCCGTTCCCGAGGCAAGGTGTTCGACACGGAGCGGCCCACGACGACATTCGCGGACGTGGCCGGCTACGAGGGCCCCAAGCGGGAGGTCACCGAGGTGGTCGACTTCCTCAGTCACCCGGACCGCTACCGCCGGGCGGGTGCGGTCGGCCCCAAGGGGGTGCTCATGGTCGGGCCGCCGGGAACCGGCAAGACGCTACTGGCCCGGGCGGTGGCCGGGGAGGCGGGTGTGCCGTTCATCTCGGTGACCGGCTCCAGCTTCGTGGAGATGTTCGTCGGCGTCGGTGCCGCGCGGGTCCGCGACCTGTTCGCCGACGCCCGCCGACGGGCGCCGTCGATCGTGTTCGTCGATGAGATCGACGCGATCGGGCAGCGCCGCGGCGGTCAGTTCGTCTCCAACGACGAGCGCGACCAAACGCTCAACCAGATGCTCTCCGAGATGGACGGGTTCGACCCGGCCACCGGGGTCGTCGTCATCGCCGCCACCAACCGCCCCGAGGTGCTGGACCCCGCGCTGCTGCGTCCGGGCCGCTTCGATCGACAGGTAGTGATCCCGCTTCCTACGCAGCGCGAACGCAAGGCCATCCTTGCCGTCCATACCGGGAGTAAGCCCCTGGGCCCGAATGTGGATCTCGACGTGGTGGCGCGTGGCACGCCCGGGTTCTCCGGCGCCGATCTCGCCAACCTGGTCAACGAGGCCGCGATCTTCGCGGTGCGCGCCGACCGCGAGGTCATCGAGGCGGTGGACTTCGCCGAGGCAAGGGACCGCATCCTGCTGGGGAACCGTGACAGCTCCAACGCGCTGCTACCGGACGAGCAGCGGGCAGTCGCGGTCCACGAGAGCGGCCATGCGCTCGTGGCGGCGCTGGCGGAGCACGGGGATCCGGTCGCCAAGGTGACCATCCTGCCCGCCGGCCAGGCCCTTGGGGTTACCGAGCAGCTCCCGATCGACGAGCGTCACCTGTACTCCGAGGGCTATCTGAAGGACTCGCTGGCCATCCGGATGGGCGGGCGGGCCGCAGAGCAGATCGTCCTCGGCGAACCCTCAAGCGGTGCCGCCAACGATCTGGCCGGCGCGACCGACCTGGCGACCCGGATGGTGCGCGAGTTCGGCATGAGCGCGGCGCTCGGACCGGTCGGGTTCGCCTCGGGCAGCCCCATGTACCTCGGCGGTGAGGAGGTCAAGAGCCGCCCGTACGCCGAGGCGACCCAGCGGCTGATCGACGAGGAGGTGGCCAAGCTGCTGCGCGAGGGCGAGCAGCGCGCCACCGACGTTCTCAGCAACCACCGCCACCAGCTAGACCGCCTGACCGAGCTGCTGTTGGAACGGGAGACCGTCGACGGCACGGACGTGGACGAGATCCTCGGCGTTACCCCTGTCCGGCACCTGCCGGTATGACGCGACCGGGCATCCCGCGACCACTACCCGTCCGAGCGGATGTCCCGGTCGTCATCGTCGGCCACGTGCATTGCCGCCTCTTCGGCGCTGGCGGCTCCGGCGTCGATGCCGACGTCACGCGCGACCAGATCGGCCTCCTCGTCCGCGTGGGCTCCTTCGTCCTCGGCGACGAGCCGACCGGCGCGCGGGTCAGCGCCATCGTCGAGAAGCAGCCCGTCGACGTCCTCGTCCGCCTCCTCCTCGCCCACGCCCTCACTCGGCAACAGCTCGTCGCCGGCGTAGGGGTCGAGGTCCGGCTCCTCCTCAGCAAGCAGCTGATCGAGCGACTCGCCGGCGCGCTCCTCGTTCGGCGTCGTTCCGTACCGTTGGCCGGCTGACCATCGGTCCGGAGCCACGATTCCCTGATCCAGCGGATCATCCCCGAGATTTCCCTCCAGGGTGTCCGCCGCGTCCAGGACGCCGTCGTCCTCCAGCTCGGCTGAGGAGTCGTCCAGCTCGGCTGAGGAGCCGTCGGGTGCCTTGTCTGCATCGGTCATGTCTCGTCCAGGAGATTCTCGACACTGCCTGTCCACCGCTCATCGTAGGCGTAGGCGCGGCGGGGTGATGGTGGCGCACCTGTGCGCGGTGCACGTCGATTGCAGCTAGCAAGCATCAGGGATTGCAGCCGACGGGCAGCGCAAGTGGGCGCTGGCGCCGAAGACGAACGAGCGTTCAAGGGCCAGTCTCGAAGGCATGACCTTGGTGCGTTGTGAGCCGTGGTGACGACGGATGTGGGCCGCTCGGGCACCGGCGAGCGACGGACGCTGGCCAGCGAGACAGCCCTCGTGGTCAGCATCGCCGTGGGGCTGGCCGCCGCCAGGTCGGTACTCGACTTCGCGTCCGAGGCGACGGCGCCCGGCGGGCTGCGGGCAGGGTCCGCCACGCTGGTCGGCTCGTTGGCTCCGGGCCAGCCGTGGATCGACCTGGGGTTTCAGGTGGTGCTCCTCGTCGGCTTGGTGCTCCCCGTCCTGCTCGCCGCGCACCTCACCCGACGCTCCGGGGATCCACTGGCCGCCATCGGGCTACGCAGGGAACGCTGGGGGCAGGGCGTGGCGCTCGGGCTGGGCATCGCGACCGCGATCGGCGGGCTGGGCCTGGTCGCCTACCTGGTCTCGCGAGCCGCCGGCTTCAGTGTGACGGTCGTTCCGGCGGCGTTGCCGGACGTGTGGTGGCGTAGTGCCGTCCTGGTCTTGGCGGCATGCGGGAACGCCGCCCTGGAAGAAGTCGTGCTTGTTGGGTACCTGCTGTACCGGTGCCGCCAGCTCGGTTGGTCGGACGCGCGCGCCGCCTCTCTCAGCGCGGGCATCCGGGGTGCCTACCACCTCTACCAGGGCCTGGCCGGCTGCCTGGGGAACCTCGTCATGGGGCTGGTGTTCGGCCGGTTCTACCAGCGCACCGGAACCATCGTGCCGCTGGTCGTCGCCCACGCCGCCATCGACATCGTGGCCTTCCTCGGCTACAGCGAACTCGCAGGGCATGTCAGCTGGCTGCCCGTGGTGCACTGACCCAGCGGTGCTCTCAGCGTCGTCTCATCCGCGAACCCACAACCTTGAGCTGCAGGCCAGCACAACAGAGAGGACCATGTTCGGATGAAAGCCGGACTCTTCACGGAAGAGAACCGAAAGTGGTGGACGCTAGCGGCGGTGGCGTTCGGGCTCTTCATGATCATGCTCGACAACACGGTCGTGAACGTCGCGCTTCCATCGATCCGCCAGGACCTGGGCATCGGCATCTCCGAGCTCGAGTGGATCGTCAACGCGTACGCCCTCACCTTCGGCGTCCTTCTGCTCAGCGGCGGCAAGCTCGCCGACCTCTACGGCCGGCGGCTGATCTTCATCGTCGGTCTCGTGATCTTCACCGTCGCGTCGCTCGCCTGTGGCCTGGCCACCAGCGCCGAGATCCTGATCGCGGCGCGCATCGTGCAGGGCGTCGGTGCCGCGTTGATGAACCCGGCGACGCTGTCGATCATCACGGCGACGTTCCCGCCGCGTCAACGCGGCATGGCGATCGGCATCTGGGCGGGCGTCTCCGCGCTCGCGCTGGCGATCGGGCCGCTGGTCGGCGGCCTGATCACCGAGCACATCAACTGGAACTGGATCTTCTTCATCAACGTGCCGATCGGCGTGCTCGCCGTGCTGGCCGCGCGCATCTTCATCAACGAGACCAGGGATACCTCGCACGAGCAGCGACTCGACCTGCCGGGACTCATCGCCTCGGGGGTCGGGCTCTTCGCGTTGACGTACGGGCTGATCCAGACCAACCACTACGCGTGGACGTCACCCCTGGTCCTGTCGATGTTCGCGGTCGCTGCGGTGTCGTTCGCCGCGTTCGTCCTGCTTGAGCTGCATCAGCGCATCCCGATGCTCGACCTGTCCTTGTTCCGCAACGCCACCTTCGCCGGAGCGAACATCGTGATGCTGCTGGTCGGCCTCGCGATGTTCGGGGTCTTCTTCTTCAACTCACTGTTCATCCAGAACATCCTCGGCTTCTCGGCCGTCCAGACCGGCGCGACGTTCCTGCCGATGACCGTGCTCATCGTGCTGGTCGCGCCTGCCGCTGGGCGGCTCGCCGACCGGTTCGGCGCGCGGTGGCTGATGGGCCTCGGCATGACGCTGGTGGCGCTCTCACTGCTGCTGTTCGCGAGACTCGACGCCAACGCGACGTTCTGGTCGATCCTGCCGGGGCTGCTCGTCGGCGGCCTCGGCATGGCCGTCACGATGGCTCCGAC
>Ga0210378_10000142_pt1 | contig 33312 bp, 41 predicted proteins | sample PLM1_60_b1redo_FD_155465 | JGI IMG/M metagenome (GOLD analysis project Ga0210378, IMG submission 155465) | Groundwater sediment microbial communities from an aquifer in East River, Colorado, USA - PLM1_60_b1 redo | ecosystem: Environmental > Terrestrial > Soil > Riparian zone | place: USA: East... | reverse complement strand
GGCCACCTGGCCGGCGGTTGCGGCCGTCACCGCGGCCCGGGTGCGGTTGCCGTGCCGCCGCCACAGCAGCGCGCGCAGCACCCGCCCGCCGTCCAGCGGCGCGGCCGGGATCAGGTTGAACACGGCAAGGGCGACGTTGGCCACGGCGAGCCAACCCAGCACCGCGACCGCCAGCGCCGGGGCACCCAGCAGCGCGAGCCCCGCGGCGGCCACGCCGAAGCCAACCGCCAGGGCGAGGCTGATCGCGGGGCCGACGATCGCGACCCGCAGGTCGTCGCCGGGGCTTGCCGGCTCGTCCTCGAGCTGCGCGACGCCGCCGAGCAGCCACAGGGTGATGCCGCGGACGCGCAGGCCCGCCCGCCGGGCCACCAGGGCATGGCCGACCTCGTGGGCGAGCAGCGAGCCGAGGAACAGCCCGGTGGCGACCGCACCGGCGAGCCAGTACGCGGACGGCGCCAGGCCGGGTGCCAGGCCGGGCAGGATCGAGCTGGCCAGCGACCAGGCGACCAGCGCGGCGATGAGCAGCACGCTCCAGCTCGCACCGACCGGGATCCCGGCGATGCGACCGAGGCGGAGGCTCGCGGTCATGACGACTCCTCTTCCATCCCCTGCCGGGCCCACCGGACCCGGCTGGCTGGGAAGGTCTCGTCCGCCCGCGTTGCGGGGTGAGCCTCCGGGCGGGCATCGGGCCCGCCGTCCTGACGGCTGCTCGCGGGGCCTGCGCCCCGGGACTACTCCCCTTCGCCTCTCATGGTACCCCTGCGGGGTAAGTGGGACGTAAGCGCGGCGACCCCACCCTCGCCATCATTGAGGCACCCGACGAGCAGAGGGAGTGCCGATGACAGCAACTGGCCCGGGCCCGCTGGCCGACATCGTCGTCGCCGACTTCAGCCGCGTGCTCGCCGGTCCCTATGCCACGATGCTGCTGGCCGACATGGGCGCGACCGTCGTCAAGGTCGAGCGGCCGGACGGCGGGGACGACACCCGCGCCTGGGGGCCGCCGTGGTCCGACGGCCTCAGCACCTACTTCCAGGCGGTGAACCGCAACAAGCGGTCGGTCGCCTGCGACCTCTCGTCCCCAGGGGAGCGCCGGGCGGCGTTGGAGCTCTGCAGGCGCGCCGACGTGGTGGTGGAGAACTTCCGCGCCGGCACGATGGACAGGCTCGGGCTCGGCCCGGCGGACGTGCTCCGGGTCAACCCGCGCGCCGTCTACTGCTCGATCACCGGGTTCGGGCCGGGCGCGGGCGCGGACCTGCCCGGATACGACATCCTGCTGCAGGCGGTCGGTGGGCTCATGAGCGTCACCGGCGAGGCCGACGGCGATCCGGTGAAGGTCGGCGTCGCCGTCGTCGACGTCATCGCCGGGCTGCACGCGCTCGGGGGGATCCTCGCCGCGCTGCGCCACCGCGACGCCACCGGCGAAGGCCAGCACCTCCAGGTGAACCTGATGACCTCCCTGCTCAGCGGGCTCGTGAACCAGGTCTCCGCCTACCTCAACGCCGGGACCGTCCCGCGCGCGCTGGGCAACCGGCATCCCAGCATCGTCCCCTACGAGATCGTCCGCGCCAAGGACCGGCCGCTGGTGCTCGCCGTCGGCAACGACAAGCAGTTCGCCGCGCTCTGCGGCGAGCTGGGGATCGGCGAGCTCGCCACCGACCCGCGGTTCGCGTCCAACGCGAACCGGGTCGAGCACCGCGAGGCGCTCGTGGCGCTGCTGAACGAGGCGCTCGCCACGGCCGCCGCCGACGAGTGGGTCCGGAGGCTGGCCGCGCGTGGCGTGCCGTGCGGGACGGTGAACGGGATCGACGAGGCCGTCGAGCTCGCCACCCGGCTCGGGCTCGAGCCGGTCGTCGCCGTGCGGGACGCGGAGGGGCGCGTCTCGCGTCAGGCGCGGCACCCGATCTGGTTCTCCGCGACCCCGGCGACCTACCGGCTCGCCCCGCCGACCTGGAACCAGGTGCTGCCCATCGAGGACGTCGTGGCCCTGCTGCCGTCCCCGCGCGACCGCCGGCGGCCGGGGACGCCGTGATCGGGGCTCAGGCGTCGCGGCGGGTCAGCACCAGCGCGGCCAGCGCCACGAAGGCGACGAGATAGACCAGCAGCAGGCCGATCGACTGCGTCCCCGTGAGCACGGCGAGCACGCCCGGTGCGCCGCCCGCCTCGGACTCCGTCGTGGACCCGAGGGCGCCAGCGAGCGATCCGGCCGCCGTGCCGGGAAGGACGTTGGTCAGCGACTCCAGCGGACCGAGCAGGCTCCCCACGCCACGCAGCAGGTTCTCCACGACCAGCTGCCACACCAGCCCGAGCCCGACCGACAGCGCGGGGCTCCTGGCGACGATGCCGATCAGGGCACCGGCCGCCGCCCACATCGCGACGATCAGCAGCGCTCCGCCCAAACCCTCGGCAAGCACGCCGAGGCCAGGCCAGGTCAGGTCCTGTCCCGCGATGGTCATCACCACGGAGCTGGCCGCCAGGTCGGCGAGCAGCGTGAGGACGGCGAAGACGGCCAGCAGCACCGCGAGCGCCAGCATCGTGCCGCCGAGCGCGGACAGCCGTCTCGGCCCCTGGGTGAACACCGTCCTCCAGGTGTTCCAGCCATAGCCGCTGCCGGTGGCCAGCGCCGCCAGGATGACCACCAGCGCACCGCCGAACATCGGCAGGCCGGCGACCATGGTGGACGGGACTCCCGCCGGCGACAGCTGGGAGAGCAGGGCATCGGCGAGCCCCTGATTCCCGCTGCTGACCGCGTCGCGGTAGCTGAGGTAGTCGAACATGTAGCCGAAGCTCAGGTTGAGGGTCAGCCAGACACCGATGACGACCCAGGTCACCGGCCACTTGCTCAGGCGCAGCAGCTCTGCGCGCAGACTCGCGATCATCTCGCCATCTCCTCTCGCGGCGCGTTGGTGGCGGCCGCTTCCCGAGGTGAGGTCATCTCGAAGAAGACCTCCTCCAGGGTGCGTTCGACCGGCCGGATCTCGTGCACCTCGACACCGGCATGAACCAGCGCCCGGACGATCTCCGGGCTGCGGTCGGACCCGGTGGCGACCTGCAGCCCGCCGTCGGCGGTCCGCCGTAGGTCGACGGCGCCGAGGGTGGACTCGATCACCTGCTCGGCGCGCAGCACCGGCTCGGCGCGCACCAACAGCGAGCTCGCGCCACGGAGCTCGCCGACGGTGCTCTCCGTCAGCAGCCGGCCGTCGGCGATCACGCCGACGCGGTCGCAGATCTGCTGCACCTCGCCGAGCAGGTGGCTGGAGAGCAGGACGGTCCTGCCCTGGGCGGCGAGCCGGCGGACGAGCTCTCGCATGTCGGCCATCCCGCTCGGGTCCAGGCCGTTGGTCGGCTCGTCCAGGATCAGGAGATCTGGCTCTCCCAGCAGCGCGGCGGCCACCCCGAGACGCTGCTTCATGCCCAGCGAGTAGGACTTGAAGGCGTCACCGCCGCGTGCGCTGAGGTCGACCTGGTCCAACGCCTGCTCGACATCGGTGTTGGTGAGGCGGTTGTACCTGGCGAGCACCCGGAGGTTGTCGCGACCGGAGAGGTAGGGGTAGAAGCCTGGGCCTTCGATGAGGGCGCCGACCCGGCGCAGCACCGACGGGTCACCGGGGCGACCGTCGAGCACCCGCGCGGAGCCTCGGGTGGGGCGGACGAGCCCGACCAGCATCCGCAGTGTCGTGGTCTTGCCTGCCGCGTTGGGGCCGAGGAAGCCGTAGATCTCGCCCTGGCGCACGGTGAGGCTGACGGCGTCCACGACCGTGCGCCGTCCGTAGCGTTTGGTCAGCTCGTCGGTGACCACGATGGGTTCGTTCATCCTGGCGTGCTCCGTTCCGCGGCTCGGCATTGCCGTCGAACCCAGCCTGGCCCCGCGGCGTACGCGCGTCATCGGGCCGGGGGCGACTCGTGGCATACGCCCGCGGACGTAGCAGACCTGCGTCCTGGAGCCGACTCGGCGACGCCAGGTCCCGGACTACCATCGTCCGCATGAGCGTGGTGCGGTCCCCAGTCGCGCGGGTCGTGGTCTTCGACGGCCTGGTCGTCGCGCTCGCCGGGCTCGTCGTCGTCTTCGGCACCCGGCAGGCCGCGCCGTGGACCGGCGGCACCCGGGCGCTCGACCTCTGGGCGTACGCCCTCATGGCGGCCGCCGTGGTCGCCCTGGCCGGGCGGCGGGTGTGGCCGCTGGCGACCCTGGCGGTGACGATCGCGCTGTCGGTCGTCTACCTCGCCGTGGGCTACCCGGTCGGAGCGGCTGCGGGTCGCCCGTGACGTCCACGACGTGGTCGGCCACGGCCTGGCCGTCATCAACATGCAGGCCGGCGTCGCCCTGCACGTCCTCGGCAAGCGTCCCGACCAGGCGCAGGTGGCCCTGGAGGCGATCAAGGCCACCAGCAAGGACTCCCTCGACGAGCTGCGCGCCACCCTGGCGGTGTTCCGGCAACCCGACGAGACCGGCCCGCCGCGGCGGCCGGCGCCGGGGCTCGACCAGCTCGAGTCGCTGACCGTCGACATGGCGGAAGGCGGCCTGCCGGTCGAGCTGCTCGTCACCGGCGAGCGCACCTGACTTCCCGGCGCGGTCGATCTGGCCGCCTACCGCATCGTCCAGGAGTCGCTCACCAACGTGTTGCGCCACGCCGGCAAGGCGAGAGCCACGGTGCGGGTCACCCACGAGCCCGACATCCTGGACCTGGAGATCACCGACGACGGCCGCGGACGCGATCCACGCGGCGACGGGCATGGCGGGCAGGGCATCACCGGCATGCGGGAACGCGCCGCCGCGGTCGGCGGCATGCTGGAGGCGGGCCCGCGGCAGGGCGGCGGGTTCCGCGTTCACGCCCGCCTGCCGTCCGGCGAGGACCGCCCGTGATCCGCGTGGTGGTCGCCGACGACCAGGCATTGGTACGGCTCGGCCTCAAGGTGCTTCCTCATCAAGGACAGCGAGCCGGCCGAGCTGCTGCATGCCATCCGGGTCGTCGCCCGCGGCGAGTCGCTGCTGTCCCCCACCGTCACCCGCCGCGTGATCAGCGAGTTCGCCTCCCGGTCGTCGCAGCGGCTCTCGGCGCACCCTGGCATCCGCACCCTCACCGACCGGGAGCGCGAGGTCGTGGTCTTCGCCTACCAGTCCGGCCTCGGGCCGCCCGCGCGCCCCGCCGTCTGATCACCGTCTCGAGCTCGCGTCCTTCCTCACACGCCTGTTCAAACGCCGGTGCCGGATGCTCCGCCGAGCTGGAGTTGACCGCTCGGATCCCGCGTCCGGGCGCCGAAGGGCTCACGTAGGCCGATGGTCGCCGGTCATCCCGTCGATCAGCTCGCGCACGATGTCGACGTGGCCGGCGTGCCGCGCGGTCTCCTCGACCATGTGGATCAGCACCCAGCGCAGCGACACCGCGTCACCGAACCAGGCGGTGCCGGTCTCCTCCAGTTCCAGCTCGTCGATGACCTGATCCGCCGCGGCGCGGGCGCGGCCATAGAACGCCAGGATGTCCTCGGTCGTCTCGTCCGACCGGACACGCAGGTCGGCGTCGGGGTCATCGTCGTCGAAGGGCAGCGGCTCGGTCTGGCGGCCGAAGGTCTGGCAGAACCAGCCGTACTCCACCGCCGCCAGATGCTTGACCATGCCAAGCAGGTTGGTGCCCGAGGGGGTCATCACCCGTCGCAGTTCGGTGTCGTCGAGGCCTTCCAGCTTCCACAGCACCGCGTCACGGTGCCGGTCGAGGCTGACGTGCAGGCTTTGCTTCTCGTCGCCGGTGAACGGCACCCGTCGCGCCATGATCGTGCGCTCCATTCGAGTCGGGGATCGGGTCGGCCTCCAGATGAAACCACGCCGCACCCACCGCCGTAGCGCAGCGCTCGTGCGGACCGTGAGGCGCGATTGGGTAAGTGCAGCCGGACGGGGATCGTGCCACCGTGGCGCTCCACGACGATGCGCCGTGCGATGTCGAGGCCAAGGCCGGTGCTTCTGCCCATGACCGATGAGTCTTGCCGCCACCACTCGTTCTACAGGCATCGACAACGGGAGGGTGGCGGCAGCGATGAAGCGGGTTCGCGTGGAGTAGGCGAAGGGCCAACGAGGATGAAGGGCCCCGACCGCCAGCAGGCAGGCGTCCGGACACCAGCACCACAAGGAGGACAACGATGACCAAGGTGTACACCGGGGCGAGCATGTCGCTGGACGGCTACATCTCTGGCCCAGCCGAGAGCGGCTTCGAGCACCTGTTCAAGTGGTACGGCAACGGCGATGTCGAGGTGCCAACTGCACAGCCGGAGATGACCCTGCGCATGTCCGCGGCGAGCGCGGACCACTTCCGCACCATCATCGACACCACCGGCGCGCTGATCGTCGGCCGCAAGCTGTTCGACGCCACCGGCGCCTGGGGTGGCAGGCATCCGATGGACCGGCCCGTGGTCGTGGTCACCCACCGCGTGCCCGAGGGCTGGCCGCGCGAGGACGCCCCCTTCCTGTTCGTCACCGACGGCATCCAGCGCGCGGTCGAGCAGGCCAAGGCGCTCGCCGGTGACAAGGTGGTCGGGGTCAACGGTGGCACGATCGCCTCGCAGTGCCTGAACGCGGGCCTGCTGGATGAGATCTGGGTCGATCTCGTCCCCGTCCTGCTCGGCGGCGGGACTCCCTTCTTCGACCAGCTGAAGGCCGCTCCGGTCGAGCTGGAGGGACCGATCTCGGTCGTGGAGGGCACCGACGTCACCCACCTGCGCTACCGCGTCCGCTATCCGTGACGAGCTCATGTGGAGACCGCAGCGGAGGTGTCGCTACGGTCTCCATGCTCTGCGGGTTTCCCGGACATTCCGGGAACGGCTCACCATGGCGGAGGGCGCTGGGTGCCTTGCCTAGCGGCGCAGCTCGACGGTGAGCTGCCCCTGCCGTTGCCGAGCTCGACCAGCGTCGCCTGGCCGCTTACGGCCTGGTAGCGACCGGTGCCGCCAGTGATGGCGACGTGCTTGGTGGGCGCGGTCGTGGTCAGCCCCTGGAAGGTGATCTGCACGCCCGACAACCTGATGGTCCCGGTGCAGTGGATCAGGCCCTCCTCGAGATCCACGATCGGACAGGTGCCGCCCTCGTCGCCCACCCGCTCGCCATGGGAGAACAGCAGGTCGTGGAAGACCGTGTAGTCGCCCAGACTGACGTGCGGCCACGCCGATTGGCTCTGACTCAAAGATCGTGAAGCCGTTACTCGTGATGATCAGAGGGCCTGGGGTCAGGACGCTGGTAGCGGAGGAGGACGACGCCGTTGCCGAAGGTGCGGGTCTCGGCGAGCCGGAGATTGATCCTGGCGTCTGATGGCTGGAACAGGGGCTTGCCCTGTCCGATGACGATCGGGTGGACGTAGATCCTGTACTCGTCGATCAGGTCGTGTCGCATGAAGGCCGCGGCGAGGTCGGCCCCGCCGAGCGCCAGGTCTCCGCCGGGCTGTGCCTTGAGCTCCTGGATCTCCTCGGCGACGAGGTCTCTGACCACGGTGGTGTTCCAGTCGGCCCGCTCCAGGGTCCTGGAGAACACGATCTTGGGCATGTCCCGCCAGATGCGGGCGAACTCGACCACGGGCCCGGTGCTCGAGGGGTCCGTGTCGGCCGTCGGCCAGAATCCGGCCATCAGCTCATAGGTGACACGTCCGCTCAGGAAGGCGCCCATCGCGCTGAGCACCTCGTTGAAGTGGCTGTGGAGCTCGTCATCGACCATGTGCCAATCGAGCTCGCGGTTCGGTCCCTGGATGAAGCCGTCAACAGACACCGACATCATCAAGATGATCTTTCTCATCGTGGTTCCCTCCGAAGTCCAGGTTCGGGTCTCCACCGGCCAGGCGCATGGGAGCCCCGACCCATCGGCACCTTTCCTATTCAGTCGACCGTCCCGACCCCACCTCGTGAAAGGCCGAGCCTACAAGCCACGTCGCGCGTTGGAGATCAAGCTTTGCACCCAGTGACTCGAATGCTGCCCGTGCGGCGTCGAGCTCCACGAGGGCGTGGTTGCGATCGCCGTGCTGTTCCAGCGCCTCCCCCAGAAGCAGGCGCGCCCGCGCGGTCTCGTAGGGAGCACCTGCCTCTCGCCACAGCGCGATGCCGCGCCGCAGTGACGCGGCCGCCATCGCGGGGTCACCCTCGGCGAGCAGCACTGCAGCCTGCGCGCACTCGGCGGCGGCCGCCAAGGCGGGCCGGGCGTACCGGGTCGCGATCTCTGCGAGCTCGGCAGCCGCCGCGCGCGCTGTTTCACCATCACCGTCGGCAAGTGCGATCTCCACTCGGGGGGGCAACAGCCGTGCCCGAGCCAGACAGTCCCAGGTCTCGTCCGCCAAGGCGACCGCGATCGAGGCGGCGGCCCCGCGCACATCACCTTGCGCGAGCCGGACCAGCGCCATGCCCGGGTGCGATGTCGATCCCAGCTGCCCGGCTCGGGTGAACGCCTCCTCGGCGCCGGCGAGGTCGCCTCTGCGCCACCGGATCTCACCGATCTCGGCGAGGGCGAGACCAACATGGGTGAGGTCCATGGGCTCCATGGCGGCACACGCGCGGCGCGCTCGTAGTTCGCCCTCTGACCAAGCGCCGCGGCCGATGAGGATACCGACGCTGTGTGCCTCGCAGTCCCCGGGGAAGGCCTCGATACCCATGCGGGCGAAGCAGTCCGCGATCGCATCCATCCACTCCGAGGCGCGGCGGTAGTCGCCCAGCTCATAACAGGTGTCGATCGTCCGGCAGAAGATGACGGCCGAGGAGGTCGGCGCGAGCTGGCCGTCCAATGCCCAGGTCATCCCCTCGTCGATCAGGAGGAGGCCCTCGTCGACCTTGCCCTCACGCACCAGGATGTAGCCCTGGAAGACGAGCCCCAGCGCCTGCAGATCCGGGACGCCGAGACGGCGGCCGAGGTCGAAGGCCCGCCGGGCCGCCTGGAGCGCCCCGTCGTGGTCGCCCGTGCGGAGGGCGAACATCGTGGCGGCCCAGGCGAGGAACCCGTGCTCGGGGCCCTCGGGTTCTTCAGCGAGCAGCCGCTGGGCGCGCTGGAACCAGCCACCGGCCACCGCGAAGCGACCTTGAGTGGGCCGAGGATCCGGATCTCCATGATCGTCCCTGATCTGCTCCAGCAGTCCTCAAGCGGCCTTCCAGTCTGACCGGGACAGTCAGGGCAGACGCCAACGCTCCGCAAGGGAGGGCAGGTAACATGACCCACTCGCCACGATTGGATGCCGGAGTGACCGACGCACAACTCACCGCCCGGGATGACCGCGATATTTTCCGCTCGCTCCAAGCATGGACGCAGTGGTGCTGGAGACCATCGCCGCCCGTCTGGAGTTCCGCGGAACCGACGAGGGCTTCGCGCGGCGGTCGCAAGCCTACTTCCCGCGTCTGCCGCTGCCCCACGCCCGGCGGATCCTGGCCCTCGGCTGCGGCACCGGCATCGAAGTACGCGCCCTGAGGCGCCTGACCCGGCCAGAGACGGCCATCACGGGCGTCGACCACAGCCCAGCGCTGATCGATGCCGCCCGACGGCTCACCGCGGATGAGGGGCTGTCCGACAACGTCACCTACCAGGTCGGCGATGCCCACCACACGCCGCATGGCGATGAGGAGTTCGACATCGTCGTCATGCACACGCTCATCAGCCACGTCGACGACCCGCTGCAGGTGCTGCGCGAGGCCCGGCGCCTTGTCCGGCCCGGCGGAACGGTCGCCATCTTTGACGGCGACTATGCCTCACTCACCTTCGCCTACCCCGACCACGCGCTGGCCAAGACGATCGAAGAGAAGCTGATACAGCTCATCGTCGCCAATCCGCGGATCATGCGCGACCTGCCTCGCCTGCTGCGCGAGGTGGGGCTGGAGCTCGTCCAAGCAGAGGGAACGCTCTACGCCGACATCGGCACCAGCCGCTTCTGGGTGAGCGCCACGGAGTCCTACGGCGTGCTGCTCGCGCGTTCAGGCCTTCTCCCCCAGGCACTTGTCGACGACTGGCGGGCCTTCCATGTCCAATCGGTCGCAGACAACATCTTCTTTGGGGCATCCAACTACTACACCTATCTGACACGGCGGCCAGAGCGGCCAGAATAGGATCGAGCAGGCTACCTCGCCCTGCTCACCGTCGTGGCGAGCTGTGGACGGGTCCGTCCGGCGAGTACACCAACCCCTTGGCGCGGACGCCAGCGATGGGCACCTCGGTTGACCACAGCGGTGCCCCGGCCTTCAATAGTTCCCCACCGGGTCGGCTGGAGGAGGCTCCCATGGACGAGGGCGACGGCCCTGAGCCGCAGCGGCCGAGGGACCTCAACCTGGGATTGCTGTTGCTGCTGGGCGGTCTGTTCTTCCTCTTCGTGTTCCTCGCCGGCCTCATTGGCCTGACTCCGTAGGCTGGTTGCCGTCCCGCGAATGAGATCATCCAAGGGCAGGTAGGCCTGACAGCCCTTGAACATCGCCATGAGGCGGGTCCAACCCCAGGCTGGTGCCGTCAGTTGCGGCAGAAGTCGACCGCGTCGGCGTAGCGCAGCCAGTAGGGCGGCTGAGCTCGGAAGGCGGTCCGTTGCGCCGGGTCCCGGGTGACCGTCCAGTCGACCACCGCGTGGACCTCCGGCTCGTACTTCCGCCACTCGAACCAGTTGATCATCCGCAGCCGCGGGAATCTGCGTGTGAGGTCGGGGCCGAGGACCTGGCGCCACCACGCCTGCTTGATCGCCAGGGCCGGTGCCCCGCCGTTGGCGGGCGCGTAGAGGGCGGCGGTCTCCAGGATCGCGACCGGCTTGCCGTGCCCGTCGCCGTAGCGTCCGTAGAAGTCGGGCAACGCGCGCTCGTCGCCGGCGGTTCCGGCGTAGCTCCCGGTGAGCATCGCCGGGAACTTGGCCGGCTCCGGCACGACGTTCGCGCCCCGGGGATAGCGCGCACCCCAGTGGTAGAGGGACATGCCGACCCAGTCGACCACATCGTCACCCGGGTAGTACGGCGCATACGGGTCGTCGGCCATGGTCAGGCCCCTGTCGTGATCGCTGTCGAGCGCATCGAAGTCTGCCGTGCCCGGATGCGCCAGGTTGCGCCCGCCGGCGAACGGATAACCGCCGCCGTAGCTCGGCGCCCACACCATCGCGGACAGCGGCGCCCCACGGCGGACCGCCTCGGCGACTCGGCGGAAGGCCGCGATGTAGGCCGCTGGCTGCTGGCCCCACGGGTACCACGACCCGTTCATCTCGTGCCCGAACCGCACGAAGACGGGGACACCGCGGCGGTTGAGGCCCGCCAGTCGGGCGGCGAGGGTGGTCGCGACCTCTGCGGTGACCGCCGCCAGACCGGCCCGCGGCTCCAGGGTGAGCAGCAGCATCCCGCCGGAGCCGGCCGCCTGTCCGGCAGCATCCTCGACGTGCTGCCACTCGGCGGCGTCGAACGGCAGCGTCACGAAGACGACGTCGACCGCGGGCGCGTGACCCAGCCGGCTGGCGTAGTCCGCGACCCGGTCGTGATCCCAGCCCAGGCTGACGCCGAACCAGGCCCCGGAGCTTGGGAGCAGGCGCCCACCGTGCTTTGCACCGTCGCAGACCAGCGCTGCTGGCCTAGCCGGTGGGCCGGTCGGCGTGCAGGCAGCCGCGACGCTCACCAGCATGACCGTGGCCACCACGACCTCGCACACCCTCACCCAGCGCACGCTGACGCCATCGGCATCCGGTCAGATGACTTAAGGCAGCTGCAGCCGCCATCGATCCAACATAACCGAACACGACAACTCAGACGCTGCCTATCGGTGGATCCTGGCGAATAGACCACCGCTTGCAGCCGCTGGTCGCGGCCAACCCGCAGACCAACACCACCCACGGAGCGAAGCGGGTTGGGTCACGCGCGGTGGAACAGGTCAGCGACGAAGTAGCAGACGCCCGCCACGATCATCATCGCGCCGAATGACGCGCGGCATGAGCCGCGAGCGCAGGATCAGCACGCCGGTCAGCGCACAGAAGACCGCGAAGAAGACGAGCGCGAGGCCGAAACCGGTCGCGAACAGTCGGACCGCGAGGTAGCCCAGCGCCTGCCGCTGCCCCACCCAGCGGCACGTAGTCTCCGCGGCGTAGGGCCCCGCATACACTTGCGCCATGACCAAGGAGCTCAGCCCGCTGACCCGCAGCGAGGACGACCGGCGCGAGCTCATTGTCTGGGCTGTCGCATGTGCCGAGCGGACCCTGCCGCTGTTCGAGGCGGCGTCCCGCAGCGACCAGCGGCCCCGCGAGGCCTTGGTGGGAGCGATGGCTTTCTCCCGGGGAGAGCTGCGAATCGGCGCCGTCCGCCAACTCGCGGTCGCCTGCCATGCCGCCGCCCGGGAGGCACAGACACCCGCAGCCACTGCGGCCGCCCGGGCGTGCGGCCAAGCGGCAGGGGTCGCTCACATGGCCGCACACTCCAGGGCTGTCCCGTCCTACGTGCTCAAGGCGCTGGCTCTCGCCCACCCGGATGACCCGGACGTGCTGGAAGGCGAAAGAGCCTGGCAGCGCGCCCACTTGCCGGAGGGCTTCACCGACTTCGTCGACCCCGCGGGCTGAGCCCGACCCTTAGGCTGAGCCCTTGCCAGCCGCAGATGCGGTACCGTGCGCGCGGCGGGGAGGTATGCGATGAGATACGACGAGGCTCGCGAGCTGTTTCTGCACCACTGGACGTACACGGGCGTCGACGACGCCAAGGTGCACGAGATGTACCACGACGATGCGATCCTGGAGTTCCCCCAGTCAGGGGAACGCTTCCTCGGCAAGGCCAACATGCAAGGCTTCCGTGAGCAGTACCCAGCAGTTCAACTCGACTTCGAGCCGCGCGAGATCAGGGGGAGCGGGGACGTCTGGATCGGGGAGGGCCGGGCGCTGTATGACGGCGCCAACCCGGTCCATTTCGTCCACATCCTTGAGTTCCGCGGCGACCTGGTGCACCGCGAGACGATCTACTTCGCCGAGCCGTTCCCGGCACCAGAATGGCGCATGCCCTGGGCTGAGGAAGGCGCCGCATGGGAGACTCAGGGCGACCTCCCATCCCGGATCCGCAGCGGGAAGAACCGAAGCCCGAATTGAGTCCAGGATATTGCGGCCCTGACGCTCCCCGTAACCCGCGCGACCTGCGCCGAGCACGGCGCGCACACGTATGTACTCCGCAACCATTGCGTGCCGGAGGAACCGGTCGGCGAGGTCTGCCTGTTCCTCCTCGCAACCGTAGTCGGCGATAGCGATGGTGATCACGGCTACAGAGGCTCGTAGAATGGGGTGACATTCGCCGGCTTCGCGTGTTGTGAGGCGATGGTCATTGCGAAGCGCTCTCCCAGCCGGACACTAACCCGGTTGGGCGTAGTCCGCTGACGCGGCCCCGGGGCGGCGGTTGAGTGCTCCGGAGGCGGTCAACGTGCCTGAGGTTGCGGCCGGGCCGTTCAGAATCCGGTCGGTAGATGGGGCGTGTAGGGCTCTTCAAGCGTGCGGATCTCGTCGTCGCTGAGCTGGACGTCGAGGGCCGCCACGGCGTCCGGAAGGTGGTGCGGCTTCGTGGCGCCCACGATCGGCGCGGCGACGACGGGGTTCTTCAGCACCCAGGCCAAGGCGACCTGGGCCATCGGGATGCCGCGGGCCTCGGCGACGCGTTGCACGGCCTCGGCGATGGGCCGGTCGGCGTCGCCGAAGTACCTGCGGCCTATGGGGTCCGTGTCGGAGCGTTGGGTCCGTTCGCCCCACGGCCGGGCCAGCCGTCCCTTCGCGAGAGGGCTCCACGGGATGCTGCCCACGCCTTGGTCGGCCAGCAGGCCGAACATCTCCCGTTCCTCTTCGCGCTGCATCAGGCTGTACTGGTTCTGCATGGAGACGAAGCGGGTCCAGCCGTTGCGTTCGGCGACGTGCTGCGTCTTGGCGAACTGCCACGCCCACATCGACGACGCGCCGATGTAGCGGGCCTTGCCGGCCTTCACCACGTCGTGCAGGGCTTCCATGGTCTCGTCGACCGGGGTGTCCGGGTCGAAGCGGTGGATCTGGTAGAGGTCGACGTAGTCGGTGCCGAGGCGGCTCAGCGAGGCGTCGATCTGCTCCATGATGGCTTTGCGGGAGAGCCCGGATCCGCCCGGTCCGTCGTGCATTCCGAAGAACACCTTGGTCGCCAGGACGATGTCGTCGCGTCGGGTGTACTTGCGAATCGCCCGGCCGACGATCTCTTCCGAGGTGCCGTAGCCGTAGACGTTGGCGGTGTCCCAGAAGGTGATGCCGAGGTCGACAGCTTGCCGGAAGATCGGCTCAGCGGCCTCGTCGTCGAGGGCCCACTCGTTGAAGCCTCGCGAGGTGTCGCCGAAACTCATGCAGCCGAGCGCGATGCGGCTGACCGTTAGACCCGAGGTTCCCAGGCGCGTGTACTGCATCGCTTGCTTTCCTCTCCGTCGTGCTCGCCGTGTCGCCGAGAGGTCAGGCTGAGCTCTTCGGCGACTCTTCCGCCTGCTCGATGATGGTTTTCAGGGTGGTGATCGCGGTCATGGCGTTGGGCCAGCCGGTGTAGAAGGCCAGGTGGGTGATCGCCTCGATCAGCTCGTCCCTGGTCAGGCCGTTTTCCAGCGCCCTGCGCAGATGAAAGGTGATCTGGTCGGTGCAACAGCACCTCGTCGGTGAGTTGGTTGGCCATGGCTTGGCAATTCCCTTACTGGATGATGTGATGTTCGTCTGAGGTGGTCAGCGTGGTACGAGCTTGATCGTCGAGGCTCGCGACTCGGGATTCACGACACTGCCGATGATGTTTGCCCCGTAACGGCGGTACTTGCTGCGGTAACCGGCGTCGATTCGGTCGTTGACCGCGGGATCGGCGTCGACGACGAAGGCGACGTCCTTGTCGACGCCTCCGGCTCGAATGTGGCCTTGGTGGCGTGTCTGGGTGCCGCGGAACCATGCGCCGGAGCGGCCGTTCATGGATCGCACGTACAGCTCGTCGCCGTCGCGTACGACCCACATGGTCACCGGGTTGCGCAGGCTGCCATCGCGTCGTTGTGATGCGAGTTCGAGCTCGTCGGCTTGGTCGATCTTGGCAAGCTCGTCAGGTGTCCATCCGGGCATCGGGGTCTCCCTGGTCGTGTGAAGATCGGGTTCTCGGAGCGTGCGTGCGCCGACCGGCTTGCCGCGCTGGTCACGGACGGATCAGGACCTTGATGGCCTCGCGGCGGTCCATCGCGCGGTATCCGTCGGGCACCTCGTCGAGGCTGACGGTGCGGTCGAAGACCTTGCCGGGGTCGACGGTGCCGTCGAGCACGTCGGGGAGCAGCTGGTCGATGTAGGCGCGGACCGGGGCAGGGCCGCCGGTGAGGGTGAGGGTGAGATTGGGGCCGAACAGGCTGCTGAAGCCGATCGGTGCCTCGTCGTACTGCGGGACGCCCACCCGGCTGATCGCACCGCCGGGGCGGACCACGCCGAGCGCCTGCTCGTAGGCCTCCTTGTAGCCGACGGCATCAAGTACCGTGTGGGTACCGTCGCCGCCGGTGAGCTCTCGCACCTTGTCGATACCCTCCTCGCCGCGCTCGGCGACGACGTCGGTGGCGCCGTACTCGACGCCAAGGTCGGTGCGGTCCGTGTGGCGACCCATGAGGATGATCCGCTCAGCGCCGAGCTGCTTGGCCGACAGCACCGCGAGCAGGCCGACCGCACCGTCGTCAATCACAGTGACCGTGGTTCGCGGGTTGACGTTGGCGCGCTTGGCGGCGTGGTAGCCGGTGCCGTACACGTCGGCCAGCGTCAGCAGCGACGGCAGCAGCGCAGAGTCCTCACTGACCGGCAGCTTGACGAGAGTGCCGGCCGCCTGCGGGACCCGGATGGCTTCGGCCTGGGCCGTGTCGAAGAAACCGCCGTGGCGGCAGGAGGTCTGCACACCCTCGCCGCAGAACTCGCAGGTGTTGTCCTGGAAGGCGAAGGACGCCACGACCAGGTCACCCTTCGTCAGCCCGGTCACCTCTGCGCCGAGGTCCTCGACGACGCCCAAGAACTCGTGGCCCATCGGGGTCACGTGCTCGGAGGCCGGCATGTTGTGGTACGGGTGCAGGTCGCTGCCGCAGATACACGTCCACACGACGCGCACGATCGCGTCGGTGGGCTCGCGCAGCACCGGGTCGGGCACGTTCTCCACCCGCACATCCCCGGCGCCGTACATCAGAGTTGCTCGCATGAGACTTCTTCCGATCATGTCGTCTCGCGAACCCGGGGCCGGTCTCCTCGCGTGATCATTATCCGCGCTCGGTGCGGGTCTCGACTTTCGCACTTGGCCGGTCGTTGGCTGGTGACACGGGACGAGTGTTCGCGACCCACGCGGCGTGACCCAACGGTTCCTGCCAGCGCTGGACGAGGTACCGCCGCAGCTATGCGCGGGCCACGAAGTGGAAGTTGTCCCGCCCGACGGAACGCTCCAGCGTCTTGAGGATGCCTGCGGCGTTGTCGCGGGGGCCCTGGACGAAGAAGGGCTTGCCGTCGCGCCCGAAGCCAATGGCGCTGGGACCGGTCCACGGCCCGAGATGCCCAGCGGTTGCCTCGAAGCCCGGGGCGGGCTCGAAGCCGAGGGTTCGCGCATACTCGATGGCGCCGAACACCAGCTGGCGGGCCAGCTCCACTGGCGCTTGTAGCGGTTGGGCCTGATAGGCGGCGAAGTAGGAGCGGGTGAACTCGGCCGCGCGGCGCTCGTCGGTGACGCGCGGGCCGACCACGTCCTTGACTCCCAGGCACCAGACGTCGACCAGCCAGCCACAGACCCCCACCCTGCCGTAGCGCTCCTCGCGCGTGACCAGCACGCTCACCAGACCTTGGGCGCCGGCGTCGGCGGCATCCACATCGGGCCACTCGGGGTGGCCCTGGACGGTCAGCCCCTGGCTCCACCCCGGGCTCACCCAGCACCCGACGAGCTTGCGCTCGGAAACACCTGCTTGGTCGGCTGCGGCGATGGCCCGGACGACGGGAGCGACTGCTGCTGGTGGCACCCCGAGGGCACGGGCGATCTGCTTGGGGGAATAGCCGCGTGCGCGCAGCGCGCGCACCCGTGTCAGCAACTCCTGGCTGTCCATGCCGGCATCATGCTACCGACCGGCGCCCCCAGGCCAGCAACGACGCGCCGGGCACTCGCAGCTACGACACCGGATCGGATTGCGGGAGCTTGGGTGAGGTGAGGAAGCATCAGCGGTGTCACATTCCGTCCTCGAGTGAGGGGAATCCGCTGATGCTTCCGGGGCTGACGGTACCGGGCTCGCTGGCCGTGCTGCTGCAGGGGTTCCGATCCTGTTTCCGGCTGCGGCCGTTTGAGGTGTTCTGCCTGCTGACGGTCGGGATGGTCACCCAGACCGGGTTGTGCACCGTCACCGGCATGCTGGTCGGCACCGGGATGCAGACCGTGATCAGCCACCATCGGGCACACCGGTTCTTCTCCACCCACACCTGGTCGGCCGACCAGTTGGCCTGGCGATGGCCCGGCTGATCGTCGCGACCCTGGTGCCGGCGGGCGCCGACCTGCACCTGGCCGTCGACGACAGCCTGTTTCGCCGCCGCGGCCCAGGCGTCCACGGCGCGTTCTGGACCCACGACGCCTCCCAGCCCGGGCAGGTGACCGCCCGCGGCAACCGCTGGGTCATCATCGGGATCGTGGTGACGCTGCCGTTCAACTCCCGGCCGACCTGCCTGCCGGTGCTGTTTCGGCTGTGGGGCGGCAAGGCCACCACCACCCCGGTCCAGCTGGCCCGCGACCGGGCCGTGCCGGATCCGGCGTGCGCGAGACGCTGGCGGAGTTCCTCGTGCTCGGCGCAACCCTGAGCCTGGCCGTCGCCGGCATGACGCGCCATGGCGGCCAGGATGCCGAGCAGCCATTCGCGCGGCGGCCGGTCGGGCTCGGCGCCCTGCTGCTCGGCATCCTGCTGGTGACGTGAACGCCGTCCGCGTCCAGCGTGACCTGGGGCTGAAGCGGCGACGACCGCGCATCCATCCGGGAACCGGTCGAGGCGGATACGGGCTGTAAGGATGCGGCTGTTCGCGTCGATGCCCGGCTGCCGCCAGCCCACATCCATCGGGTGGCGTCAGGCTCGTGCCCGACTCACAGTTCGTAGCGTGCGGCCCAGTAGTGCCAGTCGTCGATCGCCTGGCGTGTCTGTTCATCCACTGCGACGCCGTCGAGCTGGGACAAGGGGACCGCGAGGGTGCCGCGCTCCCAGCGGATCAGCACAAACATCTCGTGCTGGCACTCCTCTTCGGGAGCCATCCCGACGACCTCGACCTCGTCGCCGACCTGCAGCGGTGAGATGGCACGCTTCGCGGTGCACCTGACCGGGAACGGGAAGCGGAGCTGGTCATCCAGATAGTAGTACCAGCCCATCGCCCGCTCTTCGGGGCCGTAGGCGTCGACGACGATCTCCATCGAGATGCGCTGCTCCCGCTCCGCATCACGTGGCGGTTGCTTCATCGACCGTCCTCGCTGCCTGGCCGGGACGGTCGCTCCCTGCGCTTGCGCAGCCGGCGCCCGGGCTGGCCAACAGCGGCCAGCTCCGATTGGACGGGGACAACGCTTGGGACCACCCGCCGCTCGAACCAGCTCGCCTTGTAGCGCCGCAGCAGCGCCTCGCCGTCCCGCTCCCACAAGAACCCAGGCCGCCGCAGGACCTGCCGGAACACCCGGCTCGCCCGCGCAGGGTCCGGCTCGGCCAACCGGCGCAACGGCAGCGGCGAGATGCTCGGCTCCTTCAAGTAGCCGAGCACCGCCCGCCGGTGCTCCCGACCGGCGGCAAGCTCCGGGTCGGCGAATGCCGCTTGGACCAGACCGAAGTTCGCGAAGTAGTTGAGCCCATCCACCTCGTCGTAGAGCACGCCGACCGTGTCCGCCTCGCAAAGGTCGGCTGGCAGCTCACCCAAGTCGGCCATCGCAGGCATGACCCCGAACCGTTGCCGCGCCCGATCAGCGGCCGACCTTCCCTCGGCATCGCGAGCCTCACGCATCCGGAACTCCCCATACGCCCGCATGCGGCCGGCCAGCTCAGCCCCTGAGACGACGACTAGGTCCGCGCCGAAGAACGCGACGAAGCAGCGGCGGTCCTCGCGCTGCAGCTCCCAGCCCCGCGCCAGCCGCTCCGGGTCGCGGAACGCCAACGCCGGGTGCCGCACCGCGATCTCGGCCGCCACACGACGGGCCTCGGCGCTGCTCGCAGCTGGCAGCACGCTCGTCGCGCCGCTCAGCAGCCACTCGTCGCCGATCGGGACCAGCCGCGTGACCAGGAACGACCGGCGCGGCATCCGGGAGAAGACAGCAGGCCCCATGTTGGAGCGGACCCGATAGGGCAGCTCATCTACCAGGTTGACGGTGACCAGGGCCTCGCCGTCGCGCCGCTGGACCTCGAAGATCCCCTCCACCACGTCCCGCCAGCCAAGCAGCATCGCCCGCTCCTCGTCAGACAGGTCCGGGCGCGCCGCCACGAAGCGCTCCACCACCGTCTGGCCGTCGGGCAGGCGATGCTGCAGGACGAACCAGTCGAGGAGATTGATGAACTGCTCCTCGTCCACCGCAGCCGCGCCGGCGAAACGCTCCCTCAGTGCCTGGCGGAACGACCGCGCAAAGCCGGACCCTTGCGCAAAGTCCACCAGCTCGCCCTTGAGGTCACCGCTGCGCCGCACCAGTTCCGAGCTGGCCGACATCGACCCTCCACCCAGATCCACCGCCCAGATGAGCGGCTCCAATCCCATGCCGCTTCTCCACCAAGTCTCGCATCTGCTCCAGCGCCATCGCGAGTCCGGCCCGGCCACGGGCAGGACCCGGCACGGTCTCCAAGGATCACGACACCAGCCGGGCTGGTCTGGTCCGCCAGCCGATCAAGCAGCGAGCGTCGGGGGTGCGAGCGGCCGGCCTCCAGACGGGCGGTGGCCGACTGGGTGGTCCCATGCGGCGAGCCAGCTCCGCCGTGAGCCGGACGGGCAGGTCGGTGACGGGCTCGTCGGACCAGGCGACGAGCAGAGCCCACTGGGCACGGCCACGTCGCCGGCGCGCACGGCGCGGACCCGGTTGGGCGGCACCGACTCGGCAAGGTTCGTAAGCTGTCGAGTTGCCGGCTGCGGCGTGAGTGGCCGTTTGTGCTGCTCAGCGCAGGTTTGAGCACGCGGAGGTGGTCCCAACCAGCCAGCATACGAACCTTCAACCTTTGGTCGAGGGTCCCGTACTGAAGCTAGCCTGGCGGCATGCCAAGGTTCGCCGCGGTGGGTACCGAAGCGCCAAACCGTGAACGGCTGGCTCGGCGCCTCGGTTCATAGACCACCAGCCGGGACGCGGCCGCGACCCAGCTCCAGCACCACAGTGGTGCAAGATCAGGGGCTTCCGAGCCGTTTCCCGGCCCGGTGGTGACACGCGTCGGAGGGAGTTGGTGATGGCGACCCGGCCAGCGTGGGTGAGCGATCAACTGTTCCCGTTCGAGAGTCGCTTCCTCGACGTGAACGGGGCACAGGTGCACTACATCGACGAGGGCGTCGGCCCGGTGTTCCTGGGGCTGCACGGAAACCCGACGTGGTCGTTTCTGTACCGGCACATCGTCCAAGGCCTGCGGGACCGGTTCCGGTGCCTAGCGCCAATGCCAGGGACTTAGAGCTGTTCACAATGGCTCTGAGCAGGGAAAACGCTTCGCCTGGCCGCCGTAGATCCCTGGCATTGGGGCTAGTAGCTCGTCAGTCCTGAATTGCGGGGTAGAGATGCTTGAGCTTGATTCGGGCATCCGCGGTCGTGAAGCGCCAGTCGACCCCACGACCAGAAGCGTTGCGCGCCGACTGCCAGGCTAGGACCTCACGCTCCAGCGTCGCCTGGTCGGCCAGCCGCCGATCCAGGCACTGCTCGGCCAGCACGGCAAGCTCGATCTCGGCCATGTTCAACCAGCTGCCGTGCTTGGGGGTGTAGTGCAGCTCCAGCCGGTCGGCCAGCCGCTTGGCCTCGGCCGGCGGGAACGCCTCATACAGCGACGCAGGGGTGTGGGTGTTGAGGTTGTCCTGCACCAGCACGATGACCTCGGCGTCGGGGTAGTGGACGTCGACCAGGTCCTTGACGCAGTGCGCCCAGTCGATGCGGGTGCGCCGCGCGCTGACCATGACGTCCCGCCAGCCGCGCAGCGGCTCGCAGACCAGGAACAGGTTGCACACGCCGCGGCGCTCGTACTCGTAGTCCTCCCTGGCCGGCTGCCCTGGCGCGACGGGCAAGGGCAGGCTGACCTGCGCGAGGAGCTGGCGGCTGGTCTCGTCCAGGCAGACCTGGGGCCGCTGGGGGTCATACGGCCGGGTGTAGACCTCCAGCACGTCCTCCATCCGCCAGACGAACTCGGCATCCTGCTCGGGCGGGATGCACCAGCGCTGCGTCAGCCACGGCTTGAGGCGGTTTGCTTTAAGGCCTGGCGGACCGTCTCATACGAGACCGCATCCACCACCTCCAACTCGACCAGGCGTTCACCCAGCAGCCGTAACGTCCACCGCTTGCGGCCCTCAGGTGGCGCGCTGCACGCCAGCGCGACCAGGCGGGCCTCCTGCTCCCCATCGAGCTTGCGGCGGTACTCGCGCTCGGGCGCCTTGCGGTCCACGGCAACGTCCAGACCCCCAGCGGCGTACTGCTGGCGGACCCGGGCCACGGTGGTGTGGTGGACCTCCAACGCGGCGGCGATCGCCCGGTCGGTCCAGCCGGGGCCGGCCTCGCCCTGGTTGGCCTTGAGCAGGATCCGGGCATGGGTCAAGGCGCGCGCCGGAGCGGTCCCCTGCCCGATCAGGGTCCGCAGCCGGGCACGCTCCTCCTCGGATAGGACGACGACGTGCTGCTTGCGCATGCTCGGCTCCTCCAGCGGCGGGGTCCTCGACCGCAACGAGCATGGGCCGAACCCACACATCATGCAAATTACGGCTGACAAGCTACTAGGTTTGTTGCCGTAGCGGCGTCCGTAACGCTCCAGAGACGGAGGCCGGCCACACTGGCGCTGATCCGCAACGCTGGGAGGGTGCGGTGAGGGAGGTGCGCTGCGTGCAGCGAGGAGCATGGCAGTGACCGCTGCGGCCCGAGTCGCCCGGACGCGCTGGTGGCCGGCCGGGCTGGCGTGGGCGCTGTGGACGCTGACCCCCGTCGGCCTGTTCGCGATCACCTGGCTGGATCACTTGTCTCGCCAGGCCGGCCGATCCGACCTTGCCCAGCTCACCCCCGACATCGTCCTCGCCGCGGTGGTGGGCGTGGTGATTGGGGCCACGGTCGGGGCGGTACTGGCCAGCCGCCGGTCCCGCCACCCGGTCGGCTGGCTGCTGCTGGCCTTCGCCCTGGCTCTGACCGCGAGCGGGGTGACCGCGGCGTATGCGGCCTATGGGTTGCTGGCCCGGCCCGGCGCCCTACCAGCCGCTCGCGGCGTGGCCCGGTACTACCCCACCACGGCCCCCATGGCGCTGGCCTTACTCGGCTTGGTGCTGCTGCTGACGCCGACCGGGTCGCTGCCCTCGCCCCGGTGGCGCTGGTGGGCCTGGGTCACTGCGGCCGCGCCGGTCGTGTTGCTGCTGGTGGTGCCGGTGGCGCCCGGGCGGTTCGAGCCGCGGTTGCTGGTGGGCAACAGTCCCTTCAACGGCCGTGCCCTGGGCGGTGTCCTGCTGGTCGCCAACCAGGTGGCCCTGGCCGTCACCACATTGGCCGTGGTGGTCGCCGGCGGGTCGCTGGTGGTGCGCTTCCGCCGCGCCCGCGGCGTCGAGCGCCAGCAGCTGCGGTGGGTGGCGTTGGCGGCGGCCCTGATGGCGCTGGCGGCGCTGGTCGTCCTCGCCGCCATTGCGCTCGGGACCCCGGTCCTGGTCGACTGGGCGGCCGCAGTCTGTGTGGTGGTCCTGCCGGTCGCGGTTGGCGCCGCGATCCTGCGCTATCGGCTGTATGACCTGGACCGCATCATCAGCCGCACGCTGGCGTATGGGCTGCTCACCGTCCTGCTGGGGTCCGCCTATGCCGGGGTGGTGCTCGGGCTTGGTCGGCTGCTGCCGCAGGGCTCCAGCCTGGTGGTGGCCGGGGCGACCCTGGCCGTGGCCGCGGTGTTCCAGCCGGCCCGCCGCCGAGTCCAAGCGGTGGTGGATCGGCGGTTCAACCGGCGCCACTACGACGCCGCCCAAACGATTGAGGCGTTCAGCGCACGGCTCCGGGACGAAGTCGACCTGGACACGCTGTCGGCTGAGCTGCTGGCGGTGGTCGACCAGACGATGCAACCGACCCGGGCGTGGCTATGGCTGCGGCCGCAACCGCCGTCAGGATCGGCTGGCGCCACCGTCGCCCGGCAACCAACCTGAGAGGGCAACGAGCGCCAACCAATGGCCCGCCTTCTGCCCGTGGTACCTGCGGCTTCGTCATGCGGTACCACCCTGCGTGGCAGCCAGGCGTGGCGGTAGGTATTTCCCAGCCGCATCCTGACGGTCGGCGCCAGGCAGGAGGTCGGGAGGCCGCAACCCATGTCCGTGGAGTGGGTTGTGGCGGCTGGCATGGATCATCCCAAGAGCATCGATGATCATCTGGAGGGCCTAGCATGCCGAAGGCGACCAGCCGGTCGGCCAGCCACTGGAGGTGCGCTGCTGATGACGACGAGCGTGGTGGTGGAAGGGCGGGCGGCCAGCCCAGACGTGCCTCAGAGCACAGCGGTATCCGCCGATGGGTGCCAGCCGGCGCGCCGGGGTCGATGAGCCGGCAGGAGCTTGGGCCCGGTCACCTGTGGGTGCAGGAGGGCGGAAGTGGCGAGCCGACGCTGCTGCTGTTGCACGGCCTGGGTGCCAGCGGGGAGGTATGGGCCGGCGTGCGCGACCTGCTCGACCAGCGTTGGCCGGGACGCTGGGTGATCCCGGATCTACGCGGGCATGGGCGCTCCGGCCATGCCCTGCCGTATTCCTTCGGGCAGTACGCCGCCGACGTCGCCGCGCTGTTCGGTGCCGGTGAGCGCGTGCTGGTCCTGGGCCACTCCATGGGTGGTGTGGTGGGTCTTTCCCTGGCCAGTGGGTGGTTTGGGGGTTCGGTGGTTGGCGTGACCGGGATCGGGATCAAGGTCTCATGGACCACGGCGGAGCTGGCGCGCATGGCTGATCTGGCCCAGCGCCCTATCCGGTGGTTCGGCAGCCGTGAGGAGGCCGCAGCATGGTTTCTTCGGCAGGCCGGCCTGGATGGGCTGGTGCCGCTCGCCGGCGAGCTGGCGGCCAGCGGCATCGTGGAGGTTGGGGGGCGCTGGCGGTTGGCCGCCGACCCGGCGACCTTGGCCGTGGGTGCCCCGGAGATGAGTGGCCTGCTGGCTGCAGCCAAGGCGCCAGTGCGGCTGGCTTGTGGGGAGTCCGACGGGCTGGTCACTGTCGCAGAGCTGCGCCGCTTCGACCCCGACGCCGTCCAGCTCTCCGGGCTCGGGCACAACGCCCACGTTGAAGATCCCGAACGGGTCCTGCGGCTGGCCGAGCAGACGCGAGGCGACTGACCGCAGGCGGACGGCGCAGCACGCCGGCGGGCACTCGGCCGGACGTACCTGACTGGTCGCTAAAGCGGATCCTTAAGCCGCCCTTGGCGGCGTCGCGATACCGAGCAGCGCGGTGACGGCAAGCACCACGAGCGCGGTCGCCATCTCGGCCAGGACCAACCTGCGCAGCAGCCACAGGGACCTGGCGTCGGTGTCGTCGCTCAGGCCAGGAGGCGCAGCACCCCTTACACGTTGGTATGGAGCCGCGGCACCGACGAACGCCCTTGCCGTCAGTCGGCGCCGGACCAGCACCCGGCTGCGGCCGGCGAACGCGATGAGGAGCAGGAACGCCGCCACCTTGGCCACCAGCAGGCGGCCGTAGGCGCTGTGCCCCAGGGCCTGGAGGCTCCCGACCTGCCGCCAGCTCTGCAGGACCCCGGTCACGACAATGACGACCATGGCCGTGAACGCCACCGACGAGAAGCGGGGCACCGCCTGCAGCAGCCCCACATCCGCACGCGGCAGCATGCACGTCCCCAGCAGGACGAGGCCGCCGAACCATACGGCGGCCGCCGAGAAATGCAGCGCGCCGACGACGGCGCCAAGGGCGGCGGCGTCGGGCCCGGCAGCCGAGTGCCCGCTGAGCGCCGGGGTGACCGCCAGCCCAGCCGCCAACACCCCGACCGCGATCCATGCGCCGGCGCGCGTCCACGCAGCCTCCCGCTCCGACCAGGCTTGCAGGAAGGCAACAAGGAGCAGCAGCAGCAGGACACGCACAGCCCAGATCACGCCGAAGCGCGTACCGGCGGTCTGGGCGAGCAGCGTGGCGTCCAGGGTGCGGCTGAGCGGTAGTCCCGCGGTGAACGGCCCGTGCAGGAGCAGGCCGGCGAGGGTGCCGAGCAGCGTCGCCCACCATGCGACCCGAAGCAGCCACCAGGCCCGCCCCTCGAGTCGCCGCGTCAGCTGCCAGGCTGGCGTCGGCAACCGCGCGACGGCGACGAAGCCCGCTCCACCGAGCAACACCAGCAGACCGGTCGAGACGACCAGGCGGTCGACCGCCATGAGGGCGCCCACCAGCCACGTCCCGTCATCGGGAGCGAGCAGCGCCACAGCGGGCGGAGCATGCGTCACCGGCACGGGGAAGGACGCTCGGCTTCAGGCATCCGAGTCAAGGGTGCGGTCAGCCCGTCGGCCACGGTCTCCAGCCTGATCTGGATCCCGTCTTGGGTCCCGATGGGGCGAACATCCGCTCGTCCACCGGATAGGCGAACCAGCCGAGGGCAGTGCCAAGGACCGGGCGCACCGCCAGTAGGAACGCCGCAAGAACCCTGAACCTCATAGCGCTCCCCGTTCCTTTCTCCCCATTGGTCGCTGCGAGCGACCACGATCATCTCTTGGCTCCATGGCTGGCCTGATTCGGGTCGCACTGGATGCCGGTTCCTGAACGGCATTGGGGACGATGGCGCCCTTGGCGGAGGTGACGTGGATGGCGAGCGTCGCGACCGCGCTGGTACGCAGAGCCAGCTCGCGGGCGACCACCCGTCAGCGCGGGAGCGACGGACAGCCTCCGGGGAAGGGGTGGCCGGGGACAGCCGGTTGGCGGCGGCGTACATGGCGATCCTGCCTGACCGGGAAGGCAGCAACCCAACACGAGCACGACGGACAACAGGTAGGTAACTAATGGACCCGCCGCAGGATTCCCCGTAGGGGGCAGAAGCGCTACCCTACCGAGCCGCGATCGGCGCGAGCTGGCAGCTCACAGGCCACGTCTCCGTTGTGTACCCCACGGGGTATGCCACTGCCTCCCGAGCGCGCGAACGGCCAGCAAGGTCGGAGCGCCAGGACGGAGCCGGCGGCAATCGACCAGCAGCCGGGCGATAGCCTGTCCTGCCGCGTCCGACGCCGCGCGGGAGCCCGTGTGGTTGCTCGGAGGTAGGCGCTGGCGGCCGGGTGGAACATCAGGACCAGCGCCGCGATGACCGCCCCCAGGTGCACGACCCGGCTGGCCGCAAACAGCAGCGACCCAAGATCCGCGGCCGCCACGGCGTCGCCCAGCGATCCCCCCTCGACCAGCCAGGTGACCGGCCCGATCACCAGCGACAGGGTGCCGATCCCGCCATACAGCACCGCCAGGGCCACCCGGGCCCAGTTGTGCCCCTGGTGCAGTTGTGCGGCCAGGTACACCAACCCGGCGAAGACCAGCAGCCGGACGGCCACACCGACGGCCACCTCGGCCGCCGAGCCGACCTCCCCGTCGGCGGCGTCGATCACCACCAGGGCGGTCTCGAACAGGCCCGCGGCCACGGCCAGGAGCCACAGTCGGAAGGAGGCCTGGACCTGGGTGGGGATGCCCGGTCGCGGATCCGGCCGGAACGCGTCGATCCCGGACGGATGTGCGCCTTCGCTTGCCATGACGATGCCACTCCCGATGACGTCGGAGGAACGACCACAGCACGCGCTGTGGCCTGGACCTCCCGGCTGTAGGTTCCGGTTGCTTGGTCGGCGTCCGCCCAGGCTCGCGGGACCGACGGTTGGGAATGTGCGAGGCGACTACGGCTACTGCTTGCGGGGCACCAGCGCGAAGCGGTTGCCGTCGGGATCGGCGAACAGCGACCACCAGCCGAACGGCTGCCGGACGGGCGGCTGGGGGAACTGGACCCCGCGGGCGGTCAGCTCGGTGTAGGTCTGCTGCAGGTCCTCGGCATAGAACATCACGTTGGAGGTCGGCAGGCTCGGATGTGGGGCAGTCGGCCGCTCCCCCTGGCGCACCCCCAGCACCAGCACCACCGCCTGGTCGGGCGTGCGCACCTCCAGCCAGCGCTCCTCCCCGTACGGGGTGTCCTGGACCAGCTCGAACCCCAGCTGCTCGGTCCAGAACCGCTTGGCCCGATCCTGGTCCTCGACCTCGACGACGACCTGGGTGACGCCACCGATCACCGCGACCATCTCCTCCCGATAGTCTCCCTCTGGCTATATCCATATTGGATGTAGCATGCGTGGATAGTAGACTGGCAGATGATGCCTGTCAACCCGATCCCGCCACTCACCCCGGCCGCCTTCCAGGTGCTGCTCGCCCTGGCCGCCGGCCAGGCGCACGGCTACGCGGTGATGCAGTTCGTCGAGCAGGTCACCGCCGGCACCGTCCGGCTGGGTCCGGGCACGCTGTACCGCACCATCGGCCGGCTGCTGGCCGACGGCCTGGTGGAAGAGGTCGCCAGCGGCGACCCGGCCGCCCCCCACGACGCCCGCCGCCGCTACTACCAGCTCACCCCCCAAGGCCGCCAGGCCGCCCACGCCGAGGCCGCCCTGCACCAGCGCCTGGTGGCCGCCGCCACCCAGGCCGGCCTGCTGCCCACCAAGGAGCCCACATGACCGGCCAGCGCCCCCTTGGCCTCACACCGCACCTGTTCGTCCGCGACACCGACGCCGCGGTGGCGTTCTACCGCACCGCCTTCGGCGCCGCCGAGCTGCTGCGCAACAGCCTGCCCGACGGCAGAGTCCTGTTCGTGGAGCTGGCCGTCGGCCCCGCCCGGCTGCTGGTCAGCGAGGAGACCCCGACGCTGGGTGCGCTGGCACCCCCGACCATCGGCGGCAGCCCGGTGCTGCTGCACGTCGAGGTGGAGGACCCCGACGCGACCGCCCGGCGGGCCATCGACGCCGGCGCGGTCGTCGAGATGCCGGTGCAGGAGATGTTCTGGGGCGAACGCTACGGCGTCCTGCGCGACCCCTACGGCCACCGCTGGGCGGTGTCCACCGCCCGCGAGCAGCTCACCCCCGACGACATCGCCCGCCGCACCCCACCCGACATCTAACCACCCTTGGGTCCTGCCCGCCGTCCAGCCCAGGCGCACACCGACCCAGGTGGACCACCGCAAGCTGGTCCGGACGTCGAGTGGCGTCAGCCTGCGCTGGTGTCGATGGGCAGTCCCTGCTTGATGGCGCGGGTCACCGGGGTGCGCTCCGCGACGTCGAGGAGTCGGGCGCGCTGACTGTCGTCCAGGTCGCCGTCCAGGCGGATCTGTCGGATGATCCGATCCTGGTCGCCGACGCGCTCTTGCAGCAGCCGGACATCCACCCCGGCAAGCGGCCAGTCCTTGCGGTCGGCGTACATGCGCAGGGTGATCGCCGTGCAGGCGCCCAATGCCGACAACAGCAGCTCGAACGGAGTCGGCCCGGTGTCGGCGGCGCCGTGCGGCGGCGGCTCGTCAGCGGCCAGCTGATGCTGGCGAGCTCGCAGCTCCACGTGGTAACGGTCGGGGCCGATGGCGGCGCTGGCCCTGGCGACCTTCTCCGCCGTCCGCTTGGCCGCGGTCATCGGATCCGTACCAGGGTCTGGAGCGCCGGGCGGGACAGCGCCCACGACGGCCGCTCGGGCGAGGCGTCAAGGGTCCCAACGACCTGGGCGGGGAAGCCGTCCAGCACCGACCGGGCCGGGAAGCGGTCGCGCTGCTTGACGCCGGCTCCGGCCCGGACCAGGGACTGGCGGCCGACCCGGCTGTAGTCGCAGACAATCGCGGCCGGCTCGACCACGGTGCCCGCCTCCAGATGGCAGCCGTGGATCATCGCGCCTGGGCCGATGATGACATCGTCCTCGACCAGCAGCTGGTTGTCGGGCAGCAGGTGCAGCACGGTGTTCTCCAGGATCTGCACCCGGGCGCCGATGCGGACCGGTCCGTGGGAGTCGCCGATGATCTTGACGCCGGCGCCGATGATCGTGTCCTCGCCGACGATCACGTCGCCGGTGATCTCGGCCGAGTCCAGCAGCAGCGCGCTGGCCGCGATCTGCGGGGTCTTGTCCTGGAAGGCGTACAGACGGCCCATGGTCGCTCCTGCCGGGGTCTGGCCCATGATGGGGACGCGGGGATGGGTGGTCAGCTCGATCGCGTAGTCGCGTAGGCGGGCGACCCGCTCGCGGTCGGCGTCGGTGGCGGTGCGGATGACGCGGCCGGGCCGCCCGACCACGACCGCCTGGTCGGGGACGACCGTGCCCGAGGGAATGAGGGTGCCTTCGCCCAGGATGCAGCCGTCGCCCAGCCGCGCCCCTGGCATGAGGATGGCACCGTTGCCGATCTCGCACAGGTCGCCGACCCGGGCCCCGATCACCTGGCAGCGGTGCCCGAACACCGTCCGCTGGCCGATCACCACCGGATGGGAGCCCGTGCCGACGACGCTGGAGTTCTCCAGCACCGCCGAGTGGTTGCCGATCGACACCGCCTCCTGGTGGGAGCGGACCACCGTACCCTGGGCCAGGACCGCGCCGGCCCCGATCCAGGCCGTGCCCAACACCGCCGACGATGAGGCGATCACCGGTGCCGGTGCGTCCGGACAGGCATGGTTGAAGCTCATCGGTCCTCCTTCGAGTGTGCTGGCCGGGGTTGGGAGAAGTTAGCGGGGCCTGAGGCGTCCCGGCGGCAGCGGTGGTGCCTTCAGTGGCGGTCCGGGAAAGCCGTGGACCTCCCCGAACCGGGTTCCGGCCTTCCAGTCGGCGCGTGCCTTGGCGATCTCGTCGCTGGTGCGGGCGACGAAGTTCCACCACAGGATCAGCGGCTCGCCGAATGGCTCCCCGCCCAGCAACAGCAGCCGCGTCGGACCGGCGGTCCGCACGGCCATGTGGTCCCGGCCCGTCCCGAGATACAGCAGCTTCCCCGGCCCCAGCACCACCCCATCCACGGCGGCCTCGCCGGACACCACGACCGCACCGTGCTCGAAGTCCGGCCGAAGCGCCACGTCTTCGTCGGTCGCGGCCCCGATCGCCAGGTCGGCGCCGACCAGCTCCGAGTAGGTCCGCGCCGGGGAGCGGGCGCCCAGCAGCTCGCCCATCAGCACGGTGACGCGGATGCCGGCGGTCTGGGCGGTGGGTAGCTCCGGTAGATGCTCAAACGACGGTTCGACGCCGGCCCACCGGTCGGGAAGCGCGGTCCACAGCTGCACGCCGTGCAGGACCGGTGGATGGTCGGCGGGTGACTCCTCGGAGTGGGCGATGCCCCGGCCGGCGGTCATGAGGTTGAGCTGCCCGGGCCGGATCAGCTGCTTGGTTCCAAGGCTGTCGCGGTGCAGCACCTCCCCCTCCAGCAGCCACGTCACCGTCTGCAGGCCGATATGAGGATGGGGCGGCACCGACATGCCCGTCAGGCCGGCGATGTCCTGGGGGCCGTAGTGGTCGACAAAGCACCAGGCACCGATGTTCGCCCGCTGGCGCTTGGGCAGCAGCCGGCGGACCGGAGTGCCCTCCCCCAAGTCGACCGCGCTCGCGGTCAGCACCTCGTGCACCGGGTGTGACGCGACCGGCCGGCAGTCGGCCGACACGGTGGCCATTGGCCGTCGTTCCAGGTTGCTCATCCGCCGAGTGTAGAGCGGAGCCACCCTGGCGCAATACTCGTGGCATCGACTGCCAGGAGCGGGCGGCTGGGGAGGGGTGGCTTCGCCGTTTCACCGCCGAACCGAGAGCGGGGACTTCATCGGGTGGTGGCGCGCGGTTATCCTCGTACTGCTTGGGAGATGCCTGCTTGTCATCCCGCAGCCGTGACAGCGGAGGGTTCCATGGTGGTGGGCGTGTCCTCTCCCCGCGGGGCGGTTGTCACCGCGGCCGGTCCGCAGATGCGCGCCATCCTGCACGAACTGGCTCTGCCGACCTTTCACCGGTTCGCTGGTCGTTGGGGGTATGTGGTCCTCGCCGAGGATCTGTCCACAGACGGCGACGGCGCAGATCCCAGAGCCCAGCAGGCCAAGTGGGCGAAGATCAGGCTCCTACGCCAGGCGCTGGCGAACTTTCCGATGGCGCTGTGGCTGGATGCTGACATCCTGCTAACACGCAATGACGAGGACATTGCGACGCATCTGCATCCTGACCACTTCCAGGCGTTGGTCATGGAACACGTTCCGTACGAGCACCGGGTCAACCCCAACACCGGTGTGTGGCTGCTGCGGTCCTGCCCCGCGGCGTTCGCCTTCCTGGACGCGGTCAGGGCTGCAGGACCCCAGCCCGGTCCGTGGGCTGACCAGGGTGCCGTATTGGCCGCGCTGGATTGGGATCGCGGCGACGAGCGGTACTACTGGGCACGCCCAGGTCGCGGCAACCAGTTCCTCGCCGGCACAAGCTGGCTCCCTCCCGGCTGGAATCAGCCCTATCTCGGTGGGCGGACCGACGAGAACGTGTTCAACAGCAGCGCCCAGTCCTACGCCGACCGGCCAGTCGTCAGCCACCCGCACGCCCTGCACTTCATGGGCATGTCACCGGCCGCGCGCTACCGGCATATGGCTGCTGTTGCGGAGACGCTCTCGGTCAGCGATGCCGCCCCGGCGGAGCTTCGCTGACCCGGTCGGGCGCTGTTGCATCTGATCGGTCTGCGGCATCGTGAAGTCGCGGCACGGTCTGGCGTCAGATCGCCAAGGCAAGCTCGTCGAACGCGACCGCCAAGCGCCGAGCCACCGGCTCCTGGACCGCGGGCTCGTCGTGGCCTCGTCACAGCTTCTGCACCAAGCCATGCCCGGCGACCACGACCACGCTGCGATCCTGCTTTGGCCCGCGCACCCGTACGCAGCCGCGCCGTCAGCCTGCCGTGATCTGCTTCGACGTCGATGACCTGCCCGAATTGGTCGATGGCGCGGTACACCTGGCGCCACCTGCCGGCGACCTGCACATGGGTCTCATCCACGTGCAGCTCAGAGGCCATGTCGGAGTTTCCACACCCTACGGGATGCTGGCACATGGTCTTCCCGGGGTCCGGCATGACCCCCGGGGCGGTTGGCGTCGGCCGCCACCCTGGCCGCCAGCTACCTCTTCGGGTTGGACGCCCACACGGTGTCCGGCTCCGTGAGCCACTCGGTGTCGAACTCGGCTGCGCCGTGGATCGCGGTCAGGCGCAGGGGTTCGGTACCCGTGTTGGTGAAGCCGTGGGGGACGGTCGCCGGTCCGACCACGATCTGCCCGCCGCGAACGACCAACGTGTCGTCGCCGAGCTGGAAACTGGCCTCTCCCGATTCGACCACGAACACCTCTGGGTAGGGGTGCCGGTGCAACCGCGGGCCGGCACCGGGCGCCGCGTGCACGAAGATGATCGAGAACGGAACGTCACCGTGCTCTGCACCGACGAACTCGTGTGCGTGCTCCGTGCGCGAAAGGTCGTCGAACCTCATGACCGAGGGCATCTCTCACTCCTCCTTCACCGCAACGCCGATCGCCCCCGCGTCCTGACGGGACCCATGGTATCCACGTTCCACCTCGGCTTGGTCCGCCTCCTTGGATGATCAAGCGCCATCCGACACAGAATCGGAAGGAAGTCACCATCCGTTGCAGGGAAGATGCGCTCAGTCGCGGCCCATCCAGGTGGCCACGTCGGCCTCGTTGCCCTCGGCGTCGGCCAGCGTCCACCACGACGGCGCATGCTCGTCTGTTACCAGACGGCCGCCGGCGGCGATCGCCGCCGCGACGCGCGCCTCGGCCTGGTCGTGCGGCACCCAGACGTCGATGTGGATCCGGTTGCGCTGCGGGCGTGGCGCGTCCATCTGCTGGAACCAGAGCGACGCCCCGCGGCTGTGCGGGTCGATCAGGTCCTCGGGGCTGTCGCCGCGGTCCCGGTAGCCGAGCACGGCACGCCAGAACGGCATCACCTCGGGACCGACGAGCGCGTCGATCGTGACTTGGACGGTCTGCACCGCGGATGGGTCGGCGGGGACGCCCAGCTCGCGCGCCACCGCCGAGATCTGCCGGGCCAGCTCGACGTCGCGCTCGCTCAGCCCGCAGTAGTCGTGGGTGATCGTGATCAGCCGCACGGTCACGCCCTCGTACCGCAGGTCGACGTCGGGCTGGTGGTCCTCGAGGCCGGCCAGCTGGCTGATCGCGTGCACGAGCCGGGCGCCGGCCGCGAACGACCCGGTGCGGAAGTACGTGCACACTCCATCGCCCAGCACCCGCCAGTCCTCGACGC
>Ga0210378_10000141_pt1 | contig 33447 bp, 30 predicted proteins | sample PLM1_60_b1redo_FD_155465 | JGI IMG/M metagenome (GOLD analysis project Ga0210378, IMG submission 155465) | Groundwater sediment microbial communities from an aquifer in East River, Colorado, USA - PLM1_60_b1 redo | ecosystem: Environmental > Terrestrial > Soil > Riparian zone | place: USA: East... | reverse complement strand
TGTAAATACCGATGTCAGTTATGTAATACTATTAATTTCAGCGATTTTTGAAGGCAATGCGTTGCGTATTGCTTTTAATATATTTAGAGATACCATCGAAGCTAGAGGAGAAAAAGTAAACATGCATAAGTTATTTACAGAATTTCAAGAAAGCAAAGATCCTACTGTTCTGACCGTTATGGTTGAGGATTCAGCTGCACTATTGGGAATAGCAATAGCAGGAATAGGAATCTATTTGTCTGATGTTACTAATAATGTGATCTATGATGCAATCAGTTCTATCGCAATAGGCGCTGTACTTATGTTATTTGCATTCTTTTTAGCAAAAGAGAATAGAGCTCTTCTCATTGGTGAAGCAATGTCTAAAAAGGACCATGCAAGAATTATTGAATCGGTTTTAAAGATTCCTGAAGTAAACAGGGTAATTACACTGAGAACAATGCATTTTGGTCCTAATGATGTCTTAGTTGCGATGGAAGTAAGCATTGTTGATAATATAAATACGGATCAAATAGAGCAGGTAATAGATACAATTGAGGAACGAATTAAATCAGTCATTGATGTAAGAACATCATCCAAGATTTATGTAGAAGTGGAAAGAGATAGCTGTCCGGTTGATTCTAAAAAGTATCAAGGTCAAAAGAAAAATGAAGGCAGACATTAAGTCTTTTACAGTAATAAAATTTTCGTAAAACTTATTTTCCTTTGTTAATCAAGTGCATCATGCCATTTTCAAAACAATCTCTGAATTCCAAATAGGCGTCTTCATTTGATTCGTTAGCCCAATTGTGTTTGTGAGTAACGTCCTCTACTCTTTGGCATTTATTGCAAATCCATGAAACATGCTCTTTGCAAAGGTTGCACATCGATATCGGCACCAAAATCTTTCCACATGATCTACATGATTCTTTGTTGAACATCGCCCTTTTGCACGTCTTTATAATAATTATATCATATTTGGATCTAATATATAAATTCTACGCTCTAGAATATCGGATTTTATATAAAAAATCTATATTATTGAAATTATCATGTCGAGTCAAAAATAGGAAATTTTGTCCTCGCTTGCACGACAGGCTTACTACTCTTTGTCTACGAATTCATCAGGAGTTGGTGGTTCTGGATTCAAACCCTTTCTCTTTCTTAGATCATTTACCAGTGATTTGAATATAGATTGTGGCACAATTTGCCAAGTTTTAAAATAAGTATTCCATAAGGCCTTACCAGCAGTGCCACCTCGCATAACTTCAGACAAGTCAAATGTTTCAGATGCGGGAACTTCACCCTGTATAATGGTAATTACTCCTTTTTGTTCCACGTTCAATAGTTTTCCGCGTTTTCCAGATAAGATTCCTGCTACTGTCCCGATCTGTTCCTGTGGACATTTTATTTCCATACCAAGAATTGGCTCTAGTAATGCTGGCTCTGCCAGAAGCATTGATCCTAACATAGATCTCCTAGTGGCTGGGAGAAGTTGTGCTAGGCCACGATGAGCTGGGTCTTCATGTGGCACAAAATGGTGTAGAACAAATTTTACTCCACGAAGTGTTTCATGAGCAATAGGACCTGAATGTATTACATCATCAAAACCCGATCTTATCGAATCCATTGATTCTTGAATAAATTGAACACCCTTAGTTTCATCGATGAGTATGTTTCCGCTGATATCAACAGCAGATACGTTCTTTGCTTCATCCGCACTCCAGCCTTTTTCTCGAAGTATTTTTGCCATTTGTTTCCTATCTATATCCTCGTGAATTTGCCCATTCTTTATTAATTCAATAATATCTTCCTTAAGTGGTTCAACTCTCATGAAAATTTTATTGTGTTTATTTGGAGATTTACTCATAATAGGACCAGCATTAGTGCGCACCGTTTCACGATAATTGATAAGCGGTTGTGTGGTAGTAATTTCCAAACCTGTTTCTAGTATCAGAGATGTGGCGATCTCAAGGTGAAGTACACCCATACCGGATAGTAATGTTTCACCAGTCTCTTCGTTGATTTTAACTATTAAATTTGGATCTTCCACTGTTATTCTTCTTAATGCTTCAACCAGTTTTGGTAAATCTTTAGGATGTTTTGGCTCTATAGCAATAGTAACAACAGGTTCTGAAACATACTTTATTGATTCAAATGCAGGTACATTTTTTATAGATGAAAATGTCTCTCCTGCAATTGCATGATCTATCCCAAGTAAAGCCGGTATATTTCCTGCAGGCAGCATATTTACAACTTCACGAGTGTTACCCATGTAGATATTTACCGATTGGACTTTACCCATCCTTTTTCCATCAATTAAATAAACCTCATCCCCATCTTTTATTGTCCCCGAAAATAATCTACCAGTAGCTATCCTACCTGCTTGAGGATCGACATTTATTGTAGTTACCATCATTAGAATTGGCCCTTTATCATCACAAGATATAAGAGATTTTCCAACGTCTGAATCAAGATCCCCTGGCCATATTTTGGGTATTCTGTAACGCTGCGCTACATGTGGTGGTGGATGATGTTGAACAACCATTCCAAGTACAGCTTCATGGAGCGGAGCTTTTTCCGAAAGTTGTGATATCAGAGATTGATTGTCCGAGTTGTATGCGTCATAAACATCTTTAAAGCCAACTCCATTTCTTTGAGCAATATTATAGTTAAATCCCCATCTGTCCTTTGCTGAACCAAATGCTACACTATTTCCCTGAATACTTACCTTCCATTTTTCCCTGAGTTCTGGTTCGGCATAAATATCAACTAACTTGTTAAACTCTGCAATAATGTTTGAAAGCCATTTCTGCATTGCAGATGGATCTAACCTCAACTCTTTCACGAGTCTATCAATTTTATTTATATAAAGAACTGGTCTCACACGCTCTTCAAGTGCTTGCCTAGTTACAGTTTCTGTTTGAGTCATTATTCCTTCAACAGAATCTGAGACCACAACAACTCCATCAATGGCTCTTAATGCTCGAGTAACTCTCCCTGTGAAATCGATATGTCCAGGAGTATCAATCATATTAATAACGTATTCCTTTCCTTCGAGTTCATAGTACAAGGTTACATTGGCTCCTCTTATTGTCATTTGTCTATTTTGTTCTAGTTTCATTGAATCGAGGGCTAGAGCTTGACCAGCTATCGAAGGAGAAATAATTCCTGATGCAGCCAATAAACTATCACTCATGGTAGTTTTTCCATGATCTACGTGAGCTATCACGCCGAAATTACGAATTTGATCCTTATTCCCTATGATTCTTAATATATCCTGTGTAGACTTGAATTTTGGCATCTTACAAACCACAAAAAATCTATGCACGATTATTAAATCTTCCTTAATTTACTAAGAAACTGGATCAAATTGAAAGCTATTATATTTGTCCAGACTCTAATAATGTAAAACAAAAATATCGTTACAATAATAGTTCTTTATGAAACAAGTAACGTTGGGACACACCCCTGATGCAGATGATGCTTTTATGTTCTATGGGATTGCTTCAGGTAATATTAATTCACCTTATTTCGAGATAAAACATGTTATTGAAGATATTGAGAAGTTGAACAAGCGTGCTATTGATCATGAATTAGACATTACTGCGATTTCAGCTCATGCATATGCATACATTAAAGATTATGTCATCTTAAATAGCGGCGGAAGTTTTGGGATCAACTATGGTCCTATAGTCATTTCAAAAAAAGATATCGAACTGAAACAACTACATAAATATAAAATAGGAATTCCAGGAAAAATGACATCGGCAAATTTACTGCTAAAACTAGCTATAGGAAAATTCGATGGGGTTGAAATCATCTTTAACGAAATACCAAAGTATGTTTCGTCTGGATTGGTAGATGCTGGCCTAATTATTCATGAAGCTCAAATTTCATACGGAGATGAATTTCAGAAAATATTGGACCTTGGACGATGGTGGCACGATTTTACCAATGGTATGCCTGTTCCACTTGGTATTAACGTTATAAGTAAACGCTCGCTCACGACCCAGGAGATAATTGAATTTGACAAGCTTTTCAAGAGTTCTATAGAATATGGACTTAAACATCTGGATGATGCGTTAGAATATTCGATGCAATTTAGTAGAGGGAATTCTAAATTACTAATTGAAAAATTTGTCAAGATGTATGTAAATGATCTAACTATTGATATGAATCATGAGGGAAAGAATTCAATAATAACAATGCTAAGAAAAGCAAAGATTAGTAGTATCCTCTCATATGATGAACTGTTATTTGTAGATAGTAACAATCAAAAAGTTCAGCGATTTGTCTAGCCACATATAGTGATTTAAGATCTTTAACTCTACAAAATATTGAAAAATGTGTCTCTCTGCAAGGGAATATATTTTGCATCCTTAATCAGTGAAACTAATTCTTGAATTGAAGTTCCTGTAGTTTTTCCCGCAGCCTTAAAAATTTCTTCTGAAAAAGCGGTACCAACAAGATCGTTTCCCCCATATGCTAAGGCAACTTGAGCTAATTTTTTTCCTAGTGCAACCCAATATACAGAAATATTTTTCATTACATCGGCCAACATAAGTCTTGACAAAGCAATTACTTTCAGATCATAGATTGAAGAGCTTTCATTTTCAATTAATCCCTGTTGTTCTAGTTCTGTATTATCCAGGCTAAACTTCAATGGTATAAAAGTAATAAATCCGCCTGTTTTCTTTTGCAGTTCGCGTACCTTGATTAAATGGTCTATAACATGTTGTGGTTTTTCAATATGGCCGAAGAGCATGGTACAATTTGATCGTATTCCCATTTCATGCGCGATTCTTGCGGTATTGAGCCATTCATCTCCAGAACATTTACCCCTCACGATTAGATCCCTGATATCTTTGCTGAATATCTCTGCTCCTCCCCCAGGTAAGGCATCGAGGCCTGCGTCTTTTAATCTAGAAAGTACTTCTTTTACCGTATTCTTTGTAATATGTGAAATGAAATGAATTTCTGCAGGTGTGAGTGCTTTAACGGTAACTGATGGAAATTCTTTCTTTATTTCCCTTATCATATTTTCATAGTAGTCAAGCCCTAATTTTGGATGGAATCCACCCACAATATGGAGTTCTGTAGCCTTCATTTCTTTTATGGCTATTTTTGCTCTTGCTAGTATCTGTTCGATCGTCAGCGTATATGAATCAGGTTCGGTTCCTTTTCTATAAAAGGCGCAAAGAGGACAACTTGCCGCACAGACATTTGTATAATTCAAGTAGTATGAAACAACAAAAGTTATAGAATTACCAGTTAGTTTTTTTTTTATCAGATCTGCAGCAGCGCCCAATATGAAAACATTTTCATTATTCATAAGCTCCATCCCATCGTTGAATGATAATTCTTCACCGTGGATGACTTTCTCTACAGCATTTGAACCACCTGCAGTACTTTGTAACAAATTGTGTAGATGATGCCCATATCGGCTATAAAATCTTCACTTTTTCAACAATGTTTGTAAAGATTAAATATCGTTGATAATCGTCATGAAAGATATAGTTCATGAGCTTGTTTTCACAAAAGTTGATCCAGAAATCTGATGTAAGCGATATTCTTGATCAAGTGATGCATGAAAAAAGACTTGCGTTAAACGATTGTATCCGTTTAATAAGATCTAACAATCCCTACGCGATAGGCATTATTGGAAATATCTTAAGGGATAAGCTCTATGGTAAAGTTGCGACATTTGTTAACAACATTATTTTAAATTATACTAACGTATGCATAACATATTGTAAGTTTTGTGCTTTTTACAGAGCTCCTGGTGATACGGAAGGTTATACATTATCTGTAGATGATGTAGTAAAGAGGGTCGCAACAGCAAGGGATCTTTTTGGAATAAGTCAGGTCTTAATACAAGGAGGTCACAACCCAGACCTCAAGATTGAGTATTATGAAGAAGCATTCAGAACGATGAAGGAGAGATGTCCTGATGTTGCGATACATGGACTTTCAGCTTCTGAAATTGATACTATTTCAAAGGTGGAAAAAAGTAGTACAAGGGAAGTTCTTTCTAGATTGAAAGAAGCAGGCTTGGACAGCTTACCTGGTGCTGGTGCTGAGATTCTTGATGATGATGTAAAATCAAGAATTAGTCCCTTGAAAATAAAAAGTGATCAATGGCTAAATATTATGACGCAAGCCCATGAGATTGGCATAAAATCTTCGGCTACAATGATGTACGGGACAGGAGAAGATGATGAACAACGGGCAAGACACTTGATTAAAATTGCAGAATTGCAGGAAAAGACTCATGGCTTTATGTCATTTATTCCATGGAGCTTTGAACCAAATAATACAAAAATGCAAGCAGATGGAATAATAAAATATTCTTCTGGAGGTTTAGAATTACTAAAGATGATTGCAATATCTAGGATAGTTTTTTCTGGACTTATCGATCATCTTCAATCGTCATGGCTTACTAATGGTGTAGGAATGGCTCAACTTGCATTAACGTACGGTGCAGATGATTTTGGAGGGACCTTAATTGGTGAAGAAGTGGTTAGTGCGACGGGAGCGAGATCAACAGAATTAACGTCAGATAAGATTATTTCCGCAATTAAGCAGATTGGCTTCATGGCCCATGAACGTAATAATTTCTATGAGACCATTCGAATTCATTAACTAAAAGCAAGAACTATGATTCTAATGTAAGGTATAGGTCTACAATAGACCACATGATTAAGAAAATCATATTAATTGTCAAAATAGAGAACGGTAATACTATAATTTTCTTTAAATCATCCTAATTTTTATTGGATTTTATTCATTTGGAGTTGAATATCAAACAAGTACCTTTAAATGTCTATTATGAGAAAAATTGTTAACATGCCTACTGGCATTGATGATCTTGCGATATACGTACCAAAGCTGTACATAGATTACAAAGATTTTGCCCAAGCAAGAGGAATCGATCCTCAAAAGCTGGAACACGGGATAGGGATAAAAAAGATGGCCTTGGTAGACACGAATCAGGATTCAGCATGTATGGCATCAAATGCCTGTCTTGAACTAATGAAGAAGAATAATTTGGATCCAGATGATATTGGTAGATTGTACGTAGCAACCGAAACAAGTCTTGACGAATCAAAAGCATTAAACTCATTTGTTGTGGGTATGCTGGAACAAGTCTACGGTGATGGTTCATTTGAAAATGCTGGAGGAATTGAATGCAAATTTGCTTGCGTTAGTGGCTCTTATGCGATTTATGATAACACCAATTGGATTAGAGCCGAAGAAAATAATGAAAAGGCTGCTATTGTAGTGGTGAGCGACATAGCTAAATACGATGTTGGCTCGGCTGGGGAATATACACAGGGTGCTGGAGCAGTAGCGCTTTTGATCAAGGAAGATCCAAGGATGCTAGCATTGGACCCTAAAGTTACATCAACAATAATCAAGAATGAATATGATTTTTACAGGCCATTTGGTAAAGAGACACCCCTTGTAAATGGAATATATTCCAATTTATTATATTTAATACAGGTTAGAAAGGCTTTCGATAGTTACAAAGAAAAGGCAATGAGAACAGGATTGATTCACATTAAGGACGGAGAATCCATAACAGATTACATAGATTTGTTCACAGTACATTTACCATATAGAAGAATGGGAGAAAAGGCATTGGCCTACTTGCTAAGGCACGAGTGGAGAACACTTCCACGATGGCAACATGTTATCAAAGAGATAGGTTTTCATGAACCTGTTCCAAATGATCCTCGCGGCACTATAGAATCTATTTTAGCAGATAAAGAATTCATGAAGGCAGATGAGCAATTCAGAAAAGCATTCATGCAAACCTCGTTCTACAATGAGGTGTATGAGAAAAAAATGGCAAGCTCACTTGAAGCTTCCAATATTATCGGAAATTTGTATACGGCATCCATGTATATGGGATTTAGGAGTTTACTTGAATATGAATATAAAAAACATCATGAAATAGAAGGCAACAGGGTTGGATTTGCATCTTATGGCAGTGGTAGTAGTGCAATGGTTTTCAGTGGGGTTATTCAACCGAATTATAAGGAAATAGTAAAGGACATGAATCTTGAAGAAGAGATTGGATCTCGTAAGAAATTGTCTATGGAAGAGTATCAAATTTTGCGAGAAAATCAAAGAAACTTGAATGATTCTTATGCAAGAGCTAAAAATGAGTTTATTTTGGTCAAGATTGGTGGCGCTACAGCAGATAAAGCTGGATTTAGAGAATATTGCTACTGTAGTTAGGAGACAACCTTAAAAATCATCTTTTCTTTCTTTAAAAAATCTAAGAGTTTTCTTGAATGTTTCTCATTTTCTAGTTCTAAACTCAAGTATACTCCAGCAGAGCCAGCTGCAACATTGGAACTCAACCGATCATGTTCAACCTGAACAATATTGACACTGAGCTCGGCTATCTTATCGACAACACTTTTTAGGGCACCTGGCTTATCAGGCAATTGGATAAATATTTTAACTAACCTACCCATCTGCATTAATCCTTTAGATACTATTTGACCTAATAGATACATGTCAATATTGCCCCCAGAAAGGATAGAAATCATATTCTGATTATTTTTCATTTTACCAGATGAAAGAACATAAGCTAGACTTGCTGCTCCGGCAGGTTCAACTACAACCTTTTCTCTTTCCATAAGCAAAAACATAGTCTCTACAATAGAAACATCATCAATAGTAACAACGTCATCCAAATATTTTGAACATATTTCAAATGTAAGTTCTCCTGGAGATTTAACTGAAATACCATCAGCAATTGAGAATCCACCATTAATATGACATGGCTTTCCCTGCTCTAGTGATTTTTTCATTGCAGGAAATTGTTTGGATTCGACTCCTATAATCTTGACATTAGGTCTCCTGGTTTTAATGGCAATAGATACTCCTGACGCAAGTCCACCCCCGCCAAGTGGTAAATAGATCTTATCAATATCTTTCAAATCTTCCAGTAATTCCAAACCAATAGTGCCCTGTCCTGCTATGACAATGGGATCATCAAATGCGTGGATAATTGAATATCCGTTTTCTCTTGACATTGAATCAGCAATTTTCCAAGATTCATCATATGTATCTCCGGAAAGAAGTACATTTGCTCCATAAGAACGCGTTGCGGCAACTTTTGCAGGAGATGCATTTTTTGGCATTACAATATTGCATCTGATTTTTCTCTTCTGTGCAGCATAAGCAACTCCCTGTGCATGATTACCTGCTGAGGCTGCAATAACACCAGATTTGCATTGGTCGTTTGTAAGTGAATTTATTTTTGAATACGCTCCCCTGACCTTAAAAGAACCAGTTTTTTGAAATAGTTCAAGTTTTAAGAAAATGTTTGTTCTTGCAATAGTTGAAAACGTGTTTGATTTTAATAATGGCGTCTTTCTGACTACTGCCTTGTCCATGAGGTTCTGGGCCCTAATTAAATCATCTATTGAAGGAATTTTGTCTTCCACATACATCTTGCTAAGATTGTTCAATCAATTAACCCTTATTCAACCAATATTATGAATTTTGTTTTATTCTGCTATAAATTGAGTAATCTATGAGTGTTGTTTGCTCAATACTGAGTTAATTTCTTTAAAAAGTTCAAATATACTTTCCTTTGTGAGTGAATTCATCTGGGCGAAATTCACTGATTTGTTTGATTTTTTTCCTTTCCCGTCAACGTTAGTTTCTATATCAAAGTATACTATTATGCCCTCTTCTCCCTGCATTAGTCTATTATAATCAATTAAAATTGGAGAAACCTGATATAGCTTTATGATCAAGTTTTCTAGTTCGAAGGTTAAGGAACTTTTCTTATTCTCCGCTCCATCCAATTCTGGATATAATTTTTCAACATTTTTTATTTTATCCTCTATTTTGGCAATTAATTCTTGATTTTGAAGTAACCTTTCAAACAGATCTTCAAATTGTAAATCATCAAGAGCCATGTCTTTTAATTCCTGTTTTATAGTACTGTTACCAATATTTGCAACTGATTCTGATAATGTAGAATTCTTAACTGAAAGATCAAATAATTCTTTTTGTATCTGTATAACTTGTTTATCTAGTTTATAATATGGTAAAACATGGAACTGTATTCCAAAATATCCTTTGATAATATAATTATCCAAATTGGTAGAAATTTGACAAAAAATCCGACTTGAATCACCTGTATTTTCCTGTATATCACGTATTTCCCAATTTTTCAGATCTTTTAGAAAAGATCGATAAAAACCAATCACAGACTCAGGATCAAAAGTAGAAGATTTTGTAACAGAACCGTCTTGAAGCATTACATTAACTTCTCTTGTAGTTAGGAATGGCTTTATACTTTTTAAGTAAATATCCTCAATATCAATAAAATAGCCATTTACTTTTTTACTAAAATCATCATTTTCTTTATTCGGGATTCTCATAAAAAATAGATATCTTTAGTCCAGATAAACTTTAGTCCTATTTAGTCTTTCTTTTAATATTCAAAATGCTACTAACCACTAACCATGACCAGGACCAGGACCGGGACCAAAAGCTAATGCAGAAGAGAGAAAATAAAAAATGTGCTGAAATTTACGACTCAGGTCTCTTATTTATCAAATCTTGTTTCATTTTTAGAAATTCCTCCTCGCTCAATACTCCCTTTTCCTTGAGATTTGCTAATTTCAATAATTCATCTGAAATAGATTCTTTAATTTCAAGCGATTGGATTTTTTGAGCTTCTATCTTGATTTTTTCCATCGAGTTCTTTACATATTCTACTATTTGCTCAGCCAATTTTTTTGGGATAGACTCCATATCCTCAGCAAATCCAGGAGATCTGATAAGAATCTTGGAGGAGAAAACACCTTTCTCAAGTTCTATTGAGGTTATTTTATCGTAGGATACTGAGACTACATTTTCCCTAGCGCCAAAAAGTGACGGATCCCTTATAACAATTCTTTTGTTGGTAACAAATATTGTATCGGGAGTTGACATTGAACCACCAGGTCTATGTTTTGATTGCTTGGCAATAATTTCTACTTTTTCGTCGTTATCTAATCTGTGTTTTATCTTTTGAATTTGCTCCCATTCTTTGTTATTAAATTTCTTAGAAACATGGAGTTCTCCCTCAGAATTATTCTTTTGGTCCAATGCGTCATAGTATTATTGCCAACTATTTAGGTTTCATTTAAACAGGTGGTAGTTAACAAAAAATAATCTCTTTTTTTTTGACCTACTTGTGGCATATAAAATGTTCTAATCATGAGTTATATATTCAGTCCTCAAACGATTCTTTATTTACAAGCTATTCTAAGAAAGGGCTAGAAAGGGGGACTAGAGGGGTCAGGTATCGGCAAAAGAACACCAGTGTATTGGACTGACCTATACCAGGACCACAAATAAATATTAGAATGAATGGGTTTCTTTATGACAATCACAAGGACATTCTGCTACCTGTTTAACTAAATCCTCATTAGAACTCTCATGATCACATTTAGGACATTTCATTTTAATATGTTATTTACCCATTATTATTGTCATATACCATAACATCACAACCCATTAAGCGTAAATGTAAATGTTTTCCCTACCTTAATCTAATCTAATCAAATCTATTCTAAACAAAGTTCCGATCGAACTCAACCGGACAAAATAATCGAATACGAAAAGCGCGTGTATGTTCATAAATTGGATTGATATGATTTCTTGTCCTCCTAAAGTGTTCGCAATATTAAACGTAACAGGTGTGTTAATTCATGTGCGTTCCCTTGGTAATGTTTGGATATTAATAAACCATTGTGAGCATCAGAAAAAATATTTACGCGGTTAGAAAACTGTAGTCTAGTGTTTAATGTGTTTACCTCCTTTGGTATTTTACGTTTGTCCCTAGTTAATTTATGGGGTGTATTGTCAATTGATTCCCACGCATTTATGAAGTTATCCTGCAATTTGTGATCACGATCCAGATCACTCCTATATTTTTCAACTGCACGCTTGAATATCCGGTAAAATTCAATCCCATTAAATCGAATATTTATTTCGTTACCACTCTTGCTCGCAGATGTCAGCCTAAGCGAATTAGTGCTCACAACAAAGGTGAAGGTAACAAAAGTGTTGTACACCTTTATTACATTAGGCATGAATAGATGGGTATTGCCATTTCTTATCCCATCCCAAATGATAAGAGGTATTTTTACTCCCTGTTTTGGAAAATATTCTTCCACAAAATTTCTTACATTCTCATCTGCGTGGTAACTTGACCCGTCCTTTACCTATGTCTTTCCTGTATAAAGTGATGAGGCTAATTCAAGCCCTATACAAACCAGTATAGGTATTGACACGTTTCCCGCACCATAGTTACCACCTAATTCGGGACTTGGTTTATTTTTGAGTTGTTGGCCACCCACTATTAGTGTTCGGACGTCGGACAATAAAGATTCAAACCATCCGAACCTATTTGCCACATAGTAACCAGACTGATTTTCAAAGATATAATTGTGCTTTTCTTCAGCACTCATTTTGTTTGGGTCTTTAACCATCTAATTAATGAAGGTGTGAATTTACATAAATATTGGGAATGTCAGATATACCTGACAATATTAAAAATCATCCTCTTTATACTGTTTACCTCAGTTTTCTAGAGAAGGTGGTAACTAGTTATGACTCACTTCTTAATGAAATATGGCAGTTAAAAAAGTCAAGAGAGACTCTGGCCTACGATCCTTACCTTCAGTCTTTGAAAGCAGACTTAATTAGAAGTGGTAATACTGAAGATTTGCGGCTAGAAGAGCAGTACATTAATGATGATATTTCACTAAACAGGATCGTTAGTTTCTTAATAGAAGGGTTGTACGCGGAATTAAAAAACTTGAAAGAATATCAGGATTGCATAAATGTAATGGATTCGGATATGGTAATTAAGAACCAGGTTAATAAATCACTCTCATTTTTAGGAACACATCAAACCATGCGTCATTGGACTTACTTGTCACATTTTTTAAAGAGTATGATCTTCAAGTACTTTGAGACCTGTAGTATTAATCGTGATTACTTTAACCAATACCTACGTGATCTTGAATCATTTTTTCATCAGGATCAATTAGAAGTAATTCGTATTTCACCACTACATTATTTTCAACTAGTGTCAAGTTCAAATGGGAACTTGATTCGACAGCAGGAACCGGTAATACTTTCAGAAGCACTCCGAATAAGGCCTGTAACAAGAGAAGATAGAATAAGATTCTGGAGCAAATTTCCAATTTCTCATTTGGACAAGTCCTTTGAAGGAATCAATTATTTTATAGAATATAATTTCAAGACAACTAAAAGTTTTGATGGGACACAGGATCAGACAATACCGGATCAGCCAACTCCTATTCAAACCAGTCACATCTTTTCTACTATTACCACTCTCTTTCGTTTAGTTGGTGTTCACTGTGGGTTACTTGACACGACAACTACAACGAAGCTTGATTTACCAATTCAAGGATATTCGATCAATCTATTTGTGTCCTCTCTTGGTGTAGCTTATAATACGCACCCATACGTGTCTCCTGACACATTAAGCCAATTTAAAGGGCTTTGGAATAAATATGGTGATCTCCTGATAAGAAAGGTTTTAAACGATCAACGGTTTGACGATGATCCATTTGGAAATCTGAAAGTCTCAATTAACAGATTCAATGCCGCATTTGAAAGGAAAGATGGTATTGACGCTTTTATTGACAATGTCGTTGCCCTTGAAGCGTTATTTTCTAAGAAGGGTGATAAGCCTCCTCCTACTATAACGGAAAGGCTATTAAAAAGGCTCGCAATATTTCTTGAGACAGATCCCAGTAAAAGAGAAGACTTGTTTTGTGATATGAGAAATTTATACCGACAGCGTAACGAAATTATTCATGGTGGTTATACCAAGGAATATGATATTGTTGAAACGAGAAAGTACCTGATCAGAAGTTTCCTGAAATATTTTGAGTTCCTAAAGTTGGACAGTTTTTACCATGCCGATTTTATCAGAATATTGGATTCAAACTTCCCAAACATCACCAAGAAGTATAATGACTGTCTATGATATTACTAAGACATGGATATTTTTAGAATTTCCAATTATTTGACCTTCTGATACTGGCCCGGGCCAAACTTTATGATGTGTACGTCACAGTACCTTTCTATTAACTGAACACCCTGACAATCGTATGAAACTATCTTTGTAGCCATTTCAAAGCAACAAGAGCAAAGACGTGTATTTCTCTTATGTTTAAATTCATCAGACAGTGGATTCAACTTCTCTAAGTCTGCATTGGCGTCTTTTGGAATATCTGAAATAACGGCCTTTAGTCCTTTTTTAAAATTGGTCTTCATTTCATTCCATTACCTCCCTCTCCGTGTATTTTGTGTTCAGTTTTGAAATAGCGACCCTAGCGACCCTAAAGGGGGTTTTTGAAGTTGTCTGGGAAAAATAAAATATCGAAATAATATTTTTCCCCAGCAAGTTGAAAATCGCAAAAAAGGTCGCTATGGTCGCTATGCCAATTTTACGCACGAATTTGACCAATTTTAGACCCATTTTCACGAGTTAACACCCAAATAGCGACCTTGGCTTTTTTGCCGTCCACTGGTAGTATTTTTCTTTAGTAACGAGAAAATCCTGTCAAAATGCCAAGGTGGCTATTTCTAGAATATCACTAGTAATATAATCAACAACGTTTAAGAGCGTTGTTGCAGCCGTATAAGTAATGACCAAACAGAAGAAACTTTTCAACAAAACCGGCGATTCTGTCGAGATAAAAGAGGACGGCAAAGACGTGATAGTGACAGTTCAATATACGACGAAGGTTGAGCCAATAGTGCCAGCGAAGCAGGACAACTTTAATGACATAGTCTCGGTTTATGAAGGGACAGGCTTTACCGAACAGCCAAGGCAATAGTTCGTTTTATAACCTTCAAAAATTGATCATCAACTAAGTTGACAAACTTTGTCAAATAATTTGAAAACTAATTTTAATTAATCAAGTCTTTGCTGTCCAACTCCATTGTCCTTGTCTGCTTTAGCCTTGGCTTCTAGGAGTTCTCTCGCATACTCAGGGGTCAACCTGATACCAGTCCAGCAATGTGTTTGCTTGGATTGACCATTGGAATTCTTTTCACTTAAGGTCTTGCGAGATTCACCTATCATTACCTGAGTTTCTTCTTTGTCTATAGTTATGATAGTCGTCTTCTTCATGCGTCGACAAAACACATCATAGTTTTCAACTGCAATCGTGAATTAAGTGGATCATAAGGCTCAACATTTAGAACAGGTGGTTTGATTAGAGTCTCCAAGAGGTTACCATTATACTTTACAATTATTTCAAGGTCATCAAGGTTATATTTTATTTCAAAGCCATTTAGGGATAGACTCTTTAAATTCGAATCCAATACACGGAACTAGTGACTTGGAATATTTGAAAGCTTACACGGGTTAATTCATTAAAGCAACGACATCTATCGTATTCAGATATAAATTGATTGTAATTTTTTTATTTTTTATGAAAGACTCTAATCAGCCTTAGAAGGCAAACTTTTCTGAGCTAATGAGCTCAGTAATATTAGCTAAAACTACAACATACCATGCGGGTAAAAGTATATAGGCATTCACTGGTTTGATTTTATAAAGCAATTGGTATGTATAACCACTACGGTATCTTATTATTAGTTGAAAACTATCTCAAAGATCGGTAGGAATACAATTTATGACTACGGGAAACAAGGAAGTCGATAAAATTAAATCTCAAAATTTGAATGAAAGTAGACCGCCTTTTATTTCAATGCTTACAGATGAAAAAAGAGGAAAATTAGAATCAGAGGTTATATACGATTCAGATACTCAAATCAAAGAAACGCAGAACAGGATATGGAAAGCCCTTAAGAGGAGATATCAATATGATTCAAACTTGGAACCCGGACAGAGCTTTCTAAAAAATCATGTTAATTCTAAAATTCCACTAGTCATCTTATATGTAGATTTAGTAGGTTCAACAAACCTATCAATGACCCTGCCGGTAGATAAATTAGTAACAATAATCCGGGCATTCACTTATGAGATGTCGTCGGCAGTGTATAGATACGGAGGACTTGTCTTAAAATACGTAGGCGATGCGGTGATTGCATTCTTTCCTTCATTATCAAATAAATATGTAGTATGTGATAGGGCCGTTAGATGTGGTGTCTCTATGTTAACAGTCATAAAAAATGGATTAAATCCAATTTTGAATCAATATGATTATCCTGATTTAAGTGCAAAGATAGGAATAGACGAAGGAGAAAACATTATCGTTCAATATGGACACGATGAAAATTCACCCTTGGATATCCTAAGTTATTGTATGAGTGTATCGGCTAAAATGACTTCTTTGACAAAGTCAAATAATATCACAATTGGAGATGATGTATATGTTAGACTGCATCCGGAATTAAGGCAAAAATTTGTTAGAGTTAACTATAATGCAAGAGAATGGAATTATGTTAGTAAACGAACGGGCGAACCTTACAAACTTTATACTTTAAAAGAGTAGAATATTATTTTGTCATCAATGAAATAACAGATGATTGAAAAGACTAAAATACACTAATTTTCCTAAAAATATTGTTGCCTACTGCATATATACTTGTAAATTGCACACTTGGTTCAGAAGAAAGAATAATTGAGGAAATTGCAAAGCTCTCTGATGTAAAAGAAGTACGTGGAACATATGGAGTTCATGATGTATTTGTCAAAGTAAAGTCAGACAATACAGAAACAATGAATCACACAATTACTAATAGAATTAGAAAGATACCGGGTATAACTTCTACCGTTACTCTTGTAGTAATTGAGGAGCAAGGCGGAAAGGAAATCAGCTGATATTAGAAGACATATTTCTTTGACTTTCTTTATTATTTCTTTTTATTGCATAGATAATAAGACCTGAAGTTAGTCCAACTGTTACCCACCCTATAGAACCCAAAATCACATAATACTTGTATTGTGGAATCAAGAGCGCTACTCCAGAAATAATGGCTCCTACCCACCAGAGGATAATCAAAATTTGAAGATTAATATTAAAAATTATCACCCTCTAATGCTTTCGTCAAAACCCCTGAGATATCTTAAAATTTTTTCACAGTTAATACATTTATTATATTCAAAGAAGTCAAAATCGTTATACTTTCTAAATGAAAAGGTATTGTCATGACTGCAAAAGATTCGTTTGAATACGATCAGTAAAGGATTGGTCATACGCATGTGTCTTACGCTTACTTACATAATAACGATTTTGTTAAACCCTAAATGCCGTCGGTGAGATTTGAGCTCACGACAGCTCGGTCTTCAGCATCACCCCTACATTATTGGTCGAGTGCTCTCCCAGGCTGAGCTACGACGGCACAGCTAACCTTTTGTACAAATTATATATATTCTTGTCTTGGGATTCATGACAAATAGATCTCCAGAAATCATACTAAAAATCTAGTACTATCTTCCTTAAAGTAAATAAACTATAAGAAGATTTTAAAAATTAATTACGATGGATACTACAGATTTAAAGATGGTTGTGGAAACACCTGAAGAGAGAAGAAAAAGATTCCTAATAGAATTTGAAAAACCCTTCAAATGTGAGAAGTGTAACCAACGTTTTAAGAAAAAGAAATACCTAAAAGAACACAAAATAGAAGTTCATTCTTACTGATTTTCTTCTATTTAATGTGGGATATTTGAATAGTGATAATTCAACTTTCCCTTATAACACATAGTAGAGAAAAATTAATTGAGTTAATTAATAAGCGACACAAAAAGTAATTTATTGAGTCAATTAATATTCTATTTCAATCTTGAAAATTTACACTAAAACTGGTGATAAAGGAGATACAGGATTAATTGATGGTTCCAGAATTTCCAAATCTGATTTAAGAATAAAAGCTTATGGAGAAGTGGATGAGGCAAATTCGCATATAGGATTAATAATTTCAAATATTGAAAAAAATTCGATTTTTGATGATGTAAAAAAAATACTCTTGAATGTTCAAGAAGATTTATTCGTTTTAGGTGCTGACCTGGCTAATCCAAACGGTTTGAAAGATGACAAGATGCTAGTTAGAAAAGAGATGGCTTCTAATATTGAACAGCAAATTGATAATTTTGAATCCGAATTGGCCCCTATATCATATTTCATACTTCCGGGTGGAACCATTGAAGCATCTTTATTACATATTTGTAGAACAGTTGTAAGACGTGCGGAAACATCTTCAGTCGCGCTTGCTAAGGAACAGAAGATAAACCAGGAAATTCTTACCTATCTAAACAGATTGTCAGATTTATTTTTTGTTCTTGCTCGAGTAATTAATAAGCGACAAAAATGTAACGATATTCCCTGGAAGTTAAATTGAGATTCGAGTAGGTTTAAATACAAAAAACATGCTGAAATTCATGCTATTTAGCATTGGAACAGACGCGAAACGTACTACTGTTGATTTTCATCACAATAATCATGGCTTTGGTGAGTAGTGCGTTATTGTATTTTCTTGACCAGTTACTTACGAATTTTCTGATCCTTTTCGAATACACTTTAAAAATCACAATGGTTCAATATACAATCCAATTATAAAGATTCGATAATAATGGCATATTAATATGAATTAAGATTCACTAACTACATGAAATTAGAAAAACGTGAAATACCCAACCTTGTTTCATTTTTTCGTTTTGTTTGCAATCTTAAAAGAGTAAAGAGATCTGGCTGGATATACAGATCTAACATTGAATCACCTGAATCGATAGCAGATCATTCCTACTCCATGTGCGTAATGTCCATGGTTTTGGCTGAAATACTGAATTTAGATACAGAGCACATTATGAAGATGGTCAATCTCCACGATTTGGCTGAATCCCTAGTTGGAGACTATATGCCTGATAAAATATCAGCTGAAAAAAAAGAGATACTAGAGAATAAGGCTATGAAAAAAATCATTTCAAAGCTACCAGGCGCTCTCCGTGAAAATTATCTTGATATTTGGAATGAATACAATGATAATATCACAGTTAATGCCAAGTTTGTTCACAATATAGACAAGTTGGAAATGGCCCTACAAGCAAAAGAATATGAGTTTGATGGATACTCAAAAGAATCGCTTCAAATTTTCCTAAAATCTGCTACTGATTATATATCAAATGAGAGATTTGACTTGGTATTTGAAATTTTGCAAACTTTAAATGATGATTCAAACAAAATATGAATTAATGCAGTATTTTACAGCTCTAAAAATAGGTGAAAAACGAGTTAGAGCTGCTCAAGAGATTCTAAATAAATATACTGGAAATGTAGCCATGCCAGCTTTAGCATTGAAGGACAATAACAATAACAACTGGGAACCTGTTGGGGAAGAAAATTATTTTACGACAATAAAAGAAGAAAATGGTTTCTTGATTGCAATATGTGATAGAAATGGGATTGCAAAATCTTTAGCACAATGGTTTATTGAAATTAGAAAAGATGAAATTATTAAGAAAATAATGCAAAATGAAAATATTCAAGAGTACAATGGAAAAGTGATACTTCCAATTTAACACTTAAGTAGATTTGTTATTTATTGATCTCATTTGAAAAGAAAATTTGAACAATCGATAGAGATCAAAGGTCATCTTATTGACTCAATGATCTTAACAAGAATATTTGATAAGATCATGGACCTGAAGGGAGATTTTAATGTTCTTGAATTTTATGTTGGAAAAAAGAAAGATGAATTGAGTTATGCACGATTATTGATATCAGGAAAAAATAAAAAACATCTTGACCAATTATTGGAATCAGTTTTTATAGAAGGTGCACAACCAACTAAAATTGATGGAGTGGTTCTAAAACCTGCTCCTAATGACATGGTAATGCCAAGAGATTTTTACAGTACAACTAACAATACTACGCAAATATTCCTCAACAATGAATGGATTGATGTTGAAAATATGATGATGGACAAATGTATCGTAGTTAATCTGAGGAACAAAAAGACAGAATGTAGAAAAATTAGGGATATTCGTCGTGGAGATATGATAGTAACCGGTGAGCAAGGAGTTAGAATATTACCTGAGGAACGTCCGAGAGAAGGTGTAGACATTTTTCAATTTATGAGCAGTACAAGCTCCAGTGAAAGGCCTACTCAACAAATTGCAAGAAAAATTGCAATGGATATTTACAATACTAAAAATAATGGTGGGAAAATAATCGTCACTGCGGGACCAGTAATTGTCCATTCGGGTGCTGCAGAATCACTTGCCAAGATGATCAGAATGAAGTATATAGATGGACTACTAACTGGAAATGCTTTAGCAGTTCATGATATAGAAAATTCATTATTTGGTACTTCTCTAGGAATGAATATAAAAAATGGAACATTGGCAATTCGTGGTCATAGAAACCATATGCAGGCAATAAATGAAGTGTTTAGAGCAGGATCTATAGAAGAAATGGTAAAAAAAAATATTCTAAAATCTGGAATTATGTATGAGTGTATAAAGAATAATGTTCAATTCGTACTTTGTGGATCAATTAGAGACGATGGACCAATTCCGGGAGTAGTAACCGATATTATTGAAGCTCAAGATAGATACAGAGAAATTTTAAGAGACACAAAAATGGTACTTATGCTTTCGACCATGTTACATTCAATCGCTGTAGGAAACATGATTCCTGCACGAGTAAAGGTCGTCGCGGTAGATATTAGTCAACCTGTGGTAACAAAACTACTAGATAGAGGAACAACACAGGCAATAGGAATTGTTAGCGACATTGGAGCATTTCTTCCAATGGTACTACATGAATTAGAACATATAACCAAAAAGTGATACTAGCAACTAGAGTGCAGTCAATAAGTGAATTTAAATCATCATCATTTTATGATAGTAATAAAAATTCTATCTATTTGATTTATTTAATCTATTGTTTATTAGACGCATTGCAATCTTTGGATCTGCACGTCCGTTAGTAAACTTCATTACCTTACCTAACAAGAAATTTATTGCTTCATGATTCGTTCTTGCGTCTTCAACAGCAGATTTTTCGGTATTAAAAACTGACTCGACTGCATCCATCAACGTTTTTTCGTCAGCTATCTTGAAAGCATTTGTATTATTTGCAACTTCTGAAGGTAATTTTCCACTATCGAATATGTTGACTAGAATATCTTTTGCTGTAATTCTACTAATCTTATTTCCTTCTATCATCTTAACCAATTCTGCGATATGCTCTGGTTTCACCTTCAGGTTTCTCAAATAGTCACTACTGTCAATATCATCTTGAATCAAACTCTTAAAGTCGGTAATTAGAAAATTAGCTATTTCCACAGGGGAAAAATATACTTTCAAAGTTGATTCAAAAAAATCAGCTAATTTCTTATCATTTATGAGAATATTAGATGTATGCTCTGAGAGTTTATATTTTGATACAAAACGATCGAATCTTTGGTTTGGTAGTTCTGGCATATGATCTTGTAAATTAGAAACAAAATTATCACCCAATATAATAACAGGGATATCAGGTTCTGGGAAATATCGATAGTCATGTTCCTCTTCCTTACTCCTTGCCTTAAATGTAATTTTTTTCCTATCATCCCAATGGCGTGTTTCAGAATCTATTTTGATATTACGGTTAAACATACTATTTTGTCTGGTAATTTCATAATTAATGGCTTTTTCGACTTCCTTAAATGAATTAATATTCTTAATTTCTACCTTGTTACCACCTTTTATTGACACATTTACATCACATCTTACTGATCCTTCCAATAAAGTATCACATACACCAAGATGTTCAAGTGTTAAGGATAATTTATTTAGAAATAATCTTACTTCTTTTGGATTTGTAAAATCAGGTTCTGTGACTATTTCAATCAAGGCAACACCAGCCCTATTATAATCTATCAACACAGAATTTCTAACGTTCATGCCACCCTCAAGATAAGCAATTCTACCTGGATCCTCTTCCAATTGGATTCTAGTAATCCTAATTTTTTTTGAATCGTCCAATTCAAATATACCTTCTGCTCCAATACTTGAAAAACCATATACATTATACTGGGTTATCTGAAAGTTTTTTGGTAAGTCTGGATAAAAGTAATTCTTACGATAAAACATGATCTTGTTGGGAATTTTACAACCTAAAGCAATAGAAATCATTGTAGAATATTCTATCGCTTTTCTATTGATAATTGGTAAAGTACCCGGAAGTCCACAACATGTATCACAAATGTTGGTGTTAGGTTTAAGATCACGATAGTTTCCACGACATGAACAAAAGAGTTTACTCTTAAGTGCAGTTATTTGAGCGTGAATTTCTAATCCGATCATTACCAGACTCATATTAAATTTGGTCTCCTTTGAATATTGATAGTATTTTCAAGGGCATAAGATGCATCAATTAGCTTCTGTTCTTCAAATGGTGCTGCCATGATCTGCAATCCTATTGGAAGACCATTACTAAATCCAGCAGGTAGTGATATTGCAGGAATGCCGGCAAGATTGGCTATAACAGTGTTTATATCAACAAGGTACATTTTAATTGGATCATCTATTTTCTCACCAAATTTAAAAGGAAGTATCGGCATGGTGGGTCCAATCAGCAGATCATACTTTTTGAATAAGGTAAGTAATTCCAATCTCAATAATGAGCGAAGTCTTCTGGCCTTGAGATAATATTTACTATAGTATCCTGAAGAGAGAACATATGACCCAATTAAAATTCTCCTTTTTACTTCTTCTCCAAAGTTTTTCCTAACGCTAGTAAAATAATTATCCCATTTATAATCATCTATCGGAAGATCAAACCCATATCGAAGATTATCATACCTGGCAAGATTGCTACTTGCTTCAGCGCTTGCAAGAGTATAGTATGAGGGCAAAGCATAATTTAGATTTTTTACCGATATTTCATTACACTCACATCCTATTTCCTTAAATTTTTCAGATGTAGAATAAATTGTTCTTGTCACCGCATCATCACTACCATCAATCAATTCCTTTATTATCGCAATATCCAAATTATTTGATTTATCATTAATAGTAATTGGTGACGAAGACATACTTGTATTATCATTCATATCCTTTCCAGAAATTATGTTCATTATCATGACTACGTCCTTGACCGATCTGCAAATGGGACCAATTTGTTCTAGACTATTTGCATATGAAATTAAACCGTATCTACTCACCTTACCATAAGTAGGTTTAAGGCCAACAACGGAACAGAAACTTGCTGGACACCTTATTGAGCCCCCTGTGTCTGAACCGAGAGAAACAGTACATTCTCCAGCTGCAACAGCAGCACCAGAACCACCTGATGAGCCCCCAGGAACATAATCCAAATTCCATGGATTATGAGTAGGCATGAATCTACTGTATTCAGTAGTTGAGCCCATACCAAATTCATCTAAATTTAACTTCCCCAATATTATTGCCCCATTTTCCTTTAAGTGTCGTATAACTGTCCCATCATATGAGGGAACATAATCTTCGAGTAATTTTGAACCGCATGTAGTTCTGATATCTTTTGTAGAAATGTTATCCTTTATTCCTACCGTTACGCCACCTAGTAAACCTATATTTTCTTTTTCCTTAAATTTCCTATCTATTAACTTTGCAGAGGATAGTGCGCCTTCAGAATCTAATGAGATAAACGAATTTAACTTCGATTCTACATCTTCGATTCTTTTAATAACGGAACAAACGTACTCCTCAGCCGTAAATAATCCTTCTTTTATGCCTTCAACAACCTCATGTCCTAGAAGATCATATAGGTTTGACATTTTATTTCATCTTGGGCCCTTTTAAGAAACCATCTTCTGTCAAGTTTTTGTTTATTCGCCGTCCGCCAGACATTTTGATCACATCGTCTCTCAGCTCATCGAGTTTTATTTCCTGTAAGTCTAAAACAATCGAATCATCAGAAGAAAGCTCTTCAAGAATATCTATATATTCAATTGTCTTTTCCAATTGTTTAGGAAATTTTTCAGCTTCATCTTCAGATAGCTCAATTTTAGATATCTTGGCAAGATACGCTAATTCGTCTTTTGAGATCATAATATTGTCATCTTTTCATAGATATATTATTTGTTAAGGCGACAATCGATCTATATCTCTGGGAAACAAAACAACATCTCTAATATTGTCAACCCCGCATATACTCATCAATAACCGCTCAAGACCTAACCCAAATCCAGCGTGAGGAGGCATACCGTAATCAAAAACTTTCAGATGGAAATCAAAAGCATCAATGTTTAATCCTTGCTTTTTCATTCTTTCAACCAACTCAGCTTTATCGTGAATTCTTGTGCTTCCTGACGATAATTCTAGATTTTCATACATCAAGTCGAAAGATTCGCTCTCTGTCCCTGTAGATTTTGGCTTAGCATAGAATGGCTTTATTGAGGTGGGCCAATCAATTATGAAGTAGAAATTCTTGATACCTTTATCGTCGAGATTTCGCAACTTTTGTTGTGAAATGTCATCTCCCCATTCAATTGATTCTCCGACGTTCTGTAACTTTTCTATCAGATCTGAATATCTATATCTTTGAAATGGAAATGATATATCGGGTAAATTTATTTTCAGATATGCAAGATGCGACTTGTTCTTATCTTTTACTTCGTCCCAGACATAATGAATCATTTTTTCTAAAATTTCCATTACTTCACTATAATCAGCATATGCTTTTTCGATATCTATTGACGTAGCTTCTGACAGATGTCTATTTGTTCGTGATGGTTCTGCTCTGAAAATTGGGCCTATTTCAAATACATTTTCAAATGCCATGGTCAACTGTTCTTTATAAAGCTGAGGACTTTGGGTTAAGAATGCTTCTCTATCATAATAAAAAATCGGAAAGAGTGTAGCACCACCCTCGGTCGCTGTAGAAATTATTTTAGGTGTATTGACTTCGATAAATCCTTCTTTTCTAAGAAATTCTCTACATGAGTTCAATACTGTGTATCTTATACTAAAAATTGATTGAAGGTAAGGTCTACGGAGATCTATCGCTCTTAGATCTAATCTAGTGTCAATACCTACTCCTTTCCTACTTTGAATAACGATAGGGGAGTTCTTATTGGCCATGGAAAGTATTTTAAATTCAACTGGAATTATCTCAATTCCATTTGGAGCCTTTGGTTCACTTCTAACTTTACCCCTTATTGCTATCGACGCATGCTCCTTAATCTTTGGTATTTCAGACGTGAGAGATGCGGGGTATTCATTTTTCTTTAGAATAACTTGGATATTACCAAATCTGTCGTTGAGTGTGAGAAATTTTACGTTACTATGTTCGCGTACCGAAGAGATCCATCCAACAATTATTACCTCCTTGCCATTCAGAGAAGTATCAATATTTTTGGAATAGTGCGTCCTTTTCCAAGTATGATCTTTTGAGCTATTCAAATCGACGAACCTTGATAATTTGAACTTTAATGAACAGGTTAATTTAACCTTTTAACACAGATATACTAATTATTGCAACAAAATATACCAACAAGTATTGTATCATTGAAAGCGACTTCATAGTAGTAACTAACTATTTTATCTTGATGAAGAAATAATTTATCGATTACGAATAGGCATGACCCAACTATATACAATACCTCCATGCACAAGCTGCAACATGGATTTACACAATTGAGGCCAAAGCAATAACCTGGATGATGAGAAACATCATAGAACGGGGTTAGAAAACTCAAGAAATGGATAGTTTAGTCGCAATTCATTAAAATATCTTCATAGCTAAACCCTAATCGAAACTTACAAAAGCATTAATAGCATATTCAAATAATTTGTGTGAAATGGAAAAACAATCACTATTATCGCTTTTTTCTTCAAATCCGGATAAGTATTACAAAGTTTCATTATTTGACGAAAAAGGATTCAAAAGACATAATTGCAAATTATGCAGAAAATTCTTTTGGTCTATAAATGATAAAGAATCTTGTCCTGAACATGAAAACTACAGCTTCATAGGCGATCCTCCGACATCAAAAAGACTTGATTTTGTAAATACCTGGAAAGAGTTAAGTAGTTTTTTTAGAGAAAATGACCACAATCTAATTCAAAGATATCCAGTAGTATGTCGCTGGAGGGAAGATCTTTATTTCACGATTGCTTCAATAGTGGACTTTCAGAGGGTAATGAATGGAAAAATTGTATTTGAAATCCCCAAAAATCCTCTTGTGGTGCCACAAATGTGTCTTCGATTTAATGATATTGAAAATGTTGGTATTACTGGGAGGCACTATACTAGTTTCTGCATGATAGGTCAAACCTGTAATGCAGATGCACCGGGTGGATATTGGAAGGACAAATGTATCGAACTAGATCACGCTCTACTTAAGGATGTATTGGGCATTCAATCGGAAGAAATTACATTCGTTGAAGATGTTTGGATGGGCGCTGGAGCCTTTGGTTATTCCTTAGAATATTATGTTCGAGGACTGGAGCTTGGAAATGCAGTATTCACTGAATTTGAAGGTGATGAGCATAATTATCGTACACTTGATAACAAGATAATAGATATGGGTGCGGGACTGGAACGCTTGTCATGGATCACTTTGGGCACCCCCACAAGTTACGATGCTACATTCGGACCAGTAATCAAAAAACTAATTGATATGATTGGTATCGATGTTGAATCGAAATCAGAATTTCTATCTCAATATTTTAGGGTTTTTTCTGAGAAATATTCAAATAATCAAAATGATGTGAGACTTTTAAAAACTAACATTGCAAAAGAACTTGGCTTATCGTATGAAAGTTTAGAAAAAACTATCTTACCATTTGAAACATTATCAATAATAGCTGATCACACGAGGACCCTACTGTTTGCAATTTCAGACGGTTCCTTGCCTTCGAATGTCGGAGGAGGCTATAATCTCAGAATTATATTAAGAAGAACCCTTGCACTACTTGCACGTTTTGGTTGGAAGGTCAATTTAGAAGACATTATGGATTTACACATTGACCAACTAAAATCAATGTATCCTGAATTAAAAGAGCACAAAAATGAGGTTAGAACTATAATACAAATTGAATCCAATAGATATTCTTCATCCAAAGAAAGAATGTATTCCATAGCCAATTCCATGTTGACAAGTAAGAAAAGTCTCAGCGTTGAAGATTTGATTAGAATGTACGAATCCGATGGAATTACTCCTGATTTTCTACTTGAGACTGGAGTTATAGAAAAAATACCTCCAGATTTTTATTTAAAATTAGCAGAACTCCATACTTCACATGAATCAAAACAGATTCCAGTTTTTGAATCTATCACTGGACTGAAGCCCACAAGATTATTGTACTATGAAGATAAGTCCATTAGGGAATTTGATGCAAGAATTGTTAGAATACTAAATGGCAAATACATGATTTTGGATAAAACTGCATTTTACCCCCGAGGAGGAGGGCAAGAACCAGATTTTGGTTCTATTGAAGGGATAAAAGTCACAGATGTACTAAAACAAAATGATATAGTCCTTCATAAAATAGAAATTCCATGGAAAGATTCTTTTCAAGAGGATAAAATAGTCCATGGAATTGTTGATAACACAAGGAGACAATCTATAACCAAAAATCATAGTGCAACCCACATATTGAATTCTGCAGCAAGGAACAGTCTTGGTTCATGGGTGTGGCAGAATTCTGCCTTTAAGGATGAACACTACGCAAGATTGGACATCACCCATCATTCTGCATTGACAAGGGAAGAAATCAATCAAATAGAAAAAACCGCCAATGAAGTTGTTCAGAAAAATTTATCAATTCTAATCAATGTATTTGAAAGGTCCTATGCTGAGGATCGCTATACATTCAGGATTTATCAAGGAGGCGCAGTCCCATCAAACAATGTAAGGATAGTAAACATAGATGGATGGGATGTCGAAGCATGTGGTGGGACCCATGTAAGTAAGACAGGTGAGATAGGTCTAATAAAAATTCTAAAAACAGAGAGGATTCAAGATGGTGTAGTAAGACTTGAGTTTGTTGCAGGAAATAATGCTTTACAGTACGTTCAATCACAGGATTCCCAGTTAATTCATATCGCTCAATATTTGGGTTCAAGTAAAGAGAAAGTAGTTGAATCTTTTGATAAGATAACCAAGGACAATGAATTAACAAAAAGAGAATTTAGAAACATTGTTAAAAAATTTTCAGAAAATATGGCTGAAATCGTTTCTCAGAAAGCGACTATGTCAAGATCCGGATTCAAGATATATGGTACGTACGATGATGAAATAGGTGAAGATTACTATATTGCGCTGGGAGAAAAGAGTACTGATGTTGATCCTCTTTTAGTATTTGTTGCATTGGTTCAGTATCAAGAAAGAATAAAAGTCATAGTTTTCGTTGGTGCTGAATCACGAAAAATTATTAAAGCGTCAAGGATAGCTAAAGAAATTTCACTGCAACTTGGAGGTACTGGAGGAGGAGGCACAGATAAATTTGGCCAAGGTGGAGGAAGTGACAAAAGTAAGGTTCAAGATTGCTTGAAGAATCTTGAGAATTTAGTGACTCGTATTTTAGATTCTAGTGAAAAAAATGGTTGAAAATACAGTTGAAAAAACGTCCAATCTAGAACACAATTGGACAAGGATTGAACAAAAATGGAGAAAGAAGTGGGCTGAAAATAGAATATTTGAATCTGATATTGAACCACATAAAAAAAAGTATTTTCTTACTGTAGCATATCCTTACCCAAATTCACCACAACACGTGGGTCATGGGAGAACATATACTTTGGCTGATGTGCATGCAAGGTATAAACGTATGCAAAATTATAATGTATTATTTCCAATGGGTTTCCACTATACAGGAACGCCTATTGTGTCGATGTCACAAAGAATCAAATCAAATGATGTAGAATTAATTGAAACTTTCCAACAAATATACAAAATTCCTAGTAAAATAATATCAAGTTTCAAAGAACCTAAAAAAATTGCAAGCTTCTTCCACGAAGAAATTAAACAAGGAATGAATGAAATGGGATATTCTATTGATTGGAGGCGAGAATTCACAACAATAGATAAGGGTTATTCTAAATTCATTTCATGGCAATTTAGAAATCTCAGGATGAAAGGTTTGATAGTACAGGGATCACATCCAGTTGGATGGTGTCCTCATGATCAAAATCCAGTAAGTCAACATGATACTGTGGGCGATATCGAACCTGAGCTTATTGAATATGTGCTTGTGAAATTTAAATTTGAAGAACAGTATATTATCCCGACTGCAACTTTAAGACCAGAAACTATTTTTGGTGTGACAAACTTATGGATAAACCCTGATATAAAGTATGTAATTGCACTTGTAAATAATGAGAAATGGATAATTACTAAAGATGCTGCAAAAAAGTTGGAATTTTTAAACTTGAGTGTCTCGATAATTTCAGAAATAAATGGATTCGACTTGATAGGAAAATCAGTACTTGATCAATTTAGGAAAGAACGTGTACCGATATTTCCCGCATCATTTGTGGATCCTAATAATGGAACTGGAATTGTCATGTCGGTTCCGGCACATTCACCTTATGATTATCAAGCGCTAGATGATTTAAGGAAGAATCCGGATATCTTGAGAAAATATGACATGATAGTTGATATTGTTCCAAAGAAGATAATTCATACTGATCTGTTTCCCTCAAATGACTCATCTCCTGCTGAATCGATAGTAACTCGCTATTCAATAAGGGATCAGAATGATCCAAAACTTGAAGAGGTGACAAACAAACTTTATTCGGAAGAATTTCACAATGGTGTTCTTTTACCAGATATAGATTTAGTGGGGAATCTAAGTGTACTAAAAGCAAGAGAGATAATAAGGGATAAAATTATCAAACAAGAAATCGGAACCACCATGTATGAATTAAAAAATGCAGTAAAATGTAGATGCGGTGCCTCATGTGTAGTTAAGTTACTAACAAATCAGTGGTTTATCAATTATGGGGACGAAAATTGGAAAAAATTAGCATACGAACTAATTGACAATATGCAGATTCTACCTGAAGAAATAAGACAAGAGTTTACAAACGTTATAGATTGGCTAAAGGAAAGGGCATGTGCAAGAAAAAGCGGTTTAGGAACAAAACTCCCATGGGACAATGAGTGGATTATTGAGAGTCTAGCAGATTCGGTTATCTATATGGCCTATTACCCATTATCAAAATATATTAACAATGATATCGATTCACGAAAAAGCGAAAATGAGATATTAGCAGATGATTTGAATGATAGTTTTTTTGACTATGTTCTTTTAGGAAATAATTATCCTGAGGTAGTAGCTAAAGATTCAAAAATTTCCGTACAATTATTGGAAAAAATTAGAAATGAATTTCTATATTTTTATCCAGTAGATTCTAGGCATTCTGGAAGGGATCTAGTACCAAATCACCTAGCGTTCTTCATATTCAATCATGCAGCAATTTTCGGCAAAGATAAATGGCCCAAACAAATTGTCGTCAATGGATCGGTACTAATGCAAGGTAAAAAAATGTCTAAATCACTTGGAAATATTATTCCACTACGACATGCGATAGGAGAATATGGTGCTGATTCAATCCGTCTTACGATGCTAGCGTCTGCAGAGATATTACAAGATTCTGACTTCTCCTTTGATCTAGTAAAAGCCATCAGATCCAAATTGCTTGAAATTTACAGAACTATTAGGTCCCATAAGAACATCTTTACTATAATTCAAGATAGTTTGGATCACAATGAACTGGAAGATGTTTGGATTTCAAGTAGAATACAACACCTTATTTTAGAAACTACATCTGCTATTGAAAAATTTAGAATCAGAGAAGCTTTACACAGTATATTGTACCTGATGGATAATGATCTACAATGGTATCAAAAAAGAAAACTTGCAAAAAATAAACCCATACATAATAATTTATTAAAGGATTTTTTTGAAGTAAGGATAAAATTATTATCACCCTTTGCTCCTTTTTTTTGTGAAGAAATTTGGGAAATAATGGGCAATCATTCCTTTATCAGTTTATCACAATGGCCAGAAGTTAATAATTCAAAAATTTCTCTGACATCTGAAGATAATGAAATACTTATTCAAGACACGATATTAGATATACAGAAAATAACAAAGGTCACAAAGATTGTCCCGAAAAAAATTATGATATATACAGCTTCAGAAGCCAAGAGTAAATTGTATAAAAAATTATTAGACAAGATACATGTACAATCAGCTACGAATTTTGGAGCTATAATGAAAGAATTTGTAATTGATAACGAAGTTAAAGATTTAGTAAAACGGAATCCTGACTTGGTAAAGAAAATGATAGATGATATATTATCCGAATCACTTGAAGTTAGAGAAAGAAGAATGAATATAGATTCATTTAATGAATTGATACCACTTCAAGATTCTATATCTTTACTAATAAGTGAAACTGGAAATGATCAACTCATAGTAAGTATATATTCTGAAGACAACAATGATAAATATGACCCCAAACAAAAGTCAAAGTTTGCAAGGCCCTATAAACCAGCAATTTATATCGAATAATCTGTGAATCACCCATATTTTCGTTTATTTCCTGAATTACTAGCACATTGTGATTAAAATTTTATTATTAATTGCATATAAAATTAAATTTAGAACTATTTCAGATAATGTGAGTTGTCAGGCAATTATACACTAGTTTGTTCAAATGGAGATCTTGCGAGCAGCACAATTTCACTATGTTTGATTGAGAAATATGGATTCGTGAAGGATACTAATTCTACCCTTTATTCGAGTAATTATCCAAATATTGTTTTACATATTTCTGAAAATAACTTACTTTATCTGGATAATCTAGATGAAAAATATCCTGACACATCATGTTTTATTTTCTTATCTCAACATAGATCTCAAGCTAACATTCCAGCATTGACATGTCATTCCACGGGAAATTTTGGCAAAAATAGTTTTGGTGGCAAAGAAAAGGAATTAGGAATATGTTATCCATGGATTCAAAAACAATACTTAATTGAACTGAATAATTGTAAGGATAGTGTCCCTAATTATGATATCATTATCGAATCTACACATCATGGTCCCACATCACTAAGAAAACCAATTCTGTTTATTGAAATCGGATCAACTGAAAGGGAATGGACGGATGAAAACGCTGCACACATAGTATGCAGCTCACTGTTTAGAGTAATTACAAAAAAACCTGAATTCTGTCATAAAGTGGCCGTAGCAATAGGAGGGACTCACTATCCAACAAAATTCAATAAGATATTGTTGGAATCCGAATATGGTATAGGCGCAATAGCCGCGAAACATGACTTACCATACTTGGATAATTCAATAATTGACCAAATGATATACAGGAACATTGAAAAGGTATTGTATATTATGATAGATTCAAAGGGACTAGGAAAAGAGAAATCCAGAATATTATCCGCACTCGATGAAGCTGGAATTGAAGTTATAAGGATTTAGACTAACGAAAATGTCACTATAGTTATTTATAATTGTGTAAGATTAGTAAATTATGGCTGCCATTACAAAAAAAGGTCATAAAAAAATTAATAACGCCCGTATCAATAGCCAATCCGTCTATACTCTGGTTTCAAATATTCCTCCCGGAAAAGTTGCAACATATGGACAATTGGCCTCATCATTAGGTAATTCTCGCGGAGCACGAGGAATTGGAAAGATCTTAAACAAGAATCCACGGCCAATTTTAGTACCTTGTCATCGTGTTGTTTGTTCAGATGGACATGTTGGAGGTTATATGTATGGCAAGGAACAAAAGATATCGTTGTTACTGAATGAGGGAATCCCCATTGTTAATGATCTCATAAAAGATTTTGAAAAATACAGAATGTTGGGTTAGGATTATTATTTATGCATCTTTGCTTGTTTAGCAAGTTCTCGCAGGTGTGATAGAGATCTGACATTACCACCCCTAACTTTCTTATACAAGGCCCAAAACGTTTCTCTATTTATTTCGTTTCTAGCTTTTAATATTTTCAAATGACGTCTCATGGCCCTGGTTCGCTTAACATAAACATCTTTCTTACCGACTCTGGCAGTTTTCTTTCCCTTCTTGGAACCTGCAGAAGTACCGTGTTTTCTACGTGTCTTTAGTTTCTTTTCTGCTCTTGCCCTGGATATCCCTCTTATTTTTACTGTCCAGATAGTCCCATTCTTAACTAAGGAACGCATATCCTCCCGTGTGATAGCGTCAGCTATATCATCAAGCTTATCAGGCTCAAACCTTACTCTATTTAATCCTACATCCAACACTCTTGCTATTAATTCTCTTTTTTTCCTTAGATTTACAACCATTATGCTTTAGACACTTTTTTTCCTAGACTTTTTGCCCTTTGATACTACTTCCTTTTTGCCCTTTGGTTCTACCTTTGGTTCTACCTTTGGTTCTACCTTTGGTTCTACCTTTGGTTCTACCTTTGGTTCTACCTTTGGTTCTACCTTTGGTTCTACCT
>Ga0210378_10000140_pt1 | contig 33475 bp, 25 predicted proteins | sample PLM1_60_b1redo_FD_155465 | JGI IMG/M metagenome (GOLD analysis project Ga0210378, IMG submission 155465) | Groundwater sediment microbial communities from an aquifer in East River, Colorado, USA - PLM1_60_b1 redo | ecosystem: Environmental > Terrestrial > Soil > Riparian zone | place: USA: East... | reverse complement strand
CCGCTCCCGCGCCGCGCCCGACCGCTCCCAGCGCCTACACGACGATCCAGGCCGAGGCCTACCGCGCGCAGTCCGGCACGAAGGTCGAGGACTGCGTCGACACCGGCGGGGGGCGGGATGTCGGCTATCTCGCACCGGGCGACTGGCTCCGGTATGGCCCTCTCGACTTCGGCAACACCGGAGCCACGCGGTTCTACGCCCGGTTCGCCTCCGGACTCCCCGCCCAGTTCACCGCCCGCATCGAGGTGCGCCTTGACTCCATCGGGAACCGGCCGGTGGCCAGCGCCGCCGTCGCAGGCACCGGCGACTGGCAAAAATGGATCACCGTGTCGACGGGCATGACCCGGGTGACCGGGGTGCACACCGTGTACCTCACGTTCGTCAGCCCCTCCGGCTGGGAGATCGGGAACATCAACTGGATCACCTTCCGGCAGTGACGTCGTCCGGTCCGTCCATCGTGGAGCCACCGGCCACGCGGTCCGGCATACCCGGTGTCGATCATCGCCACCATTCCCGGTGGTTGCGGTCGTCGAGCCCGGTGTACGTCTCAGCGGGGCGTGGCTGACGGATAGATGGCGGGTTACCGTCGGGATGCTGGTTTATCCAAGAAAGTCCGCCCAGGTCGAGTCGGTGTCGCGCCCTCGTGACTGCGACGTAGGCCAGGCGTGCTTCGGTATCGTCGATCTTGCCGGGCAGCGGTTCTCCGTCGGCGTCTACTTCTTCTGGGTCTTCTGGTTCTGTGAAGTCATCGGCGATCCGCACGGACGACCATTCTCGGCCTTTGGCCTTGTGCGCGGTGGAGACGATGATGTCGGCACCGACCTCGGCGGAGAGCCGGGACACGGTCTCGAGGATGACGTCGACCCCGTGGTCGTCGATCAGGTCGATAAAGGGCAGCAGGTCGTGTCCGGTCGGGTCGTGCTCGGCGTATTCTTGCAGCTCGCCCCATGATTCGAACAGGATCAGCTCGGGGTGGCTGGCTCGTTTGCCGTTCTTGAGGTCGCGGGCTGCCTTTGCTAGCTCGCTCAGTGCTTTTCCGCCTCCGACCAGGCCCACTTTGCGGCCGGCTTCCAGCAGTGCCATGACCTCGGTCATGGCACCGACGTTCGACCGGCACAGGATGGCATCTGGATGCGTGACTGTCTCCAGGGTCGTCCGGACCGCGGGTGAGCCCACCAACCGGACAGGGGCGTCGACGATGGCCAGCCACCGGTTGGCTTCGGCGGCCAGCCGTTCACCGAAGCGGAACGAGTGGGACAGCGTGAACTGGCGACCGGCGAACCCGGTCATCACGTCACGCGCCCCGCGCCAGCCGTAGATTGCTTGGGCGGAGTCCCCGACCATGACCAGTTGGGCGTGGCCGCGTTGGGCGTTGAACACCTGCTCCACCACCGGGTTGGTGTCCTGGGCCTCATCGAGCAGCAGGAAGTCAGCCGGGATCCCGGGCTCCTGCAGCGCCCACATCTTCAGGTAATGGTCGTGTTCGAACCGGACTATGCCCCGTTCCGGATTCTGCAGATCGGCCCAGGCCCGCTCCGCATAGGGTAAGACGACGTCGATCAGCTGGTCGTGCACGCACTCGTCGGGGATGCCGCGCAGCCACGGGACGTGGTGACGCCGGAGGACGGGATCCGCCGACTGGCAGAAGCGGATGACGGTTCTCATCACCGTGTAGGAGAGCGCCTTGTTGGTCACCTCACGATCGCCGAGCCGTACAGACATCTTCATGGTTATCCCCAGCCTCAACCCCGCTTTCCAGCTCGACATCCGCGGACCGTTCAGTCGCTCGCTGAAGCGGTGTCCCACGGCGGCGTACGCGAGAGCGTGTGCGGTCTTGCAGGTCACGTTCCGGGGGAACTTCCGTGCGGCCTCGACGGCGATCGACTTGTTGAAGGCGATGTAGCGGCCTCGTCGGCGGGTGCTGGCAGCAAGCATGGCCAGCGTCGTCGTCTTGCCGGTGCCCGCGCCGGCCTGCAGGACGAGATGCTCCCCAGTCCGGAACGCAGCCACGGCTGCGTCCTGCTCGGGCGTCGGACGGGGCACGGACACGACGGTCTCCCTCGTGCTTCGGAAACGCGACCACAGAACGACACAGCAAGGTCCGTTTCATACCACATATTCGCCCCTCGACGTGTCACGAACGAGAGCCTCCTCGGGCGAAGCCTGAGGGCGCTGTGCGCCGCCGCGGCCGGCGCGACCGCATCGGCCGGCGCGCGCCCGCCGTTGTGGAGCCCGCCGCGCAGCGCTTCCAACCGCTGGCTCAACGCCACCGGCGGTGGTAGCACGCCGAGCCGCAAATCAGTTGGTCGGGAACGAGTCGGACAAGTAGCGGTACCCAGGAACGGCAGCGCGTGATGCCCGCAGACGCTGGCGAACGGAACCTGACGCAACACGACCAGCTGGTTGTAGCCCTCCTCGTCGAAGAACCTGGTCAGGTCGAACTCCCGCGCGGTCAACAGGTCCGGATACGCCCGGCCCATCCGCGCCGGGGTGTCCACAGTGGCCTCGCCGTCCAACCGAAGCCCCAACGCGGTCAGAAACGCAGCGCAGCCGCCTCCGCCGCCGGCAGGTCCATCACGCCCGCCCGCGCACCGGCAGGGGCGGCCAGCACGGTCACCGGGCACCGTCCGATCCCGACGCAGCCACGCCAGCGCCCTCGCCGGCCGGCGTCCGGTAGTCAGCCTGCCGGCGCTCCAGCACCACCCCGACAGTGTCGGCGAACCGCTGCGTGGTCGGGGTCAGGCGCCGCCGTGGCTGTCGTCGTGCGTGGTCTGGTCGAGGTCGTGGAGCTTGCCGCGGACGTCCTCGGCGTCGGGGTGGTGAAGGTCGTCGAGGATGGTCAGGGCGTGCTGCCAGGCGTCGCGGGCGGCGTGGGGGTTGCCGGTGGTGTGGTGGGTGTCACCGAGGTTCGTAAGAGTCGTGGCTTCTTCGTGGCGGTCGCCGAGGTCCCGGTACAGGGTGACGGCGTGCTGGTAGCAGGTGATGGCCTGGGTGTGGTGGCCGAGGTGGTGGTGGGCGTAGCCGAGGCTGTCCCAGGTGGCGGCCTGCAAGGCGCGGTCACCGAGCTTCTGGAGCAGGGGGAGGGCCTGCTGGCAGTAGGTGAGGGCCTGCTGGTGGTCGCCGAGCTGGGCGTGAAACCAGCCGACCTGGTTGAGGGCGTCGGCGTGCCCCCTCTGGTGGCCGGAGGCCTGGGACAGGGCGAGGGCTTGCCGGGCGTGGTCGAGTGCCCGCGTGGGGTGGCCGCGTTGCCCCCATAGGTAGGCAGGTGTGGTGGGCGTGGGCCTGCCCGGCCTGGTCGCCGGCCTGGGCGGCCAGGTCGAGGCCGTGGCTCAGCTGGGAGTGGGCGTCGTCGAGGCGACCCAGCCGGGTGTCGGCGGCAGCAAGGAGGCGGTGGGCGCGGGCCTGCGCGGGTGGGTCGGCCTGCCGGTGGGCGGCGGCCACCGCGGCGCGGCCGGAGGCGGCCTGGTCGTGCCAGTGCCCTCGCCGGTCGAGGAAGGTCCACAGGATCCAGGCCAGCTGCCAGGTGTGGGCGTCGAAACCGGTGGCGGCGGCGTGGGCGACGGCGGCCAACAGCACGGGACGCTCGATGGTGAACCATTCGAGGGCCTGCCGGTGGTCGGTGGGGTGTTCCGGCGTGACCCCGGGCTGCGGTGGCGTGAGGGTGATCGGGTCTCGGGCCGGGTTCAGCAGCCAGTCGGCGGTGTGTGCGGTGTGCAGGTAGTGGTCGAGGATGCGGTGGGTCGCGGCGCGGCGCTGCTGGTCGGGGTCGGTGGTGTGGGTGAGGTCGGTGGCGTAGGCGCGCAGCAGGTCGTGGAAGGTGTACCGGCCGGCGGTGTGCCCGGCTCGCGGACGCGGGCGTGTTGGTGCGGCTCCACCGCGGTCGCCGCCACGAAGTCCCTCAAAGCGCCACGCGGCGCCTGCGGGTCCGGGTTGGCCAGCTCCCGCGCCAGCCGCTCGGCCAGCAGCCGCCGCCGCCGCCGCTCGATCTCCCGCCACTTGCGCGCGACCGCTGACGCCGAATCGTCCCCACCCCGACGCTCGGACCCGGACACCTCGCCCACCACCAACCCGGCACCCGACGGCACCTGTCCAGCAGCGCTTCGCTTCACCCCCACAGCTCGACACCCCCGCCCCGCTCGCGCGAGACACGCCCCACGCACGGTCACCGCCAGGCGCTCAACGCGAACGGCTGACCATGCCGGAACGACCCATAGCTCGACCGCAGCCCAGTCACTGCCGCCAGCGATTCCGCTCAGGCCGTCCTGCGCCACGACGCGCGCGGCTTTCCGTAGGATGCGGGGTCATGACGCGGATGCTCGTGACCGGCGGCGCCGGTTTCATCGGTGCGAATTTTGTTCACTACACCATCAGGAATCACCCGGAATACGAAGTCCGTGTGCTGGACGCGCTGACCTACGCCGGGGATCAGACGACGCTGCAACCGGTAGCCGACCAGATCGATTTCGTCCACGGCGACATCTGCGACGCCGAGTTGGTCAACCGTTTGGTGGCCGACGCGGACCTGATCGTGCATTTCGCGGCCGAATCGCACGTGGACAACTCGCTGCACGACCCGGAGCCGTTCATCCGCAGCAACATCATCGGCACGTACACCTTGTTGGAGGCCCTTCGCCGTCACGGTGGCAGGTTCCACCACATCTCCACCGATGAGGTCTTCGGGGACCTGCCGTTGGACGCCATCGACAAGTTCACCGAGGACACCCCGTACGACCCGTCAAGCCCGTACTCGGCAAGCAAGGCCAGCTCGGACATGCTGGTGCGGGCATGGGCACGCTCGTTCGGGGTCGCCGCCACGCTGTCGAACTGCGCCAACAACTACGGCTCCTATCAGCACGTGGAGAAGTTCATCCCCCGCCAGATCACGAACGTGTTGGTCGGTGACCGGCCGAAGCTGTACGGCGCGGGCGTGAACGTGCGGGAGTGGACGCACGTGGACGACCACAACGCCGCCGTCCACCTGATCTTGTCGCGGGGGAAGGTCGGCGAGACCTACCTGATCGGCTCCGGGGACGAGCGCAGCAACAAGCAGATCCTGGAACTGATCCTCGAACTGATGGGGCAGGCCCCGGACGCTTACGATCATGTCCCGGACCGGCCCGGTCACGATCTGCGGTACTCCAACGACACCACGAAGATCCGCACCGAGTTGGGTTGGCAGCCGGTCTACGGGGACTTCCGGGCGGGGCTGGCCGCGACGATCGACTGGTACCGGCACAACGAGTGGTGGTGGAAGCCGCAGAAGGAAGCCACCGAGGCCAAGTACCGCGTGCTCGGCCGGTGAGCCGACCGCTAATCGGCTGGTCTGCCGCCCGCGAGGTGGGTCAGTAGGCAGATCAGCGACGCGGCGTGGGTGATCTCGTTGCCGGCGATCAACCGGCGCACCTCCGCTGTCGAGGTACGCACCAGCTCGATGCCCGGCTCGGACTCCTGGCCGGGCCGGGCGTCGCGGGCGAGGAACAGGTGCACGGCCGAGGCGACGTTGGTCGGGTACGGGTGGACCAGCCCGAGCGGGGTCCAGGACTCGGCCGTCAGGCCGGTCTCTTCCAGCAGCTCCCGCGCGCCAGCCTGAACGGGTGTCTCACCGGGGTCGATGCTGCCGCTGGGCAGTTGCCAGATGTGCCGGCCGATGGCGTACTTGTACTCGCGGATCAGCCAGCAGTCCGCACCGGTTGTGGCGAGCACCGTTACGCCGTCGCCGCAGCGCAGCACGTTGTACATGCCGGGCGAGCCGTCCACGTCGATCACGGCGTGCTCTTCGACCTTCCACCACGGGCTTTCGTACACGGTGGTCACGGCGGTGGTGACGATCGGCCGGTCCGGATCTTGCATCGGGCCGACTATAGCTGTGCCGGTGGTGCCCACGGCTCGACCGCGACCAGCCGGGCGGGCGGGTCCGGCACCACGTGCGGGGCGATGACCAACGGCAGGTCGGTGCCGAGGATGGCGTCCGCAACGGCCTTGCTGACGTGGAAGCCGAGTGTCATCTTGCCCGTGATCACCGTGTACAGCCCGTAGAGACCATCGGTGATCTCGTGGTCGATCACGTGGTAGCCGGGGTTGATCCGGCCGTCCTCAGCGTGCACGGAGCCCACGTAGTCCGTCTTCCCGGCGACGTAGGCGACCGCCCCCGCAGCGTCCACCGTCTGCGGGGCGAGCGCCGCCACGGTCTGGTGCAGCAACGCGGTGGCCTTGTCCAGGTCGACCGGGAACGCGCGCCGACCGGTGATCTCCGGCTGGACGCCGCCGAAGAACGAGGTGAGGGCACCGCCGCCCGGGGCTGGCATGACCACCGGGCGGTGCAGCTCAGTGAAGATCAGTCCTCGGGTCAGCCAGGACACGGGAAGGTGGATCATCATGTCCAGCCGGGACCGCAACAGCGCCGCCTGCCCAGAGCCGAGGTCGGCCAACAGCCGCGCCGTGCCCGTCCCGGCGGCGATGACCACGTGACGGGCAGGCAAAAGCTCACCGGCGCCGAGCCTCACCCCGGTCACCTTGCCGTCGGCGTGCGCGATGCCGGCCACGGTGGCGCCGGTGTGGATGGTGACCCCGACCGCCAGGCACTGCCCGGCGAGGATGCTCACGATGCGGCGGGAGGAGAACACCCGCTCCCCGATCGCCAGCAGGCTGTAGGTGTCGCGGACCGAGGAGTCCAGGTCGGACACCTCGTCGGGGTCGGCGGTGCGGTGGTCGATGCGGTGCCGGTTCAGCCCGGCCCGGAACTCGCCGACGTCAGCCGCGGGCACGACGTAGATGCTGTGCGCGGCGGGCAGTTCCGCGCCGGCCAGCAGCGCGGAGAACGCCGCGTGCGCCTGCCGGCAGTGGCGGACCACGTGCCCGTGCTGGCGCACATAGAGCGCCCCGGAGTGCAGCATGCCGTGGTTGGCACAGGTCGCGCCGCCGCCCAACCGGTCGGCTTCAACCAGCGCCACCACATGCCCACCCCGGGCCAGCCGAAGCGCGGTGAGCAGGCCCGCGATACCGCCACCGATCACGATGGAGTCGAAGGTGTTCATCACCGCTTGGTCACCACAAACCTGTTGATCACCAACGCGTCGGCCGCGCTGGCGAAGAAGAACCCGAGCGCCTGCTCCGGGGAGGCGACGATCGGCTCCCAACCTGAGTTGAGGCTGGTGTTGAGCACGGCCGGCACACCGGTGCGGGCATGGACCTGTTCGATGAGCCGCCGGTACGCTGACCCGTCCCGGGCCACCGTCTGCGGACGGCTGGTGCCGTCGACGTGCGTCGCCGCGACGATCGACCCTCGGTCCTTGGTGGGCAGGGTGAATGACATAAACGGCGCGGCCGGCGGGTCGGTGAACAGGTCGCCCATGTGCTCGGCGAGCACGGACGGGCCGAAGGGCCGGAACTGCTCGCGCCGTTTGATCTGGTTGACCCGCTTGCGCATGACCTCCGTGGACGGGTCGGCCAGCAGCGACCGGGCACCCAACGCGCGGGGTCCGAACTCCATGCGTCCCTGAAACCAGGCGACGATCTTATGATCGGCGATCAGCGCCGCCGCGTCGGCCGCCGGGTCATCACTCTCGGAGAACCGGACACCGCACTCGCGCAGCAACTCGACCACCTCGTCATCGGGGTAGGCCGGGCCGAGGTGAGTATGCGTCAGCCGCTCGGGCCGGTGGCCGTGCTCGGACGCGACCACCAGCGCGGCACCGAGCGCGGTTCCCGCGTCGCCGCACGCCGGGGCGAGATAGATGTCCTCGAACATGCCCGCCGAGGCGATCGTGCCGGCCGCGACGGAGTTCTCCGCCACCCCACCGGCCAGGCACAGCCGGGTGTCCCGGTCGGTCTTGTGCCGGGCGATGAAGGCCGCCAGCGCCCCGGTAATCGCCTGTTGCGCCGATGCGGCAAGGTCGCGGTGCGCGTCGAGGAGCTGCCCGCCGGGCAGGCGTCGCGGCGGCAGCCCAGGGAGCTGGTCGGCGGCGAACGTCGGCAGTTGATCGGTGTGGAAGACCGGATGCCGACGCAGCGCCTCGGCATGCAGCACCCCGGCGTCCAGGTCCGGAAGCCCTTCGTGGCTGGCCAGGATGTGGCCGAGAGCGATCGACGGCGCCCCGTACGGGGCCAGGCCCATCACCTTGTACTCGTCGTGGTTACTGCGAAAACCGAGGTACTGGGCGATCAGCACGGCGAACAGGCCCAGCGAGTGCGGGAACGGCACCGCCTCCAGCCGCTCCAAGCGAAGCCCATCGGCGCGGAACGCCGCGCACGAGGTACCGTCGCCGGCCTGGTCGGCCGTGACGATCAGGCTCGCCCCGAAGCCGGAGACCAGGTACGCCGACGCCGCGTGCGCCAGGTGATGATCGACGAAGGCCACCGGCGGGGCGTGGCCGAAGTTGTACCACAGGTACGCGTCCAGCCGGGGCGGGAAGTCCGCCCACGTGGCGCGGGGAAACGCCACCTGGTCCACCTCGCACATCGTGATGCCGACCTGGCGCAGGCAGAACCGAATCGCCGCGTTCGGCATCAACCCGACCGCGTGCTTGTACCGCACGAACCGTTCCTCCTCGGCCGCCGCCACGATCCGCCCGTCGTGCAGCAGCACCGCGGCCGGGTCGTGTTCGGCCCTGCCGAGGTTGCCGTGCAGGCCCAGGACATACATCGACGTACCTCCGGTCACTGTGGTTGGCGGGCGTGGTGTTCCTGGTACCAGGCGACCGTTTGGGCCAGCCCGTCCCGCAGAGGCGTGACCGGCTCCCACCCGAACACCGCGCGCGCCCGCGTACCCCGGGTGACCTGACGGGCGATGTCGCCGCGCCGCTCGGGCACGAAGGTGATCAGCGACTCGTCGCGCCCGACCGCCCCGAGCACATGTCGGGTCAGCGACAGCACGTCCAACTCGTGCCCGGTGCCGACGTTGAACACCTGCCCGTGGATGTCGGCGTCCTCGTACAGCGCGGCCCTGACCAGCAGGTCACACACATCATCGACGTAGATCCAGTCCCGGCGCACCGAGCCGTCGCCGGTGAGGCTGATCTGTTCACCGGTGATCGCCTGCGAGATGACCCGTGGGATCAGCCAACCCGGGTACTGATTCGGCCCGTAGATCGTGACCGGGCGGAACGCCACGAACGGCAACCCAGCAAGGGCGTGGAACGCCGACAGGTACGCCTCGTACGCGGCCTTCGCCGCCGCGTACACCGTCGTCGGGCGGATCGGGTCGCTTTCCTGAAGGTCTGGCGAGTCGTTCACGCCGTATACGTCGGCGCTGGACAGGAACAGCAGCCGCCCGATTCCCCTGTCCGCCAACCGGCTCAGATAGCCCGGCGGGTCGTCGGACGAGCTGGCCTGCGGGGCGGTGAAGCTGTTCACCTCGGCCACCAGGTGGATCACCAGATCCCCCGCTCCGAGCACCTGATCGGCCACCGCCGGGTCATAGATCGAGCCCTGCACGAACCGGTAGCGAGGGCTGTTCAGGATCGCGGCCGGGATCTTCTGCACCCCGTACTGCAAGGGGTCGACCAGCAGCACCCGCCCGTACCGAGCGGTTATCTGCGGGTGGCCGTCGAGCAACGGCAGGAGGTTCACGCCGACGAAACCGGCGGCACCGGAGATGACGATGTTGATGGCAGGCTCCTTCGCAGCGGTGGGACGGGGTGCATGCCGGTCGCGGCAGCGACCACGGCCTGATGGAAACTGCTCATCCGCCGCCGTTCGGCGGGCGTGGCCGCGCCCCGGTCCTTACGGATGATCGTCGGATCGGTGGAGATCACCTTGGTCGCGCCCGACGTGCTGATCACGCGCGGGGCGAAGTCGAACCGCAGCGACCCGCCGTGGGCGGGCACCACGAAGTTGAGCGCGCCGGACAGGCCCTTGGCGATCCACGCCTGCCCGGCCGTGACAATCCGAATCGAGTGCGGCGAGTCCCGGAGCTGTGCGGGCGCCAGGCTGCGCGCCAGGTAGCGCAGCACGGCCGCCGACTCGTCGGACAGCCAGCCCGCGCCGCCGGCCTCAAAGGCGGCCAGCCGCTGTTGCCGTTCGGCGCACGGGCGTGGGACGTACCGCTCGTGCCCGGTGGCCCGCTCGGTGCGCCGGTCGGTGAACACCGCAACCAGGTCGAGGTACGTGCGGTGCAGGTCGGCCAGCAGCCCCGCCAAGGCGCGCAGGTCATCGCCGATCGCGTCGTCCAGCGGCGCGTACAAGCTCACGAAGCCGAACCCGGCCACCGCACGCCACCGCGACCGCCCGCCCCGCCCGGCCAGCCACCACCGGACCAGATCCCAAGCCACCACCGCGTACGGCTCGATCAGGGTGAGCCGGTCGAAATGCGACAGTGCCGAGGCGACCGCTGGACGCCGCCGCGCCAGATCCGGCACGTGAACGTGGGTGTGGAACTTCGCGGTCACCGAGTGCGCGTCCGGGGAACTGTCCTGCGGGTTGAACCCGTGCGTCACGTACACGTCGCAGCCAAGCCCAGCAGCCAGCGCCCGCGCGAACGCGACGTGCCAGCCGAACACCGCCACGAACCCTAGTTCGTCCATGTCCAGGTACGAGCGCAGCGGCCTACCGGTCGCCGATCCGAGGTAGACGTTGACATCCCGGTCGCTCCACGTCAGCGACTTCGGCACCACCAGCACGTCCAGGTCGGCCCCCGCGATGCCGCCGCGAAACAGTGTCGGTACCGCCTCCACAAACCCCTGCCACGGCAGCCGATCCGCCACGCTCGCGGGCAGGTAGTTCGGCGCGTACCGCCGGGTGTCCAACGTGTACACCCGGCGCCAGTCCACCCGCGCCAGGTGGGCGGCGATCAGCATGCCGTCGGCCATCTCCACCGGTCACCCGCCACGCGTCCAGCCGTTGACCGCCTCGATCACCCGGTCCGCGTCCACGTCCGTCAAGCCCTTCCACATCGGCAGGCACAGGTGCGTCGCGGCGAAAGCGTCAGCCAGCGGGAAGGCACGGCCCGGCCCGAGCCCGAGGACCGGCTGACGATGCAGCGGCACCTCGTACACGCCCTTCGCGGTGCGGATGCCGGCACTGCGCAGGTGATCGCGGAGCGAGGCCCGCGCGGAGCTGTCCTCGGTCTTGACGATGAACTTGTGCCCGCTGTACCGCACCGCCGGATCGTGTGGCACCCACACCGCTGCGTGGTCGATGCCTTCCACATAGCGGTGAACGAGCTGGTTGGCCCGGTCCAGGCTCGCCGGGAGTCCACGCAGTTGCACCACGCCGAGCGCGGCGTGCAACTCCGACAACCGCCACGCACTGCCGAATGCGACGTGATGCAGGCCGTCGTCCGCCTTCCCCTGGTCGCGGTACCTCCGGCAGTCCCGCGCGAGGTCAGGGTCGGCTGTGGTGATCAGCCCGCCCTCGCCGGTGGTCAACACCTTCGTGGCGAACATCGAAAACGCCGCCGCGACACCGAACGTGCCCGCATGCTGCTCATGCAGCCGGGCGCCATGCGCGTGCGAGGCATCCTCAACCAGCAGCACGCCACGCTCCGCGCACCACGCGCGAATGGTGGGAAGCTCCGGTGACAGGTAGCCGCCGATGTGGACGACGATCAACGCCGCCGTGTCCTGTGCCCCGGCCTCGATCGCGTCCAGGTCCGGGTACAGGCCCGAGTCGTACAACACCGGGCGACACCCCGCCCGCAACGCCGCCTCGGCCGTGGCGTAGTTCGTGTTCGCCGGCACCAACACCGTCGACCCGCCCAGCCCCAAGGCCCGGAGCACGATCTCCAACGCCGCCGTACCGGACGCCACCGCCACCGCGTGCGCGCTGCCGATGAACTCGGCGAAGCGCTGCTCAAGTTCGGCGTTGTTAACCCCGGGGATCAACCACCCGGACTCCAGGACAGCACGAGCGAGAGTGAGGTACTGGTCCACCTCGCTCACGGAGAAGTCCACTCGGAACGGTGCGACCAACTTGTCCATCTTCACCCGTCTCAGAACCGGTCATCGATGCTTCGGCGTGCCGACGATAGTCGGCGATAACAGAACGCGAAAGTGCAATTACACTGTGCTGTCCCGAGGGTCATTCGGGCTCCCGGTCGTAGTGCCAACCCCCCGAGTTCGGCCCGCGGCTCGACCACCGACGTAGTAGCCGCTGTGGTCCGGCAACGTCTCGCCGCGGACCGATGCCTCGGCACGCTGCCCACGTGCCGGCGGTGCGGCGTGCGATATCCGGCCGTCATACCAGCGCGGGTCCTCCCCGGCCGCAGCGATGACCAACGCGGCGTGCGAGCGGACCCGGCACGGCGCCCGCTCGCCGCAGCGCACACACCTCGCGGCCGTGTCGCCGTGGTGGCGCTGGTACAGCTCCACCGCTGTCATGTGCATCGGGGTGCCGTGCAGGTTCGGAATCGGCGTTCCCACCGTCGCGGCCCCCTTTCGTCGCTCAAAAGCCGTTGCTGTGCTTGCCTTTCAGGACGGTGCACGCGCCCGTTCCGGTCTGCGCAACGGTCACGGTGACCCGTTCCCCGCCCTCTCGCCGACTGAGCACGGGCAACCGACCTGCGCGACCATCACGCAGAACCGCGCTTTGGTCTCGGGATCGGCCCGCCGTAGCAACGTGTCCAACGCCGCCTGACTCGTCGGACTGATCGACTGAGCGCCCAAGGGGTTTTCCCACAGCGCGATCGATTTGTGTGTCATCCCGAGCACGCTCGCGAACTCGCGTTTGCTCATCCGGTACGCGGTGCGCAGGGCGAGCACTTCCCGCCACGTCCAGCTACCAACGACCAGATTCGACGGCCGCGCCGCCGCGCCGCGCCGGTCGGTTGCCGCTCCTGCCTCCGCCACGGCCAACGCGCCCTTCGCTCGTCCAGCGAGTACACCCGCGCGCCGCTGGGCAACGACGGCTCATCGACAACGGCCGGCACGACCGGGGTGGGGTCGGTGCCGGACGTGTCGATGAGCACCCGGACGTCTCCGGCGACGATGGCCACCAGTCCCGCCGAGTCGTCGGGGCACACCACCTCGATTGCTCCGCCCGCGCTGACGGTCACCCGTACCGGCGAAAGGCCGGCCATGGAGACGGGTTCGGACAACGCCGTGTCTTGCGCGTCGCCCATTCCGATGTCCGCAACGCTTACCGGCCGGCCGAGCGCCTGCGTCAGGATGCCGGCGATGAGCCGGGGGACCGGGTTACGTGGTCGCTCGCCTTTGTTGATCCAGCGATAGACGCTGGTGTAGTCCTGGCACACCACCGTGACCGCCGTTCCCGCCTGCGCGCTCACGTTCACCTGCACCGCGGCCCCGGCCATCGCCTCCGGCATCGCGACCCCGGCAACCGCCTCGGCCACCGGCACGGCGGGCGGCGCCATGCCCGCAGCAGCCGTCGCCTCAATCTCGCGTGCCTCGCTGGACGCGTCCGCTTCGCCCTCCGCGTCGTCGTTGGCGTGCCCGTAGGTCTTGAACAAGCCAAGTTCGGCATCGGTGTCCCGGCCGAGCACCGCCCGCAACGCGGCGCGGTAGTGCGCCGCCGGCCATCGATACTCGCCGCGTGCAAGTCTGCCGGACGGGCAGCCACTGAGCCGTGGTGAGGTTCAGCGGGACCGGGGCGGACCGGTGCTCGCCCCCGGCGCCGGGCCGGTAGCCGTTGGCTTGGCTGGCCGGGTCGGCGGTGCACCGGGATCGGTCGCACCACGGCGGGTGTCGGTCGGCGCGGCTGGTTGGGGTCGGGTGTGGTTGGGGGTCGGTGTGTTCGGGTGTGCGGATCATGGTGTGAAGTCCTTTGCTGGCAAGGGGTTCGGGTCGCCCGCCGGGGCGCGAGGCGCGCGCCATCGGCCCGGCCCGGCCCGCTCGGCGGGCCGGGAAGGTCAAGGGGTTACGGGGACCGGCGGGCGGTCGATGCCGCAAGGTCGGTCAAGGTGCGCGCGGACCGCCCGGGGCACCGGACAGGTCACAGCGCGGCCGGGTCGGTCGTCAATGCGCGGGTGTCGATCAGCCCCGGTGCCGTACGCTGGACACGCGCCAATGGGCCGGGGGAAGTCGGTGCCGGTGCCCGCCGGGCGGGTGGACCGGGGTCCGCCTATCGGATCAAAACGGTTCGATCCGGACGGAAATTTGTGGGTTAGTTTTCCGGGTTCGGCTTGCCGACCCCCGCCGTGCCGGAGACCGCGGAGATCACCACCGCGGTCGGCGCCTCGGACGCCGCGCCGGCCAGGACCGCGTCGAGGCGGGCAAGGTGCTCGCCGCGGCCGGCGAAGCCGTACACGTCGGCGGGTAGCTGCGCGGGGACTACCGGCGGCCTGGCCCGGCGGGCCGGTGCCGGCGTGGGCGCGGTGCCGGCGTGCAGGATCGTCTCGTTCAGGCGCGGCGGCCCCACCGGCAGGACCTGGCCGGCGGCGAGCACCTGAACCGGCCCGAGCAGCCGAATCTCCATCACACCCCGCCCGGCCCTTTGCGCCGCATTCGCCCCTTGACGTGGTCACCGGAGGTGCTTATCGCACCACAACCAGCGCCAAGACGCGCCAAGTCTGCGACCCAACCGGGGGTCGCAGCCTCGAAGGGCGCAGCACCGCGCAGCCCTCCGCCCGACAGGGGGACCCACCGATGCGCTGGTCACCTCCACCCGCACCCCTCCCCGCCGCGGCAGCCGCCGCCCCCACCGCCGCCTGGTTCGCGGTCCCCGCGGCATCCGCCCAGGCCGGCCCCGTCCCGTCCCGATCGTCCCGCGTCGCCCCACCCGGCACCGACGCCCGGCGTGCACCGCCGCGAGCACCCGCCGCAGGGCCGACCGTCGCACCCGTCGGCGTGCACGATGCCCCGATCACCGCTGCCCACGGCCACGAACACCGCTCACCCGGCTGGTCGGCTACCTGCTCACCGCACACGCCGACGCCTGCTGCGCGACCTGCGCCGCAACGCCGAATAGGCCGCCCAAGCCCGCGCCGCACCCACCCTCCAGTCCTGGATGGACAGCCACAGCCGCTGAATGCCTCGGTATTCCGGCCCCGACCCGGTCACCTGTCAGGGGGTGTGGGCGGTGGCTGCTGGCCGGGTCGGGAGCCCGTTCGGCTGATCCGGTCGTCGTCGGCCAGGGCCCGGTCGGTCTCGTGCTGGTGCGCCTCCTCGATGGCGTGCACCGCCTCCGAGATCACTGGCAGATCCACCGGTCGGCGCCCGTGGATCAGGAGGCGGATCAGCGGCCACAGCAGCACGATCGCGATGACGGTATAGGTGGTGACCGAGAGCCATGTGTTCACCAGCCCGGTCAGCGCGCCGTCGCTGATCTGCAACGCGCGCCGCATCTCCACCTGGGCCCGTGGGCCGAGGATCACCGCGATGATCGCGGGCACCACCGGCAGGCCGAAGCGGCGCATCCGAAAACCCAGCAGCCCGATGACGAACAGGATCGTCAGGTCCACAGTGGATGCGTTGACCGAGTAGGCGCCGACGCTGGCGAAGAACAGGATGCCGGCGTAGAGGTAGGGCCGGGGAATGCGCAACAGCCTCGCCCAGATCGGGGCGAGCGGCAGGTTAAGGGCGAGCAGCATGGTGTTGCCGATGAGCAGGCCGGCGAGCAGGCCCCAGACGAGCTCGGGCTCATTTTCCAGCAGCAGCGGCCCCGGCTGGATTCCGTACTGCTGGAACGCGGCGAGCAGCACCGCCGCGGTCGCGGTCACCGGGAGGCCGAGGGTCAGCAGGGGGACGAAACCGCCCGCCGCCGAGGCGTTGTTGGTGGCCTCAGGCCCGGCGACACCCTCGATCGCGCCGTGCCCAAACTCCTCCGACTGCTTCGACAGCCTCTTCTCCATGGCGTAGGAGAGGAAGGTCGGGATCTCCGCCCCGCCGGCGGGAAGCGTGCCGAACGGGAAGCCCACGGCGGTCCCGCGCAGCCAGGGCTTCCACGACCGGCGCCAGTCCTCGCGTCCCATCCGGGCACGTCCGACCGGGATGACGTCGGCCGACCTGCGACGCAGGTGGGCGGCGACCCACAGCGCCTCGCCGACCGCGAACAGGCCGACGGCGACGACCACCAGGTCGATGCCGTCCGCGAGTTGCGGGACGCCGAAGGTGAGCCGCTGCTGCCCGGTGACCCGGTCCAGCCCGATCAGCCCGATGGTGAGGCCGAGCCCGAGCGAGGCGTAGCCGCGCACCCGCGAGGAGCCGAGCACGGAGGTGACCGCGACGAAGGCGAGGACCATGATCGCGAAGTAGTCCGGGGAGCCGATCTTGACGGCGAGATCGACGATGGTGGGGGCGAGCACGACCACCAGCAGCGTCCCGATGGTGCCGGCGATGAAGGACCCGATCGCCGCGGTGGCGAACCGCGCGGCGTCGGCCTCGCCCTGATCCGGCTCGTCTGCCAACGGCGCGGCGGTGACGTGACCGTGCGCAACGAGGGCGGCGCAGTCTTCGTCGCCAGGCTGCCAGTGCCGGGGAACGCGCTGTCCAACGTGCCGTCGACGGTGCCGTCGTGATCCGCGTCCTCGCCGTCGACGACGACTTCATGGTCGCCAAGGTGCACAGCCGCTTCGTCGAGCGCACCCCCGGCTTCGCCGTCGTCGGTGTGGCGCACACCGGCGCGGAGGCGGCCGGTGGCCAGCGCCGCCGTCGCAGGCACCGGCGACTGGCAGAAATGGATGATGCCGTTCCTTCTCCCACCCCGGCCGGCGACCCGCCGGCAAGATCACCGGGAATCGGTCAGCTAGGACAGCCGTACGACGCCCTCGTCCCGGACCTGTACGAGCTCTCCCCGCTCCGGGTCGAATGACTGTGCTACGACTACCGCAGCGGCATCGCCGCGCCGGTAGGCGCCGGTCTCTCCGACGACCTGGACGCTCCACGGGCTTGCGCCGGGGCAGAACAGGCTCGCCGCGAACGATGCCACCGTGACGCGCTTCCCGACCTGCTGGCGCAAGGTCCCGAAGATGTCGACGTTGGCCTCGTGCGAGCAGGTGAGCGCGCCGTGGATGGTGGCCACCCCGGCGCGGTCCACCGATCCGGTCGGATCGACGCTCACCGACAGCACCACCAGTGGCGGCGCCTCTCTGATCGACAGCACCAGGGTTCCGCCCGGGCTGCCGTCGAAACTGCCCGCCATGAAGAGGTAGGTCACCCCGGCCCGCGCCGGGAACAGGATGCGAGACTGCAGTCCCTGGGAGTCGTCGTTGCAGGCGACCTGCTGGAGCGCTCCGCGGATGCCGGTGTACGCCGAGAGCGTCGTGTCGTAGTCGCTGCCGAAGGTGTTGGCGGCGATGTCCATGTCCGCGCTCGGGGTGAACGAGTACCAGACGGTGCTCCCGTTGCCGGCGCAGAACGGGTCGTCCGGCGCCGTCGTCGCCTCCGTCGTGTCGGTCGTGTCGCCGAACGGCAGCGCGGCGATCACCACGGCGCTGTCGAAGTCGTCGTTGGCGGGCGGTGCGGCCGCCGCTGGCATCGTGCCCAATGCCAGCAGCGCCAGCACTGACAGCACCGCGACGGCGACCCGTGCCGCTGCGCGTCGAGCCATGTCTGAGCACCTCCTCGGGCTCACCGGCGAGCCACCGCGACGTTGGCGTCGCCGAGGGAATTGTCTCCCCAGGCGACCGCGACCCCCGGTTGGGATCCGGTGGCGTCCGCGGCCACGGCGTTGTAGTCGCCCATGTAGAGGGGGTTGACGACGAGGTCCTGCCATCCGGTGACCGGCGCGAAGTTCCTCGTCGTCAGCCGTGTGTTGGTCCAGTTCTGGCCGCCGTCGTTGGAGTTCGCGACGAACTGGTCGATGAGGAAGTTGCGGGGGTCGCGCCGACGGTCGGAGTAGGTGACCCACACGGCGCCTGACCGGTCGACGTCAAGGCCGGGCTGGAACTGGTCGATGCCGAGGGTGGGGTCGTCGTCGTTCACCCGCACCGGGCTCGACCAGGCGGCCCCAGCATTCGTCGAGCGGGCGAGCAGCACATCACCGAAGCAGTACTTGGGGGTGCCGTCGCAGAAGCCGAACGGATCCGGCTTCGACCTGTTGCGACCGTCCTGCCACGAGACGTACACCGAGCCGCGGCGCGCACCGGCCGAGCGGTCCACGGCGAGGCCCTGCAGGTCCGGTCCGCCGCGGAACAACCCTTGCAGCGCGAACGCGTCGCCGATCGGGGTGACCGAGTTGACGACCGTCGCCGCGCCGAAGGTGTCGCCGAGATCGACGGAGCGGCGGATGCGGATGTCGCGGGTCACGAAGTCCGCGCCGTACCGCTCCCAGGCGACGTAGAGGTCGTCGCCGAGCCCCGGCTCGACCAGCGAACCCTGCACGGACCCGTCGGCGCCGCACAACTCCTCGAGAACCAGCGGCGCGGTCCAGGTGGCTCCGCCGTCGCTCGAGCGGACATACTCGATCGCCGTCCGCACGTCATCGAGGCACGGCCCCGCGCCTTCGAAGCCGGAGAAGTCGAAGTCCGTGTAGCTCACGTGCACGACGTCGTCGGCGGGCGACGCGGTCGGGCCCGGTTCGACGGCCATCCACTCCTTGTCGAGGAAGTGGGTGAAGGCGTTCTTCGACACCGCCAGCACGGCTCCGCCGAACGAGGCTCCCCCATCGGTGGACTTCGATACGGCGATGCTGCTGTTCATGAAGGCGAAGCCGGCGCCGGTCTCGGCGGCGAGCGAGGAGTAGTAGAACGTCGAAGGGCTGGAGCAACCGACGACCGGGTCGCCGAACAGGTCCACGAACATGTCGCCGGCGGGCAGCGGGTCGGCGAGGAGTGCGCCGAGATCGGTGTACGAGCTGCCCGAGGTCGTGGACCGGGACAGGCCGTTGAAGCTCAGGCTGCCACTCGGGCTGGCAGCGAGAAACAGTGTGGCGGCGAAGCTGCCCGAGTCGTTGAAGCCGAGGACGGCGTTCGTCCCGCACCAGCCGACGCTCGTCTCGCTCTGCGTCATCCCGGTCAGGCGGGAGGCGAAGTCCTCCGCGGCGAAGGGATCGCTGCCCGATCCCTGGGGCAGCGCCCTCGGCCCGCTGGGCGTTCCCTTCACGCCGGCGGCCTTTGCTTTCTTCACCTGGTCGACCTTCTCCGCGAGCGTCGTCAACGTCGTGCCGCCGCCAGACAGGAAGGCCTTGCGTACCTCCGGGCGGAGCCGTGCGAGGAGGTCCTGTCCGATGGCCGCCAGCGCGTCCAGGTGTCGTGCACTCACGCTCTGCGGCTGTCCCGCATCCGGCGCGGCCAGCGGCGTGCCGCCCGGGATGACGAGTAACGCCGCAACGCTGGCGACCACCGCAAGCTGAGGCGTGCGCTTCACGGGTAACTCCCCTCCGGGTGCGAACCGCCTGCAGGTGCAGTCGGGCGCGCCAGCGAAGCGATCTGGACAGAAGGAGGGACAAAACCTGACCGGCATGTTACGCCAAAGAACTGGTCAACGGGGCTTCTCAGTCATCTTGCCGTCCACTTCGCGACCGTGTGGGGTGCATCCTCACGATCTGGCCCCTGAACAGGCACGGTGGCTCCACCGCCAGGCATGGCCGCGACGGCCTGCACAACCTTGTCGGAGGCCACACCGGCGACTCACCGTCGCCGGAGGGCCCACCACACCGGCTGGCCGACCGCTCTTCCAACCTTCGGCGATGTCTGGTGGATATGGGCCCGACATGCGGCGGGGTGAGGGCCCTCGGGCGGACCAGAGGTGGCAGCCCGGGGGGGCGGCCGCTCTCCGCTCCCCCGGGCTGGTCAGGGGCGCCTGGCCGGGCGGCTATGCGGTGCGGAGCCAGGCGGCGGCGTCGGTGGCGAGCATGCCGTTGGTGACGGGCGCGCTGGCCAGGATGATCTTGCGGTGCGGCGGCAGGGCCACCTCGGTGCGGGAAAGGTTCACCACGCAGGCGAACGCGTCGCCGCGGGCGAAGGACAGGACGTCGGCAGCGGCGGTCAGCCAGCGCAGCGGGCCGTCGCCGAGATCGGGCTCGCGGCGGCGCAGGCGCAGAGCGCTGCGGTACAGCTCGAGCATGGAGCCCGGCTCGCCCTGCTGGCGGGCGACGGTGTACGCCGTCCACGCGGCTGGCTGGGGCAGCCAGGGCGGCGCGGTCGCCCCGGCCGGGCTGAACCCGAAGGGTGGCGCCTCACCGGACCACGGCATCGGCACCCGGCAGCCATCGCGTCCCAGGTTCTCGCCGCCAGTCTGGTGGAACATCGGGTCCTGGCGCAGCTCGCGCGGGATGTCCTCGACCTCGAACAGGCCGAGCTCCTCGCCTTGATAGATGTACGCCGAGCCGGGCAGCGCGAGCAGCAGCAGCACGGCAGCGCGGGCGCGGCGGGTGCCGAGCGCGAGGTCGCTCGGTGCGCCGAGCTGGCGGTACCCCAGGGAGAAGCGGGTGTCCGCCCGCCCGTACCGGGTCACATGCCTGATCACGTCGTGGTTGGACAGCACCCAGGTCGCCGGCGCGCCGACCGGCGCGTGCAGCGCGATGCCGTCGTCGATGGCCTTGCGAAACGCCGGCGTGGTCCACGGGCAGCCGAGAAAGTCGAAGTTGAACGCGGTGTGCAGCTCGTCCGAACGCAGGTAGCGAACGAACGACTCGGGCGCCTCGGGCAGCCACACCTCGCCGATCAGCGCCCGCGGCTCGGGGTAGCTGTCGGCGATCCGCCGCCAGGAGCGGTACACCTCGTGCACCTCGTCGCGGTCGGCGAACGGGTGCGGGTGCGGCGGGTCGGCCGGGTCGAAGTCGGCCAGCGCCGGGTCCTTGACCAGCAGCGCGGCCGAGTCGATCCGCACCCCGTCCGCGCCCCGGTCGAACCAGAACCGCAGCACGTCCTCGAAGTCCTCGCGGACCTTCGGGTTCTCCCAGTTGAGGTCGGGCTGGCCGGGGGCGAACAGGTGCAGGTACCACTCGCCGGGCAAGCCGTCGGGGTTCTTGGTGCGGGTCCACGCCGGCCCGCCGAAGATCGACCGCCAGTTGTTCGGCGGGAGCTCGCCCCGCTCGCCGCGGCCGGGCCGGAACCAGAACAGCTCGCGTACCGCCGCGCCGGGCCCGGCCTGCAGCGCCTCCTTGAACCAGACGTGGGCGTCCGAGCAGTGGTTCGGCACGATGTCGACGATGATCCGGATGCCGAGGTCGTGGGCGTCCCGGATCAGCAACTCGGCCTCCGGCAGCGTGCCGAACAGCGGGTCTATCGCCCGGTAGTCGGCAACGTCGTAGCCGGCGTCGGCCATCGGCGAGGCGTACCACGGGTTAACCCAGACCGCGTCGACGCCCAGATCGGCGAGGAAGCCGAGGTGAGCTCGGATTCCGGCCAGGTCTCCCACGCCGTCGCCATTGCCGTCGGCGAAGCTGCGTGGGTAGATCTGGTAGATGGCCGCCGACCGCCACCAGCGGTCCGGCGCTCGGCTCGACATGCTCATCCCTTCAGGGATCCGGTGGTCAGGCCAGCCACGATGTTCTTCTGGAAGACGAGGAAGAAGATGACGGTCGGAATTGCGGCGATGACGGCGCCGGCGATCACCACGTTCTGCGTCAGCCCGGTGGAGAACGCGTAGATGCCGACGTTCACCGTGCGCTTCCCTGGCGCCGGCTCCACCAGCAGCGGCCAGAGGAAGTCCTTCCACACCGCGGTTACCGAGAAAATCGAGACCACGCCGAGAATGGGCCGGGCCATCGGGAGCACTACGAACAGCAGGGTTCGCAGCGGCCCGGCGCCGTCGATCGCGGCGGCTGCCATGAGGTCCTCCGGGATCGAGTCGAAGAACCGCTTGAGCAGGAATATGTTGAACGCGTTGGTCACCGCGGGCAGCCAGATCGCCCACGGCGTGTTGAGCAGGTTCACGTGCAGGACCGGCAGGTTGATCACCGTCACGTACTGCGGGATGACCAGCACTGTCGCGGGGATCATCAGGGTGGCGAGCATCAGGCCGAGGATCGCCTTGCCGAGCACGGGGCGCAGCTTCGAGAACGCGAACGCCGCCGCGACGTCGAGGACGAGCTGGAACGCGAGCGCTCCGAATGCGTAATAGATGGTGTTCCACATCAGCCGGGCGAGGCTGAGCGCGGTCCACGCGTCGGCGTAGTTGCGCGCCTCCGGATGCTTCGGGTAGAACGTCGGCGGCACCTGCGCCACCTCGTGGCCCGACTTGAGCCCGCCGATCACCATCCAGTAGAGCGGCCCGACGAACACGAGGGTGAACAGCACGACGGTCAGCACGACCAGGACCCAGTAGACCCTCTTCCCGCCCGGCCCGTTGAGCCGCGCGGGCGAGATCAGGGTGCGGGTCGCCGGTTGGATCTGTGCCATGCCCCTACCCCTCGTCCTGCTTCGGGCTCAGCCGGACATACACCGCGGAGAAGCCGGCCAGCACGACGAGGAGCATGACGCCGAGGGCGGCCGCGCCGTTCAGGTCGTTCTGCCGGAACGCGTGCTGGTACATCAGGTAGACCACGGAGGTCGTGGAGTCCTCGACACCGGCGCCGCCGGCCAGGATCAGCGGCTCGATGAACAGCTGCATGGTCGCGACAACCTGCAGCAGGAACATCAGCGACAGGATCAGCCGGGTCTGCGGGACGGTCACCGTCCAGATGCGACGCAGCACGCCGGCTCCGTCCAGTTCGGCCGCCTCGTACAGCTCGCCGGGAATGTTCTGCAGCGCCGCGAGGTAGATGAGGATCGCGGCGCCCATGTTCATCCAGGTGGACGCGATGACCAGGGACGGGATGGCCATCGTCGTCGACTGGGTCCACTGCGACGTGGGCAGGTGCAGCGCATGCAGGAGGTAGTTGAAGATCCCGGCGCGGCTCGGGTCGTAGGCGTACTTGAAGAGGAACAGCGCGGAGGCCGGCGGCAGCATCACCGGGAGGTAGACCAACGCCCGCAGGAACCCCTGGGCGTGGCGCAGCTCGTTGAGCAGGATAGCGACCAGAAACGGCAGTGCATAGCCGAACAGCAGCGCCAGCACGGTGAACGTGGCCGTGTTTCGCCACGCCGCGGGGAAGCTGGGGTCGTGCCAGAGTCGGATGTAGTTCTGCCAGCCGACCCACGTCGTCACGCCGCGGCGGGTCCGCTGGAAGCTCATGACGAACTCGCGGACCATCGGGTACCAGGAGAAGACCGCGAAGCACAGCACCGCGCCGAGGAGGTACGCGTGGCCGGTCAGCGCGTCGGTCATCGTGCGGCGCAGGCCGCGCCGGGACCGCGCGGTGGTCATGGTGCGCGGTCCCGGCGCTGGGGTCGTCGGCCGGAGCGCGGTGGTGACCACGGCGGTCTTCGCAGTGACGCCGGGTCCCACGCGCGATGCGGTCACTTCCCCGCGACCAGCAGGGTGTTGACCTTGCTCTCCGCCGTCTTCAGCAGTCCGGAGATGTTGGCGCCGGACTGGGTGAGGGCGGCCGACATGCTCGCGTCGAGCACCGCGTAGACCGCCTGGGCCTGCGGGGGCTCGGTCTTGATGGCGACCGGGTTGTTGACGAACGGCGCATAGTCGTTCAGGTCGAGGTTGGTGTTGGCCCGCTTCAGCTCGTCGTCCGTCTTCCACACCGCGCTGCCCGGCACCCAGATCTGCGGCTGGGGCAGGCCGACCGGCAGGCCCATGGCCTTCTGGGCGGCGTAGTTGAACTGGCCCACGCCGGGGGTCAGCTCCTCGTAGTTGACCCAGGCCACACCGGCCCGGATCTGCGCCGGCGTGAGCCCCTTCTTGAAGAAGTACCCGTTACCGCCGCCCAGCGTGGCCTTCGCCGGACCGTTGTCGCCGGGCATCGGGCCCATCGCCCAGTCGCTGAACTTGCCGTGGAAGGTCTTCACGATCGCCGTGATCGAGTCCGGCGCGCCGATGTACATGCCCACCTTGCCGGCCGCGGCGTTGGTCAGCAGGTCAGGCCACTGCAGCAGCTGCTTGGTGCCCATGCTGTTGTCGGTGAAGCGCATGTCGTGCAGCGTGCGGAGCACGGACTGGCCCATGTCGTTGTTGAACGCGGCCGACTTGCCGTCGTCGCTGACCATCTGGCCGCCGCGCGAGTACAGCTCGGCGGTGAAGTGCCAGCCGCCGGTGTTGCCCGCGCTGTAGTCCGAGTAGCCGGCGATGCCGTTGCCCAAGGCGGCGATCTTCTTGGCGTCGGTGGCGACCTCCTGCCACGTGGTCGGCGGCTTGGTCGGGTCGAGGCCGGCCTGCCGGAACAGGTTCTTGTCGATGACCAGGCCCATCGTGTAGGCGGAGTACGGCAGCGCGTACAGCTTGCCCTGGTCGGTGAACACAGCCTTGGCGCTGGGGAGCAGGCTGTCCCAGTACGGAACGGTCGAGGAGTTGACGTACGACGTGATGTCCTCGGCCTGGCCGGCGTCGAGCACCTGGTTGAGGTCGGTCATGTACCCGTAGAAGACGTCGGCCTGGGTGCCGCCCTGCAGCCGGGCGGTGAAGTCGGGCGGGTTGTTGCACTGGCTGCCCACCGAGATGCTCTTCACGGTGATGTCTGGATGCAGCTTCTGGAACGCAGCCACGTCGGCGTTCCACTGCGCGAGCGACTTCCCGTCGTTGTCCGTCTTCAGCGGCGGGCAGTCGATGACGATCGTCGTCTTCCCGCTGCTGGCGCTGCCGGACTTGTCGCCGCCGCTGCCGCACGCGGCGAGGCTCAGTGCAACGGTGGCCGCGAGCGCGAGCGCCCCGACCGTCCGGTAGTGCTGTCCGGACATCTCGTCCATCCTTCCCGGGGGGAGGCCGCGCGCCGCCGCGGTGGCCGCTGCGGTGCCGGACACTGTAGCCATCTGGATGCAACACAGCAAGATACCGACTTAACTTTGCAAAGAATCGATACAGATCTTGCAGCAGAAGCCCCAGAGGCATAGCGTCGGGTCGAAACTGTGAAACACGGCGACGAGTCGTCGTGTCCCCTCTCGGCCGTCTCGACGTGCGCCGGCCTGGCCGGCCCGCCGGACCGCTCCGGTCGAGTCCGCGCGCCCTCGCGGCACATCCCGGGCCCGGACGAGACGGAGGATGCCATGCGCACAAGGCGGACAGCGTGGCCAGCCGCGGTCGTGGTGATGGCCGGCCTGCTCCTCACCGCAGGGCCGGTCCCATCCGCCGTCGCGGCGGGCGGCCCCAACCTGGCGGCGGGCAGGCCCACCTCGGCGAGCAGCTCGAACGGCCCGTACACGGCCGCCAACGTCGACGACGGCAGCCAGTCGACGTACTGGGAGAGCACCAACAACGTCTTCCCGCAGTGGGTGCAGGTCGACCTGGGCGGCGTCACGAGCATCGACCAGGTCGTGCTGCGGCTGCCGGCGAGCTGGGGCGCCCGCACCCAGACCCTGACGGTGGCGGGCAGCACCGACAACGCCGGCTTCTCGACCATCGTCGCCTCGGCCGGGTACGCCTTCGACCCGGCGTCGACCAACTCCGTCACCATCGACTTCGGGGCGACCAACACCCGCTACGTGCGGGTCACCATCACGGCCAACACCGGCTGGCCGGCGGGCCAGCTCGCCGAGTTCGAGATCTACGGTGCCGGCAGCTCGTCGACCAACCTGGCCCGGGGCAAGACCATGTCGGCGAGCAGCTTCGCGCAGACCTACGCCCCGGGCAACGCGAACGACGGCGACCGGTCCAGCTACTGGGAGAGCGCCAACAACGCGTTCCCGCAGTGGCTGCAGGTCGACCTGGCCGCGTCGGTGAGCGTGAACAAGGTCGTGCTCAAGCTGCCGGTGTCCGGCTGGGGAGCGCGCACCCAGACGCTGTCGGTCCAGGGCAGCACGGACAACGCGAACTTCACCACGATCGTCGCGTCGGCTGGGTACGCCTTCGACCCGGCCACCAACAACACCGTCACGGTCTCGTTCGGGGCCGCCACCACCCGGTACCTGCGGCTGACGTTCACCGCCAACACCGCCTGGCCGGCCGGGCAGGTCGCGGAGCTCGAGGTGTACGGACCGTCCACTGGGGACACTCAGCCGCCCACGGCGCCGAGCGGCCTCGCGTTCACCGAGTCGACGCCCGGTCAGGTCGTGCTGACCTGGCACGCGTCGACCGACAACGTCGGCGTCACCGCCTACGACATCTACGCCAACAACGCCCTGCTGACCAGCGTGCCCGGCACGGCGCTGAGCTATACCGACACCGAGCCGGTCAGCCTGACCGTCGCCTACTTCGTCCGGGCGCGGGACGCGGCCGGCAACCAGTCGGGCAACAGCAACAGCGTCACCCGGCAGGGGCAGACCGGCGACACCCAGCCGCCCACTGCGCCCAGCAACCTCGCCTACACCCAGCCGCAGTCCGGCCAGATCAGGCTGACCTGGGGCGCGTCCACCGACAACGTGGGCGTCACCGGCTACGACGTCTACCTCAACGGGTCGCTGCTGGCCGGCGTCGGCGGCACCGTCCTCACCTACACCGACAGCCAGCCGGACGCGGCGACCGTCTCCTACTACGTCAAGGCCCGGGACGCGGCCGGCAACGTCTCCGCGGCCAGCAACACGGTCACCCGGGTCGGCAGCGGCGGCGCCAACCTCGCGGTCGGCAAGCCGGTCACCGGCTCGCCCAACACGTACATCTACTACCCGACCAATGCGAACGACAACGACCTGACGACGTACTTCGAAGGCTCCACCTACCCGAGCACGCTGACCGTCAGCCTCGGCGCGAACGCCGACATCACCGCGGTGGTCGTCAAGCTGAACCCGGACCCGATCTGGGCCACCCGCACCCAGACGATCCAGGTTCTCGGCCGGGAGCAAAGCGCGACGCCGTTCCAGTCGCTGTCCTCGCCGGCGGTCTACACGTTCAACCCGTCGACGAACGGCAACTCGGTGACGATCCCGGTCAGCGCCCGGGTGGCCGACGTCGAACTGTCCATCACGTCCAACTCCGGCGCACCCGGCGGCCAGGCGGCCGAGTTCCAGATCATCGGGACCCCGGCGCCCAACCCGGACCTGACCGTCACCGGCTCGTCGTGGTCGCCGGCGTCCCCTGTGGAGACCGACTCGATCACCACGTCCGCGACGGTCAAGAACATCGGCACGGCCCCGGCCGGCGCCACGAACGTCAACTTCTACCTGGGCACCGCCAAGGTGGGCACCGCCGCGGTCGGCGCCCTGGCGGCCGGCGCGTCGACCACCGTCTTGGCGAGCATCGGCACCCGCGCCGCCGGCAGCTACCAGCTCACCGCGAAGGTCGACGAGTCCAACGCCGTGATCGAGCTGAACGAGGGGAACAACAGCTACACCAACCCGACGTCCCTTGTGGTCAGTCCGGTGCAGAGCTCGGACCTGGTCGCGTCGCCGGTGAGCTGGACGCCGGGCAACCCGGCGGGCGGCAACACGGTGACGTTCTCCGTCGCGATCAAGAACCAGGGCACGGTCGCGTCCGCCGGCGGCTCGCACGGCATCACGCTCACCCTCATCAACGCCAACGGAGCCACCGTCACCACGCTGAGCGGCGCGTTCTCCGGCGTCATCGGCGCCGGCGTCACGACCAGCCCGGTCACCCTCGGCACCTGGACCGCGGCCAACGGCCGCTACACGGTGCGCGTCGTCATCGCGGTCGACGCCAACGAGCTGCCGATCAAGCAGGCCAACAACACCAGCGACACCCCGATGTTCGTCGGCCAGGGCGCAAACATGCCGTACGACATGTACGAGGCGGAGGACGGCAGCCTCGGCGGCGGCGCCGCGGTCATCGGTCCGAACCGGACGATCGGCGACCTGGCCGGCGAGGCGTCCGGCCGCAAGGCGGTCACGCTGAACTCCACGGGGGCCTTCGTCCAGTGGACGTCCCGGGTGCCCACGAACACGTTCGTGGTGCGCTACTCCATCCCGGACGCCGCGGGCGGAGGCGGGATCAGCTCCACATTGGACCTGTACATCAATGGCACGCTGGTTCAGCCGGTGAGCCTGACCTCGCACTACGCCTGGCTGTACGGGGCCGAGGCGGCGCCGGGCAACTCGCCGGGCGCCGGCAGCCCGCGGCACATCTACGACGAGGCGCACGTGCTGCTGCCCGCGTCCTACCCGGCCGGCAGCGTCATCAAGCTGCAGAAGGACTCCGCCAACGGCTCGCAGTACGCGATCGACTTCATGAACCTGGAGCAGGTCTCGCCGGTGCCGAACCCGGACCCGGCACACCTGACGGTGCCGGCCGGGTTCGCCCAGCAGGACGTGCAGAACGCGCTCGACAAGGTCCGGATGGACACCACCGGCACGTGGACCGGCGTCTACCTGCCCACCGGCCAGTACTCGGTCTCCGGCAAGCTGCTGGTCTACCAGAAGCCGGTCCGCGTCGTCGGCGCCGGGGTTTGGTACACCCAGTTCAACGCCCCGTCCGGGCAGGAGAACACCGACGCCGACTGGGACCTGCAGAGCGGGGCGAGCGGCTCGTCGTTCACCGGCTTCGCCTGGTTCGGCAACTACGACTCGCGCATCGACGGGCCGGGGCACACCTGGGACCTGCGCAACCAGTCGAACATCACCATCGACGACGTCTGGGTCGAGCACCAGGTCGTGGCCGTCTGGGGCGCGGCCAACGTGCAGAACTCGACGTTCACGAACATGCGGATCCGCAACACGTTCGCCGACGGCATCAACCTCACCAACGGCAGCCAGGGCAACCTGATCAGCAACGACGAGGCCAGGACGACCGGTGACGACAGCTTCGCGCTGTTCGCCGCCCTCGACCAGAACCCCGGCGACCTGAAGAACAACACGATCCGGAACGTGACCGCGCTGACGCCGTGGCGGGCCGCCGGCATCGCGGTCTACGGCGGCTACGCCAACACGGTGCAGAACTTCTACGTCGCCGACACCCTCTGCTACTCGGGCCTGACGATCAGTTCACTGAACTTCGGGTTCCCGTTCGAAGGGTTCGGGGCCAGCCCGCCGACCACGATCGCGAACTTCTCCCTCGTCCGCGACGGCGGCCACTTCTGGGGCAACCAGGTGTTCGGCGCGATCTGGGTCTTCTCCGCAACCCAGCCGTTCCAGGGCATCCGGGTGAACGACGCCACGATCACCAACCCCACGTACTCCGGCATCATGTTCCAGACCGACTACGCGAACGGCACCGCGCTGTACCCGGTCACCGACACCATCTTCACGAACACCACGATCACCGGCGCGCAGCAGAGCGGCGACCAGTTCAACGCCAAGTCCGGCTTCGGCATCTGGGCCAACCCCATGCCGGAGCCCGGCCAGGGCCCGGCGGTCGGCTCGGTGACCTTCAACCACCTCGTCGAGAGCCAGAACTTCATCGACATCGAGAACAGGACGACCACGTTCACCATCACCGTCAACCCGTGACAGCGGTCTCATACGTGTCATTCCAACAGTCCGCAAGTTCTTGCGGTTCCGATGCACTAGGGTTGCAGGGGTGACGCAACGACTCGCCGAGGTGGCCAAGTATGTCGGCGTGAGCGAGGCGACGGTGAGCCGGGTGCTCAACGGGAAGCCCGGCATCGCAGACGGCACGCGTACGGCCGTGCTCACCGCGCTGGACGTCCTTGGCTACGAGCGGCCTACCAAGCTGCGCGGCGAGCGGGCGCGGATGGTCGGCCTGGTGCTGCCCGAGCTGCAGAACCCGATCTTCCCGGCGTTCGCCGAGGTAGTCGCCGGCACGCTGGCCAGGCGCGGGTTCACCCCGGTGCTGTGCACCCGCACCGGGGCGGCCGTGTCCGAAGCGGACTACGTGGACATGCTGCTCGACCAGCACGTGTCCGGCGTCATCTTCGCCGGCGGCAACTACGCCGAGGCGGCAGCCGACCACGAGCACTATTTCCGGCTGCGCGAGCGTGGGCTCCCGGTGGTGCTCGTCAACGCCGCCATCGACGACCTCGGCTTCCCCTGCGTGGCCACAGACGACCGGCACGCCGTCGACCAGGCATACAACCACCTGGTCTCGCTCGGGCACAGCAGCATCGGGCTGGTGCTGGGCCCCAGCGACCACGTGCCGTCGCACCGCAAGCAGGAGGCGTTCGAGGCGCTGGCCGGCGACTCCGCCGGGCTGGTGGAGCGCACCATGTTCTCCATGGAGGGCGGCCGGTTGGCCGCGACCCGGCTGGTCAAACGCGGTGTCACCGGGATCGTCTGCGCCAGCGACGTGCTGGCGCTGGGCGCCATGAAGGCGGTGCGCCGGCTGGGGCTGTCCGTGCCCGCCGACGTCTCGACCGTCGGTTTCGACGACTCGGCGTTCATGACGTGCACGGATCCGCCGCTGACCACGGTGCGCCAGCCGATCGACGCGATGGGACACGCGGCGGTCGCGCTGCTCGCCGGCCAGGTCGCCGGCAACCCGGTGCCGACCGACGAGATGCTCTTCGAGCCGGAGCTGGTGGTCCGCGGCTCGACCGGCCCCGTCGGCTCGCGCGACTCGGCGAACCGACGTCCTCGCCTGAAGGGTCCCGCCCTAGCCAAGGGGCTCTGACCCGTGCTCGCCCCGCCTGTGCTCCGCGCCAGCCGGGCGATCCGGCGGCTACTGTGGTTCGGGCCGTTGTGGGCCGGGCCTCCCGCGCCGGTGTGCAGCCGGCGCCGGACCTCCTCCGCAGCCGGTAGCGGGTGCCCGTCGCCGATCGCCTTCTCGATCAGGTCGCCGACGGTGGTGACCGCATACGCCCGGGCCATCCACGCCGGGGTGTCCACAGTGGCCTCACCGTCCAACCGCTCCTCCGGCATCACCCCGACAGTGTCGGCGAACCGCTGCGTGGCCGGGGTCAGGTGCCGCTGTGGCTGTCGTTGCAGGTGGTCTGGTCGAGGTCGTGGAGCTTGCCGCGGACGTCCTCGGCGTCGGGGTGGTCGAGGTCGGTGAGGATGTCCAGGGCGTGCCGCCAGGCGGCGCGGGCGGCGTCGGTGTCGCTGGCGGCGTGGTGGGTGTCGCCGAGATGGATGAGGACGGTGGCTTCGCTGTAGCGGTCGGCGAGATGCCGATACAGGTCGAGGGCGTGCTGGTAGCACTCGACGGCCTGCCGGTGGTGGCCGAGGTGATGGTGGGCGTAGCCGAGGCTGTCCGAGGTGTCGGCCACCCCGTCGTGGTCGCCGAGTTCCTGGAACTGAGTGAGTGCCTGCTGGCAGTGGGTGAGTGCCTGCTGGTAGTCGCCGAGCAGGGCATGGGACCAGCCAACCGCGTTGAGTGCGAGCGCCTGCCCTCGGGGGTCGCTGGCGTTCCGGAACTGGGTGAGTGCCTGCTGGGCGTGGGCGAGGGCCTGGTCGGGCCGACCCTGCCGTTCCCACAGAACGCCCAGGTTGCCGTTGGTGTGGGCCTGGCCGGCGTGGTCGCCGGTCTGGGTGTACAGGTCGAGGGCGTGCCGGAGGTGGCTGTGGGAATCTTGGTAGCGGCCCAGCAGCGTGTGGGCGCGGGCGAGGCGGCGGTGGGCGTCAGCCTGCGCGGTGGGGTCGCCGAGCCGGCCGGCGGCGGCCAGGGCGGCCTGCCAGGTTGCGGTGAGATCGTGCCAGTGCCCCTGCCGGTTGAGGAACGTGTCGAGGGTCCAGGCCAGCTGCCAGGTGTGTGTGTCGAACCCGGTGTCGGCGGCCTGCCGGACTGTGGCGAGCAGGCCGGGGTGCTCCGCGGTCAGCCAGGCCATCGCCTGCCGGTGACCGGCGGGGCGTTCGGGGGTGACCCCGGGCTCCGGCGGAGCAAGGGCGACGGTGATCGGATCGCGGGCCGGGTTCAGGAGCCGGTCGGCGGTGTGGGCGGTGTGCAGGTAGTGGTCGAGCATCCGGCCGACGACGGCGCGGCGCTGGTCGCCGGGGTCGAGGGTGTAGGTGAGGTCGTTGGCGTAGGCGCGGAGCAGGTCGTGGAAGGCGTACCGGCCGGGGGTGTGCTCGGCCAGCAGGCTGGCCCGGGTGAGCTCGGTCAGCAGCGGCCGCACCGCGGAGGGGGAGTGGCCGGCGAGGCTGGCCGCGGCCGCCGCGGAGGTGTCCGGGCCGGGGTGTAGCCCGAGCAGCCGGAACAGCCGGGCGGCGGCGGGGGTGAGGGCGGTGTAGGACCACGAGAACACCGCCCGCACCTCGGTGGCCGGGTCCCCGGCTGACAGCGCGTCCAGCCGCCCGCCAGCATTGGCCAGCTCGGCGGCGAGGGTGGTGAGGGGGAAGTCGGGGTGGGTGGCGGCGCGGGCGGCGGCGATGGCCAGCGCCAGCGGCAGCCGCGCACAGGAGGCGATGATCTCCTCCGCTGCCTGCGGTTCGGCGGCGACCCGCCCGCCGCCCAGCCGGCGGGCCAGCAGGTCCATCGCCTCCTGATGGGTGAGCAGGTCGAGGGTCAGGGGGTGGGCGCCGTCGGCAGCGACCAGCGGAGTGAGCTGGTTGCGGCTGGTGACCAGCACCAGCGCGGTGGGGGTGCCGGGCAGCAGGGGCCGGGCCTGTTCGGCGTCCCGGGCGTTGTCCAGCACCACCAGCACCCGCCTGCCGGCCAGCAGGCTGCGGTACAGGCCGGCCTGCGCGTCCAGGCTGGCCGGGATCCGCTCCGGTGGCACCTCGAAGGCGTCGAGAAACCCGCGGACCGCCTCGGCCGGGGCCACCACCTGCCCGCCGGGGTCGAACCCGCGCAGGTTCACATACAGCTGCCCGTCCGGAAACCGATGAGCGACGCGGTGCGCCCAGTGCACCGCCAGCGCGGTCTTGCCGACCCCCGCCGTGCCGGACACCGCGGAGATCACCACCGCGGTCGGCGCCTCGGCCGCCACCCCGGCCAGGACCGCGTCGAGGCGGACGAGGTGCTCGGCGCGGCCGGCGAAGCCATAAACGTCGGCCGGTAGCTGCGCCGGGACCACCGGCGGCCCGGCCCGGCGGGCCGGGGCCGGGGCCGGGGTGGGCGCGGTGCCGGCGTGCAGGATCGTCTCGTTCAGGCTGGTCAGCTCCGGTCCGGGTCGCACGCCGAGGTGCTCGTCGAGCCGGCCGCGGAGGGCGGCGAAGCAGTCCAGCGCCTCGGCGGTGCGCCCGGCCGCGGCCAGCGCCCGCATCAGCGCGGCGACCGGACGCTCGGCCACCGGGTGCTCGGCGACCAGCGCCCGCAGCGGGCCGATCACCTGGGTGTGCCGGCCCAGCCGCAGGCAGGCCTGCGCCCAGTCCACAGCGGCGTCCAGCCGGTCCCTGCCCCAGGACTCGCGCATCCGCGCGGCCCACTCGCCGGGCAGGTCGCCCAGCGCTGGACCCCGCCACAGCCCGAGGGCCTGCCCGAGCAGCCGGGCCCGGTCCGGGTCCGGGCAGTCCCGCGGCCGGGCAGCAGCCGTAAGGCGACCGAAGCGGTGCCAATCGACCTGGCCCGCCTCGACCCGCAACAGGTACCCGCCGGCCTGGTGGACCAGCCCGGCCGGGGGCTCGGTGCCATCGGCCGCGTTGGCCTGGGCCAGCACCCGCCGGATCCCGGTGATGTGGGCGTACAGGGCCGGGTGCGGCTGGGCCGGCGGGGACTGGTCCCAGACCCGGTCGACCAGCGTGTCCATCCGCACCAGCCGGCCGGCGTCCGCGGCCAGCACGCCCAGCACCGTCCGCCGCTGCGGCGGCCCCACCGGTAGGACCCGGCCGGCGGCCAACACCTCAACCGGGCCCAGCAGCCGAATCTCCATCACACCCGCCTGCCCCTTTTGCACCGCCGCCGGTACCCCTGGTCACCGGAGGTGCCTATCGCACCAC
>Ga0210378_10000139_pt1 | contig 33516 bp, 33 predicted proteins | sample PLM1_60_b1redo_FD_155465 | JGI IMG/M metagenome (GOLD analysis project Ga0210378, IMG submission 155465) | Groundwater sediment microbial communities from an aquifer in East River, Colorado, USA - PLM1_60_b1 redo | ecosystem: Environmental > Terrestrial > Soil > Riparian zone | place: USA: East... | reverse complement strand
CGCGGCGCCGCGGGCCATCAGCTGCGCGTGCTCGGGAGCCAGCTCGTTGACGGCGGCGATGCCTTCGTCGAGGTCGCGCACGAGGACGACGGCGCCGTTGCGGCCGAGAGCGCGCTTCGCGGCGGCCGCGTTCGCAACAAATCGCAGACCTGACCCCACCGCGTGCCGCACGTCCGCGGCCAGGGCCGCCGACGGCGTGACGAGGACGGCCGTCTCGTCGCCGCTGCCGTGCTCGGCCTGGGCCAGCAGGTCTGCGGCGACCCAGGCGGCGTCGGCGCTCTCGTCGGCGAGCACGACCACCTCGCTCGGCCCCGCCTCCTGGTCGATCTCCACCACGCCGCGCACCTGCCGCTTGGCGGCGGCAACGAAGGCGTTGCCGGGGCCGACGATCTTCGCCACCGCGGGGACGGTCGCGGTGCCGAAGGCGAGGGCGGCCACGGCCTGGGCGCCGCCGACGCGGAAGACGGCGCCTTCGAGCCCCACGAGGACGAGAGCGGCCGCCACCGCGGGGCTCGCCTCCAGCGTCCGTGGCGGCGTCGCGACCTGGATGCGCGGGACGCCCGCCACGCGGGCCGGGATCGCGCTCATGAGCACCGAAGAGGGATACGCGCCGGCCCCGCCGGGCACGTAGAGCCCGACCGAGTCGAGAGCGCGCACCTGCTCCTCGAGCCGCGAGCCGTCGCGCAGCCGAAGGCGGAACCCGCGGTCGCGCTGGCGGCGGTGATAGGCCTCGATCCGCACCGACATGTCGCGCAGGGAAGCGACGACCGCCGGCTCGGCCCTCCGGGCCAGGGCGCGGATCTCCTCCGCGCGGACGTGCAGGTCGCGAGCCCGAAGCTCGACGCCGTCGAAGCGCGCGGAGAGCCGGACGAGCGCGGCGTCGCCGTCCCGGCGGACCTGCCGCAGGATCGCAGCCACCGCGCGCTCGACGGCCGGGCGAGGGACGGACGTGCGCGGCAGGCCGTCGCGGAAACGCCTCCAAGCCGGGGTGCCGTAGCGCACGACCCTCACGGCCGCCTCGCCTTCTCGAGCGCGCCCACCAGGCCGGAGATCTCCGCCCGGCGCGCGTGATAGCTGGCGCGGTTGACGATGAGGCGGGCCGACGAGGCCGCCACCTCCTCCACCGCCTCCAGCCCGTTCTCCTCCAGCGTCCGGCCCGTCTCCACCACGTCCACGATGCAGTCGGCCAGGCCCAGCCCGGGGGCCAGCTCCACCGAGCCCGCCAGCCTCACCACCTCCACCGAGCGGCCGCGCTCGAGGAAATGGGCGGACGCCAGCCGCGGATACTTGGTCGCGACCCGCACCGTGGAGCTCGCCGTCGCATCGGCGGCTCCTCGCCGCCGCGCCACCACCAGGCGGCAGCGGCCGAAGCCGAGGTCCACCGGCTCGTAGACGTCGGGCTCCAGCTCCAGCAGGACGTCGCGGCCGGCGATGCCACAGTCGGCCACGCCGTGCTCGACGTAGGTCGGCACGTCCATGTCCTTCACGAGGAGGAAGCGCAGACCGTCGAGCGGCACCACCAGCCGCCGGCCCTCACTCGAGGGAAAGGGCATGCCCGCCCGCCGGAACAGATCCTCCGTGCCGGAGAGCAGCTTGCCCTTGGAGAGCGCGATGGTGAGGCTCACGACCGCTCCTCGAAGCGGACGCGCACGCCCGCCGCTCGTTTCTCGCGGGCCCGCTGCAGCCCCGTCCCCAGGCCGCTGCCCCCCACCACCTCCGCCGTCGCCACCGGCGCGTCGGTCCGCGAGCCCTGGCGATCGAGGAGGAGAGACAGGCGGTCGAGGCCCAGCATGAACCCCACGGCGGGCATGGGTCGGCCGAAGCGGGCGAGCAGGGTGTCGTAGCGCCCGCCGCCCCCCACCTCGAACCCGAGGCCGGGCGCGTAGGCGCGGAACACGAGGCCGGTGTAGTAGTCCAGACCTCGTACCTCGCCGAGGTCGATGGCGAGGCTGCTCCCGAGCCCCGCCGATCGCAGCGCCTCGACCACCTGGCTCAGCTCCGCCACCGCGGCGCGGGCCGGAGGGCAGAAGGCCAGGGCCCGCTCGGCATCGGCCAGCACCGGCGCATCGCCCGACAGCGTCGTCAACCGGACGAGGGCCTCCCCCACCGCCGCCGGCACCACGCCCGCCGGCAGCGCATCGCGCACGCCGGCCGGGTCCTTGGCCTCGACCCGCTCGCGCAGGCGCTCCAGGGTCGCGCTGTCGAGCGGCGCGCCCGCGAGCAGGCCGCCGAACACCCCGACGTGGCCGAGGGCGAGGACGAAGCCGCGCACGCCGAGGACATCCAGGCACTCGGCGGCGATGGCCAGCACCTCGGCGTCGGCGGCGCGGGCGTCGCCCCCCAGGTGCTCGAGCCCCATTTGATACAGCTCGCTCTGCCGTCCCGCCCGCGGCGGCTCGTAGCGCAGCACCTCGCCCGAGTAGTAGAGGCGCATGGGCGCCGGGCGGTCGGCGAGCCGGCCGGCCGCGATCTTCGCGAGCAGGCTCGTGAAGTCGGGGCGCAGGGCGAGAAGGCTCCCGTCGCGCCCCACGAAGGAGTAGGTCTTCGGCAGGAGGGCCTGGCTCGCGAACACATCCGCGTAATCGAACAGGGGCGGGATGATCTCCTCGTAGTCCCAGCCCTCGAAGACCGCGATCACCTGGCCTTCAATGCGGCGCCGGCGGCGCGCCTCGTCGCCGAGGAAGCACTGCACCCCCGGCGGGACCTGCACGAGCCGGTGCGACGAGCCGTTCACGGCCTCAGCTCCCCACGTAGCGGGCGTAGAGCGAGCGCGCCTGCGCGGCGTCCTTCACGCCCTTGACGATCGCCCGCCCGTCGCCGAACACGACCATCTCCGCGCCGGGGGCCCGGAAGCGCACGAGGTGCTCGTTGGCGGCCACGTCTCCCGAAGCCGCGAGCCGACCGGCGAGCGCGGGCAGGTCGACCCGCGTCCCTCGCGGTGGGCGCACCTGCACCGCGTCGCGGCCGCACAGCACCGCCGACCCGGTCCCCGTTCCCGACTCCAGGTAGTCGTACCGGCCTTCGGTACAGGCCGGGCACCACGGCGCACGCCCGCCGAGATCCATCACCTCGAAGCGGCCCTTCCACAGGTCGACCGTGACCACGCCGGGCAGCAGGTCCTGCGCGCGGCCGGCCAGCATCTTCAACGCCTCGCCCGCCTGCAGCCCCGCCACCACGTGGACGACGGGGGCGACGACCCCGACCGTGTCGCAGGTGGGCCCGCCGGGCCCCGGCATCTCCTCCAGCACGCAGCGCAGGCAGGGGCTCACGCGGGGACGCACGAGGAGAGCGAGGCCGTACGACCCGACGCAGGCGCCGTAGACCCAGGGGATGCCGGCCTTCAAACAAACGTCGTTCAGCAGGAACCGCGTCTCGAAGTTATCGGTGCCGTCGAGGACGAGGTCGGCGTCTTTGAGCAGCTCGGCCGCGTTGTCGGCGGCGAGGTCGGTCACCACGCCACGCACGGCGACCTCGGAGTTGATCTCCTTCAGGCGCGCCTCGGCCGCCGCCGCCTTGGGCAGGCCGCGCGCGGCGTCTTCCTCGTCGAAGAGGGACTGCCGCTGCAGGTTCGACTCCTCGACGTAGTCGCGGTCGATCACGGTCAGCGACCCGACGCCGGCCCGGGCCATCATCTCGGCGAGAGTGGAGCCGAGGGCACCGCAGCCGACGATGGCCACCCGGGCCCGCCGCAGCCGCGCCTGGCCCTCGGGACCGATGGGAGCGAACAGCTCCTGGCGCGAGTACCGGCCGGCGCTCACGCTTCCTGCTCCTGGGCCAGGAACAGCGCCGCCGACTTCATGACGTCGAGGGGCGCCTCGAGGCCGGTCCACGTCTCGAACTGCGCGACCGCCTGGGCGAGGAGCATCTCGAGGCCGTCGATGATCGTGCAGCCCGCCTGCTGCGCGTCGCGAAGGAAGCGCGTCTCGAGCGGCTCGTAGACCATGTCGAGCACCACCGTCCCCGGGCGGTGGAGGTTCGCGGGGACCGGGCTCTGGTCCGGGAAGGCGACGGACCCCACCGGGGTCGCGTTGATGAGCACGTCCCAGGTGAGGCGGGACAGGTCGTCGAGGCCGGCGTGGGCGCAGCCGAGGGCGCGCGCCACGGACGCCGCCCGCTCGGGCCGGCGCGCCACGAGCGTGACCTTGGCGCCCTTGCGCTGGAGCGCGAGGGCGGAGGCGCGGGCGGCCCCGCCGGCGCCGATCATCACCACCGCGCGCCCCTTCACGTCCAGCCGCTTCTTGAGGGGGGCGAGGACGCCGATGCCGTCGGTGGTGGATCCGCGCAGCGAGCCGTCGTGCACGACGACCGTGTTCACGCTCCCGCTGATCGCCGCCTCCTCCTCCACCTCCTGCAGGTGGGGCACGATGTCGACCTTGAAGGGCCGGGTCACGCTGAAGCCGGACAGCGCGAGGGCGGGCAGCGCGGCCAGGAAGCCCTCGAGCGACTCGGCCTGGAGAGGGACGTACACGGCGTCGAGCCCGCGCGCCTCGAAGGCGCGGTTGTGCAGGACGGGCGAGAGGCTCCATACGACGTCGGTACCCAGCACGCCGTAGAGCTTCGTGGCCCTGGTGATCTCGCGGGCACGGTAGAGGTCGGCCATTACCGCCGCCGGCACCTGGCCAGGGGCGGTCTCGGCCCCGCGCGCCACCGAGGCGAAGGTGAAGGGCGCTCCCCATCGCCCGGCGGCGATGCGGGTGACCATGCCGAGGGGGCCGAGCGCGATGGGCACCAGGGGCGGCCCGCCGCCGGCGGCGGTGCGCGCGGCGAACTCGAGGAACCGACCCACGTCCTTGATGGACCGGGGGGTTACGGCGATCTTGACCACGTCGGCCCCGCGCTCGCGCATGGCGGCGTAGAAGCCGTCGAGGTCCTCCGGCGTGCCTTTGAGGTCGTGGTAGGACACGATGAGGCCACGGCCGGCCTTCTCCACCATCACGTCCATGAAGGCGCTCCGGTACTCGACGTCCACGTAGTCGAAGCCCCGCTTCACCGCCTCCAGCAACGTCAGGCGGCGGCGGGGATCGTCGTCCGCCAGGCGCCCCCCCTCCGAGGCGGCCCGGCACGTCAGCATGATCGGGCGGGTCTTCGCGCGCAGGATCGTCAGGAGGTCGAGGTCCAGGACGAGGTCGGCCCGCACCTCGAACAGGTCGGCGATGCCGGCCAGCTCCTGCATGCGCTCGACCACTCCCGCCGTGGTCTCCTCGGTCAGGCTGACGCAGATCTTGGTCATGCGCTCGAGTTCCGACGCCCCAAAATGAAAAAGCCTCTTCAGGGTTCCCTGAAGAGGCTCACTGCCGTTCCGATCTCTCCAGGACACCCGCTCCGCCTCGCGGCCGGGCCTCCCGGCCCGCCGCTAGGTGTGGTGGTAGCGGTGAAAGATCGGACGCCAGCGACGCACGGCGACCGCCCGTCGGTCCATCCTCGCGATCTGCGTGCGTGAATCCATGTCGACTTCCAGCGCCAAAAGCCGATTCTAGAAGAGGGGCCGCCAGGGTGTCAAGCCATGCTAGTCTGGCCGCGGAGGGCCCGCGCGCAGATGCAGCACAAGTGCCCGGAGTGCGGCTCGGAGCGCATCTCGCCGCCCGTACCGGTAGCCTCCGCCGGCGCTCCCGGCCTGTTGCCCCACCTGCGGGCGAGGATCTGCGCGGACTGCGGGTTCACGGAATTTCACACGGAGAACGCGCTCGACGTGTACCTGGCCCAGACCGGGTCGGCACCGCGCGGTCCGGCGCCGGTCCCGGCCGCCGAAGGCGGCGTTTCCGCGGCCAACATGCAGTGCCCCGCCTGCGGGAGCCTCATCCCCGCCGCCTCCACCCGCTGCGACGTGTGCGGATGGACCGCGCCCCGCAAATAGACCGCTTGCCGCCGGCGGGCGGGCAGCGTAAGTTGGAATCATGAACTTCATGAAGACGACGGTGCTCCTCGCCGCCATGACCGGCCTCATGCTGCTGGTCGGCCAGGCGCTGGGCGGCCGGTCCGGGATGACGATGGCGCTGGCCTTCGCGGCGGTCATGAACTTCGCCGCCTGGTTCTGGAGCGACAAGATCGTCCTCCGGTCCTACCGGGCGCAGCCGGTCGGGCCGCAGGATGCGCCGGAGCTCTACTCGATCGTCGAGGGGCTGGCGCAGCGGGCGGGGATCCCGATGCCGAAGCTCTACGTCATCCCCGACCCGGCCCTGAACGCCTTCGCCACGGGGCGCAGCCCGTCGCACGCGGCGGTGGCGGCCACGGAAGGTCTGCTCCGCGCCCTCAACCGGGACGAGCTGGAGGGCGTGCTCGCCCACGAGCTGTCCCACGTGCTGAACCGCGACACGCTCGTTTCCACGGTCGCGGCCACGCTGGCGGGAGCCATCACGTGGCTCGCCCACATGGCCTATTTCATGCCCGTCGGCCGCGATCGGGACGACGACGGGCCCAACCCGCTCGTGTCGCTGCTCACCCTGCTGCTCGCCCCTTTCGCGGCGATGCTCATCCAGCTCGCCGTCAGCCGGTCGCGCGAGTACGGGGCCGACGCATCGGGCGCCCGGCTGGTGGGCCACCCGGAGGGACTCGCGAACGCGCTGCGTAAGCTGCAGCAGGCGGCGGAGCGCATCCCGATGCGCAAGGCCGATCCCGCCACGGCGCACCTCTTCATCGTGAGCCCGCTGTCGGGCCGCTCGCTGTCCGGCCTGTTCAGCACCCACCCGCCCATGGAGAAGCGGATCGAGCGCCTTCTGGCGCAGCGGGGCTAGTCGCCCATGGCCACGCAACCGCGGCCACCGGTGACGGTGGAGATGGAGTGGGACGGCGACTTGCGCTTCCGCGGCCGGGCCGGGGAGCGCGAGCTGGCGCTCGATGGCGACTCGCGGGCGGCGGTCTCGCCGGTGGAGGCGCTCGTGCTCGCGCTCGCGGGGTGCATGTCGAGCGACGTCGTGCACATCCTCGTCAAGGGCCGGACACCCCCGAGTACCCTGACCGCCCGCCTCGTCGCCGAGCGCGCCCCCGAGGAGCCGCGCCGCGTGGTCAACGTGGACCTGCGCTTTTCGGTGCGGGGCAGCGTACCCGCGGAAAAGATCGAGCGGGCGATCGGCCTCTCCCGCGACAAGTACTGCTCGGTCTGGCACTCGATGCGGCCCGACATCGCGTTCACGACCTCGTTCGAGGTCGCGCCGTAGCCGGCGGGAGCCTCGTCAGATCTCCATCAGGTCCTTGCCGACGATCACCGTTCCGCGAAAGTGTGCGCGCGCGGCTTCCATCCACATCTCGTCCGTCACCTCGGGATCGTCGGGGGGAACGAAATGCGAGAGCACCAGCGTCCTGACGCCGGCCGCGGCCGCGATGCGGCCACAATCGGCGGCGGCGGTATGGCTCGCGCGGAAGTGCTGCTTGAAGGTGGCGGCATTCGGCACCCGGGCGACGAGGCGGTCGATGGCCGGCTCGTAGAGGGCCTCGTGCACCAGCACGTCGGCGCCTCGGGCGAGCTTCACGAGATTGTCGGAGGGGGCGGTGTCGCCCGAGATGACGATGGAACGGTCGGGGGCGTCGAAGCGATAGGCGAAGGCGGGAACGACCGGCGGATGGTCGACGAGGGCGGCCGTCACCTTCACGTACTCGTCTTCCATGACCGGGCCGGCCTGGGTCAGCTCGTGGGCGTGGACGAGCGGCGCGAGCGGCACCCGGCCCTCGTCGGCGATGCGCGTCTCGATGTCGTACGCGCTCATCTCGAAGAAGAGCCGAGTGATCTTCTCCAAGGGAGGCGGACCCCACGCGTCGACGCGGGTTCGCAGCCCGGCCACCCACGCCTGGAGGATCAGGTTGCCGTAGTCGGCGTTGTGGTCCGAGTGGTGGTGGGTGATGAAGACGTGGCGAAGCGCCGGCAACGGCACGCCCGCGAACGCGAGCTGGCGGCCCACGCCGCTGCCGCAATCGACGACGTAGGGTCGGTCGCGGATGACGATTACCTGAGCGGGTGCCGAGCTGTTCTTGCGAGCACGCGGCCCGCCGCCGGTCCCCAGGAGGATCAGCCGGGTCTTGCCCCCCTGGCCCTCGCCGGCCGGCAGCACCGCCCTACCGGCCAGAGCTGTCACGCTGGCGAGAAACGCCCTTCGCCTTACTGGCACAGCCCTCATCGACGAGAGCGCCACGCTCTTGGGTTTCGTTTGCCGTGGAAGCATGCAAGCACGAACACGTCACCGCCGATGACACGATAGATCAGGCTGTAGGGGAATCGCCGAAACACCGCTCGGCGCCTGTCACGATGGACTACTGGGAAGGCGAGCGGATTCTCCGCCAAGCGGGCGATGAGCCCCTGAGCGGCCTGAAGGAACTCGTCGCCCAAACCCGCGCGCTCAAGCTCGTACCACCTGTGCGCCTCGTCAAGTTCCCCCGCAGCAGCCGGCCGAAAGAGGACCCGGCTCAATGCGATTTGATGCGCCTCAGAACTTCATCCCATGGGATGCCGCCCGGCCTGCCCGCTGCCAGGTCACGGTCCAACTCGTCAGACCGGGCATCGACCTCACGCAGCTGTGGCTCGGTCAGCGGAAACAGGTCCGGACTCCGCCCGAGGCGCTCCCACAGCCGGTCCAGAAGCTCCAGCTGCTCCTCGGGCGACAGGGCATCCAAGTCGATCTCAGGGTACGCCATGACCCATTCTCTCCCGCCTCGAGTAACGCGTCCAATGCAGGGCTAATACTGAGTCAAGTAGCGGAGGGGAGTCTCACCCCTCCGCCCTCACAGAACCGGACGTGAAGCTCTCGCCTCATCCGGCTCTTACACTCCGGCCGCGGGCCGAATGCCGAGCTGCCAGTGCACGAACAGATTTGGCTCTCGCCGCGCGATGCGACCGAGCCAATGCACTGACGCACGTTCCCGGCGCCGGAACCGCTTGAATTTCCGCCGCACCCATGCGGCAAGGGCCTCGTCAAGATGACGAAGGACTTGGACGCACCTGGACCGGTAGAACCGACCGTAGTAGTTCATCCAGCCACGGACCACCGGGTTGACGAGTTGCGCAAGATCCTCGAGTCGGTGATTGCTCCAGGTGGTTACTCGCCATTCTCGAATCGTCTTCCGGATCGCCTTGGCGGCCTTGGTGCTGATCGCCGGCAGAAAGTTCACGAAATACTTGCCCCAGCGATTCTTCGCCAATCGAGGTTGGAAGGTGTACCCAAGGAAGTCGAACTGGACGTTGTCGTACTCCCCGGGCCGGCCGTCGTCCTTGCAGTACACGATGTGGGTCTTGGTGGAGTGCAGCTCCAGATGGCACTGCGCGAACCGGCGCGCCCCCACGATCGGTCCACTCCGTCTCACGGAATCGCAATCCGAGGGACGTCGCCGGGTTGCTAGGACGTGGACCTCATAAGGTACCGCACGGCCGCGCTATGACAGCGTTTCCGCGAGCAGCCGGAAGACGTTCCCGCCCATGACCTTCTCCACGTCGGTCTCGGAGAAGCCCTCGGCGAGCAGCGCGTCCGTGATCTCCACGACCCCCGCGGTGTCGAAGGGCTCGGCGACCGCGCCGTCGAAGTCGGAGCCGAGGGCGACGTGGTCGATGCCCGCCACCGCGGCCGCGTGGCGGACCGCCCGCGCCACCGCCGGTCCGCCGATCCCGCACACCGCCGTCTGCCAGTAGCCGATCCCCACGAGGCCGCCGGTGCGGGCGATGCCCCGCAAGGCGTCGTCGTCGAGGTTGCGCACGTTGTCGCAGGTGCCTCTGACGCCCGTGTGGGAGACGACCACGGGCCGCGCCGCCATGGCGAGGACGTCGCGCACGGTGGCCGGGGAGGCGTGGGCGAGATCCACGAGCATCCGCCGCTGCTCGAGGCGGCGCACGAGATCCCGGCCCTTGCCGGTGAGCCCGCCCTTGGTCCGCCCGTGGGCGGAGCCGCCGAGATCGGTGTCGAAGAAGTGCACGAGGCCGATCATGCGGAAGCCGGCGCCGCGGAGCGCGTCGAGATTGTCGAGGTCTCCCTCCAGGGCATGCGCGCCCTCGAGGCCGAGAAAGCCCGCGGTGAGGCCGGGGTCCCCGCGGCGGCGCCGCAGGTAGACCTCGAGGTCGGACGGGCTCCGGATGACCGTGAGCCGTCCGCCCGAGCGGGCGGCGGCGTCGTCGAGCCGGCGGGCCTGGTGCAGGGCGCGCTCCTTCAGGCTGAACCAGGTGGCCGACGGCCAGTGCTGGGCCATCGCCAGCAGCGTGATGTTGTCGCTGCGGTCGTCGTTGCTCTCGAGGTTGAGGTTGCGCGGGGACTTCGTCACGACCGTGAACGCCTGCAGGGCCACGTTGCCCTCCCGCAGGCGCGGTACGTCCACGTGGCCGCGCGAGGAGCGCGCGAGGGGGTCCCGGTTCCACAGCAGCGTGTCGGCGTGGAGGTCGGCGACGAGCAGGCGACGGTGTAGGCGTCGCGCCGCCTCGGAGACGGCCGGCGGCGTCCGCGGGATCAGCGTGTTGGCACGGCGGTCCGTCTCGTCGGCGACGAAAAAGAAGAAGAACCCGAGCCCGCCCGCGATCAGCAGGGCGGCGCCCGAAGCAAGGAACGCCTTCACGCGCGCCGGAACGGATACAGGAGCTGCGCGAACAGACCCGCGGGAACGGGATGCCCCTCGATGCCGAAGGACGCGGGCTGGAGGTCGCGCGGCATGTAGAAGGTGCCGAAGGCGAGGTCGATGAACGGGAACAGCCCCGCGAAGTTCTTGTCCAGACCCTCGGCCTGCATCGTGTGGTGCCAGCGGTGGAAGACGGGGCTCGATACCACGTAGCGCAGCGGCCCGAAGCTCCACGGCACGTTGGCGTGGAGGAAGATCGCGTGGAAGGTCAGGAACGGGATGTAGGCGGCCATGATCCCCGGCGAGAAGCCGAGGAGGACGAGGGGCACGGCCTGGAGTACCCGCGACGCGACGTCGTTCACGGGATGGAGGCGGACCGAGGAGAGCCAGTCCACCTGGGTCGACGAGTGGTGAATGGCGTGGAAGCGCCACAGCCGGCGGCCGTGGAAGAGCCGGTGCGACCAGTACCCGATGAGGTCGCCGAGCAAGAGCACTTCGATCACCTGCCGCCACACGGGCTCGCGGCCGAGACCCCGGCCGGAGCCGGCGGCGAAAGCCTTGATGTGATCGCGGTCGAGCGGCACGCCGGCGGCGAAGGCCAGCAGGACGACGGCGACGATCAGCGAGGCCCGGGCGATCGCCCCCGTCACGAGGGGCGTGAAGAACCAATAGGCGAGGTCGGTCGATGTGTCCGGCCGCCACGTGGGCTGCTTGCGCGAGGGAAGCAGCCTTTCGAGCGGCCAGAACACGAGGGCCAGGACGACCAGCCCCACGACCACCGACCCGAGCGTCGGAGGCATCGACCTGTACTATAGCCGCAAGGCAACCGCGACGCCGTCCCGCGTGGGATCGATCGTGGTGAGGAAGCCCTTGTGGGCGAAGAGGCGCCGGGTGAACTCCTGGATTCCCTTCGTGGCCGCGGAGCCGTCGCTCTCGCCGTCGAGCACGCGTCCCGACCACAGCACGTTGTCGCTGATGAAGAGCCCGCCCGGCCGCACGTGGGCATGGGCCAGGTCCACCGTGTCGGCGTAGCCCTCCTTGTCGATGTCGTTGTACACGATGTCCCACGTGCCGCCGGTGCGGCGAAGGGCGGCGGTGGCTTCTTCGCGGTGATACGTGATGCGGCTCCAGACTCCGGCGCGGGTGAGGAAGCCCTCGGCCAGGCGCACGTTCTCCTCCGACAGCTCGGTGCAGTGGACGACGCCCGTCTCCCCCACCGCCTGCGCGAAGTGGAGAGCGGAATAGCCGTAGCCGGAGCCCAGCTCGAACACGCGCCGCGCGCGGACGGCCCGCGCCAGGACCTGCAGGTGGCGCCCAACGAGCGGCCCTACGATAGGGAACTTTCGCTGACGCGCCAGCTCCTCCATCTCGAGGCGGACGGGATCCCCGTCGTCGTACAGCTTGCGGAGATAGTCCTCTATTCGCGGATTGACGATTTCAGGCATGTTTTCCTCCGGGATGTTCCGGTGGCGTCCCCGCCAGTCGATGGTAACAGCGTGATGGCCCCCATTGCTCTTCAACGCGGAGGACGCGGAGGAGAACGAACGGTCGCGGAGGACGGCAGCAAGAAGGGGAGGGCGCGCAGCGTCGCCCTCGGAGCGGGGCGTCGATCGGTACTTGGAGCGGATGGCAAGACCGATCGTCGAGCGGAGCGCGCACAGGAAGCGAAAGACAACAGCGGCGAGCGAAGCGGGATTCACTCCCGCGCAGCGAGCGGGGGTTTCAAGGAGGCGCGCCGCTAGCGCCCCCTTGCTCAATGAGGTCCGGAGCGTCCCCGCGCCGAGGGCGCACCTGCGCGCCCGACTCCGAAGACACGGCCCGCATCGAGGCCCGCGCCCGAGCGTGAAAGGCTAGGTGCCGGGCGTGCCGACCCAGTTGCGGGAGAGGTAATCCATGCCCACGCCCGCGATGAGCAGCACGAACCACAGGATGGCGCCGCCGAGGGCCAGCCCCACGAGCCGACTGGAGTACTTCACGTGCATGAAGTAGAGAACGACGAGCATGGCCTTGGCCACGGCGATGACGAGCGCCACCGGCGTGTTCCACATGCCGAGGTCCACGGTGGCGGCGAAGACGGTGAGCCCCGTGCCCACCAGGAGGACCAGGAAGACGCCCACGTAGACGTGCGGAGAGACGATGTGGTCAGACACTAGTGATGCCTTCCTATCAAGTAAAGCAACGGGAACAGGAAGATCCAGACGATGTCCACGAAATGCCAGTAGAGCCCGGTCATTTCCACCGGGGTATGGTACTCGGGGCTGAAGCGTCCCCGGTGGGCCATCCACGCGACGATCAGGATGATCGGGATCCCGATCACCATGTGCGTCGCGTGCAGGCCGGTCATCGCGAAGTAGAGCGAGTAGAAGATCTGGGCCCGCCGGACCTCGTCGCCCACCACGTGCAGCTCCTCGCCGCGGAAGTGCTCGCCGGGCACGAGGTGGTGGTCGAACTTGTCCTTGTACTCGACCGCCTTGATTCCCAGGAACACCGAGCCCAGGGCCACCGTCAACAGCAGCCACCCGACCGTCGCCCGACGCTTGTTCACGGCCGCGGAGTGCACGCCCATGGCCATCGTGAGGCTGCTGCAGATGAGGACCGCGGTGTTGACGCCGCCCAGCGTCAGGTCCAGGTGGCGGCTGGACTGGACGAAGGCGTGGAAGTAGAGGTTCCGGTAGATCGTGTAGGCCAGGAAGAGGCCGCCGAAGAACATCACCTCCGTCACGAGGAACACCCACATCCCGAAGGTGGCGGCCTCCTTCTGGGCGGGGAGGCTCTCGAAGTGGTGGACGAGGTCCGGGTGGGCCTCGGATCCGTGCGCAGATTCAGCCACGCTAGACAATCTTCGCGTTCTCCTCGGGAGCGTACTCGTAGGCCTCTTCCGTCACCACCGGCTGGCGCTCGAAGTTCACGGTGATGGGCGGAGACGCCGTCTGCCATTCGAGGCCCTTCGCCTGCCATGGATTGGCGGGGGCCCGGGGCCCGTACCGCATGGACCACACGAGGTAGATCATCGGGAGCAGATAGCCGAGGCCGAGGATCGAGGCCCCCGCGGAGGACATCACGTTCAGGACCTGGAATTCCTCCGGGTACGCGTGGTACCGCCGGGGCATGCCGAGGTAGCCCAGGATGAACTGCGGGAAGAACGTGAGGTTGAACCCCGCGAACACGATGACGGCCGCCACCCGCGCCCACATCTCCGGGTAGAGCCGGCCCGTGATCTTCGGCCACCAGAAGTGGATCCCGCCCAGGTAACCCATGATCGCGCCGCCGACCATGATGTAGTGGAAGTGGGCGACCACGAAGTAGGTGTCCGTCACGTGCACGTCGAGGCCGACGGCGGCCAGGAAAAGGCCGGTCAGTCCGCCGATCGTGAAGAGGCCGATGAACCCGGCCGCGTACAGCATCGGCGTGTCGAAGGACACCGAGCCCTTGTAGAGGGTCGCCGTCCAGTTGAAGACCTTGATCGCGGAGGGGATCGCCACGAGGAAGCTGAGCAGCGAGAACACTAGCCCGGCGTAGGTCGACTGGCCGGAGATGAACATGTGGTGGCCCCAGACGAGGAAGCCGAGGACGGCGATGGCCAGGCTCGACATGGCCACCACCTCGTAGCCGAAGATCCGCTTGCGCGAGAAGCAGGCGACGACCTCGCTGACGACTCCCATGGCGGGCAGGATCATGATGTAGACCGCGGGGTGCGAGTAGAACCAGAACAGGTGCTGGAAGAGGATGGGGTCGCCGCCCAGTCGCGGATCGTAGATCCCCAGGTGCAGCGCGCGCTCCAGGACGACGGTGAGGAGCGTGATCGCGATGACGGGCGTGCCCAGGATGAAGATCAGGCTCGTCGCGTAATGGGCCCACACGAACAGCGGCAGCCGGAACCAGGTGAGGCCGGGGGCGCGCATGCGGTGGATGGTCACGATGAAGTTGAGGCCGGTGAGGATCGACGAGAAACCGGTGATGAAGATCCCGAGCCCGGCCGCGATCACGTGGGTGTTCGAGTAGGCCGTGCTGTAGGGGGTGTAGAACGTCCACCCCGTGTCGACACCCCCGCGCACGAGCGCGAAGATCGTGAAGGCGCCCCCCAGCATGTAGATGTACCAGCTCAGCAGGTTCAGCCGCGGGAAGGCGAGGTCGCGCGCGCCGATCATGATCGGGATCAGGAAGTTTCCGAGGAAGGCGGGGATCGACGGGATCAGGAAGAAGAACACCATGATGATGCCGTGCAGCGTGAAGAGCTTGTTGTAGGTCTCGGACTGCACGAGGTCGCCGGCGGGGGTGACGAGCTCCAGGCGGATGAGGACCGCGAACGAGCCGCCGAGGAAGAACATCATCGTGATGCCGGCCAGGTACAGCAGCGCGATGCGCTTGTGGTCGGTCGTGAGGAGCCACGACTTCACCCCGTAGGCCACGTTGAGGTAGTTCACCCGCGGGGCGGGCGGCTCGGTGAGCGACGGGGGCGCGGGCGGCCGCGGGGGACGGGTCTCGCCGGGGCCGATGTGCGTGGTCATGGCTTGTGCTCTCCCGCCCCCGGCGACGGCGACGCGGCGGCGCCGGCCGGAGCCGGGGCGGGGCCACTCAGGCTCTCGATGTAGGCGACGAGCTGCATCAGGCCCTCTTCGGTCACCAGCCCCTGATAGGCGGGCATCACCGGCTGGAAGCCGGCCACGATCTTGGCGGTCGGGTTGACGATCGACTCCCGGATGTAGGCCTCGTCGGCCACCAGCCGCTCCCCGTTCGCCAGCGACACCGGCCGGCCGAACAGGCCTTCCAGCTTCGGACCTCGCGCCTCGGTGTCGCCGCGATGGCAGGTGACGCAGGCCAGATCCGTGAAGAGCTTTTCTCCCGCCGCCGCGAGCGACGTGCCGGTGGCGCCGCCCGACAGCCAGGACTGGAAGGCGGCCGGCTCCATCACGGTCACGGTCCCGATCATCCCCGAGTGCTTGGTTCCGCAGTACTCGGCGCAGAACAAATGGTACGTCCCCGCGCGCGTGGCTTGGAACCAGGTGGTGACGTAGCGGCCCGGCACCACGTCCTTCTTGATGCGGAATGCGGGGACGAAGAAGCTGTGGATGACGTCCTCGGACGTCAGCGTGAGCTTGACCGGGACCCCGACCGGCACGTGCAGCTCGTTGATCTCGCGCTGGCCGGTCATGTGCTGCGTCTTCCACATCCAACGCTTCCCCACCACGTAGACGTTCATCGTCCCCGGCGGCACGCGGGCCATCGCGAAGAACACCTCGGCGCCCCACAGGAAGATCACCATCACGATGCCGAGGGGGATGAGCGTCCACGTCAGCTCGAGGGCGGTGGAGCCGTGGATCGGCGGGGGCCGCTCGTCGCGGGAGCGCCGGCGGAACCTGATGGCGAAGGTCACGACGAGGGTCGCGATGAGCGTGCCGAAGAACACGCTGATCGCGATCAGGAACAGGTAGAGGGCGTCCACGCGGCCGGCCATCGTGGACGCCTGCTCGGGAAACAGCGGCAGGCCGGTGTCCACGCTAGGCCGCCCTCTCCCGCCGAAGCGAGACGAGGATGAACCCTCCGAGCGCGAGGACGGTGAGGACACCGCCCAGGCGCACCAGCCTCATCACGGAGGCCGCGTACCGCCCGCGCATGGGGTCGTACTGGTAGCAGTAGAGGAGCACCGCATCGATCGGGTTTCCGATCCGCCGCTGCGAGGCCTCGACGAGGGCCAGCCGCAGGTCGCGCGGGGCGTATTCCATCCCGTACATGTACCGCGCGATGCGTCCCTCGGGCGTGAGGACGACGAGCCCGGCAGGATGCGCGTATTGCCGTGTTTCCGTGTCCCAGGCATAGCGGAAGCCTACCGCGCCGGTGAGGGCGTGGATCGCACCCTCACCGCCCGTCAGGAAGTGCCAGCCCTCGGCCGCGCCCGGGCGCCGGTAGCGCGCGAGGTACGCTTTCTTCTTGGCGGCGGCCAGCGCCGGCGTCTCCTTCGGCTCGAAGCTCACCGTGACCACGTCGAACTCTTGGCCCACGTCGAAGGAGAGCACCGACAGAGCGCTCTGCAGGCCGTTCAGGGTCAGCGTGCAGAGCATCGGGCACTCGTAGTAGACGAGCGACAGCACGACCGGCTTCCCGCGGAAGAGCGAGCGCAGCCGGACGTCGCGGCCCGCCTCGTCGCGGAAGACGAGGTCGAGGGGCACCTGCTCGCCCAGCCGCTGGTCGTAGCCGACGTCGCGCAGGATGCGCGGCCGCTCCTGCGCGGGTTGGGCGGAGGCAGTGGTCGCCGTCGAGGCCAGCAGCACCGCGAGCACCGCGCTCCTCACCGGCGCTCTCCGTCCGGCGCCGCGATCGGCGCGGGTGAGGGCGCCGCTTGCGGCAAGCCGCGCTGGGCCAGGATCCGGATGGCCTCGTCGATGGGGATATGCGCGATGCCCGCCCTCGGGTCGACCCAGCCGTAGCTCGTAAGCGCCTTCTCCTCCTGCGCGCGCACCTGCTCCAGGTCCTGCAGCGGAGTTACCTGCAGCCGGGGCATGGGAGGAAGGTCGCCCGATGGCCGGGCCAGCGGCGGCGAAGGCGGGTCGTACCGCTGTTGCTGTTTCGCGAACACTCCGAACAGCCCCAGCAGGGCGACCGACGCCACTGCCACCACGATCACGAGGCCGATGCCGAAGCGCACGATCGCGCCCGCGCGGACGTCGCTCTGCTCGTACCGCACCTCGGGATGGCCCTGGCCGGGTCCACTCATGCGTGGCCCTCCGCCGGCTGGGCGAGGAACTCCTCCAGGTCGGGCTCGTGCCGGGGGATGAGCTGCCGGGCCCTCAGCTCGCGGGCGAACCACCACAGCCAGAGCCCGCCGAGGCCCACCGGCGCCGTCACGTCCATCCAGCTCACGGACAGCCCGTGGCCGTGGTGCAGGTCGGGAGCCACCAGCCAGAACAGGTCCAGGCCGCGCATGACGAAGAGCACGCCGGCGACCTTCGCCAGCGTCGGCGCGCGCCGCTTCAGGTCGCGCGACAGCAGGAGCAGGAAGGGAAGCACGAAGTGGAAGACGAGCACCAGCAGGACGAGGAATTGCCAACCGCCGTGCGCGCGCTGGATGTACCAGGGAATCTCCTCGGGCAGGTTCCCCGACCAGATGATGAGGAACTGCGAGAAGTTGACGTAGCCCCACAGCATCACGAAGGCGAACAGGAGCTTCCCGAGGTCGTGGAAAACCTGGGGCCGGAGCACCTGCGCGAACGGGGCCTCGTCCCGGAACCACACGAGCAGCACGATCATCAGGGCCATCGCCGTCAGCACCTGGCCCACCATGAAGAGGATGCCGTAGATCGTCGAGTACCAGTGGGGGTCCAGGGACATCCCCCAATCCACCGACGAGAACGTGATCGTGAAGCCCAGTACCAGGAGCCCGCCGCCGGCGGCGCCGCGGAGACGGCGGGCCGCGCGGAGGCTCCCCGTGCGGTCCAGCTCGTCCGACCAGCGGCTCAGGAGGTGGGCGAGGGCCCACCAGGCGGCGAAGAAGAACGCGGCCCGGCCCAGGAAGAACGGCACGTTCAGGTACGGCCGCTTCAGCAGGAGGATGGGATCGGCGGCCACGACCTCCGGCCGCGCCCACTCATAGATGCGGGGCAGGCCGAGCGCGACCGGCAGGAACAGCAGGGCGAGCAGCGGCGCGGTCCGTCCCCCCGCCTCCAGCAACCGCCGGATCACGATGCCCCACACGCCGCCGGTCAAGTGGTTGATCAGCAGCAGCGAAAGGCAGCCGACGGCGGCGCCGGTCCAGAACAGGTGCGCGAACAGCCACGAGCGCAGGAACTGCGCGCGGTCGAACACGGCCCCCAGCAGGGTGAGGAGCGTCCCCGCCACGCCGACGATCAGCGCCGTGCGCTGCAGGCGGTCCACCTGCGGCGGCACCGGGAAGGGCGCGCGGCTGCTCATCGCGCCTCCGGGCGCGCCTCGAGCTCGGCGCGTGCCTCGGGCGGCACGTCGGCCAGCGACGCGTGCTGGCTGAGCTGCAGCGCGCGGACGTAGGCCACGATCGCCCAGCGGTCCTTCAGCGGGATCTGGGCCGCGTAGTCCGGCATGGCCCCGAAGCCGTGGCTGATCACGTCGAAGTAGTAGCCGACCGGCTGCTGACGCAGCCGGTCGACGTGGAACGAGGACGGCTGGCGGTAGCCGCGGCGCACGATCACGCCGTCGCCGCGGCCGAGCGCTCCGTGGCACGGCGCGCAGTAGATGCGGTAGCGTTCCTGGCCCCGGCGCAGCAGCGGCTCGTCCACGGGGATCGGGAAGGTGTCGGCAAAGGCGGTGCCGCTCTTGCCGGAGGCGAAGAGCAGATCCTCGCGCAGCTGCCCGCGCGCGACGGTGCCCGAGACCAGCGGCCGGGCCGAGCGCCCGTCGCCGAAGAAGTCGCTCTTCCGGTACGGCGGATACTTGGGCTGGTCCTGCATGTCCTGCCGGCACCCCACGAAGGCTATGGCGAGCGTTGCCAACACAACGGACTCAACGCAGAGGACGCGGAGCAACGTCACTGCTCTACCTCCGAGACCACCCTCGCGCCCAGGCTCATCATGAAGCTCCAGGTCTGGTCCAGATCGAACTTCGGATCGCTCGCCTCGATGCACAGGAAGAAGCGGTCCTTGGTGGCGAGGGCGAAGGTGGGCACGTTGAACACCGGGTGGTACGGCTCGGGCAGCCCGTTGATCGCCAGCATCCCCAGCACGGCGGTGAGGGCCGCGAAGAGGATGGTCGTCTCGAAGGCGGGGGGGATGAACGACGGCACGCTGTGGAACGGCCGGCCGCCGACGTTCATCGGGTACTCGATCACGGAGGCCCAATACTCGAGCCCGTACCCGGCGATGAGCCCGGCGACGCCGCCGATCAGCACCAGGAGCGGCAGCCGGGAGTGGTGGAGGCCGAGTGCCTCGTAGAGCGCCTCCATCGGGTACGGCGAGAACGCATCCACCTTGCGATAGCCGGCCTCGTGGACCCTGCCCACCGCCACCACCAGCCCGGCGGGCTCGCTGAACTCGGCCATGAGGCCGTAGAGCCCGGGCTTCGTCACCGCTTCTGCTCCTCGGGCTCGGCCCCCGGCAGCATCGTCCGCATCTCGAAGATCGAGATCGCGGGCAGGAACCGCACGAAAAGGAAGAGCAGGGTCGCGAACAGCCCCAGCGTGCCGATGAAGGCCGACCAGTCGTAGAGGGTCCCGCTGTACATCCCCCAGGACGAGGGCAGGAAGTCGCGGGAGAGGCTCGTCACGATGATCACGTAGCGCTCCAACCACATGCCGACGCTCACCACCAGCGATATGAAGAAGAGGTAGGGGACGCTGGTGCGGAGGTTCTTGATCCAGAGCGTGTTCGGCGCGATGACGTTGCAGAAGATGAGAGCCCAATACATCTTCCAGTACGGGCCCGTCATCCGGTTCCAGATCATGAAGCGCTCGTACGCGTTGGCGCTGTACCACGCCATGAACGCTTCCATCATGTAACCGTAAGCCACGATGAGGCCGGTGGCGAGCATGACCTTGGCCATGTTCTCGAGGTGCTTCATGGTGATGAAGTCCTCGAGGCCGTAGAACTTCCGCAGCGGGATGGAGATCGTCAGCACCATCGCGAAGCCGGCGTAGATCGCGCCGGCCACGAAGTAGGGCGGGAAGATCGTGGCGTGCCAGCCGGGCACGATCCCCACCGCGAAGTCGAAGCTCACCACCGTGTGCACGGAGATCACGAGCGGGGTGGCGAGCCCGGCCAGCAGCACGTACGCGGTGTCGTAGTTGTGCCAGTGGCGCGCCGAGCCCCGCCAGCCCATGGCCAACATCCCGTAGAGGATCTTCCAGGGCTTGCTCTGCGCGCGGTCGCGCAGCGTGGCCAGGTCGGGGATGAGGCCCACGAACCAGAACATGAAGGAGACCGTGGCGTACGTGCTCACCGCGAAGACGTCCCAGATGAGCGGGCTCCGGAAGTTGGGCCACAAGCTCATCGTGTTCGGGTAGGGGAAGAGCCAGTAGATGGCCAGCCACGGACGGCCGGTATGGAAGATCGGGTAGAAGGCGGCGCAGGCCACGGCGAAGAGCGTCATGGCCTCGGCGAAGCGGTTGATCGACGTGCGCCACGGCTGCCGAAGTAGCAGCAGGATCGCGGAGATGAGCGTGCCCGCGTGGCCGATGCCGATCCACCAAACGAAGTTGAGGATGTCGAAGCCCCAGCCGATGGGAACGTTGGGTCCCCACACGCCGATGCCGCGGAAGAGCAGGTTGACGACGACGAACAAGAGGAGCTGGAGGATGCCGAAGGAGATGGCGAAGCCCACCCACCAGCCCCAGGGCGTCCGCCGCTGAAGGACGATGCTGCTGATCTTCTCGGTGACGGTGGCGAAGTCGTGGCCGGGACCGACGAGGACGTCCGGCGTCGCCGGCGGCGAGGTGGCGTCCTTGGCGATGTCCGGGCTCTCAGCCACGTGGCATCTCCGGGTTCGGGTGGCGCACGGCGGCGAGGTAGGTGGTGCGCGGGCGCGTGTTGAGCTCGCCCAGAAGCGAATAGTTCCGCGGCTCGGCCTTCAGGCGCGCCACGCGACTCTCGGGATCGTTGAGGTCGCCGAAGATGATCGCCTCTGCCGGGCAGACCTCCTGGCAGGCGGTCTTGATCTCCCCGTCCTTGATCGGGCGTCCCTCGTTGCGCGCGTCGATGCGGGCGTGGCTGATCCGCTGCACGCAGTACGTGCACTTCTCCATGACGCCGCGGCTGCGCACCGTGACTTCCGGGTTGCGCATCAGCTTGAAGGTGGGCGTGGTCCAGTCCTGGTACAGGAAGAAGTTGAACCGCCGCACCTTGTAGGGACAGTTGTTCGAGCAGTACCGCGTCCCCACGCAACGGTTGTAGACCATGTCGTTGAGGCCTTCGTCGCTGTGCACGGTGGCCGTCACCGGGCACACCACCTCGCAGGGGGCGTTCTCACACTGCATGCAGGGCAGCGGCTGGTGGTACGTCTCGACGGATTCCGGCCGGGCGGGATCGCCCGCGTAATAGCGGTCGATGCGGATCCAGTGCATCTCGCGGCCCTTGGCCACCTGGTCCTTGCCCACCACGGGCACGTTGTTCTCGGCCTGGCAGGCCGTCATGCAGGCGTTGCACCCCACGCAGGAGTTGAGGTCGATGCTCATGCCCCACTTGTGGCCGTCGTAGCTGTGCTTGGGGTAGAGCGTCATCTCGGGCGGCGGCTCCTCCGCCATCTCGTGCGCGAAGGCAGGCTGCTTCTCGTACTCCTCGAGGGTGGCGGCGCGCACGATCGGGCGGCCTTCCATGCTCCAGTGGTCCTGCGTGCAGGCCAGGCGGTAGCGCTCGCCGGTCCGGCGCGCCTCCGCGCCCGCCGCCCACCACGGCGCCGTGCTCGTGCGCAGCGCGTACGCGTTGAAGCCGGCGCCGTTGCCGACCCGGCCGGCCCGCCAGCGGCCGTAGCCCAGATGCAGCGTCAGCGTGCCCTCCGGGTGGCCGGGGACGACCCACGCGGGCGCCTTGACGGTGCGGCCGGCGAGACGGATCTCCACGACGTCCGTGTGGTGACCGAGCGAGTCGAACTCGATCGAGATGCCGAGCCCGCGCGCCGTCTCGGTTCCCATGAGGGCCGCGTTGTCCCAGGTCAGCTTGGTCAGCGGCTTGGGCAGCTCCTGCAGCCAGCCGTTGTTGGCGTAGCGGCCGTCGTGGACCGTGGGATCGGGGCGGAACGCCACCTCCAGGCCCGCCGCCGCCGGGCGCTCGGAAGCGCGGGCCCAGTCTCCCGCAGAAACCGCGGGCGTCACCGGAGGCGGCGCGGGCTGGCCCGCGACGACACCGTCGTGCAGCGCGCGACGCCAGGCCTTCTCGAAGTCGGAGCCCATCGGCTGCGTGCCCCAGTACTCGCGGAGCAGGTCGTAGCCGGAGCGCTCGGGACGAGGGGACATCGCGGCCAGCACCTCGTGGGCGGAGCGGGCCGAGGGATAGAGCGGCGCGATGAGGGGCTGGAGCAGCGTAACCGTGCCGTCGAAGGCCCGGGCGTCGCCCCAGGCCTCGAGCGGATGGGCCGCGGGCACCTGCCAGTGGCAGCGCTCGGCCGTCTCGTCGACATGGAGGCCGAGGTGGACGCGCAGCTGCACCTTGTCCATCCGGGCGGCGAAATCGAGGTCGGCGGGAGCCGTGAACACGGGGTTGCCGCCGAGGACGACGAGGAGCGAGACGACACCTCGGTCCATGTCGGCGGCGAGGTCCTTCAGCGACGCGAGCTGATCGACCGGGCTCGCCTCGACCGGCGCGGTGTGGACGACCGTCCGGCCCACGTTGCCGAGCTTTGCGTTCATGGCATGCGCCAGCGCGTGCACCGCCGGCGGCTGGTACTCTCCCGCGATCACGAGCGACGAGCCGGCGTGCGCCAGGAGGTCCTTGGCCAGGGCGCCCACCCAGGCCGCTCGCGGCGAGCCGGCGCCGAACGCGGCGCCGGCCTCGACACCCGCGCCCACTCCCGCCGCCACCGCGCGCGCGAAGTCCTCGACCTCGGACGGCCGTAGCGGAAGGCGGTGGTCGGCCAGCGAGCCCGCCAGGGTCGGCGTGCACTCGACCGCATAGAGGCGGTTCATGTCCTTCTTGCCGCGTTCGAGCTTCCGCCGCGACGAGAACTCGCGGATCTGGCGGAGCGTCGCGGGACCGTCGGAGACGAAGTCGGCGTCGAGGCACAGGATCACGTCGGCCGCGGCAAAGTGGTATTGCGTCTCCAGCGGCTGACCGAAGGCGAGCATCGCGCCCGCCCGGACGGCGTCGCGTCCGGCCGGCTCCCACTGGTGCCACTTCGCGGCGGGGAACTCGGTCAGGAACGCCTTGATCTGCGCGGCGAGGGTGGGCGAGGTGATCGTTTCGGTGAGGAGCCGGATGCCGGCGCCCTTCTGTGGCCGCTGCGCTTCGAGAGCCGACTTCATGCTCGCCAGGAACGTGCCCCAGGGACGGATCTCGCCCAGGTAGCTGAGCGTCTGCGAGCGGTCGGGGTCGTAGAGATCGAGCAGCGCCGCCTGGCCTCGGGCGTCGGTGGCACCCAGGCTCGCCGGATGGTCGGGGTTGCCTTCGATCTTGGTGGGGCGCCCGAGGTGGCTCTCCACGAGAACGCCCTTCGCGTAGCCACCGTCCAGCACCGCGGTCGCGAAGAAGAGCGGGCGACCCGGCACCAGCTCCTCGGGCGGCTTCACGTAGGGGACGATCTTCTCGTCCGGCTGGCGCGTGCACGCCGTGAGGCCGGCCAGGGCGAGCGACGCGCCCATCAGGCTGAGGAACTGGCGGCGTCCCACGGGATCGTCGAAGACGGACGCCTGCTCCGGGAACTCACGGCGGAGCAGCTCCTCGACCGCGGAATCGCCGGCCAGCTCCTCCAGGCTCTTCCAGTACGCGCGCCCCTGGGCACCTTCCAGACGTTTACGCACGCCGGCCAACGCCACCGGAACCGCGTTCGGCTCCGCCTGTTCGTGGCTCATCGGTGGCACGCGGAGCAGCTCGTGCGGGTGCGGATCCCGTACTCCTTCACGAGCCTGCGCCCGAGCGCGAGCTGGTCCGCCGGGGGCTCGTAGGTGGGGTCGAAGACGGCGGCCTGCGGCCGCACGTAGCGCTCGGGATGGCGGTGGCACTCGAGGCACCACTCCATCTGGAGCGAAACGGCCTGCGCCACGAGCGGCTGGCGGTCCACGCGCCCGTGGCACGTGGTGCAACCGACACCGCGGTTCACGTGGGCGGAATGGTCGAAGTAGACGAAGTCGGGAAGGTCGTTGACCTTCGTCCACTCGATCGAGGTGTCGTTGCGGAAGCTGGCCCGCACCGGCTCCAGCGTCGGGCTGTCGCTCCAGATCTGGGAGTGGCAGCTCATGCAGGTCTTCGTGGGCGGGATGCCCGCCGTGGCCGACACCTCGACCGAAGTGTGGCAATAGCGGCAGTCGATGCCCAGACCCCCGACGTGGTGCTGGTGGGAGAAGGGGACCGGCTGCTCGCGGGCCACACCCTCCTGCGTGACGTAGCCGGAGCGGTTGACCTCGACCGTGACCCAGAGCGCGCCCACGACCAGGAACAGCGCCCCGAAAATGCTCAGCTTGGAGAGGGTGTTGGTGCTCTGATGGAAGATCTGGGACATGCTGAGGCTCGCGCGAGCCGTTCCTAGGTCATGAGCTGCGTGAAGCGTCGAAGATACGTCAGCGATCGTGGAGGGTCAAGGATCACGTACCGAATAGCCGGTCCCCGAAATCACCCAGCCCGGGCAGGATGTACTTTCGGCCGTTGAGCCCGCGGTCGAGGGCCGCGGTGTAGACGACCGCGTCGGGGACGACCGCTTCGAGATAGGCGACTCCCTCGGGCGCGGCCACGATCGACAGCAGCCGGACCTGCCGGGCCCCCAGACCTCGCAGCCCGTCCACCGCCATCGCGGCCGACCCGCCGGTGGCGAGCATCGGGTCGAGCAGGAAGACGACCGCATTCGCGAGGTCCTTCGGCACCTTCTCGTAATAGCGGCGGGCGGCCGCCGTCTCCTCGTTGCGCTCCAGGCCGAAGTAACCCACGTGCGCCTGGGGCACCAGCTCGAGGAACGCTTGCAGCATCCCGAGCCCCGCCCGCAGCACCGGCACCGCGACCACGCGGGAGGCGATGCGCCGCACCACCGTGCGCTCGAGCGGCGTCTCCACCTCCGCCTCGGCGAGGGCGAGGTCGCGGGTCGACTCCGCGGCCAGGAGCACGCTCACGCGGTGGGCCAAACGCCGGAACTCATCGCACGGGGTCTCGCGGTCGCGCAGGCGGGCCAGGCTGTCCTCGATCACCGGGTGGGCCACCAGGCGGAGCGGCATGGCGGCGCGAGGATAGCACACGGGTGGCCGCGGGCTGCCGGCGCGGGCTGCCGGCGCGTTGACTCCGTGCTCGCAGGAGCGTACCGTCGCTGTCGGGTCCCCATCCTCCAACACGGCCACAGGCCAGAGGTGCGGGTCGTGGGCAGCTACGCGGGGCCGATACCCAAGATCACGATCGACGCTGGCAGCGAGCACGATCGCGAGCGCGTCGAGTCCATCGTGCGCGAGGCCCTCAACCAGCGCCCGCAGTCGGAGCCGTGGGCGGTGATCCTCCACGAGATTCGTCCCGGCTGGTCGGTCTTCATCGACGGGCCGGACCAGGCGCTCTGCGCCGAGATCAAGGCACGGCTCGCCGCGGCCGGATACGCGCCCATCCCCGGACCCTGCCCCCAGTAAGTTATACTGACGTTTCGATGCGGCTGACCTCCGACGAGATCGAATACATCTCCCGCAAGATCGTCAAGACCCTCTCCGCCGAAGGCAAGCTCGAGATGGACAACCAGGCGCGCGTGGTGGAGGCCATGGGCAAGGTCATCACCGACGAGATGATGGTGGAGGACCGGCTCAACGAAGAGGTGCGCGAGGTGCTCCTGCAGCATGCCTCGGAGATGGAGCGGTCGAACATCACCTACACCGAGATGTTCAAGATGGTGAAGAAGAAGCTGGCGAAGGAGAAGGGCATCATCCTGTGAGCGCGAAAGGGGGCCGGTGAAGCTCTCCCGGGAGAAGGTGATCCGGCTCTCCCATCTCATCTTCAACCAGCTCAACCAGGACGAGGAGGTCGAGTTCTACGCCGACCCCCAGGAGATCCGCCAGCAGATCTTCAAGATCATCTCGGACGAGGTGAAGGCCGACGAGGCCATCGACGCCATCGTCCGGCGCAAGATCGAGAGCCAGAAGCGCGTGATCGTGGAGGGCTCCGAGGAGTGGGACGTCCTCTACCGCAAGTACTACGAAGATGAAACGGCCCGCCACCGCAAGGTGATGCCCTAGTTTCTGTCGCGAAACGCCCGATCGGACGCGACAGAAACTAAAGCGGCGCATTCGCGCCGCAAGAACACCGATTTGAGGAGACTATGTTAGTTTTCGTCGCGTCCGATCCTGGGCTTCGCGACGAAAACTAGCTTCAGCGTCAGCTCGTGCGTCCCCGGCGCGGTCGTGAGGGCCGCGTGGACGTCCTCGCCCACCGTCTCCATCCGCACGGTTCTCGCCTGGCCGTCGAGGATCGCCGACACCGGCCGCATGCCGGGCGGCACGCGCACCCGCAGCGTCCCCGCGCGACGAGCCCCGGAGGAGTAGCTCACCCGCAGTGTGCGTGACGCCGCGTCGTAGGCACTCGAGCACGCGACGTCGGTGCCGGTGGCCGGTTCCCGCAGCCGCAGCTCGCCGGCCTCTTCGCCCAGGCGGACCGTCAGGTCCAGGCGGCCTCCGTGCAGGTCGACGCCGAAGAGGCCGGCGATCACCGCGGCCCCGAGGGCCCCGGCGCTGCCCGCATAGGTGGCGCTTCCCCGTCCCGCACCGTCCGGCGTCGCCCACTCCCGCATTCCCCCGGTGCGGGCCACGCGGGCCGCGATCTCGCCGAGCTGTCGGCGCGCCGCGGTGGCATGGCCGCGCTCGAACTCGGCCACGAGCAGTCGCCCGGCAAACCAGTCCCACTGCCCGCCGTTCTGGTAGGTGTACGGCTCGCGCAGGATCGGGTGCCGGAAGAACCCGGACGGATAGGGAGGAAGGAGCGTGCCGGCCACGGTCGAGACGCCGAAGCGGCGCCGTCGCTCCTCCACCGCCGCGAACACCCGCGATGCCTTCTCCGCATCGGCAACGCCGTACAGGACCGCCACCGCGTTGCCGCCGAGGGCGAAGACGTCGCCGTCGTCGGGCGCGGTCCATCCTGCAGGCGCGGAGACGACGAGGTGCATGCGATAGAAGCCGCGATCGGGCTGCCAGAAGTGGCGGTTGATCGCCGCGCGCACGCTGCGGGTCCGCGCGGCCCAGAAGCGGGCGCGGGCGGGACGCCCGGCGGCGTCGAGCAGCGCCTCCAGGTCGCGCGCGGCCCGGTAGAAGAGGACGTTGGTGTAGAGGCCGACCACGACCGGTGTCTTGTCGTCGAGGTAGATGGCGCGCTGGTCGCCGTGGACCGGGCTCACGTCGCCCCAGTCGGCGGTGAACGCGCTGGTCACCAGGCCATGGCGGCGGCTGAAGCGCCGGCGAAGCAGGAAGGAGAGGGACGCGTCGAGCCGGTCCACGAGCGCGCGTCCGGCCACGGTGCTCTTCAGCCACCCGCGGTCGCCCGTGATCCGGAAGACCTGGTACGCCGCCTCGACGGCGCTCGTCTCCTGGTCGGCCTCGGTCGTGTTGCGGTCGGCGCTGATCACCACCGGTCCCGCCCGGTAGACCGCCTCCACCAGGGGCGCGTCGTTGCGGAACGCGGACGGCTCGCCGGCCGCGATCCAATCGCGCAGCGCCCCGTCCTCGCGCTGGTGGGCGAGGTGCTCCCCGAGCCACGACTCGAGATACTCCCTCGCGTAGAGGTAGCGGGCGAGGGGAATGAGGGTCGCGCTGTCGCGAAGCCAGATCTGCGGGTACACCGCGCCCGCGCCGAAGCCGCGGACGAGGCCGGTGCGCCCACGAAGCTCCTTGCGGTTGGCCTCGAGCGTGGGCGCCAGGTGACGGGTCAGCGCTTGCAGCGACGGGTCGGCCAGACGGAAGGAGACCTCGGCCCGCGCGTCGAGGCCGCCGGCGACGCACCACAGCGCGACGACAAGGATGCCGTGGCGGCGGGACGCTGAGGGCACGGCGGATTCTAGCCCGCGGCCCGCGGCCGCGTGGTACGCTTCAGCCCCCGACGAAGCAATGGCCACCACCGAGGACCTCAAGGCCGCCATCCAGGCCCGCGACGCGGAGAGGGTGCGCACGCTCCTTCGAGAGGACGCGAGCCTGGCCGCCTGCCGTTTCCCCGACGGCGGGACGCCCGCGCTGCTCGCGATCTACTACGGCGCCCCCGAGGTGCTGGAGGCGCTCCTCGCCCGGGGCGTGAAGCTCGACGTCTTCGAAGCCGCCGCCGCCGGCGAGACATCCCGGGTGCGCGCGCTCCTCGACGCCGACCCTACCGTAGCCGGCCGGCGCAGCCACGACGGCTGGAGCCCCCTCCACCTCGCCGCCCACTTCGGCCGCGTGGAAACGATGCGGGTGCTGATCGCGCACGGGGCCGACGTGCACGCGCGTTCCTCGAACGACATGAGCAACACGCCCCTCCACGCGGCGGCCGCGGGCGGCCGGCTGGAGGCCGCGGAGGAGCTGCTCGACCGCCGGGCGGACCCGGACGCCCGCCAGCACGGAGGCTGGACGGCGCTCCACTCGGCCGCGCAGTCGGGCCGGATCGAGCTCGCCCGTCTGCTCCTCGACCGCGGGGCGGACCCCAACGCGAGCACCGACGACGGCACCACCCCGCTCGACCTCGCGGAAGAGAAGGGGCAGCGGGAGGTGGCGGCGCTGATCCGTGAGCGTGGCGCGGAGTAATGTGACGAGGCGTGTCTGGGAGGTGCAAATTCTACAATGCGTGGGGACCACTGTGTCGGCGCGCAGGCTCGGCCCGGTCGCAAATGGTGCGGCAGGAGGAGCGCCGCGGCCCCCGGACGGGCCGGCCCGGCCACTGCAACTTGTTGCTATCATCGTCCCACCCCACACCATACAGGGTGTCGCTACTGAGGCCCCCCGGACGTAGGTATGGTGCGCGCAGGACCGGCGTCTCGCACGAATCTTGCATCGAGGTCGCGCTGTTGGAAAAGAGCAGCTAGTATGAAACTTCCTATTGGTGAGCACGTTCCATGAGGCGGCTCTTCGCCCTCCTCGTGCTGCTCGCACTGGTGGGGGTCGCCCTCTATTACTGGAAGGACCGGCCGGCGGGCGAGAGCGCGCAGGAGGCGCTGAGCTCGGTCGGCGACAAGATCCGCGGCGCCAAGACGACGGGCGAGGTCAAGGCCGCGCTCGAGCTGAACCGGAACCTGAAGCCGTACGCCATCGACGTGGACGTCGCCGACGACGGCACCGTGACGCTCCGGGGCCAGTTGCCCCGCGAGGACTTCAAGGCCGAGGCGGAACGGGTCACGGTCGCCGTGCCGGGCGTGCGCTCCGTGCGCAATGAGATCGTCATCGACCCCGCGCTTCCCCCTCCCGCCGAGGGACGGACGCTGGGCGAGAACTTCGACGACAAGGCGCTCGAGGCCAAGGTCAAGCTGGCCTTCTCCCTCAACAAGTCCCTCGACGGCACCGAGCTTTCGGTCCGCGCGTACCGCCGCGAGGTGACGGTCGGGGGCGTCGTGGATACCCCCGAGCAGCACCAGCTCGCGCTGAAGGTCGCCGCGGATACCGCCGACGTCATCAAGGTGAGCGACGAGATCCAGCTGCGCGGGCAGGCGGCGGCCCCGCCCGCCGCGGCCACGTCCCCGGCGGCGGCGCCGGGGGACCGAGCCCGGGCCGTCAAGCAGGCCCTGGCCGCGAACCCGAGCCTCGCCCCATACGACATCCAGGTCCGCGAGGAGGGCGGGCGGCTCGTCCTCCGCGGACGCGTAAAGACGACGGCGGAAAAGGACTTGGCGGGTCTCCTGGCGCGCGACGCAGCCGGCGCCCAGGTGGACAACGCCTTGGAGGTCAGGCTCTGACACCTGATCTGACACCTGATACACTTGGAGCCATAGTAGCCACAGTATTGAAGCGCCAGCAAAAGGAGGACGTTCGATGAGACGACCATTGACGACCTGGCTGCTCGGCGGGGTCCTTGCCCTGACGGCCACGGCCTGGGCCGAGACGGCCCCGGCTGGCGAGGAGACACAGACCACCACCACCACGACCCAAACCACCACGACGACGGAGCAGACGAGCAGCGGTCACACCGTGCGTCGGGAGGACGTCAAGACGTGGACCATCACCGTCGACTCGGACGAGTACGAGGCGCACCCGGCCACTCCCGCCTACGAGGGGGAGACGGGACTCTTCCACATGTCCACGGCCTACACGCTTCCCAAGGGAAAGTTCTCGTTCAGCTTGTTCCGCGACAACATGGACCGCGATCCCAAGGACGAGGACATCTCGATCCACGGCGTCTCGCTCGGCTTCGGAGTCAGCAACCGCCTCGAGATCCACGGCAACTTCGGGCTTCAGAACCGACTCGATGCGGACGCTCTCTTCCAGGCCGGTTTCGTCAATGACTATCCCTTCGTCAGCACCCCGTGGCAGACGGGGGTCGGCGACCTGAAGCTGGGCGCCAAGTTCAAGTTCCTCGACGACTACATGGGCGATCCGGTCGGGCTGGCGATCCGCGGCTTCGTGAAGATCCCCACCGCCGACGAGACCAAGGGGCTCGGCACGGGCAAGGCCTCCTGGGGAGGCGACCTCATCCTCTCCAAGAGCATCGATGCGAAGCTGGACCTCCACGGCTCCATCGGCTACGTCAAGAACGGCGATCCGGACGGGATCGAGATCGCCGACGCGTTCCGCTGGGCGATCGGCCTGAACGTGCCCGCGTGCCGGACGGTTCAGCTCCAAGCCGAGCTCATGGGGACGAAGTACAGGGGCGACGTCGATTTCGAGCAGACGAACCCGCTCGACCTCGTGGTCGGCCCCGTGTTCTGGATCAAGGGCTTCTTCATCCGGCCCGCGATCTCGTGGAATCTCAACTTCGACGACCGCGGCCTCAACCAGAGCTCCAAGAGCTGGACCGGGCGCCACCTCGCCATCGGCTGGTACCCCGGCTTCGCGTGCCGCAAGATCGAGGCGTTCGTTCCGCCGCCACCGCCTCCTCCTCCCCCGTCCAACAACAACCCGAGCGTCAATTGCGAGATCGAGCGCTCGACCATCCTGCCGGGTGAGAGCGTGCGCGTGCGCGCGAACGCGTCCGACGCCGACGGCGACACCCTGACCTACGAGTGGAGCACCACCGCCGGCCGCATCGTCGGCAGCGGCGCCTCCGTGACCTTCGAGAGCACGGGGATGTCCCCCGGCTCGTCGGCCACCATCACCGTCCGCGTCTCCGACGGACGCGGCGGCACGGCCACCTCCACGTGCACCGTGCGCATTCCCGCCGCGGAGCGCCGGCCCGAGGCCATCACGTGCATCGCCGGCGGGTTCCCGCGGAACCTCGCCCGCCTCAACAACGTCGACAAGGCCTGCCTCGACGACGTGGCCTCGCGTCTGCGGCAGGATCCGCGCAGCCGCGTGATCGTGGTCGGCCACGCCGACAGCGGCGAGCGGTACCCCGAGGTCATCGCCCGCCGGCGCGCCGAGGCGGTGAAGGACTACCTGGTCAAGCAGCGGGGCATCGAGGAGTCGCGCATCACGACCCGCAGCGCCGGCGCCACCAAGCCCCTCGACACGGGCACGGACGCCATGGCTCGAGCCAAGAACCGCCGGGTCGAGCTGATCTTCGTCCCGGAGGGCGCGACGGTTCCGGAGGACGACGACTAGACCGACATCCAGAATCCGAACCACTGGGCGCGGCCGCAAGGCCGCGCCCTTTTTCTTTTAGAATGGTTGAGCCCCATGGCGAGGCTCGGCTTGTTGTTCGTCGTGGGGATGTCGGCCGTCGCCGCGGCCGACGAGCCCGAGCCCTCCATCCCGCCGCCGCTTTCGGTGAGCCGCGCGTCCGGCCCGATCCTGATCGACGGAGACCTCTCCGATCCGGGATGGAAGGGAGCGGCCGTCATCGACACGTTCTTCGAGACGGTCTTCGGAGACAACCGCGCGCCCACCGTCGGCACCCAGGCCTGGATCACCTACGACGACCGGTACCTCTACATCGCGTTGCGCTGCGACGACCCCGAGCCCCGGAAGATCCGCGCCCCCTACGTCGACCGGGACAACGTGATCGGCACCGACGACAACGTGGCCATCTTCCTCGACACACGCAACGACCGCCGCTCGGCCCAGGAGTTCCGCGTCAGCCCGCGCGGCATCCAGGGCGACGCCGTCTTCAACGACGCCAACAGCAACGAGGACTTCTCGCCCGACTTCTACTACGACACCGCCGCCCGCATCACGGAGAAGGGCTGGCAGGCCGAGGTGCGCATCCCACTCTCCTCGCTGCGCTACCCGCGGGCCGACCCGCAGAAGTGGGGCATCATCGTCTGGCGGAACTACCCGCGCGACTTCCGCTACGCGATCTACAGCAGCCCGCAGCCGCGAGGCGGCAACTGCCTGATCTGCCGCTCCCGCGAGCTGACCGGCCTGACGAGCCTGCGCTCATCGAGCCACCTGGTGGCGGCTCCCTACGTGAGCGCGCAGGACGTCGCGCAGGCGGACGCTCCGGGCCAGCCCCTGCGGGACGAGCCCACCGAGAAGCGGATCGGCCTCGACGTCAAGTGGAACCCCTCGGCGAGCACCGCCCTCGACGCGACGATCAACCCCGATTTCTCCCAGGTCGAAGCCGACGTCGCCCAGATCGCGGTCAACAACCGCTTCGCCCTGTTCTTCCCCGAGAAGCGTCCGTTCTTCCTGGAAGGCGTGGACCTCTTCGACACCCCCATCCCGGCCGTCTACACCCGCACGATCACCTCACCCCGCTGGGGCGCGCGCTCGACGGGCAAGTTCGGCGCCTCCTCGTACACCGTCCTCGTCACCCAGGACCGCGGCGGAGGCAGCGTGATCCTGCCCGGGCCGACCAGCTCGGACTTTGCGCCCCAGGATTTCTCCTCCGTGGTCGGCATCGCGCGCGTGCGGCGCGACTTCGGCCGGTCCTTCGTGGGCGCGCTCTACGCGGGCCGCGAGACCGAGGGCGCGGGCTACAACCGCGTCTTCGGCCCCGACGGGCAGTGGCGCCCCAACGAAAGGGAGATCGTGGCCGCCCAGCTCCTCGTGAGCGACACCACCACTCCGGAGCGGCCCGACGTCACGCCGGTGTGGGATGGGCGCACGCTCACGTCCCACGCCCTGGAGACGTCGTGGAGACACAGCACGAGAGGGCTCGATTGGATCGCGCGCTACCGTGACTTCGGCGACGGCTTCCGCGCGGACGAGGGCTTCGTGCCACAGGTCGGCTACCGCGAGGGCCGCCTGAACCCGGGTTTCAAGTTCTTCCCGAAGGGCCTCTTCAGCTTCGTGGGCCCGTTCCTCAACCTGGAGTACGCGGCGGACCGCCATGGCAAGCTCATGACGCGCCTGGTGGATCCGGGCGTCTTGCTTTTGGGTCGCCGCAA
>Ga0210378_10000138_pt1 | contig 33562 bp, 29 predicted proteins | sample PLM1_60_b1redo_FD_155465 | JGI IMG/M metagenome (GOLD analysis project Ga0210378, IMG submission 155465) | Groundwater sediment microbial communities from an aquifer in East River, Colorado, USA - PLM1_60_b1 redo | ecosystem: Environmental > Terrestrial > Soil > Riparian zone | place: USA: East... | reverse complement strand
TCCCCACCTGGCGCCTGGTCTCGATGGCTCGCATCGCTTCGGCGATGGCCTCCTCGTTCCGGCCGGCGTACCGGTGAATCCAGGCCCGGCCCAGCGCCAGGCTGGAGACGGCCTGGACGTCCTCGCTGGCCTCGAGGATCTCCGCCCACAGCTCCTCTCGGGCCAGCTCCGGCTCTCCCCGCACGGCGTGGATGTGTACGAGCCACGTCCGTTCCATCAGGATGGCCGGCAGCCGCGCCGCCTCGGGGTCCATCCCCACCTCCTCGGCAGCTGTCAGTGCCTCGTCCCACCGTCCGTAGAAGCCGAAGATGGCCACCCGGTCACCCAGGAACTTCGCCTCCCACGCCCCGAAGCCGATCCTGCGGGCCAGCGTCAGGCCCTCCTCGGCCAGGTCCAGCTCCTCCTGGTAGCCGCTCTTCCCGCCGATCGTGCTGGCGAGGTTGTTGTAGGCCCGTAGCGCGGCCTGCGGCTCATCCTGCTCCAGGGCCAGCCGAAGCGCATGCCGCAGCAGGGCCATGGCCTCCTGGCTCCGCCCCAAGGTCTTCAGGATGATGCCCTTTGTGTTCAGAGCCAGGGAGAGGACCCCCGGCAGGAAGAGGCCCTCCGCCACCGGGGAGGCTCCGCTCGATGGTCTGGAGCGCCTCCTCGGTACGGCCCAGGAAGTAGGAGAGCCTGGCGATCTCGGCGACGACCATCGCCAGCTCGGGCCCCGGTTCCCGATCCTCCAGGACGGCCCGGGCCCACCGCAGCCGCTCCAGAGACTCCTCCAGGCGCCCGTCGGCCGTCGACATCCACGCCCGCCCGATCTCGGCACGGGCTCGGGCCATGTCGTCGCCCAGCTCCTGGGCGATGGCGATGGCCCGATCGAACAGGTCGCGCGCCCGATCGAGCAGACCGGCGTCGCTCGCCATGTTGCCGGCCCGGGCCAGGAGGTCCGATCGCGCGCCGGGCTCGTCGGTGAGGTCCGCGGCCTGCTCGAAGTATCTGAGGGCCTCCCGGCGCGCCGCCAGCGACTCAGAGCGGGTGCCCGCCCGGACCAGGGCATCGCGGGCCCGAGCCTTGATCTCAACGGCGTCCGGGGCATCGGGGACGGCCCGGTGGGCCTCGAGGTAATGGGAGGCCAGCACCTCGGCCAGCTCGTTCTCCTCACCCGGCCGGGAGGCCTCCAGGTGCTCGGCCGCCGCCAGGTGACGCGCCTTCCGGTCGCGCCTCGACAGGGTCTCGTAGGCCACCCGCCGCACAAGATCCTGGAGGAAGACGTACTGGCCGCGTTCGGGTGAGCGGGGGTCGGCCTGGACGGACAGGACCTCCTTTCGAACCAGCGACCGCAGGATCGACTCGAGGGCCGCCTCGTCGCGGCCGCCGATGGCCGCCAGGGTGGAGGCCCCGAAGGTCTTCCCCAGCACGGCCGCGTCCTGCAGGACGCCCGCTCCTCGGCCGGCAGGCCGTCCAGTCGGGCGGCGATCAGGGCGTGGAGCGTCTCGGGGACTTCCAGGTCCTCGATGGGGCCGGCCGGACGATATACGGCTCCCTCCTGGACCAATGCCCCCCGGTCCAGGAGCATCCGCACGGTCTCGACCGCGTACAGCGGGATGCCCTCGGCCCGGTCGAGCACCTTTCGGACCACCGCATCGGGGAGGCCGGGGACCAGGCCGGCCAGCAGCTCCTCCATGTCCTCGCGGCGCAGCGGCTCGAGGTACTGGGTGGTCACCCCGCGCCGCCCGGCCGCCCATCCCGGGAACCGGTCCGCCACCTCGGGCCTGGCCAGGGCCATCACGAACACCGGGAAGTTCCTCGACCAGTTCAGCAGGTAGTCGATGAAGTCGAGCAGCGAGGGATCGGCCCACTGGAGGTCCTCGAACACGAGGATCACCGGCTCCTTCTCGGCCATGCGTTCGAAGAACAGGCGCCACGCGCTGAACAGGTCCTCCGGCTCCCGGGCCGTGCGTTCCTCAAGCGCCAGCAGGTGGGCCAGCCTGGCCTCGACCCACGGCCTCTCCTCCGGGTCGGGGACGAAGCTTTCGACCGCCTGCCGCAGCTTGGTCCGGGCCGAGGACGCGTCCTCGCCCTCCAGGATCTCGGCCCGGCCCCGGACCATCTCCGCGAGGGCCCAGTAGGTGACGCCCTCGCCGTACGCGAGGCACCGGCCACGGTGCCACCGAACCAGGTCGGACAGCCCGTCGATGTACTTGTAGAACTCCCACGACAGGCGGGACTTGCCGATCCCCGCGATGCCCACGACCGAGACCATGTGGGCCTTGCGCTGTTCGGCTGCGGCGTGGAAGAGCTCCTTCACCGCACGCAGCTCCTGGTCGCGACCGACGAAGGGCGCCTCCAGGCCCTGGGACCGCAGCGCCCCCCCGCGCATGGCCACCACGCGCAAGGCCCGCCACAGGGCGACCCGCTCGGCCTTCCCCTTCAGCTCATGAAGACCGGCGTCCTCGTAGGCCACGGCCGCCTCGGTCGCCCGGCGCGTGGCCTCGCCCACGTAGACGGTCCCGGGCGGGGCGGCGGCCTGGATGCGCGATGCGGTGTTGACCAGGTCGCCGGCCACCATGCCCTCGCTCGAGACGCCGAGGGTCACGGACGCCTCGCCTGTGAGGACGCCGGCCCTGACCCGCAGGTCCGGCCAGCCGACCTCCAGCCCGAGCGCGGCCACCACCTGGGTGAGGTCGAGCGCGGCCCGGACGGCCCGCTCGGCGTCGTCCTCCTGTGCCACCGGCGTCCCCCATACGGCCATGACCGCGTCGCCGATGAACTTCTCGACCGTGCCTCCGTACCGGCCGATCAGCGTCCGGCAGGAATCGAAGTACCGGCTGAGCAGCTCACGAACCTCGTCCGAGTCGCGTTGCTCCGACTGGGGCGTGAAGCCGACCAGGTCGGCGAACAGGACTGAGACCAGGCGTCGCTCCGAGGTCGATCCTTCGGGCAGGGCAGGACTTCGCGGGACCCCAAGCGGTACGGGGGCACCGGAAACCTGCTGAGCCGATGTCGGCGCCGCGGACAGGGCCGCCCCACACTGGCCGCAGAACTTGACCGGTTCGTTCGGGCTGCCGCAGACGGGGCAGGTCAGGGCAAGCGGCTGGCCGCATTCGCCGCAGAACCGGCGGCCGGGCGAGTTCTCCGAGCCGCAGTTCGAGCAGATCACGGGATGCGAAGGGCCATAGGTGGCGGACAGCGTACTTCGGCGGCGCGAGCCGGTAAACGGGCTTGGCCGTCTCCTGCCTGCCCATGTCAGTGCCGACCCTTATCCTCTTGGCTTCCTCCTCACCCTAGCTGTCCGTTGACAGTTGCCAACACAGAGTGGGAGCATGGCCGGCGTTAGGAAGCGACACCCGAAGAAGGAGGTGGAAGAGGTCCTCCGGACGAGATCGATGCAGACATTCGACTTCTCCCTGGTGATCCAAGGAGCAGACGTCCTGTCTCCCCTGAGCCTCAACGCCCTGTTCGAGGCCGGGTGCGGTGACGCCACCTTCGGCGAGGTGGACGGAGTGCAGCACGGGGACTTCTCCCGCGACGCGGCTTCTCTCGAAGAGGCCATCGCCGGAGCGATGGCGGCGGTCGAGCGTGCCGTCCCCGGCGCCGTGGTGACCCGCGTCGAGCCCGACGACCTGGTGACGGCTTCCGAGATCGCGGAACGGTTCGGCCGAAGCAGGGAGAGCGTCCGCCTCCTCATCGCGGGGAGGCGAGGGCCCGGCGGATTCCCAGCCCCCGTGTCCCACCTCAAGGCCCGGGGCCGTCTCTGGCGATGGGCAGAAGTTGCCGCTTGGGGCAGGGAATCGATCGCATGGACCGGCCCGGGCCAGGAAGCGGCGTTCATAGCCGCCATCAACGGTGCCCTCGAGCTCCGCCGACTGGCGCCGCGAGTGAGAGGTAGGCAACGCCGCTTGATCGCGCGGATCCTGGCAGCCGCTGATGTGTCGCTCTCTGGGCCAGTAGGGTCTCGGTAGGGTTCGGTGGGACGACCCGATGTACGATCTGGTGGACCTCCGCGAGTTCGCCTATCGTCCGGCGCCCGACATGTGGGAGTGGCGCCTAGAGCACATCATCCCTCGGTACAGGGAGGCGGGCGTGCGCAAGTTCGCCAACGTCGTCCCCGAAGGATGGACGCTCGGCGAGCCTGCGGCGAACGAGGCCGAGGGCTTCCTCACCGGCAACTTCCGATCCGTCGAGGAGGCCGAGGCCTGGTTCGCGGCGTCCTAGCCTGAGATGCCGCCCCGCGTGTCGCTGCCTCCTGGCAGAATGGGGCGATGGCGAACCCTGAACCCCTCGACGCCGACGCGGCCCTGGACATGCACCCCGATCCGGTCAGCGAGGCGGACGCATATCGAACCATGCTGCTCGACCTCCTGGGAGACCGGGATGCCGCCGAGGTCCAGGCGGAGCTCCCCGACCAGATCGCTGCAGTGCTGAAGGAGGCGGGCCCGGACCTTCGTACCCGGCCGGCGCGGGGCGAGTGGTCGGTGGTGGAGCTGGTGGGCCATCTGTTGGACGCCGAGATAGTCCTGGCGGGGAGGTACAGGTGGATCCTCGCCCACGACGAGCCGCCCATCGCAGCCTACGACCAGGACCTGTGGGTGCAGAGGCTCCGCCACCAGGACGACGATCCCCAGGAGATGCTGGCGCTGCTCGCGGCCTTCCGCCGCGCCAACCTGGACCTTTGGGCCCGCACGCCGCAGCAGGAGCGGGACCGGGTGGGCCACCACGCCGAACGCGGCCCGGAGAGCTTCGACCTCTCGTTCCGCATGCTGGCCGGCCACGACATCTTCCACCTCGGCCAGATGCGCCGAACGCTCGATCAGGTCCGCACGCCGGCGCGCTGAGAGGGAAGCTCATCACGGCCAAGCTGATCTACTCGGCGATCACGTCGCTCGACGGCTTCGTGGCGGACGAGGACGGCAACTTCGACTGGGCCGAGCCGGACGAGGAGGTGCACACATTCGTCAACGGCCTCGAGCGGCGGGTCGGCACCTACCTCTACGGGCGCCGGATGTACGAGGTGATGGTCTACTGGGAGACCGCGCACACCCTCCCCGACCAGCCGCCCTTCGTGCGGGACTTCGCGGAGATATGGCAGGCGGCCGACAAGATCGTTTACTCAAAGACGCTGGACACGGTATCCAGCGCCAGGACGCGGATCGAGCGAGACTTCGACCCTGAAGCGGTCCGGCAGATGAAAGCGCTGGCGGGGAGTGACATCAGCGTGGGCGGTCCCGACCTCGCCGCCCAGGCGATCAAGGCCGGGTTGGCCGACGAGATCCACTTTTTCGTCACGCCAATCGTGGTGGGCGGCGGTAAGGGGTCCCTCCCCAGCAACGTCCGCCTGAAGCTCGAGCTGCTGGACGAACGCCGTTTCGGCAACGGCGTGGTTCACCTCCACTACCGCACCAGGCTGCCCGTCTGACCGCACGGAGGTAGTCCTCGCCTAACCGCATTCCACATTTCGGCGCAGCGTGAAACGTCGAATGCGGTATCGCCTCGGACACTTCCAGGGACGCCTGTCGTAGGGGCGAACTACGCTCCATAGGCTCGAGGTTGTTGGTATGTGTAGGTCAATGCTACGATATGCACATGTTAGATCGGCGGTTCCAGATCCTCCTGGATGAAGCTCGTTATGAGCGTCTGGCGTCTGAAGCCACGGCCCGGCGCGTATCGATCGGGGCGCTGATCAGGGAGGCGATCGATCGGACGCTCCCCGAAGCCTCCGCCAGGAAGGGGCGTGCCCTCGAACGGATCCTCACCGCTCCCGACATGCCCGTACCGGAGCCCGGCGAGCTGAGGACGGAGCTGGAGGAGATCCGGGGCCGGCGCGGTTGATCGTCCTGGACACCACCATCCTGGTCTACGCCAAGGGTGCTGACCACCCTCTCCGGCAGCCGTGCCGGGCCTTCCTGGAGGCCGTCGCCGCCGGCGCCATCGAGGCGACCACAAGTCCAGAAGTCATCCAGGAGTTCGTCCACGTCCGGGTCCGCCGGCGCCCGCGGCAGGACGCCGCCGCCCTGGGCCGGTCGTTCGCCGAGCTGCTGTCACCGCTCCTCACGATCGAGGAACAGCACCTGGCCGCTGGGCTTCACCTGTTCGAGCGGCACGCGAGCCTCGGAGCGTTCGACGCAGTCCTGGCCGCCGCGGCCATCGACTCCGGAGCGGAGGTCATCGTGTCCGCAGACAGGACCTTCTCGGAGGTTCAGGGCGTCCGCCATCTCGCCCCGGGGACGCGGGACTTCGGCCGGCTCTTCAGGTCTTCCTGAGGAAGGCACACCCGGCTGGAGCCTTACGCCGCGTTGACCGGGACGGTCAGCGTCACCGTGTAACCGTCTTCGACGCTGCCCGTGACCTGCCCGAGCTGACGCGCGCCGCCGTCGTCGCCGAAGACGTTGTCGGAGGCCAGGCTCACCTGCTGGATGTTCTGGGCGCTCTGCTCGTAGCCCGTGGTGGCGTAGACCGCGTTGCACACGTCCTCGGGCAACGCTATCTGTGACGTCGCGATCTTGTTGGCGTCGTCGTTCGCCGCCGAAAGGTCCGGGTAGACCTCGAAGTGGATGTGTGGCCAGCGACCCGAGTAGCAGGCGGGGAAGATGCTCTGGAAGGTGACGATCCCATCGGCGCCGGCCTCTTGGACGCCGCGGAGGTAGTTCTGGTCCGTGATGGAGTACAGCGAATAGTTGCCGCCGCGGTCGCAGTGCCAGACGTAGACCGCCGCCCCCGACATCGGCGCGCAGCCGTTGGACCCGTCCTGGATGGCGAGCTTGATGGTGAGGGGGACGCCCTCGGCCGTGCCGGAGAACTCGCCGAAGCTCGACCGGATGTCGCTGCGCACGATGCCGCTCTGGCTCAGCACGTCGGGTCCGTTCGACCCGTCCCCCGGATAGGGCCCGGCCGTCTCCTTGGGTATCGCCGCGCAGTCCCCGCCGCCGGTGGAGGGGGTGGAGGCGGTGGAGGCGGTCGAAGCGGACGTGCTTGGCGAAGAGGAGGTGCCGAGCGTGGAGGACTTGCAGGCCGCGAGGACGAAGAGGCCGGAGAAGCCCAGGAGCCTGAGCATCCGTCTGCGGTCGAGTAGCGTCCCGAGGTCGAACGCCAGTCCCTGGTCGAAGATGTCCTCGTCCGGATTGGCCAGCGGCCGCCCCTGGTACGTGCCCGACGATAACGGTCGAGCGACTCGATCACGTTGCATGGATGCCTCCCTCCTGGGCCATGTCCGTAGGAACGGCCAGGTTGCAGGCCGAGCCTGGGCAAGTCCTGGGAGAACGGTGGGAATCGGCTGTCACTTCAGCCACTCGCGCAGGAGCTCGTTCAGCCGTTCCGGCGCGTCCAGCGGGATCCAGTGGCTGGCGCCCTCGATCCGCTCATACCGCCACCTCCCGTCGACGAACGAGCCGGACGCCTCCATCCGTGCGCCATCGAGGTAGTGGTCGTTCGTCGACCAGATCCCGAGCGTCGGCGCCTTCACCCGAGGCATCGAGGGGGTCGGACCGGGTGGCCGCGGGGCGAGGTTGGCGCGGTACCAGTTGAGCGAGGCGGTCAGGGCGCCCGGGCGAGAGAGGTCCTCGATGTACCGGTCCAGATCGCCGTCGCCTCGAGAGACCTCGCGCAGGAGGGCCCAGTCGTCGTGCTGGAGCCACGCCTCGGCGACGCCCTCGAATTGGAAGAACAGCTGGTACCAGGACATCTCGCGCTGTCGCAGAGTCCTCGGCGTCGCGGGATGGCCCACGGAGAGCACGACGAGCCGATCGACGCGCTCGGGCTGCAGCATCGCCATCACCCAGGCCACGCCGGCCCCCCAGTCGTGCCCGACGACGTGAGCAGATGTGATCTGGAGCGCGTCGAGGATGCCGACCACGTCGGAGACGGCGTTCGTGATCGCGTAGGCCGAGACCTCCTCCGGCTTCTCGGAACGCCCCAAACCGCGCATGTCGGGCGCGATGGCTCGGAAGCCGTTCGACACAAGGAAGGGGATCTGGTTGCGCCAGAGGTGTGACGAGTCCGGCCAGCCATGGAGAAGCACTACCGCCGGACCGGTACCGTGGTCCTCGACGTGAAACGAAAGCCCGTTGATCTCCGTGGCCATTCCCCTGATTTGCCCGGACGGTCCGAGCATACGGCGCTGGCTCCTGGCGGTGTGAAGCCCGGCCGACCTACAATCCAGCCTCGTCACGATGGATACGCCCCCGCTTCGGCTGGCCACCCTGGAGGATGAGGCGGCCATCGACGCACTGATGAAAGCGTCGACCCGAGACCTGTTCCCGAACTTCTACGACGCCAGACAGACCGCTTCCAGCGTCAGGTACATCTCCGCGGTAGATCGCATGCTCATCGAGGACGGAACCTACTTCGTCGCCGAGGTCGACGGTCAGCCCGTCGCCTGCGGAGGATGGAGCCGCCGGGACAAGCTGTACACGGGATCGGGAGAAGCGAGCGGCGACGCCAGGCTGCTCGACCCGGCGACCGAGCCCGCCCGCGTGCGGGCTATGTTCGTCCGTTCGGACTGGACCCGTCGGGGCCTGGGACGACGAATCCTGGAGGCCTGTGAGGCGGCGGCGAAGGCCGAGGGCTTCCGCATGCTAGCGCTCATGTCGACGCTCCCCGGCCTGCCCCTCTACGAGAGCTACGGGTTCCGGATCCTGGAGCGCGCCGACATCCCCATGCCGGACGGTGTGACCATCGGCGGCGCTTCCATGGAGAAGCCGGTCGCCTAACACATCAGAGACTTGAGGCCTTAGTCCGCTGATGTTCCTCGAGCGCCAGATCGAGGGTGGAAGGGCCGGGGGGCCGACTGACCGCATTCGATATTTCGGTGCCAACCGCAACGTCGAATGCGGTAGCCCTTCGGAGACTTCAGGCACCGTGTTTCCAGCTGCCCGCGCCGTCTCAGACGCGGACTGCCCGACGCAAGTCCTTGGAACCGGCCATCCGCACATCGCATACAGTCACCAGGGATACCGCTCGAAAGGAGAGGCCATGTTCGCTCGTGTGACTGTGGTGCAGGGCTCGCCCGACCGTTATGAGGATGCGGTCAGGGTGATCAACGAACGGGCCGTGCCTGGGGCCAAGCAGATCCCCGGACTGGTGGCTGCGTACTGGGCGGTCGACCGGTCTTCGGGCAAGGGGGTGACGTTCGCGGTCTTCGACACCGAGGAGTCGCTGAACGCCAGCGAGGAGGCCGTCCGCGATCTTCGGGAACGATCGGTGGCGGAGGTCGGCGGCCAGGTCGTTAGCGTCGAGACCTACGAGATCGTAGGCCAGGCCTGACCCTCGTCGCGCAGGCCTGACCCATACCGGTAGCTCGCCTGGATGCCGGCGGCCGCGGGCGGGATGGCGCCGTTCACCCCGTCGCCGAACCTGATCACGCCCGCCTCCGCGTCCAGCGTGAAGGCCGGATCGTCTGGGCCGCAGCCCTCCAACTCTTCCACGCACATCCACGACGTCCAGCCCAGCGGACCTTCCACCTGGAGGACGAAACCCTCCTTCGACACCGGGCGCCGCGCCAGCGAGATCTCTTGACCGGGTTCGCCGGTGGCCGGTCCCAGCTGCTCGGTCGCCTGGCGAGCCGTCTGCTGACCGATCTGGATGACGACGAACTCGGCGGGCTTCAGCGGCGCGAACCCCACCACGATCCTCACCACGCCGTTGTCCAGGTCGTCCTGGGTCATGGTGGATCCGTCGCACTTCACGAAGTAGGCCTCCCTCGGCGTCCGACCCTGAAAGGCGCCGGCGCGGAACAGACCGTTCAGGAATTCCCCCACGTCCAAGCGGAGCCTGGCCCAGAGCGGTTCGTCGTTCGGCTCGAACACGGCCCACTGCGTACCCAGGTCGAGGCTCTCCTCGATGTATAGCGCCAGGCGCCGCACCGGGACGTACTTCCATTCGGAAGCGGCCTGGTCCGCGCCCTGGATCGTCGGGCTCCCCACACCACCGTCCCCGCGTTCGGGAACGTGCGGATGGCGTTGACGCCGGCGGCCTGCAGCGGTTCGGCATCAGCGTCTTCGAGGGCTACGTCCACGCCCGTTATGCCCAGCAGCGCCGCCTCGAGCCCGGCCGGCGCCTTCCACACTCCGCGGGAGGCGTCGGTCCTGGCGTAAACGCCGGCCACCGCTCCGCTGGGAGGGCATGCCCGTTCCCGGCCCTCCTCCAGGGGATCGGCGATGCGGACCGGGGGGTAGTAGAGGGCTCCATTGGCGCTCCCGGTGCTCGCCAGTTCTCGGGCCAGAGCGACGGTAGCCTCAGGGTCCGGACCGGGTGGATCGACGATCAGGAAGGCCCGCCGCCGCTCCGCGTACCCGAGGGCCGCGGCGAGGACGACCGAATCCGCCTGGCCCGGCAGGATCAAGAGGGCTAAGCGCTGCACGGCGTCCAGGGCACCCAGAGGCACGACCGACGAGCCATCGGACGGGACCCCTACGATCCAGGCGTCCGCTCCCCCGTTGGCGAAGAACAGCTGCACGGCGTAGCCGAGGTCGGAGCCGGGATGGAGTCCACCGAACGTTCGCTCGTACTCGGCGAAGCTCCGCACGTGGACGGCCGCGCCGAGCGGGCCCTCTGAGACCCTTCCGACGAAGGCGGTGGTCGAGGTGCTGACCCCTTCGATGGACTTCGCCCTGAAGGAGACCTCTTCCACGTAGACCCCCGGAGCGAGGTACTCAGGCACCGGGCTCACCGACTTTTCCAGACACGCCCTAATCCTGACCGATCGCGATCTTGAGCGTCGCGAGCCCTTCCCTACGCGACCTCTGAGGGTGCACAATCGCGTTTGTACTGGACCGGTCGCTGGAGGTTGAGCTCGAAGTATCTATCCGTAGGAGGCCGCCATGAATCCGTTCGGGCAAGCCGTTCGTTCCTGGGTCCCTCTCATGGCCGCGCTAGTGGTGCTGGTCACCCCCGCGGCGAGCGCCGGACCTCTGAGCTTCGCACCGCAGACCCGCCTCGGCTTCACGAGCGGCGACCAATGGGAGCCCGCCATCGCGGCCGACCGCTTCGGCCACGTGTACGTCCTGTATCCCCAGTACGAAGGTGTGCCGGGCTGCCCCGCCTGCTTCAGCCCGACCATGATCCTCCAGATGAGCGCCGACCACGGCGCCACGTGGGGAACTCCTACCATCATCTACCCCGCCGGATCCGTCCGGGGGCAGTTCGACGCCCAGATCGCAGTCGATCCGGTGGACGGAATGACCGTGTACGCGGCCTGGCTTCAGGACGGGAAGAGCGACGTGGTGGTGGCGCGGTCCGGCGACTTCGGGGCGACCTGGACCGTGGTCGTGGCCAACCGGATCAGGTCCGGCGCGGACAAGCCGATCCTGGCCGTCCGGGGTCGGGACTTGTACGTGGCCTATAACCACGCCCAGAAGATCTGGGTCTCATCGTCCCACGACGGCGGGGCCACATTCACCTCGGTGAGCGTGAACAAGACCGGGAAGCTCGGGTGGGCGCTGGCGAGCGGCGGGACCGTCGACCCGGCCGGCAACGCCTACTTCGGCTGGTCCGGCTACGAGCAGAACGGCGGCGGCAAGGGAAAGGTGAACCTGTTCGTCAGCAGATCGGGTGACGGAGGCGCCACCTGGGCGAACACGATCGTCGACATCTCTTCCGCCCCACCCGACTGCTCGCCGTTCCTGTGCGGGTGGGCCTACCTGGGAGCCCAGCTGGCGCTCACCTCGGATGCGGCGGGGACGCTCTACGGCCTGTGGAACGCGGGCACCGTGGATAGAGAACCGGAGCGCACGTACTTCGCTATGTCCGCAGACGGGGGGTTGACCTGGTCTCCTAAGGCGGATGTCTCTCAGGCTCCGCCCGGCTCGAACCATGCCTTCCCGGCGCTGGCCGCGGGAGGGGCCGGCGACGTCCGGATCGCCTGGATGGACGACCGGGTCGGCGGCCTGTGGAACACGTATTACCGGAGTTCGACCAACGGAGGGTCGACCTGGTCATCCGAGTCTGACCTGTCCACTTACGTCTCCGGGTATTCCTACATCCAGCCGGACGGGTTCAGCTTCCCGTTCGGTGACTACTTCGAGATGGACATCGACGATCTCGGCGAGACTCATGCGGTCTGGGGAGAGGGGCTGAACTACGACTCGCCCGGATCCGTTTGGTACTCGCGCGGACAGTAGCTAGAGCGTGGCGCGAAGCGCGAGGAGCGGCCGGGGCCGTTTAGCAGCCTGGCGTCTTCCCGCGAGGTATACAGCATGTCGTCATTTCCTTTATCATGCCTACATGATCAGGACCCAGATCCAGCTCACTGAAGAGCAGGCCCGCGAGCTGAAGCGGATCGCCGCCGAACGGGGTATTTCCGTCTCGGCCCTTGTCCGGCAAGCCATCGAGAAGGCAGTGGCCGTGGACGACGGTCCGGCCAGGCGGCAGCGGGCGCTGGCGGCCGTGGGCAGGTTCCGATCGGGCACAAAGGACGTCAGCACCGAACACGATCGGTATCTGGCCGAAGACTTCGCCTGGTGACCACGTTCGTCGACACGTCAGCGCTGTACGCCCTGCTCGACCGTGATGACGAGAACCATCGCGCAGCTGCGGCATGGTTCACCGGTGGGGATGTGGCCATCCGTGACCTGCTCACCCACAATTACGTGGTGGTCGAATCAGCCGCGCTGGTCGACCGTCGCCTCGGGCCCCAGGCGGCGCGGGCTCTCCTGGAGGACGTCATCCCCACGGTGAGCCTTGCCTTCGTCGACGAGTCCCTGCACCGGGCGGCCACCAGCGCCTTCCTCGCAGCGCCACGCCGCGGCCCCTCACTGGTCGACCGGGTCAGCTTCGAGTTGATGCGCCACCGGCATATCAAGGAGGCGTTCGCTTTCGACCGAGACTTCCGTACCGTCGGGTTCTCGACCATTCCATAGACTGATCAGACCCCCAGCGCTGAGGTTCGAGTCGGCCCAATTTCCGGCGATCTAACCACGGTTGAGGCCGGACTCGGCCACGCTGCCCGCCTAACCGCATTCCATATTTCGCTTCCGCGCGAAACGTCGAATGCAGTGTCTCTGCGGATACCGTAGGCGGTGGACGCGCTCAGGACGTGAGGGCGGTCGCCTCGCCCAGCAGGTCGTCGCATTCGCGCAGGAGCGGCTCGGCGCCTAGGGACGCGAATACCTCTCGAGCCTTCGCCAGATCTTCCGATGCCTCGGCGGCCCGCCCGAGCGACGCCAGACACCGGCCCGCCCCCAGCAGCGCATTCGCCTGCTCGAAGACGTAACCGCCGCCCTCCCACGTCTCGGCCACCTGGCGATACGCGGTTACGGCCTCCTCCAGGTTGCCGTCCACTTCGGCCAGCGCCGCCCGCGCCAGGGCCTGCCGCATGAGCGTGGTCGGGATCGGCGCCACCTCGTCGCCGACGAGCCGTCGCGCCGTGTCGATCTCACCGGTCGCCAACATCGCGCGGAGGCTACCGGTAACGAGCATGTAATAGACCCGCGAATCCGACCCCTCGGTGGCCGCGGCCAGCTCCTTCACCGCTGAACGAGCCCCATCGATATCGCCCCGGCCCAGACGAGCCACGCTCGCCACCACCAGCGCCTGCCACAGCACCTGCGGATCGCCGATCTCCCTGGTCCGGGGGAGCAACACGTCCTCCAGGCGCGCGGCCTCCTCGTGGCTCCCTCGATACGAGAGGACGTGCATCTTCTCGATCCCGGAGATCACCCCCGGCTGGGCCTGCCCGCCGTGCTTCTCCTCCCACTGAGCGACGTCGTCGGCCACCTCGATCACCTCGTCCCATCGCCCGAGGTCGAACAGTCGCCACGTGGTCTCGGCCTTGGCCCAGGAGACCGGCCGTCCGGCGCCGTGCTTGAGGGCAAAGTCGATCCCCTGTCGATAGATGCTCACCGACCTGGCGGGATCTCCGTAGATCGCCGTCCAGTCCGCCAGGTTGACGTATGCCGGCCCGGCCTGCGCCGCCAATCCCCACTCCACGCCGAGCCGCAACCCTTCGGCCAGGTCATCGAGGCCTCCCCGATCGCCCCCATATGCCCGGCCGATCCCCCGGAGTTGCAATCCTCGGACGATCTCCGGCTTGAGGTCGAACCGCTCGGCCAGCTCGAGCGACTTCTCGGTCCATGGGAGGAACGATTCCGGGCTGTCGCTCGCGAGCATCTCGTGGCCCGCGATGGCAGAGTACACAACGGCCAGCGCCGGGCTCGGCGGCTCTCGCTCGAGCAGCTCGACGGCCTCATCCAGCATCGCCCTCGCCTGCTGCGTCCGGCCCCGGACCCGGAGCGTGGAGGCAAGCTTCCTCATCGCCTCGCCCGTTCGGATTGGGTCGCCAGCGTGGCGGAACGTCTCGATCGCTTCCCGGAAGCCGGCCTCCACGTCGTCCAGGGGCAGGGTACCGGCGAGGTCGGCCAGCTCCATCGCCTTCACCAGGATCTCGGCCCTGCGAAAACCGGTCCGGTCCACGTGATCGAGGGCCCGCCGGTAAAGACTCCAAGCCGTGCCGAGGTCGAGCTGTGTCGCCTTGTCGCCGGCCAGCTCCAGGAAGCGAACGAGCGACCGCCGCAGCTCCTCCCGTTCGGCCTCGTCCAGGGCGCCCGCCGCGCTCGAGAGCTGGAGGGCCTGCTCGTAGTGGTGGGAAAGGAGCTCCGCCTGGTCGCCCACTCGATCTCCGGCCATCCTCTCGATCCACTCCGCGGCCATGCGGTGCCGGCGTGCCCGGTCGGCCCTGGGGATCTGGGAGTACGCGACGTCCCGGACCAGGGCATGCCAGAACGCGTACTCGCCCTGGTCCTTTACAGAGGAGGTCCGCATGGGCCGGACCAGCTCCTTCCGAGCCAGCTCGTGCAGTCCCTCCCTCACCGAGCGTTCCTCCCCGCCGGACATGTACGCGACGGCCCCGGACCAGAACACCTTGCCCATCACGGCGGCGTCCTGGAGGAGCGACTTGCGCTCTGGGGGAAGGGTGTCCAGGCGGGCGCTGATGAGCGCCTGGATGGTGTCGGGCAACTGGATGTCTTCGGCCGTGTGGACCAGCTTCAAGGTCCGGCCCCGCATCTCCAGTGCGCCCTGGTCCAGCAACATCCGGACGAACTCCTCGGCGTAGAGGGGATTGCCGCCGGCTCGCTCCAGCAGGGTCGTCTGCAGCTCTGCGGGCAGGACGGCCTGCTCCAGCAGGGCGACGAGCAGCCTGGCCGTCTCCTCGTCCGTTAGAGGCGACAGAGAAATGGTCGCCGAGTTGCGCTTGCCGCCGCCCCATTCCGGGTGCCTCTCGTACAGTTCGGGCCGGGCGGTGCAGATCGCCATGATGGGCACCCCGGTCGACCAATCGACCAGGTGGTCGACGAACGCGATCAGCGCCGGATCGGCCCAGTGCAGGTCCTCGAACACCAGTACCAGGGGGTAGCGGGCGGCCGCGGACTCGAGGAACCGCCGCCACGCCGCATACGCCTCCTCGCGATCAGAGGGTGCGGCCTGCGCCGTGGCGTCACCGCCAGCGGAGCCGACCCCAAGCAGCGCCTGGAGCCGGGAGCGCAGCCATTCGTGCTCGCCAACGTCTTCGACGAAGGCCCGCAGCGCGGTGTCGAGCTTCTCGGCGGCGTGCCCTGGCCCATCCGACTCCAGCACGCCGGCCAGGCCCTTGATGATCTCGCCCAGCGCCCAGAAGGTGATCCCCTCGCCGTACGGGAGACACCGCCCCTGGCGCCAGTAGACGGTGATCGCCGGATCCTCGTCCATGCGGTTCTTCAGCTCCCACAGCAGTCGCGACTTGCCCACCCCCGGCTCGCCGGTGATGGTCACCAGCTGAAGGCCGGCCTCGTCCACGGATCGCGCGAACGTCCGCAGCAGCAGCTCCAGCTCGTAGGTTCGGCCGATGAACGGCGACCGGGTCCGCTGGTCGACGTCCACGCCATACCTGCCCCGCGCGGAGAGCGCGCGGAACAGGCGGACCGGCTCGCTCTTGCCCTTGACGCTGACGGGTTCGAGCTCCTCGTAATCGATGTGGTCACGGGTGATCCGCTCGGTCGGCGCGCCAACCACGACCGAGTCCTGTGGAGCGGCCGCCTGGAGCCGGGCCGCCGTGTTGACGACGTCGCCCGCCACCATCGCCTCCCCGCGCTCGGCCCTGGCCCCGAGCGTGACCACCGCCTCCCCGGTGTTGACTCCGATCCGTACCGACAGTCCGCGATCCGGGCCCTCCTCGTTGAGCTCGGAGATGGCCTCCAGGATGCGCAGCCCTGCCCGCACAGCCCGTTCGGCGTCGTCCTCATGGGCGGTGGGCGCCCCGAACACAGCCATTACGGCGTCGCCGATGAACTTCTCCACCGTGCCGCCGAGCCGTTCGATCTCCTTCTTCAGCCGGTCATGATAGGTGCGCAGGACGGCCCGGACGTCCTCCGGATCCGCGCGCTCAGACTTGGCCGTGAAGCCGACCAGGTCGCAGAAGAGGACGGAGACGACCTTCCGCTCCTCGGCCGTTGGGGCGGACGCCTCGAGCGACGCGCCACAGCGACCGCAGAACCGGAAGCCGTCGGGGTTCTCCTGACCGCAGTTCGCGCAGACCAACACTGAAGGAGGAGTCTACGGCCAGTCGTTCGGCGGGCTAGGGGGCTAGGGGTCCGGGCTGCGGCATAACCGCATTCCATATTTCGGTCCGACGTGAAATGTCGAATGCAGTATCAGCTCGGACGCCCACCCCGCTGTCTTACCCCCACTTGACATGTGACCGTATGGTTACGTATTCTCTCCCGTCATGGAGCCTGCGTTTCGAGCCCTCGCCGATCCCACTCGCCGGCAGATCCTCGACCGGCTTTTCGAGCGGGATGGGCAGACCCTCGCGGAGCTCGAGCGAGGCTTCTCGATGACCCGGTTCGGCGTCATGAAGCACCTGCGCGTGCTGGAGGCCGCCGGGCTTGTCGTCACCCGGAAGGTGGGCCGGGAGAAGTTCCACTACCTGAACCCCGTGCCCATCCGCGAGATCCACGACAGGTGGACCTCGAAGTTCGCCGCTGGAGCGTCGGCCGCGCTCCTGGGGCTGCGTTCGAGGCTGGAGACCGAGCCCGAAAGGAGAACGGGAATGGATGGCAAGCCGTCGCACGTGTTCGTCGTGTTCATCCGGGCCACGCCCGATCGAGTCTGGGAGGCCATCACGACCTCCGACTTCACGCTCCGCTACTACTACTCGAGCACCGTGGAGTCCGACTGGGCCGTCGGCTCCCCCTACGTGTACAAGATCCAGGGGCAGCCGGCCATCGTCGGAGAGGTGCTCGAGGCAGACCCGCCGCGGAAGCTGGTGTCCACCTTCGACGCGAGGTGGGACGAAGAGGTGGCGCCCGACCCTCCGTCACAGATCACCTGGGAGATCGAATCGGCCGGCGAGGGAGTCTCCAAGCTCACCGTCGTCCACGAGGGGCTGGTGGCCGGGACCGCGACTCTCCACCAGGTGGTCGGCGGCGGGATGATGTTCGTCCTGTCGGGGCTGAAGACCTTGCTGGAGACCGGTGAGCCGCTGACGAGAGAGCCGGAGCACGCTAACGCCTGAGCAGGAAGGGTGGCGGCGGGCCCGACCCGGGGGGGCCCGCCGCTACCGCGTTCCACATTTCGGCTCAACCCGAACTATGGAATGCGGTACCGCCACCCCCGAGCCCATCAGCGTGGCTCGACTCCATTGCCCTTGGCGGTACAGTCCTCCCGGATGGAGACGTGGGATGCCATTCGGGCTCGAAGGAACGTCCGCCAGTATTCGGACCGGCCGATCGCGCCCGAGGACCTCGATCGCATCGTCGAAGCCGGGCGCCGGTCGCCCTCGTCGATGAACACTCAGCCGTGGGACTTCGTCCTGGTGACCGGCCGCCAGCAGCTCGTGGAACTGGCGAAGGTCTGGCAATACGGCAGGCACGTGGCTGGCTCCGCGGCCACGGTCGCGGTGGTCGTCCCCGACAGCGAGGACCCCGGGACACGGGAGTCGATCGAATACGACATCGGGCAGGCGACCACGAGCATGATGATCGCTGCGGCAGATCTCGGCATCGGCAGCGGACACTCGGCCGTTCGCGACCAGGACCTGGCCCGGACCGTGCTGGGTCACCCGTCGGATAGACGGTGCGCCGTCCTGATCGCCTTCGGCTACCCGGCGGATCGTCCGCTCGTCCCCATAAAGCGGCCGAAACGCAGGCCGTTCGAAGAGGTCGTCCACCGCGACACCTGGTAGCCGAACGCGCCCCGAGCCTGTTAGCGCTTCGCGGAACGGTCCGCTTTGGCTTGAGCGCGGGCCGCCTCGGTCTCGGCCTTCCTGGCTTTCGCCGAAGCCTCTCGCGCGGCTGCGCGCGTTTCCTCCAGCTCGCCGGTCAGCCGCTCCAGCTTCTCCTCGGCCCGGTCGGCTTCTCTTCGGGCTCTGATCGCTCCGCGGCGAGCCTGGGCGGCCGCTTCCGCCAGCTTCTTCGCCTCGCGCTCGGCGGCCTTACTCGCGGCTTCGTCCTCCACTTCCTTCGCCCGACCACGCTTGGCGGGCTTGGCTTCCCGGAGGCTCGGCACCAGCTCCAGGCCCTCGACCCCGCCGAAGCCCGAGGGGGCGGCGAGCTCCTTTGACAGACGGCCGGCCTTGACCAGCTCGGCCGCCGCCTCGTCCAGCGAGGCGGCCTCGAACGTGGCGCTGATCGCCTCGGTGGCTCCGGGGGCGGAGTGTCCGGATTCGCGCAGAACCTGCTCGGCCGCCCGGTTCAATTTCGCGACGGCCTTCCGGCGGCGATCGACGGCCTCCCGAAACCCTCCCGACTTCACGCCGGAGAGCATCTTGCGCTGGACCGCTCTCAGCTCGGCGCCGGCTGCAAGTAGCTCCTCGACATCGGACGTGTTCTCCCGCGCCGCCCGGTTGACCGCCCATGCCGCGACCGTCGGCCGGCGCAGCGCTCGGACCTCAGCGGCCTCCTCGGTTCTCCCCTTCGCCTTCAGCCTGGCGGCCAGCTCGTCGCGGGCCGAGATGAACTCCGAAGGGTCAAGCATGAACAGCCCGTCGGTGTCCTCATCGGGCGGGCTTCGCCGAGCCGGCAACTAGAGGAGGACCACCGTGCAGGTCAGCGTCCTGGTGACGCCTTCGATCTCCTGGATGCGCTGCACCACCAGCTGGGCGAGCTCGTCGAGGGTGCCGCCCTCGGCTCTCACGATCACGTCGTAGGGCCCCGTGACCCCATCGGCCGAGAGAACGCCGGGGATCCTGCCCGCCTCGCGGGCGACATCGCCGAGCTTGCCCACCTGGGTCTGGATCAGCACGAATGCTGTAATCACTGCGTCCTCCCGTCGCTGGCCGGCCACGCGCTAGCAGGCCACATGATGCAGCCAGGACGGGCGTCGGAGCAAGCTCGGGATTCGGCTACCGAGTAGTGTCAGTGACGTGGCCGGAGATTTCCCAGCCGAGGGTATGGAGCTCACTCACCTGCTGGTGGTAAGCGACATGGAGCGCTCCCGTGACTTCTACCGAGACGTCCTGGGGGCCGAGATGTACCGCGAGTACGGGGGCACGTCCGCCGTGTTCCGGCTCCTGGGCGCCTGGCTCCTACTGGTGACCGGAGGCGGCCCCACCGAGGACAAGCCGACCGTCACGTTCGCCGCCCCGCCCGATCCCGATACGGCCAGCGCCGAGATGATCTTCCGGGTGCCCGACTGCCGGGCGGCCTTCGACACGCTCCAGGGCCGGGGCGCCAAGTTCCTCGCTGCCCCCGTCGACTGGGGTGGGGAGATCCGAGCCTTCTTTCGCGACCCCGACGGGCACCTGTTCGAGATCAGTCAGGTCGTCTAGCGGTTCCCGAGGCGATCTTGGCGCGGATGCCTTCGATCATCAGATCGAGTCCGAACTCGAACTGCGCGTCGACGTCGCAGTCGATGAGATAAGGAAGCGCCTCGCGCAGGCGAGGGAGGTCGGCCGAATCGATCACTCGCTCCATCTCCTGGTGGGCGCGCGCGTGCGCGTCGTCCTGCGCACCGACCATAAGGCCGCCCTCCATCGTGACGAAGCCCAGGATGTACCCGCCGAACGCGTGGAAGGCCTTGACCGAATCGGCTTCGGACAGACCGGCGGTACGGAAGACGTCCAGGGCGAACTCAAAGGCTCGCAGGGAATCGGCGGTGGTGAAGGGCCGCTTCCGCTCGGTCATGAGCGTGATAACCGTCGGGTGAGCCAGCAGCAGACGCCTGTACTCCCGAGCGGCCAACCGGGCGGCCTCGTCCCAACCTTCGACCTGCGGTACACGGAACTCGCTCAGCACCAGCTCACAGATCCCGTCGAGGATGTCCTCCTTGTCGTTTACATGGTTGTAGAGCGACATCGCCTCGACGCCCAGATCGCGCCCGACGCGTCGCATGGTCACCGCCTCGAGCCCCTCCTCGTCCATGATCCGCAGGGCCGTTCTGACGATCCGCTCACGGGTCAGTCGCTCTCTACGAGGTTTCTCGAGAATCTGGATTTCCGGCATTTTGTTCAGCTCCCTGGGGTTGACACTTACATCGTACGCCGCTAGCTTACAGTGTCAACATATGCCGTAAGTTTCGATCAGGAGGTTGTTAGATGAAGCTAAGCCCCGAGTCCCTCGCCCGGGCCAGCAGCCGTCATCCCTGGCGCACCCTCGCCGCGTGGCTGGTGCTCATAGTGGCCATGGGCGCGGTCAGCAGCACGCTGCTTGGTGGCGTGCTCACCCAGGACATCGCCTTCACCAATCGGCCCGAGTCCGTGATGGCGCAGGACATCCTCGACGCGCGGTTCGAGGCCGGTGGCAGCGAGCCCGACAGCACCGAGTTCTTCGTCATCCAGTCGGACTCACTGACGGTGGACGACCCGCAGTACCAGAGCCTGGTGAGCCAGCTCGAGAGCCAGATCGCAGCGCTCGACAGCGACGTCATAGCCAGCCCTCCGGTGAGCTATTACGACCTTGTGCAATCGTCGGAAGAGCAGGCGGCGGGGCTTGTCTCGGAGGACCGGGGGACGACGCTGATCTCCATAGACCTCAAGGACAGCGGGGAGGACTCGATCAAGGAGCTCCGCGCCGTCGCGGAAGAGAATCAGGTCTCCGGGTTCACCATCCAGGTGGCCGGACAGGGAACCCTGGAGGCCGACTTCACCAAGATCGCGGAGGAGGACCTCAAGAAGGGCGAATCGATCGGCATAGGCATCGCCCTCCTGGTGCTTATCGTCGTCTTCGCTGCCGTGGTCGCGGCCGTCACGCCCATCGTGATGGCTCTGTTCGCGATCGCCGTGGCCCTCGGTTTGGTGGCGCTGATCGGCCAGCTGTTCGAGTTCAACCTGTTCGTCACGAACATGGTGACGATGATCGGCTTGGCCGTTGGGATCGACTACTCGCTGTTCATCGTGTCCCGGTACCGTGAGGAGAGGAAGAAGGGATTCGCGAAGCTCGAGGCGATCGGCGCTGCCGGCGCCACCGCCAACCGGGCAGTCTTCTTCAGCGGCCTGACGGTCGTGCTCGCCCTGCTTGGGATGCTCATCCTCCCCACGACCATCTTCCGGGCCCTGGCCGGCGGCGCCATCGTGGTGACCCTGGCCTCGCTGGCCGCATCCATGACACTGTTGCCGGCGATCCTGGCTGTGCTCGGCGACCGGATCAACTGGCCGCGGCTGTCAAAGCGGGCAAGGATGGACAGCGACCACGACCCCAAGGGTGGGTTCTGGGATCGAATCACCCGAGGCGTCATGGCCCGGCCCGCCGTGTTCCTGATCGCCAGCCTGCTGGTGCTGGGTGGACTTGGCTCCTTCTACTTCCAGCTGAACCGAGGCACGTCGCAGAACGTCAGCCAGCTCTCAGACGACTTTCCGTCGAAGCAGGCCTTCCTGACGCTCGAGCAGAACTTCGCCGGCGGTGTTACGGACCCGGCCAGGATCGTGATAACGGGCGACATCCAGAGCGAGCAGACTCAGGCCGCGATCCAGAAGCTGCGGCAGGGGATCGCGCAGAACGAAGCGTTCTCGTCGCAGACGCAGGTCATCAGCAGCCAGGACGGGACCGCCATCGAGGTCGACGCGTTCTTCAAGAGCGACCCTTCCACGGATGCCGCGTTCCAGGGGATCCGTGACTTGCGAAGCAAGGTCGTGCCGGCGGCCTTCGAGGGTGTGGACGGCGTCGAGGTGCTGGTGGGAGGAAACACCGCCTTCTTCGAGGATTTCCTCGAAGTGGCCGACCGGTATCAGTGGATCGTCCTGGCGTTCGTGCTCGGGCTGTCCTTCATCCTGCTGACGGTCGTGTTCCGATCGATCGTCGTCCCGGTGACGGCGATCTTCATGAACCTGCTCTCGGTCGCGGCCGCGTACGGTGCCGTCACCCTCGTGTTCCAGAAGGGGATCGGGATCGGCTTCTTCAATGCCATCGGGTTCCAGTTCCAGCAAGCCGAAGCCATCGAGGCTTGGCTGCCTCTATTCCTCTTCTCGGTCCTGTTCGGGCTGTCGATGGACTACCACGTGTTCCTTCTCTCCAGGATTCGTGAGGAGTACGACAAGACCCACAACAACACCGAGGCGGTGGCCTATGGGTTGCGCACGACGGCCGGCATCATCACCGGCGCGGCGCTGATCATGGTGGCGGTGTTCACGGGATTCGCCGCCGGGCGGCTCGGGCCTCTCCAGCAGATGGGGTTCGGCCTGGCGGTGGCCGTGTTCATGGACGCGACGATCGTCCGAACGCTCCTTGTGCCGGCGACCATGCGCATGCTCGGCGACCGGAACTGGTACCTGCCCAAGTGGCTGCAGTGGCTCCCACAGGTCCACGTCGAGGGTCATGAGCCGGAGCGCGTGGTGATCCCTGAGGCCGCGGTCCCCGTGTCCGCGGGTCACGACTCCTAAGGTTCTGCGTAACGGCGAATCGAGCAGCGGGTACGACATACCGCATTCCACATTTCGATCTGGCGTGAAATGTGGAATGCGGTTACGTCAAAGCCCGATCCGGGCCCCGAGATGCCCCTCGGGCTATCCACTCCTGGTGTACAGCCCGAACATCGTCCCCTGCGGGTCCCGGAACACCGCGATAGAGGTGCCTTCGCCCACCTCCATGGGCGGCATGATGGTCGTGCCGCCGAGCGCTTCCGACCGCTCCAGGTACTTCTGAAAGTCGTCCACCAACGCATACATCGTCACGTAGGGCTTGCCGTCCGGTGAGCCGCCGATCCCGCCATGGATCCCACTGCCGGCGTCGATCTCGCCGTGGGCGGGCCCTTCGCCCTCGGACCCCTTGATCGCCCAACCGAACAGGCTCCTGTAGAAGTCCCAAGCCTTCTGCGGCTCGGAGCACTGCAGCTCGAACCAGTCCACCGGCGGGTTGTCGCCATCCGAGACCCGCGTGCTCCCGTCACCCTTGACCAGCCCTATCAGGTTGCCCCAGGGGTCGGTGAACTGGGCGAACGTGACCATGTCCGGGACCTCCGTGATCGGTACCACGGTCTTGCCTCCCAGAGACTCGGCCTTGTCCAGCAGCGCCTGGATGTCCGGATTCTCCGCGTAGAAAACCGAGTGGGGAGGTTGGCCCTCACGGGTCTGGCCGATCCCCCCGTTGATGCCCCTACCGCTGTGGGTATCTAGGAGATTATAGTTCGACTCCGGCATCGCCTCGACATGCCAACCGAAGAGCTCCGAGTAGAACTTGGCCGTCTGCTCGGCCTCGGGCCCGTTGATCTCGAACCACGTGACTGGATTGCCCATCGTCTCCCTCCTTCTCTGTAGGACTGGTTCACATTAGCGACGTTTGGGCGTAGCCGTTTTCGACAGGTGGGATGATGTAAGGCGTTCGCACCGGGAGGTCCCTTGGAAGCTACTCAGCTGTCGCCGCTCGTGCTGCCGTTCTCCCCACTGGCCCTCCAGGTCCGGCGGGTAACCGGCGCTGTCGTCGGACGCCCGGTGGAACTTGGGGCGATCCAGCAGGAGCTGAAGTCCGCTCTGTCGGGCAGGCTGGCCGGCGTGACCGTTGAGGGCGAGCCAGGCATCGGAAAGACCAGGCTGCTCCTTGCCGCATCTGAGATCGCCTCCGCCCAGGGATTCACGACGATCGCCGTAGCCGCGGACGAGGAGATCCGCGGCCCGTTCCTGCTCGCCCGGTCCATCGCCGGCTCGCCACTTGCCGCCTCGGCGGCCGCCGGGACACCTGCGGCCGAGGCCCTCGAACGGAGCCTCGCCGCCCTGTCCGGCAACGACGACCCCGGCCTGGACAGCCTCACGCCAGACAGGAAGCTGCTTCGGACCCTCGACCTGGCCGCCATTGCCATCCAGACGCTCGCCGGCCAAGGCCCCCTTGCGCTGTTGATCGACGATCTCCAGTGGGCCGACGACGACAGCCTCAGGCTCCTTCGCTACGTGGTCCGATCGGCCGCGGCGAGCCCCATCTTCCTGATGGCGGCCGTTCGACCCGAGGAGGTGGCGTTCGTCACCGAAGCCGTGACTCTCATCGCCGATATGGAGCGCGCCGGAATGGTTCGGCGGCTGAAGGTGAACCGTTTCACCCAGATCGAAACCTTAGATTTCCTCCGGCAGCTCCTTGGCGGCAAGGTAGAACCCGCCGCGGGCGCAGCGATGCATGCGCAGGCCGAAGGTGTGCCGTTCATCGTCGAGGAGCTGGTCCGGTCGTACCGCGACGCCGGTATGGTCCAAGAGATCGACCGCACCTGGACCCTGGCCAAGAACGCCGAGCGGCTGGTCCCTTCCGCAGTCCGAACGCTCATCTCCCGCAGGGCCGCGCACGTCCCCGAGGAGACCAAGGCGGCGCTGGCGCAGGCCGCGGTCCTGGGAAGGCACTTCAGCCTGAAGGATCTCCAGGCCCTCAAGGTTGCGCTCGGAGAGGAAGAGCCGTCTCTGGAAGCGCTGGACGAGGCCATGAGGCCCGCGCTGGCGACCGGCCTTCTGGTTCAACATGCGGCCGGTTCCCCGGCCGACTACAGCTTCGCCCACGACCAAGTCCGGGAGTTCTCGGCGGCCAGCCTGACCCCCGTCCGACGCCGGGCCATCCACGCCGCGATCGTGGATCTCCTCATGGGCGGCGAGCCTGCCCCGGAGAGCCTCCCTCTGCTGGCCCACCATGCCAAGGCCGCCGGGGACGCCGAGGTGTGCATCCGCTTCTCGATCCAGGCCACGCGGAACGCACTGGCGGCGAACGCGCCCGAGGAAGTCATAAGGGTGGTCGAAGTGGCCCTACCCACCGCCTCGACGCCGCAGGATCGGCTAGCCCTCCTGCAGGCGCGTGACCAGGCGCTCGACATGCTGCGCCGGCCGGAGGATCGGCTGGAGGGCCTTGCCGAGCTGGCAGCCCTGGCCGAGGCGATGGGCGATCCGCACCTGGAGATGGAGGTGCAGCTCCGCCGGGCCGCCGCGCTCCGGGTGTCGGGCGATTACCAGCAGGCGGCCGAGCTGTCCCGAAGGGTCCGCGGTCGCGCTGCGGAGCTGAACGACGGGCCGGCCGAGCTCGAGGCCTGCCTGGAGATCGGCCAGGACCTCATGGAGTCCACCCTGGGCGAGGCCTATTCGCTGTCGATCCATTCGGTGGACACCGATGGGGCCGAGGAGGCCTACCAGCGGGCCCTCGCCCTGGCGCAGGAGCTCGGGGACGACTCGAGCCGGGCGGCGGCTCTCCGCGAGATGGGCGTGATCCAGCTGGGAAGGGGCCGTGAGTGGTTCGTCGAGCAGGTGATGGCGGGACAGCACTTCGGTTACATGCGGCGGGTGGCGAGTGGCGAGCCGATCCACGAGGTCCTCGCCTCAACGGCGGTAGCGCCCCTCATGCATTCGGCCCGGACAATGTTCGAGCAGGCGCTCGAGATCTACGAAGGTATCGGCGACCGTCGAGGGGCGATGTCCTCCATCATCGCCCTCGCCTATGTGAGCTGGGCGGCCGACATACATTTCGGATCGGGAGCGGGCCGCCACATCGAGGAGATCCGCCGCCTCTCCTCTCGTATGGACGGGATGGCCAAGGAGAGCGAGAGGGCTCTGGCGGAGGGCCAGATGCTCTACGGTGCGCACACCTTCGCGCGGGCGAAGATCGTCCCGGACGTCGCGCTCTTCAGGGGTGAGGAGACCTACCGGCACGCGCGGAAGATCGGGGATCGGACGCTCGAGTTCCTGGGGGCCGGCGGGACGGCCATGGCGCACCTTGACCTGGGAGAGGTGGAGGAGGCCGAACGCTGGCTGGACCGGGCGGCCGGAGCGGCCGCCGAGAGCCCGACCCCGCTCCGCGCGCGCCAGCTGGAGAGCTGGCGGGGGCTGGCGCGGGGGGCGGCCGGTGACGCCGAAGGGATGCGCCACCATCTCGAGCGGGCCATCCAGCTCGCCACAGAGCAGGGGCTGACCGCCGCGCGGTGCGAGGGCCTGGCGGTTCTCGCCCTGGAGGCAGCCCGCCTGGGAGCCGCCCGCACCGACGAGGACCTCCTCTCGGTGGCGGAGGACGCGGCGAACGAGGCAAAGGGGTTGATCGAGCTGCTGCCGGGCCACGCTCCGTGGGGAGCACAGGCGGAGGCGGCGCTCGCTCGGGTGGCGCTCGCTCGTGGCGAGGCCACTCAGGCGGCCGCCACAGCAATGTCGGCCATCGGCGCCATCATGGCATCGAGGCACGAGGACACCCATCCGGAGATCCTGCTGCCGGTGGGAGAGGCGCTGCTGGCCGGAGGGAGCGAGGCCGACATACAGATGGGCCAGTACTTCCTCCAGATGCTGTTGGCGATGACCGCCCAGCGGACCGTCGACGAGGATGTCCGGGTCCGTTGGTTCAAGGGCCCGATCGGTCGGGAGATGGTCAGGCTGGCCGGCTCTATGGAAGGGATGGCCATGCGGCCCGGAGAGGGCGAGGACGCAGGTCTTGCCAGCGGCCTGCAGGACTCCGACACCGAGTTGCTACGCCTGCTGACGGAGGGCCTGACGAACCGCGAGATCGCCGAGCGACTCGAGGTGAACGAGGACGCTCTGGTCCGCCGGCTGGGCGAGATGTTCGCGCGCATCGGAACGTCCTCCCGCGCGGAGGCCACCGCGTTCGCCTTCCGCGAGCGAGTGGTTTAAGGGTGAAGGCATCATGCTGAAAGTTCGCGTCGACCGGCACCGGTGCGTCGGTGCAGGCAACTGCATCACGATCGCTCCCACCGCCTTCGACTGGAAGGAGGGCGACTACGCCAAGGCGGACGTGATCGACGCGACCAGCGTGGAGGAGGAGGTGCTTCGCGAGGCCGCTCTGTCATGCCCGACCATGGCGATCCAGATCGAGGAGGTGGACGAGTTCCTCCCCTGGCAGCTCCGGGGGAAGGCCGCCCCCCGCAGGGTGCAGAAGACCTTCATGTTCACCGACATCGAGAAGTCGTCCAGCCTGGTCGAAGCCATGGGCGACGAGGCCTGGCAGTCGCTCCTTCGCTGGCACGACGAAACGCTCCGCTCCCAGTTCTCCTCGCATCGCGGGGAGGAGGTCGTGGCCACCGGCGACGGCTTCTTCGTCGCGTTCGACTCCCCGGAGGAGGCAGTCGCCTGCGCGGTGGCGATCCAGCGCCGTCTGTCGGAGCACAGGCAGACCGCCGGGTTCGCCCCGCCGGTCCGTATAGGCCTGCACGCGGCCGGGGCGACGCAGGTCGGCCGCAACTTTACGGGCAAGGGCGTACACGAGGCCTCGCGGATCGCCGCCCTGGCGGATGGCGGGGAGATCCTGGCCAGCAGCGACACGGCCGCCGGCTCAAGGTTCCCGGTGTCGGAGCCCCGGACGGTCGACATCCGGGGTATGTCCGAGCCCATCTCGGTGGTAAGGATCGACTGGCGCTAGCCCTGCGCTTCGTGGGCGGAGCGGCTAAGCTTGTCTAGCTGCACCGAATTCAATGCGTCGGGGGGAAACATGGGCCGGCGACAACTGGCGTCTCGCGATACCAGCCTCCTGTACCTTGCCCTCCAGGCGCTCCTTGTCGGGGCCGCTTACTACCTGGCCGCGCGGCTGTCCCTCCGAATGGCGCTGATCGAAGAGAACGTCACGCCCCTATGGCCTCCGACTGGCATCGCCGTAGTGGCATTCCTGGTGTTCGGCAGGAGGATATGGCCCGGGATCGCGTTGGCGGCATTCATCGTCAACGCTCCGATCACGTCCTCGCCGCTGGCGGCCGCCGCGACGGCGGCCGGCAACACCGTGGCCCCTATGGTCGCCGCGGAACTGCTGATCCGGGTCGGATTCCGGAAGGAGATCGATCGGACGCGGGATGCAATGGCCATCGTGCTGGCCGCGCCTTCGAGCATGCTCATCAGCGCCACGGTCGGGGCCGGGACCCTCGTGCTCTCGGACGCCATCTCGGCCAGAGACTTCGCGTCTGCCTGGACGGTCTGGTGGACGGGAGACGCGATGGGCGTCCTTGTCGTTGCCCCCTTCCTCCTGAGTCTCCTGCATTTCCGACGGGGCGAGGGCACATCCTGGGCCAGGCGTGCCGAGGCCGGCGGCCTCTTCCTCCTGATCGCGCTGGTCTCTCTCGCGGTCACGCGTACCCAATTAGGCTTGATGTTCCTGGTGCTTCCGTTCCTGGGCTGGGCCGCCTGGCGCTTCCAACAGCGGGGGTCGGCGCCCGCGGCGCTCCTCGTCTCGGGCATCGCGACGTGGGCGGCGGCGCACGGCTGGGCGGCCTTCCGCGAGGGGCCGCTGTTCGAGAAGATGCTGACTCTGCAGGCGTTCAACGCCACGGTCGCCTTCACCTCTTTCTTCTTCGCGGCAATGGTCACCGAGCGGATGCGTGATCGAGACGCGCTGGAGGGGAGCGCCCTCCTGCTGGAGGAGCGCGTTCGCCAGCGAACGAAGGAGCTGTCCACAGAGATCTCGGAGCGCAGGGCCGCCGAGAAACGGCTGCGCCAGCGGGAGCGCCAGCTGGCCGATGCCCAGCAGGTGGCTCGGGTGGGCAGCTGGGAGTGGCTGGTCAAGCAGGACCGCGTGACCTGGTCCGACGAGATGTACCGGATCCACGGCTACAGGCCGCAGGAGTTCCCCATGACCTTCGAGAAGGCAGTTGAGCTCGTTCTGCCCGAGGATCTCGAGCAAATCCGACAGAGCGTCGCGGCCGCACTGACCAAGGGCAAGGACCGCATCCTCCCGACGAACGAATACCGGATCCGCAGGACCGATGGGACCGAGCGGGTGCTCCGGGCGAAGGCGGCGCTTCACGTCGATGCCGCCGGTAAGCCGCTCCGATTGGTTGGCACCGTTCAGGACATCACCGAGGAGAGACGGGCCGAGCGCGTTCACCGGATCGCCGAGACCCTGCAGCGGAGCCTGCTCCCCGACCGGCTCCCCTCCGTCCCCGGCCTCTCGATGGCGGCGCGCTACGTCCCGACCTCCACCGACGCAGACGTAGGCGGCGACTGGTTCGACGTCGTGCAGCTCCCCAATGGCCATCTCGGGGTCGCGATAGGCGACGTCGCCGGCCATGGGCTCCGGGCCGCGTCCACCATGGGACAGTTGCGGATGGCCCTTCGCGCCTACGCGATCGAGGAGGACTCGCCGGCGGCCGTCGTCGGGCGGCTGGAACTCCTGGTCAGGACCTTCCTCCTGTCGGAGATGGCGACGCTCGTGTATCTGGTCTTCGACCCGGACTCTGGGGCGATCACGTTCGCGAACGCGGGCCATCCGCCGCCGCTCGTGATCGAAGCCAACGGGGAGTCCCATTACCTGGGAGAAGGACTCTCGCCTCCCATCGGGGCAGCGCCAAGCCCCGACTCATTCATTGAAGCGTCTTCACATCTGTCGCCGGGTTCCACGCTCATTCTGTTCACCGATGGTCTGATCGAGCGGCGTCGCGACCCGCTCCACGACGGCCTGGCGAGGCTGAGGGAGGTCTTATCCACCGACCCCGGTCCCGACCTCGACACGCTGTGCGAACACGTCCTCGCCTCGCTTCTCGGCAAGGAGATCTCGGACGACGTCGCGATCCTCGCACTGCGACCGATCTCCCTCGCCGGTACTTCGTCCCATATCGAGATGCCGGCCGAACCCCGCGCGCTGGCGCCGCTCCGCCACACGCTTCGCCGGTGGCTCCGCGAGATCGACGCCGGCCCTCAGGAGAGCTACGAGATCCTCGTGGCATGTGGCGAGGCTTGCGCCAACGCGATCCAGCACCCGTACAGTGCCGCGGAGGGTTCCCTCCAGATAGATCTCGCCGTCCTCGCCGGAGAGATCGAGTTCGTCGTGCGCGACGCCGGGAAGTGGAGGCCTTCGTCACCAGGCAACGGAGGCAACGGCCTCAGATTGATGAAGGACCTGATGGACTCGGTCGACGTGGAGAGCAGGGCGAAGGGAACCGCGGTGCGGTTGCGGCGCAGGCTTGGAGGGGAGGCAGTCGCTGAACGAGCTCGCACGCATTGAGGCGGAGCTGCGCGAAGGCCGCTTCCTGCTGCGCATCGTTGGAGAGGTCGACATCTCCAACGCGCACGCCCTCGCCGAGGCCATCGAGAACGCCGTGCCGAACGACACGACCACGGTGCTGGTCGACCTGGCTCAGACGACCTACCTCGACAGCGCGGGCGTTCAGCTGCTGATCCAGCTCTCGGAGAGGTTGAAAGCCCGCCGGCACGAGCTGCGGGTTGTGGTCCCAGAGGGGGCCCCGGTCCGTGCCGTGTTGGAGCTCGCCGGGCTGGCCAAGGTCATCCCGCTTGAGTCACCCCGTGACGCGGGCGACCAGGCGGGCTCGCTTGGCGTCCCGTAGCACGACGGTCGCGCAGTTGCGGCCCGGCACCGCCATCACTCCGCCGCCGGGGTGGGTCCCCGCGCCGCACAGGTAGAGACCGGCGATCGGGGTACGGTAGTCGCCGTATCCGGGGATCGGACGGAAGGAGAACATTTGATCCGGGGACATGTCGCCCTGGAATATGTTGCCTCCGATCAGGCCGAACCTCTCCTCGATGTCGCGCGGGGCCAGGACCTCCATGTGCTCGACTGAATCGGCGAACCCCGGGCAGTACTCGGACAGCGTTCGGATAACTCTCTTCCCGTAGGTCTTGCGCTCCCTGTCCCACGAGCCCGTGGCCAGCTCGTAGGGCCCGAACTGGGTGAAGCAGAGCGCCACGTGCTTGCCGGCCGGGGCAATGCCGGGCTCGAAGACGGTGGGGAAGACGGCCTCGATGTACGGGTGGGCCGACGAGCGTCCGTACTTGGCGTCGTCCCAGGCCCGCTCCAGGTACTCGACCGACGGGCAGATTGCGATCAGTCCCGTGTGCGGGTGGCCTGGGACCGGTCCGTCCCAAGCGGCCGGCCTGGGAAGCTCGCCCAGGGCCAGGTTCACCTTGACCGAGCCCGATCGGGAGCGATACCTGCGCACGTCGCGCACCACTTCCCCCGGGAGCTTCGACTCACCGACCAGATCCATATAGGTAGTGATCGGATGGGCGCCCGAGACCACCCGGCGGGCACGAACGACGGACCCGTCTCCCAGCTCCACTCCGTTCACACGCCCGTTCACGACCGCCACCCTGCTCACTGGCGCGTCCGTCCGGATCTCGGCGCCGGCGGAGCGGGCGGCACCGGCCAGCAGCTCGCTCAGCGCACCCATCCCACCCTGGACCCATCCCCACGCTCCAGCGTGGCCGTCCACCTCGCCCATCCAGTGGTGGAGCAGCACGTACGCGGAGCCCGGGCTCATGGGGCCGCACCAGGCTCCGATGATGGCCTGGGTCGCCAGCGCCCCCTTCACCCGTTCGTCCTCGAACCACTCGTCGAGGAAATCGGAGGCGCTCATCGTGAACAGGCGGATCAGCTCATGCAGGTCGCGGCCGGTGGTTCCGCGGAGACTGCCGGCGAGCGCCGCCCAGCGAGGCAGCTCCCTGAGCGATAGGTTCGGCGGAACGACGAACATCAGGCGGTGGACCAGAAGCGACAGCCTCGACAGGTATTCGTCGAACTCGAGGTAGGCCCCGGCGTCGTGTGACGAGAAGCGGCCTATCTCCTCGGAGGTCTTGCCTGAGTCGCCCCAAAGTGTCAGGGCCGCGCCGTCCGGGAAGGGCACCCAGTAGTCGGGCTCCAGTATCGAGACGCGATAGCCCAGACGTTCCAGTCCGAGCTCCGCAACGACCCGCTGAGGCATAAGGCTCACGACATAGGAGGCGGTCGAGACCCGGTAACCGGGCCACGGCTCTTCCGTGACCGCGGCACCCCCGAGGACCGAGCGCCGTTCCAGGACCAGCACGTCCAGCCCGCCGCGGGCCAGATAGGCGGCGCAGGCCAGGCCGTTGTGACCCCCGCCGATAACCACCACGTCACGAGCGCGCTCGCTCATGAGTGGCGAGCCTACCCGCCTCCGGCGCCCAGCTCCACTCGGGAGAAGAAGACATCAGTCGCGCCGACGCTCGCCAGGGGCGCGGCCAGCGCATAAGCGACCCCGAAGCCGCCGGGCAACCCGATCAGGCCGAAGTAGTCACCAACGAAGTCGCCCGCCGAGGACAGCTTGGCCATGTGCATGTCGAACGGGCCGGCCACGTGGATCACGCTCCAGGTGGCGCCTCTGTCGGTGGACCACGCAAGCCGGACGTCGGCGAAGAGCGGGGCCCGGGTACCCGTGGGCGCGATGGGCTGGAGCTCGTACCAGCCGATGCCCACCGTGCCCTCCGCGGTCACCGCGATCCCGGGTATGAAGGGCTGGTTCCGATCGGTCGCAATCTTCACGGGCAGGCTCCAAGTGACGCCGCCATCGCCCAAACGGACGATCGCGACGAAGGAGCCTCCCTGTAGCCGCTCCTCGGCCCAGGCCACGTAGACACCACCATCGGGCGCCGCGGCGGCCAGGATCCCCTGCCCCGTCCCCCTTACTCCGTCCTTTCGGGTCGGATCCGTGGGGACGGTGAAGGTGATGCCCACCACGGTGGCGGGCATCGACCACGTGACCCCACCGTCCGCCGACCGTATCGCCGCCAGCCGAGCGGGCAACGGGGCCTTGTCGGACAGGGACGGAGCCTCGACGAACACGTCGACCAGCGAGCCGTCCGGTGATTCCACCAATTGGTGGAACTGCGTCTCCGTCTCCCCCGAGTGGATCGGAACCGGTGTGGACCAGCTCGCTCCCCCGTCCAACGTTCGAGAGAAGAGCGTCTCGTTCGTCCGGGCCGGCTGGTTCGGGTTCTGCTGCGTGTACCGGACCCACACGGCATAGGCCGTGCCTTCCGTCCTCGCGTCGGCGACCAACGTCTCCTTGTCGAACGAGACCAGCGGGTCGGCGCTGGACGCCACGATCACCGGATCCCCCCACCAGACTCCGCCATCGACCGAGGCAGAAACGGCAATGTCGGTGTCGAACTCCGCGTCCTGGCCGGAACCGCTGACCTTGACCGCGACCGCGCCGAGGAAGGCGCGGCCGCCGGCACCGATCGACACGACGGGATCGGATGCGAGGTCATATGGGCCGTCCGCGCACTTGAACAGGTGCGGCGGGATCGACGTCCGCCAGGTCGCTCCCCCGTCCGAGCTGGCAGCGGTCACCAGCCCCAGCGCGCCTCCGTTGGCGTTTCGATCCTGCTGCCATGCCGCAAGCAGGCGATCCGGATCGGCTGGATCGACCGCGAGCGAGGGCTCCACCTCGGAGTCGATGGCGACCTGCCCGCCGTGAGAACAGTCATGGAACGGGCTCCGCCCGCTCACCGCTTGGAGAGCCGAAACGAAAGGGAAGGTGCGGG